>Ga0114939_10003943_pt1 | contig 10021 bp, 7 predicted proteins | sample AshMeaCrysSpring_FD_87196 | JGI IMG/M metagenome (GOLD analysis project Ga0114939, IMG submission 87196) | Groundwater microbial communities from Big Spring, Nevada to study Microbial Dark Matter (Phase II) - Ash Meadows Crystal Spring | ecosystem: Environmental > Aquatic > Deep subsurface >... | reverse complement strand
GAGAGCCGCCGGATGCTCGCGATGGCGTTCTGCATGGCCGGGCCGGCCGCAACGATGCGATCGGTGTCGTAGATCACGTCCTGTTCGCGGCGCAGGTAGTCGATCTCGTTCTTGAGACTGCGCTGCTCCAACGCCCGCCGCACCGTCAGCCTCAGTTTCTCGGCCGCGAACGGCCGCGTCAGGAAATCCGCGGCCCCGGACTTGACGGCGTCGACAATCAGGCCGGCCTCCGCGCATCGGGAGGTGACGACGATCGGAATGGACGGAGACAGCTGCCGAAGGGCGGCAAGGTCTTCCGCCAGCGACCCGCCGTCCTCGCAAGCGTCGAAGAGGATCAGAGCGAAGGCATCCCGCAACAGGCGTTTATGCGCCTCGGGCAGGCTGGCCGCCAGGCTCAGATGGAACTCCTGAGCCAGTGCGTCCGCGAAGGCGTTGACGTCGTTGCCGAGGTCCCCGATGATTAGAAGGCGTTCGGGCATGTCCAAAAAAGCCTAACGTTATAAAAAGGTGCACGGTTCACGCCGCACGGTGTACGGATTTGGTTCCCTTATCGTTTATCCCCGCGCCCCCCTGCAACCCGAGTCGCTTTTTCGCCTGCCGGCCCCCTCATCTTCTGGTGCCATTTCCAGGCCGAGGCGATGATGTCATCGAGACTGCTTTGCTCCGGGACCCAGCCGAGCATGTCACGGGCCTTCCGGTTCGAGGCGATCAGGACCGGTGGATCCCCCGGCCGGCGCGGCCCCGTTTGAACCGTCAATTTCCGGCCGGTGATGCGGGCGGCTTCCCGGAGCACCTCCAGGACCGAGTAGCCCTTTCCCTGGCCGAGATTGAACGCGCCGCCGGGGCTACCGTCCAGAAGGGCCTCGATGGCCAGGGCGTGGGCTCGGGCCAGGTCGGCGACGTGAATGTAGTCGCGGATGCAGCTGCCGTCCGGCGTCGGATAATCCGTGCCGTAGACCTGGATCGGCCTCTCGCCATTTTTGGCGGCATCCAACACTCTCGGGATGAGGTGGCTTTCGGGGTCATGCCATTCCCCGATCTGCGCCTCGGGATCGGCGCCGGCGGCGTTGAAATAGCGCAGTGCCATGCAGCGCAGACCGTAGGCCTGTTCACAGTCGGTCAGCAGCTGCTCCACCATCAGTTTGGTGCGGCCATAGGGACTGAGGGGAAGGGTGGGGTGCGCCTCGTCGATGGGAACTTCACGGGGGGCGCCGTAGACCGCCGCCGATGAGGAGAACACCACTCGGCGGATGCCGTGCCGCACCAGCGCCCGGACCAGTTGCAGCGCTCCGGCCAGGTTGTTGCCGTAGTACTTCAGCGGGTCCGCCACCGATTCGCCGACTTCGATAAAGGCGGCAAAATGCAGGGCGGCGTCGATTTTGAAGGTCCTGCAAACGGCATCCAGGCCGACGGCATCGCCGATGTCGCCTTGGAAAAGCGGCCCCCATCGGACGAACTCCCGGTGGCCCGTGACCAGGTTGTCGTAAACCACCGGTTGAAATCCCCGCGCGGCCAACTCCTTGCAGCAGTGCGCGCCGATATAGCCGGCGCCTCCGGTGACCAGGACGTTCACAGGTACCCCTTCTGTCCCAAAAACAGCAGAATCTCCTGGGCGGCCTCGTCGGGCGAGATGTGGCTGGTATCGATGCGCACCTCCGGGCATTCGGGCTCCTCGTAGGGGTCGTCGATGCCGGTGTAGCCCTTGATCAGGCCGGCGCGGGCTTTGGCGTACATGCCCTTGCGGTCGCGCGCTTCGCATACGGTGAGCGGCGTGGCCACAAAAATCTCGATGAACCCGCCGTAAGCCTCGATGGTGCGCCGGATCTCCGCGCGGGTCTTGGCATACGGCGCGATCGGCGCGCAGATCGCGATCCCGCGGTTCTTGGTGATCTCGGAGGCGACGAACCCGATCCGTTTGACGTTGATGTCGCGGTGTTCCTTGGAAAAGGTGAGTTCGCTGGACAGGTTGTGGCGGACGATATCCCCGTCGAGCAGGGTCACCGGGCGGTCGCCGCGCTCCAGGAATTTGGAATAGAGGATCCGGGCGATGGTGGATTTGCCGGCCCCGGAAAGGCCCGTCATGAAAACGGTAAACCCCTGGCGGTTCGGCGGGGGATAGGCCTTTTCCAGCTCGGCAATCACCTCCGGGAAGGTGGCCCACTCCGGAATTCTGCGGCCTTCGCGCACCCGCCGGCGGATATCCGAGCCCGACAGGGAGATCACCTGAGTCCCCTCGGGGATCTGGTCGGCGGGGCGGTATTCGTCTTCAAACGGCAGGTAGACCATTTCCGGGAAGGAGACGACCTCGATGCCGACCTCGGCGGCGTGCTCCTCCACGAAGCGGCAGGCGTCGTCGCTGCCGTAGAACGGCTTGCCGTCGGGTCCGCAACCCGGGCCGGCGTGGTCCCGGCCGGCGATGAAATGCGTGCAGCCGTAGTTGCGGCAGACGATCGCGTGCAGGAGCGCTTCGCGCGGGCCGGACAGGCGCATGGACAGCGGCAGAAGGTTCAGCAGATAGGCGTCCGCGGGGTAGTGCCGGACGACCTGGCGGTAGCAGCGCACGCGCGTGTAGTGGTCGAAATCGCCCGGCTTGGTCATGCCGGCCACCGGCAGGATCAGCAGGTTGGCGCGGGCCATGCGCATGGCCTGCAAGGTCATCTCGAACTGCGGTCGGTGGATGGGGTTTTCGGTGACGAAGCCCACCATGCGCTTCCAGTTGAGCTTGCGGGCGGCCGCGCGGATCTCCGCCGGCGAGAGCCGGATCTTCTTGAAGTCGAAGTGCAGGGGCAGGCTCACGACTTCCACCTTGCCGCCGACATAGCAGGCGCCGGTGCGGTTGAAGAGGAAGTCCGCCCCGGGGTGGGAAGGGTCGCAGGTGGCGTAGACCTGGATGGCTTCCTTTGCGCGGTCCACCGGCCAGATGTCCTCGATGTGGATGACTGCGAGCAGGAAGCCCTCCGCATCGCGCAGCGCCGCGGACTGGCCGGCCTCCAGGCGGCGTGCTTTGGTCTCGCTCACGTCGAGACAGATCGGCAAGGGCCATAACGAGCCGTCCTGAAGCCGCATGCGGTCAAGCACCGGTTCGTAGTCGGCCTGTGTCATGAACCCGCGCAGCGGCGAGAAGCCGCCGGTGGCGAGCAGTTCCAGGTCGCACAGATGGCGCTCGTTCAAAGTGATGTCCGGCAGATTGACGGCGATGTCCTTGAGAAGGGACTTGCGGGCCTCATCCACAACCAGATCGACATTTTTTAAGGCGGCCGGAACGGGAGTTGCGCTCATTTCAACGGCAATTTCCACGTGCGATGGAGTTGAGGTGTTATTGGAAAATCATACCAGAAATAGCTGCCGAAATATAGACAAAGTGGAAATTTTAGGACGAGCGTGGTAATCCTGCGGCGACGATGCTCCTCGGCGCAAGCCCTGACCCGCCGAGGCGCATTTTAATCCGGTCAGGCTCCAACCCGTTCGGTTCATGAACCTTCACCAGCAGACGGGCGCCCTCGCCCCGACGGGGTCCCTTCCAATGATTCTGGCGCCGGCCGGCAGCCGGCCCTCGTTTCTGGCGGCGCTGGCGGCCGGCGCGGATGCTATTTATTGCGGACTCAAGTCATTTTCGGCGCGCATGGAGGCCCGCAATTTCAGCATCGAGGAGCTGCGCGGGCTCGCAGATCTCGCCCGCCGGAAAGGCACCCGCATCTACGTGACGATGAACACGCTGCTCAAACCCGATGAGCTGGACGCTGCCGGCCGCTTGCTGGATCAACTCGGCCGGCAGGTGCACCCGGATGCGGTCATCGTACAGGACCTCGCCATGGCCGCACTGGTGCGCCAAACCGGCTTCGCGGGCGAGGTGCACTGGTCCACCCTTGCCAACGTGAGCTTTCCGGCCGCGCTGCGGCTGATCCATGAAAAACTGCCGATTGACAGCCTCGTCCTGCCGCGGGAGCTCACCGTGGACGAAATCAAAGCCGTGGCGGCCGCCTGCCCGCCGGGGTTGAGCCTGGAGGTCTTCATCCACGGCGCTCTTTGCTATGGAATCTCGGGGCGCTGCTACTGGAGCAGTTTTCTGGGAGGCAAGAGCGGCCTGCGCGGGCGGTGCGTGCAGCCCTGTCGCAGGATGTACACCCAGTCGCAAGAAACGCGGCGGTATTTCTCATGTCTCGATCTCAGCCTGGATGTGCTGGTGAAGGTGCTGACGGGCATCCCCCAGGTGCGCGCCTGGAAGATCGAGGGGCGCAAGAAGGGGCCGCATTACGTATTCTACGTGGTGAGCGGTTACCGGCTGCTGCGGGACCACTCCGCAGACCCCCGGGCCAAGAAAGACGCCCTGCATTTTCTGTCGCGCGCCCTGGGGCGGCCCGGGACGCACTATCACTTCCTGCCGCAGCGGCCGCAACCTTCCGTGGCCGCCGGCGAACAGACCGGATCCGGCTTTTTTGTCGGCCGGATCCAGGGCGACGGCCGCCGCCGGGCGTTCTTAAGCCCCCGCCTGGAGCTGCTCTCGGGCGATGTGTTGCGCATCGGCTACGAGGACGCACCCGGCCACCGCGTCGAACGATTGGGACGGCCGGTGCCCAAGGGCGGGCGCTATGCGCTCCCGCCAGGCGCCGGCAGCGTTCCCAAGGGCACACCGGTGTTTTTGATCGACCGGCGCGAGCAAGCCCTGGACGAGCGCATCAAGAGGCTGGAAGCCGAACTGACGCGGTCTGCCGGAGAAGGCCCGCCATCCGTTTTCAAGGCGATACTGCCTCCGGCTGCGCAGAGCGGGCTCAAGCCGGCCGAGGTGCGCGTCTTTCGCACCCCACCGCGCCCCCCGCTGCCGCAGCGCTGCGGGGTGTGGCTGAGTCCGGAGGCGCTGGAGTCGCTGCCCGCGCGTTCCGGCCCCGCCGTGGGGTGGTGGCTGCCGCCGGCGCTGTTTCCCGAGGACGAAAGACCCCTTCGGGAACTGATTCGCGCTGCGCGCAGCCGGGGCAGCCGCACCTTCGTCTTGAACGATCCCTGGCAGGTCGCTCTTTTTGCGGCCGACGGAACGGATCTGAGACTATGGGCCGGACCGTTCTGCAACCTCGCCAACCCGTTGGCCCTGGAAACCGCGGCCACGCTCGGCTTCTGCGGCGCCGTCGTCAGCCCGGAGCTCTCCGCGGAGGATTTCCTGAAGCTTCCCGGCCGCAGCCCGCTGCCGCTGGGAGTGGTCGTGGCGGGGAACTGGCCGCTTTGTGTCGCCCGGACCATCTCCACCGACCTCCAGATGCAGAAGCCCCTGCGCAGCCCCAAGGGCGAAGAGGGCTGGGCCGTGCGGCATGGTTCGCTTTACTGGGTGTTTCCCAACTGGGAGCTGGATTTACGGGAGCACCGGGACACGCTGCGCCGCGCGGGCTACCGGCTGTTCGTGCACCTGCTGGAGCCGCTGCCTGCGGGCGTCAGAAAGAAAAACCGCCCCGGGCTTTGGAACTGGGCGGGGGAGCTGCAATAACAGGCGCCTTATCTCGTCTTCCGCAGGCGTTCCATCGCCATGCGCAGGCTGGTCTGCATGCGCCTCAGGGCCTGGGCCAGCAGGCCGATCTCGTCGCGCGATTCGACGTCGATCTTGGCGTCGAGGTCGCCCAGGCTCATGCGTTCGGCCGCCTCGGTCAGCTTCATGATGGGGGTCGCCAGGGCGCGCGCCGAGAACCACGCGCAAGCCGCCGCGAGCAGCACCGTGGCGGCCAGCAGCGCGAGCGCGAAGTTCTGGATGACGTTCAGGGCTTCGAACTGTTCCTGTTCCTCCTGCAGGAGCGCCAGGATCCATCCGAAGCTGCTGCGGCGCGCGTGCCCCAGGATGGGCCGGCCCTCCTCGCCGGGAAACGCGGTGGTGATGGTGGTCCACCCCTTTTTGCGAAATTCCTTGATCAGCGGGTGGGCGTTCAGGTTTTCACGCTTTTCGACCAGCTGCTTCTGAGGGTGCGAGAGCACAAACCCCTTGTCGTCCACCAGAAACGCGTGTCCGGTCTTGCCCTTCTTCCAGGTGGCGACCTGCTTGGAAATCTGCTCCACGGTCATGGCGGCCGCCATGACACCGACGATGCGGTTCTCCTCCAGGATGGGCACCGCCAGCACCAGGGCCGGAAGCTTGGACGTCCGGCCGATCACGGATTGCCAGCCGACCGCCTTGCCGGCGATCACGTCCCGGACATATTGACGGTCCGCGTAGCTCACCAGCGGTTGCCCGTCGTTGCGCGCGACGTTCATGCCGTTCGGCGCAACCGTGAACACCAGATACATCCATGGGTACTCCTGGTTGACCGCTTGGAGTGCCGGTTCCTGCTGTTCGCGGTTCATCGAAACGATTTCGGGAAGCCGGGCCATGGCGCGCAGCATGCTGAGATTGGCATTGATCCAGGAGTCCACCTGATCCCCTATGCCCTTGGCGGTCTGCGCCATGAGCGCCTCTGAGTCGCTGCGGATGCGGTCGCTGGTTTCTTGAAAGGTCAGGAAACCAAAAATCCCGAACGGCACCAGGCTGATCAGCAACATCACCAGGAGCGTCTTGCCGAAAAGCCCGAAGCGCGCCCTCTGAGGGGGGGCTAGCGCGGGGGTTTTGGCGTTGTCCATGCCGGATTCAACCGACTCCGGCCACGGAACCCGCGCGGCGGCAACCGATTGACCGCCGATGGCGTCAGCCGGAAACAGGTCCGTGGCCGCTGCAGCGGCGTCCGGCGCTCCGCCGACGTCGAAGGCGGTCTCCCCCGGCCCCATCGCCGGGGGCTTGGTAACCTGGATGGTGTATCCACAGGCCTTGCACCTGACTTTCGCAGTGGCCGACTTCATGCGGGTTTCGTCAATCCGGTACCTCTTGCGGCAGGCGTCGCAGGCGATCTCGATCATTCGCAGGCTCCTGGTCTTTACGTTTTGGCTTGGTTTAGGATCGCGATCATCGACTTTTTGAAGCGGATCCGGCCGTCTTCATCCGGGATTTCAAGGGCCACGCGGTTGATGATCTCGGCGGCCTGGTTCAGCGGCAAGGCGGCGGCATCCAGCCGCAGTTCGGCCATGGTGTCGTCGACCACGATATCCGCCATCGGCCCGATGACGCGGGCCAGGTTCATGCGGAGGAACGGCAGAAAGCGCCGGTCCACCCTGGCGGCGGTCTTTGGGACGGGTTCGATGAGGCCCTGTTCGAGCAGCCTCTTCAGGTTGTTCTTGAAGGCGGGGGCGTCCATCTCCACCTCGGCGGCGATCTGATAGAGGCTCTTGCGCTCGTCGATCGCCAGCAGCAGGCGGATCATGTCCGCATCCAGCGAGACCGGCGCGAGATCCTTGCGGATCCGTTTCCGGAAGTACAGGCTGGCACCGCTGGTCGAAAGGAAATCCATGACATTTTCGTGTGGCGGCCGGGTATGGGCAGCCGAACCGGCAGCTGGTGCGCGGCCCGAAGCGGAAAAGGGGCAGGCGGCGCGCCAGGGCCATTTTTTCAAGAAACCGGCTGGCGTTGCACGCTGGAAGCGGATCAGATCGGAGGCTTGGATTTCTTCTCGATTTCCTCCTTGAGCTTCTTCTCCATTTCGGCGAAAAGGCTTTTCTTCTTTCCGGCCTTTTCGGCTTGAAGCGTTTCGATTTTCTGAGTGAAATGCCGTTGCACGTCCTGGAACTTTTTGACCTCCTCCTCCAGCCTGCGGCCGACTTCCCCCCGCGGGATGTCTTCGATCTTGAGGTGATCGCGGATGAACAGCCGGGCGCCGAAGGACCCCCCCACGGACTCCAGGACTCCCAGTTCCTCGAGCCGGCGGCAGATGATGCCGGCGTGCTCCGCGGAGAAGCCGAGCAGGCGGCAGGCGTCGTCGAGCGTGGCCGGCTGCGCATGGACGTGCTCGTGCACGCGAATGGCAGCGACCAGCAGATGGGCTTCCGTATAGAGATCCCGGGGGCGGCCGGCGGGCGGCATCGACGCCATCCTCTCTTGACTTAATTTACGGTTTAGACTAACATTTTCGCTTGATTTGTCAAGCCGGGCCGGGCCCCGAAACCCCGATGGCGATAACCGGTGGAGGATGAAATGACCGAAATTGTCGAAGTGAAAGCGAGAGAAATATTAGATTCGCGCGGGAATCCCACGGTGGAGGTGGATGTTCATCTGGCCTGCGGCGCCCGGGGGCGGGCGGCGGTTCCCTCGGGCGCGTCCACCGGCCAACGGGAAGCCCTGGAGTTGAGGGACAAGCGCTCCAAACGCTACGGCGGCAAGGGCGTGGGGACCGCGGTCGCCAACGTCATCGGCCGCATCGGGCCGGCGGTCTGCGGTCTGGACGCCGCCGACCAGTCGGCGCTCGACCGGCGCATGATCGAGCTCGACGGCAGCCCCAACAAATCCAAGCTCGGCGCCAACGCCATTCTCGGGGTGTCCATGGCGGCGGCCCGCTCGGCGGCCGAGGCGTTCGGCCTGCCGCTGTATCGCTACCTAGGCGGCATCACCGCCCGAATACTGCCGATCCCCATGATGAACATCATCAACGGCGGCGCCCATGCGGCCAACAATCTCGATTTCCAGGAATTCATGATCATCCCCTTCGGCGCCCAATCCATCGCCCAGGCCGTTCAGATGGGCGCGGAGACCTTCCACTGCCTGAAGGCGATCCTCAAAAAGCGCGGTCTGAACACGGCCGTGGGCGACGAGGGCGGCTTCGCCCCGGACCTCGAATCCAACGAGGCGGCCATCCGGTTCATCATGGAGGCCATCACGGCCGCCGGCTACCGGCCCGGCAAGGACATCGGCATCGGCATGGACGTGGCGGCGAGCGAGTTCCATCAGGGCGGCAAATACGTCTTGAAATCCGAAAACAAACGCCTCACATCGGCCCAGATGACCGCGCTGCTCGAAGGGCTCGTCGAGCGCTATCCGATCCTTTCCATCGAGGACGGGCTGGCCGAGGGCGACTGGGACGGCTGGAAATCCCTTACCGATCGGCTGGGCGGCGCGGTTCAGGTGGTGGGCGACGACATTTTCGTCACCAATCCGGGGATCTTCCGCAAGGGGATCGAGCAGGGCATCGGCAATTCGATCCTCATCAAGCTCAACCAGATCGGAACCGTTACCGAAACGCTCGACGCCATCGAGATGGCCAAGAACGCCGGCTACAGCACGGTGATTTCTCACCGCTCCGGTGAGACCGAGGACAGCTTCATCGCCGATCTCGTGGTCGGGGTCAACGGCGGTCAGATCAAGACCGGCTCCCTGTCGCGCAGCGATCGGATCGCCAAGTACAATCAGTTGGTCCGGATCGAAGAGGAACTGGGCGAGGCCGGACGCTTCTGCCGTTCGATCTTCTAGCTGGTTTCCGTTCTGCACATTTAGATTCATCGCGGGTTTCGTGCTTCGGATTTGGCATTCGCTGCGGCGCGTTCCGGGGGGCAAAGCACGGGGTGCCGCCATCCGATCCATCGAGGAATTTTTATGCCATTCAACACCAAGTTCATTTTCGTGACCGGCGGGGTGCTCTCCTCCCTCGGCAAGGGGCTCGCATCGGCCTCCATCGGCGCGCTGCTCGAAAGCCGCGGGCTTACCGTGTCGCTGCAGAAGCTGGATCCCTACATCAACGTCGACCCCGGCACGATGAACCCGTTTCAGCACGGCGAGGTGTTCGTCACCGACGACGGCGCCGAGACCGACCTCGATCTCGGCCATTATGAGCGCTTCACCAACGCCACGATGGGCCAGCGCAACAACTACACCACCGGCAAGATCTATTACTCGGTCATCTGCAAGGAGCGGCGGGGCGATTACCTGGGGGGAACGGTGCAGGTCATCCCGCACATCACCGACGAGATCAAGAGCTGCATCAAAGGGGTGGCCGACGGGGTCGACGTCGTCATCGTCGAAATCGGCGGCACGGTGGGCGACATCGAGAGCCTGCCGTTCCTGGAAGCCATCCGCCAGTTCCGCGCCGATGTGGGCCGAGACAATGTGATCTACATCCACCTGACCCTCGTGCCCTACATCGCCACTTCCGGCGAGGTGAAGACCAAGCCCACCCAGCACAGCGTGAAGGAG
>Ga0114939_10003942_pt1 | contig 10021 bp, 9 predicted proteins | sample AshMeaCrysSpring_FD_87196 | JGI IMG/M metagenome (GOLD analysis project Ga0114939, IMG submission 87196) | Groundwater microbial communities from Big Spring, Nevada to study Microbial Dark Matter (Phase II) - Ash Meadows Crystal Spring | ecosystem: Environmental > Aquatic > Deep subsurface >... | reverse complement strand
GCAATACTAAGTGTCATAATACCTTCCACGGTTATTTTCACAGTTACAAAATATATTTCACTCTTACTAACGCTGATAAATCCCGGACTTCGCAGAAGTTATCCGGGACTTGAGCGTCCCGGTATTTGCAAATCTGCGGAGCATGGCTATATATCTTTTACTAATTTGGATTGTTTAAGCGTGTCAGTTCCCGTTGACGCAATTTTACCAACACTTGTACACGCCGTTTTAATTCTCCAAAATCTTCTGCATATAATTGCGTTTTTTGCCATGCTTCTCGCTGCATTAAACGATGATACCAAGCAGATAAACTGGGATAATTATTCAGACTAATCCCTAATCCCAGTAATATACTCACAGAATTCCCCACAATAATATCTCCTTGGGTTAACTCTTGACTACCAAAGAACGGACTGTTATCTAATAACTCCGTCAAAAATTTCAACACCTTATCTATTTCCTGTCTTGCTTTGATAACTTGTGGTGAATCTTCACTTTCATAAAACAATGGAAGTACATGGGGAGATAATTCATTATTTGTTACCATTTGCGCCATTCTCACTGTTGCTAACGCAGTTGGTTCCTTGGGTAATAATGGCGGTGTAGGATATTTAGCTTCTAAATAATCCATAATTGCTAGAGACTCTATCACACGTACACCATCATCCACTACTACCGGAATGTGATGAAAAGGATTAATTGCTAAAAATTCTGGTTGCAATTGGTCGCCATTTAATTCAACTACGATTGCTTCAAAGGGAATATTTTTTTCAAGTAAAGTCAGCCAGACACGACGAGCATAGGGTGACAGTCGGTTGTAGTAAAATTTGAGCATGGGTAATTCCTCCTAAAGTTGAATAACTAAAAATTACATTGCACAAATATTTTGATTCTCCGGTTAATATTGAGAATTGATTCCTGTAATCAACATAAAAGACCGAGCGGCCTGTTAATTTTAAAAAAAATTTATTCCCCATGAAATTATTAGAGTCAAGCGATTGATATTCAAGTTTTTTTCTTCGCGTCCTTAGTGTCTTCGTGGTTCGTTTTATTCAACCACGAAGAGACGAAGACAAGAAGATTTACTATATAATCGCTGTACCAGTAAACACCTTTTGGGCTGGACCTGTCATATACAATCGCTGGTCAACTTCCGACCACTCAATCAGCAACGGACCCCCTGGGAGTTCCACTGTCGCTTTTCTGTCGCAACGTCCCGTCAATACACCAGCCACCAAGGACGCGCAAGCACCTGTACCACAAGCCAAGGTGATACCAGCGCCGCGTTCCCATACCCGCATTTTCACGTAATCAGGACGCACAACTTCAATAAATTCTGTATTTGTCCTCTGGGGAAATACGGAGTGATGTTCAAACTGGGGTCCAATAGCTTCTAGGGGAATAGCCGCGACATCATCCACAAAAGTGATGCAGTGGGGATTACCCATACTCACACAAGTAACCAACCAAGTTTGTCCCGCTACCTCCAGCGGCTGATTGATGACTTTCTCATCCACTAGCGCTAGACTAGTCGGAATTTCCCCCGCGAACAATCTGGGTATACCCATATCCACCTTGACTTGTCCATCGGGCATCATTTGGGGGGTAATAACGCCAGCTAGGGTGTGTATGCGATAGAGAGATTTCTGGCTGCTACCCTCTAATTCCGCCACGAAAGCCGCAAAACAGCGAATCCCGTTACCACACATTTCTGGTTCCGAACCATCGGAGTTGAAAATCCGCATAGTGTAGTCCGTGCCATTCTCTCCTGGTAAGGCAAAAATTACGCCATCAGCACCAATCCCAAAGTGGCGATCGCACAACTTAACTGCTTGTTCTGGGGTAACGATGGGTTCTGATGAGGAACGATTGTCAATCAGGATAAAGTCATTACCCAGACCGTGATACTTGGTAAATTCCATTGCCATTTGCAAAACTAATAAACTATATTTGACAGTTGTCCGGCCCCAGATGTCCTTTGTCAATGACTAATGATAGGGAGGCTTGAGCTAGATAGAGCATCAGTTACCTGCTATCAGGTCAACCCCGCCCCTACAATGACTAATGATTAATGACTAATTACTAATGACTAATAACTATGCTTACCGAATTTGATACCGCACTGCCTAGTATTCGCCAAGTACAGAGGCTAATTACACAAAAAACTGGGGTTGAGTTAAAACTGCTGACTGGCGACCTCGTAACAGGAACAATTATCTGGCAGGATCAAAACTGCATTTGTGTAATGGATGAAAGCAACCAGCAGACAACAATCTGGAAGCAAGCGATCGCTTATATGAAGCCCCAAGGGTAAATGGGTAATAGGTAATAGGGAACAGGGAACTCTTAACAGGGAACAGGGATGGTCAGACTGGCTTATTCCGATGCCCCATGCCCCATGCCCCATGACCTATTCCCTGAAAGTATCCAACGGCAAATACTCCCGCAGTCCTTCAGCTTCAGCGGCTGTCACCACCGGGATAGATAGCGGCTGGGGAGCGATGGGGTTGAGCAACAGTTGCATTTGATTCAACCCAATAAAATTGCCGCACAATAGCAGTTGGTCGCGCTCTTGCAAGTCAATGCTGCTATCGGGAAAGCGGATAAATTTACCATCGCGGCGAATTGCTTGGATTTGGACTCCATATTGACGACGGATATCGAGTTGTCCCATAGTTTGTCCCAGTAAAGGACTCTCAGCACTGACCATCATCCACTGACAGGGAGTATTATTTTGCGGTACAGCAGCGGCACCTTTAGCTAGTTCATCTAATGCCGCTAATTCCTCTGGTTCACCAACTACAAGCAGGCGATCGCCCTCGCTTAACTTCATTTGACTATCAGGGTAAGTTATTTCTTCCCCGTCACTGCGGCGAATAGCCATCAAACTTACCCCTGTTAGGTAACGGATATCCGCCTCTTCAATGGTCATCCCAGTCAGCGGTGAACCACTGGGGAGGGAATACCAGCGGCTGTTCATCTCCTGGGTTGCCAATTTTAGGTTGCGGGAGAGTTGCGAAGCTGATTGTTCTGAGCGCAAATCGAGATAATGACGATTGCGGATTTCTTGCACTTCCCGCTGGACGACAATGGGGGATAGTCCTATACCCGTGAGTAAATGGGTGCTGAGTTCTAAAGAAGCCTCAAATTCTGGTTGAACGACTTCCCGTGCCCCCAGTTGGTAAAGTACCTCAATATCTTGATCGTGGTTAGCGCGAACCACCACATCTAAATCTGGTGCTAATTCCAAAGCACGTTTGAGACAAAGGCGACTACTCATTGGGTCAGGGAGCGCGATCGCCATACCTTTAGCATTGTCTACCCCAGCAGTTTCTAGAACGTGTAAACTCGCACAATTACCATACACATAGGGTACGCCAGTCTCTCGTAGCTGCTGAATTCTACTTTCAGATTGGTCAATCACGACCACAGGTAAGTAGTGTTCTTGTAGCAACTTAACTAAATTCTGCCCGACTCGTCCGTAGCCGCAGACTACCACATGGTCTTTCATCGGTAATTCGTCTGCCACTTCTTTAGGCATTCCTGTTCCATCTAAATAGGGCTGCAGCCAGGGCATAGATTCCAGCCAATTAAATACATAGGGTACCAACCGCAGCACAAAGGGAGTCAGCACTAATGTTACAGCGGTCGTGCCTAAAATCAATAAATATACTTGACGAGAAACCAGTCCTAGTGCTTGTCCCTCACTGGCTAATACAAAGGAAAATTCCCCAATTTGCGCCAATCCAAACCCAGCCATTAAAGCTGTTTTCAGAGGGTAACGGAACAATTGCACCAACGGGGTAATAATTAAAAATTTACCGACAAACACCAGTGCCACCAATCCCAGAATTAACTCCAGGTTGTTCCATAAGAATACTGGGTCAATTAACATACCAATGGCAGCAAAAAATAAACTGGCAAAAATATCTCGTAGGGGTTCGACATAACTTAAGGTTTGGTCAGCATACTCTACCTCCGAAATCATTAGTCCAGCCACAAAGGCCCCCATTTCAATAGAAAGCCCCAAATGTTCCGTTAACAGAGCAATCCCCAAACATAGCGCTACCACCCCCAACAAGAATAATTCCCGGCTTTCAGTCCGAGCCAAAAGCCGCAATAAACGAGGGATGACCCAAATTCCCACCACCACGGCACCCGCTCCAAACAAACCAATCCGCAATAATGCCGTTAGTACTGCTATACCAATAGCTTCTGGTGGTTCGTGCAAAGCTGGCAAGACGGCTAGCATTAGTCCCAATGCCAAATCCTGGACAACTAATATCCCTAGCATCACCTGTCCGTGGGGGGTTTCGGTTTCGTTGCGCTCCATTAAGCACTTGAGGACAACCGCTGTGGAGGATAAAGACAGAATGCCCCCCAAAAACACGCCCTTGGCTGGTAAAACTCCCCAAGCCCCTGTGACACCACATACCAGAACAGTCACCAAAATTGTCAGGAGAATTTGTAACCCTCCTCCCCCAAGAGCGATCGCTTTGACTTTTTTGAGTTCCGCAAGGGAAAACTCGACTCCTAGGGCAAACAACAAAAAAGCGACACCAAACTGTGCTAGGGTTTCTACCTGAATTAGTTCTTTAATCAGTCCCAGTCCAGTCGGTCCGATAACCATGCCGCCGATGAGATAACCTAGTAAAACTGGTTGTCGCAATAGCGCCGCCAACAAGCCACCACAGGCAGCGACGGCGAGAACTGATACTAAGTCAACGATTAACCTAAAATCTTCTTGCACAAGTTTATTAAAAAAACTGTTAAGGACTATTAACTTCAGGATACAGAGTTTACAAATCCCGTAGCAGGCAACTTATGAAATTTGAGTGCAAAAAATTGCTTTCCGGGATGGGAAACTGTACGGTGGATAGTTTAGTCTGTGTGTCAACAGAAGTATTTGATGTTTCCTAGCGTCTATGACTACTCAATTGCACCCTAAAAATGCTGTCTCTAAGTTACTCCTGTCCGGAATGGTGGGGGTTTTGGCTGCGTTACCCCTGGGTTTTAGTTCCCCAGCACCTGCTGAAGCTCTAGAGGTCCAGGTAACTCCCACCAATCCCCAATTGGGAGATACCCTGTCAGTATTGATTAATCTAGACAATCCAACTAGCGATCGCAGTCCCAAGGTGACGGTTGGTAAGGAAACCTACCCAGCTTTTCCTATTGGCAGCAATCAGTTTCGGGCTTTTATTCCCACCACACCCCTTGAACGACCCGGTACCAGACAAATACAGGTGACCGGAACTGACGGACAGGTAGAAAATTTAGCTGTCCAACTCAGCAATCGCCGCTTCCCAGTCCAGCGGATTAATCTTCCCCCTGGTAAAGCTGGAGTCCAAGCCACCGAGGTGGAATTGCGGCGGGTGCGGGAGTTCCGGGCGCTGGTAACGCCAGAAAAATTCTGGAATGGACCATTTCTCGCACCCAACAAAGCCCGAGTCTCTACAGGATATGGGGTACGAAGGTACTATAATGGAGTGTTTGCCGATGATTACTTCCATCGTGGTGTAGACTACGCCGGATCTGCGGGTTCACCTGTAGTTGCCCCAGCGGCTGGACGTGTGAGTTTAGTAGGCACAGTGTCCCAAGGCTTCCGCGTCCACGGGAACACAGTAGGTATTGACCACGGTCAAGGCGTAATCAGCGTGTTTTTACACTTAAGCCGGATTATGGTTAAAGAAGGTGATTTTGTCCAACCCGGTCAAGTCATCGGCACCGTAGGTTCAACCGGCGCCTCAACAGGACCGCATTTGCACTGGGGGCTATATGTAAATGGTCAATCGGTTGACCCCGTACCCTGGCGAACCAAGGGATTGCAGTAAACATGGCTTAAAAATCCTCTGCAATTAGGCACAATAACATAGGGTTAGTACCACCCCCATCTTAAGCCTGCGTTACACATGATGAGTGTTATGAGTATAGAAAAAATTGTCGAACAAGCCCTTGTGGATGGTTATCTGACACCGGGAATGGAATCAGATGTAGGTCGGATATGCGATACGGCCTCGGAACTATCAATTGAAGAATACATGGCGTTAGATCGCCTGATGGGGGCGCTGTTAACCGGCGAGGTGGTGGCGGTACCCCGTAAACAGTTTATCAACGTCATGGAAGAACTGGTGCTGACTGAGGCGATCGCCCGCGTCTCGGAAATTCAAGCTAGTGAGGGTCGCGCTCCGGATGTGGGGGATATCGCTGCTTACGCCCTCAACCGCCTCCCTCCCCTGTACGCTACCACAGAAGAAGGTGCTAACTACCAGCGCCAACGTGCTAAGGAGGAACTACAGGATTTAATCAGCCAACAAGTTAATGATGGTATCGACCGTTATCTGGTTAAACCCGATGTTCCCGGAAAACAAATCCGTAAAACTACTGGTAAAGAAGTTCTGTCTCAGGTTAGTTCCTTACTCCAAGCTTACGCACCCCACTTTGAAGAAAAATTAGATTCTGAATGACATGTAACCTACAGCAACAAGCGAGGTAGGTTGTTGTTTTTCCTGAATGATGACTACGGCTAGACAAAATCAATACAAGACTGAAGGCAAATCGCTAAAATATTAAGCGCAACACTTTAATAAACCTCCAATCACTTGCTTTCAAATCCTAAAAAAAAGCAGATTTTATTCTTAAGTAACGGGCACGGAGAAGACGTTAGTAATTGTCAAATTCTGAAAGCGTTAATTGATTTAACGTCTGATGAATTGAAACTAGCAGCTATGCCAATAGTTGGTAATGGTGACGCTTACCGTCGGGAGCATGTACCAATTATTTGTCCGGTTAGTTCCATGCCGAGCGGGGGTGTGTTTTACATGAATCCCCAATTTTTACTCAAAGATTTAGCAGCCGGACTAATTAGTTTAACTTGGCAACAATTACAAGCTGTCAGGAAATACGCTCAGCACTGCAATTTGATTGTAGCAGTTGGTGATATCGTCGTAGCGGCGATCGCTCACTTCTCTGGTTGTCCATATGTGATATTTTTGTCTGGCTATTCTAGTTATTATGAGGGTAGATTGCGTTTAAATCCCATTTTATGGCAGTTACTCCAATCAAGTCAATGTATAAAAGTTTTTACGAGAGATAGGTTTACCGCCACTGATTTACATCAACAAGGATTAACCAAAGCCGAGTGTGTAGGAATGCCGGTTATGGACTGTCTGGTGCCTACAGGCAAAGATTTACACCTCTTACCAGAAATTCCAGTAATGGCCTTGCTACCTGGTTCTCGGCTCCCAGAAGCCCGGAATAATTTCTATTTACAATTACAATTAGTAAAGGAAATTGCCCAAATTATGCACCCGATAAATGTGCAATTTATTGCTGCTTTAGTCCCTGATTTAATATTAGAAATTGACCAAATTATATCAACAGCAAATTTACAATATCAAGATAATTATCTCAAATTTACTATCTCTGATAGTGGCAAAGAATTTCCAGTAGCAATACAATGTCATTGTGATGCCTTTGCTGATATTTTACAGCAGTGCAACTTGGTCATTGGAATGACGGGAACTGCGGTAGAACAAGCAGTAGGTTTGGGAAAACCTGTAATTACAATTCCTGGTCATGGTCCAGCATTTACCTATCGATTTGCAGAGGCACAGATGCGATTGTTAGGTAAAAATAGTTTACAGGTAATTGGAAATAAACCCACCACCCCAGAAATTCTCCAACTAGCAGCCCAAAAAGTAAAAGAAACCTTAGAAAATACCAATTATCTCCAAGGCTGCATCCAAAATGGTATTGAAAGAATGGGGACTCCCGGTGCCAGTATGAGAATAGCTCAGTATTTAGTTGATTATCTCAATAGTCAATAGCTATTAGCAAAATTGACTAATAACTATTGACTAATTGCTAATAATTCTGAAACAGTTTTAAATTCATAGCCCTGTGGTTGCAAAGATTTAATAATCATTTCTGTAGCAATTACCGTGCGTGAACGGTCTCCCCCACCATCATGCATAACGACTATAGCACCGGGTCGGATACGTTCTATGACGCGATTAGCTATGACTTCCGGGGTATGTTCATCAAAATAATCTTGAGAGTCGATATCCCACATAATAAGTTTCTTGTTTTGTTGGTAAATTATATAGGGAAGTCCGATAAATCTCCGTCCCCAAGGTGGGCGAAAATGGATAGTATGTTTAATACCTAATTCCTGTAAAATAAAATCAGTTTTTTCGATTTCTGAACGGAGAAATTTATCAGGCTTAAACAGCATATCTGGGTGAGAGTAAGAATGATTTGCTAATTCTGAACCTGATTTTTCTGTTAATTTTACAATATTTGGGTACTTAGCAATATTTTCACCAATGGCAAAAAAAGTAGCTTTGGCTTTGTAGCGACCTAGAACATCTAAAAGTTGATTTGTATAAGGTGGATTTGGTCCATCATCATAGGTTAAAGCAACGATTTTCTCTTGGGTATCGACGCGATTGACGCCAAAAAAGTTTGTGAAGTTGTGGAAATTCATTATGCCCCAGGTGCTAAACAATGCCAATATTATTATCACGAACAGCCACATTTTTTTAGCTGTTTTCATAAATTAACTACAAAATCAATAACTAACTGCTTACAGTGAATAAAAATTTCTCTGGCTGGAACTATTTTACTTAAGATTGAGGAATCAGGTAGAGATGTTCCGATGGAACGTCTCTACAGCGCTGGTAGAATTGTTATTCCTGAACTATCACTGCTGTACCCAGTCGTACCCGGTCGAATATCCTCTTGATATCCTGATTCCGCATTCTCAGACAACCGTGGGAAACAGGAGTTCCCACTAAAGAGGTGTCTTGTGTACCATGAAAACCAACATCATGCTTTCCATCTGACCAAAAACCAATCCATCTATCTCCTAAAGGATTATCTTCACCAGGTTTAAATACAGCACCAGTAATCGGATGTTTCCACACAGGATTTTTTTGCAACCGGGTAATTTTGAAAGAACCTGTGGGAGTTTCCCAACCTTTTTTTCCTACTCCTACAGGATAGCTGCCTATTTGCTGGTTAAATTCATATAAATAAACTCGGCGATCGCTTAAATCAACGACTAAACGCTTACCATCATCTATGGGTTGAGGTGAGGGGGGAATATATCTGTATTTAGCGATGACAGTTGGTTTGGGTTTGGGTTTTCGCTCTGTTTGTTTGGTATTAGAAACAGCACTCTGACACTGAACAGCAAGAAAAAGAATCGCTGTACCAAAACATAACCACATCCAACTGCGAAAAAAAGAATTTTCTTTGCTCATTCGTCACTAGAGTCAAGCACTAAGTAAGAAATATTTGCGCGTTTGGGATAACTTAAATTATCCCTCGAAAAATTTTCTCTGGCATTAGTTATTGGTCAGTAATCATAAATTAGCTGTGATTAATTGTCTACATTAGGAAATTTGAAAAACAAGAATCATCACCTATCCTGACTCAGGACTGGTGGACTGTTATAGTTTTTCCCATCAAGAAATTGTGTAGGCTGAGTGATAAATTGCATACACCCATCCCTAGGCTGGGGATATTTGTCTGTTTTTTTACCCCTGGTCTAGGCAGAGCAAAAAACTAGGAAAATTATCAAATCTTCATAAATATTTGTTTGTTTTATTATCCATCTGTGCCTAGTCTTGGGCAGACTAGGGCTAATGAAGTTTGACTGAGGGTGCTAAGGTTAATAAACTTAAATACTCTGGGCAATTAGCCTCAACTTCCGGAGTATGGCAGTTTAATCATGAATTTATTATTGGTGTGGGTGGAAGAAAAGTCATGTTGGAAAAATTTTTCTTGGCGATCGCAGTTACTTTTTCGCTCAACGTATTTATACAAGTTCAGTTCCCAATGGAGACAAATGCTACTTATAATTCTCAACATTTGCAAGCGCAGTCTCCTAGGCTGTTCGGAATTGAAAAAAAAGACGACTAGTTGAGCAATAAGTACAGGTTTGATGCAAAGTAACTCTTGAACCCCCTGACCTAGTAGGTCAGGGGGAAATTTTTGATTGGGGAAGCATGAGGTAATT
>Ga0114939_10003941_pt1 | contig 10025 bp, 4 predicted proteins | sample AshMeaCrysSpring_FD_87196 | JGI IMG/M metagenome (GOLD analysis project Ga0114939, IMG submission 87196) | Groundwater microbial communities from Big Spring, Nevada to study Microbial Dark Matter (Phase II) - Ash Meadows Crystal Spring | ecosystem: Environmental > Aquatic > Deep subsurface >... | reverse complement strand
TGCCGGAGCCTGGTACGGTCGTGCTGGTAGCCCTTGCGGTGTCGATCTTGCTCCTTGCGACCTTCCGGCGACGGGGGCGGGCGTAGGCGTCGACGGCACCCGCGTCGCAAGCGGTCGCGCCGCGCCGCGCGCTCGCCCTTCGAGGCGTCAGCGGCTCCTGCGTTGCCCGTTGTCCGCACGCTGTCGTCGCGCGATCCTCCCCGCCGTGTTCGACCGCGAAGGGATCGGCTTGGCTCCGCGCTGCGCGGACTTTCGCGGCCGCTTCGCGCCCACTTTCTCGTTGTCTCCGCGAACAGTCGTCCGACGCGTCTCGTCAGCGCCGGGAGCGCGCCGCGTGTCGAGCGAAACCGTCCACCGCGCACTTCCGGGGACGAAACCCCGTGGCCGCGCCGCGCCGCGCGCTTCCTGCAGCACGAAGCACGCATCCCCATACCACTGCGCCGCCCGGTCGAGGTGGTTGCCGTAGCAGCGAATGCGCCACGGGTTGTCATCGCTCGAATAGACGCCGCCGGCGTTGTACGAGGCGGCGACGAGGATCGGGTCGTCGCCCGACTGCGCCCAGCGCTGCTTGATCACCGCCGCGCCGACGTCGATGTTCGCGGCGGCGTCGTAGAGCGGCAGTGACTGCGGCGGTTCGGGCCGACGCTCGAACACCGGGGCGGTCTTGAACGCGTCGTAGTCGAGCCGCTGCGTGCCGATCACCCAGCGAGCCGTGGTGGCGAGGATCTGCATCGGCCCGACGCTGTAGTCGCCGAAAAGGTTCGGCGTCACGTCGTTCACCTTCACGCCCGGCTCCCAGCGGAAAGTGAACGGTCCCGTGAAGCCGTAGTTGCGATAGCTCGCGGTCTCGGTTGCGATCACCATCATGACGAGCGCCGGCGGAATGCCGTGCTTGCGCGACGCCGCGAGGATCGCGTCGCCGAGCAGCGCCCAGATGCGCCGCATGGTGACGGGCTGGCCATCGGTGCGCATCGGCGTGCGCCCGTCGTCGAAGCCCTTGGTGTAGACGCCGCTCGCATCGGCGCGCCAACGCTGGCCGTTGAAGCGCGCGTGCCAGTCGGACGCCGCGACGTGGGCCACCGGCCCGGTGGAGACCGGCTTCGCCGCCGGCGTGCTCGCCGGGACCGCGGCGGCGAGCGCCTCGGGCGGCAACGGCGGGCGTTCGGCGACCTGCGTCGGAGCGGTCGGGGCCGCCGGCGTGCCCGCCCAGCGGTAAACGGCACTCGCTAGCGTATCCGCCCACGCGTCGTCGCCGCCTGCCGGATAGGCACCGCCCCGCAGCTCTGCGATGCTCGTGCCGGCGATCTGCAGGTGCGGCATCTCGAAGGAGAGCGCCTCGAGTCCGTTCGCCCGGCCCAGCGCCTGCATGCGCTTCCACCACGCGGCGCGCGGGCCGGAAGTGTCCCAGCTCCACTGGCCGTTCACGAACAACACGAGGTCGGAGGCGAGACCGTACTGGTGATAGGACTCCCAGGGCTGCGCCTTGGTCACGATCGCGCCCGGTCGCGAGCGACCCTGCTCCCAAAGCCATCGTTGCCGCTCGGGGGTGCGATAGCCCTCAAAGATGCGAAACGGGATGCCCTCGGCATCGAGCTGCGCCAGCACCTTTGCGATGCGGCTGCGGAACGCGGGGTGGAGCCGCGCCGGCTCCACATCGCGCGCCGTGACCGGCGTGGCCGGCGCCGTGACCGGCGCGCGGGCGACGATCGCGAGCGAGCGCCGCCGTCGTACCGTGATCTCCGGCGCGCGCTGCGCCGCGAATCGCGGCCGCCGTGCCGTCCTTCGAGCCGGCCTGCGCGCCACGCTGCGGCCCCCGGGTGCTGCCTGCGAGGCGCGCGAGCGTTTGCCTGCCGATGGTGTCCTGCGCGCGGGCGCACCTTCGCGCCCTGCGGGCAGCGGGCTCGGCGAGCGACTGCCGGCCCTCGCCGTCTTACGCTCGCGTGGCGCGGCCGCACTCTTGCGCTTCGATGACCCGGACGCGCTCCCCCGTTTCGGCGCGGCGGGCGAACGCTTGCGCTTCGGCTCCTGCTTCTCGTCCTTCACTCGTCCCCCCGCCTGCTTTCGCGCCATCGTCTCGTTCCTCCTCGTGGATGCGCTGCCTGCATCGCGGTCGCGCCGCGCGCGACCACGCGGACGGGATGCTACGCCGGCTTGCCGCCACGCGAACGGCGGGCCCATGCCTGCGGCATGAGGGCGTTCCGCTCATGAACACTTCGGGCGCCGCGTCGCGCCCTGAAAATGCTTAGCCGGCGACCGGCGCGCGCCAGTCGTGACGATACGGGGGCACGCCCCCTCGGGCGCCCCGATTCCGGGAAACGCATGACGCCGCTTCCTGTTGTTGTGCACGCCACGAGGGGTTCAGCCGCGGGGCAAGCCCACCCGTGCACCCGAGCTCAGGAAAGCGCTGCCGGGCGCGTTCTCCGATAGAACTTCCGGCATAGTGCGTGCGCCGCCGGCTTCTGTTAGCGTGAAAAGCACTGCTCGCGGGGATCGCGCTGCACCCGCAGCAGCGCCCATTCGCGGACGACCACAACCCCAAGCCGCAGCGCGACCTGAGAGGAGAACGACATGGCGAAGCGCGCGGTGTGCGTTGGCATCAACGACTACCCCGGCAACGCGAACGACCTCAACGGCTGCGTCAACGACGCAAAAGCGTGGTCGCAGCTGCTCACCTCGCGCTACGGTTTCCCGGCGGGCGACGTGAAAGTGCTGCTCGATGCGCAGGCCACGAAGGCGAACATGATGGCCGGTCTCCGGTCGCTGCTCGCGGGCGCCAGGGCGGGCGACATTCTCGTCTTCACCGTCTCCTCGCATGGCACCTACGTCGCGGACACCTCCGGCGACGAGGCGTACGACGAGGCGATCTGCCCTTACGACTGCGACACAAACCTGATCCTCGACGACGAGCTGCGCGAGCTGTTCGCCGGCACGCCGGATGGCGTGAGTCTCATGGTCATCGCCGACTGCTGCCACTCCGGCACACTCACGCGCGCGGCGGTGGCGGACGCCGTTCCCGGCATGCGCGTCCCGGACGAGCGCCGCGTGCGCTTCCTGAACCCGGCGCACCTGAAGCGCGCGGTGCTGCAGGATCCATGGACCGCGCAGCCGCGGCGGCGGCAGAAGTACCCGCAGGCGGCCATGAAGGACGTGCTCTTTTCCGGCTGCCGGCCCACCGAGTATTCCTATGACGCTCGCATCGAGGGCGTCTACCACGGCGCCATGACGGCGATGGCGATGAAGGCGATCGCCGAGAACCCGCACATCACCTGGCAGCAGTTGCAGACGCGCGTGCAGAGCCTGCTCGACGCTGCGGACTATCCGCAGCATCCGCAGCTCGAGGGCACCGCGGCGAACAAGAAGAAGCCGATCTTGATTTAGCGGGCACGACGCCACGGCGCGGCGACCCGCCCGGCGTGCCCGAGGCGCATTGAGCGCGGGTGCCGGCGGCGAGGGTGCCGCCGACTACAACAACCGAGGAGGGGAGATGGCCGACCAGCAGGCGACGAGGATCCGCGGCTACCGACTGGACGCTGCGGGCAGCGCGAGCGCGCTGCCTTCGGGCAAGGCGCAGGTGAAGGCGCAGTTCCGCGCCGGCGCGTTCCGTTCCGGTACCGAGCGGCTGGACGAAGTGACGCTCGCCGCGAACGACCTCGTCGAGCTCGAGTTCGACGACGGGCTGCGACTGTGGCTCACGCCCGAGGAGTACCGGGCGAAGCTGGTCGGCGCGGGCAAGCGCGACGCCGGGAGCGACGGGCCGCTCGAAGTCGCGGACACGCTCGCGTTCGGCGCGCCGCGCCCCGGCGAGCGGGGCCTCTTCGGCGGCTTCATCCTCAAGACCCTCAAGGTCCTCGGCATCGACCTCGCCGGCGAGACGGCACTCGCGATCGCGCGCAAGTTCGAGGAGACGCAGGAGCCGCCGCGCCGCCGCGGCCTGGGGCTCTTCCGCGCGCGCATGGTGACCGGCGGCTTCGGCCTCGACGACCTGCCCGCGGGTCCGGTCGGCAAGCGCGTGCTCGTCTTCATCCACGGCACCACGTCCAGCACCTGGGGCAGCTTCGGCGAGCTGTGGTCGACCCAGCGCAGCGACACGCTGAAGGCGCTGCGCTCGATCTACGGCGAGAACGTGTTCGGCTTCGACCACCGGTCGATGACCGTCGGGCCGATCGAGAACGCGCTCGAGCTCGCGAGCGCGCTGCAGGCGCTGCTCGACAAGGACGCGGAGATCGACCTCGTCAGCCACTCGCGCGGCGGCCTCGTCGGCGAGCTGCTCTGCCGCATGAACGTGAGCGGCAAGGGCGAGCCGTTCACCGCGGAGGAACGGGGCTGGATCGCCGACGGCAGCTGGCTCGAGAACGGCAAGAACCTCGAGCCCAAGGAGATCGAGGCGGGCAAGGCGACCCTCGCCGACTGGGCCAAGCAGCTCGATGCGCTCGGCGGCACACTTGCGGCGCTCGCGGCGCGCGGCATCCGCGTCCGCCGCTTCGCACGCGTCGCGTGTCCGGCGCTCGGCACGACACTCGTCTCGCTGCGGCTCGACCGCTTCGCGCAGATCCTCGTCAACGTCGGCAATCTCGCGCCTTCCACGAGCCCGCTCGGGCAGACCGTCGCCGCCCTCGGCGATTTCCTCGCCGCGCTGCTGCGCGAGAAGACCAAGCCGCACCTCGTGCCCGGCATCGCGGCCATGCTGCCCGACTCCGGGCTGATCCGCGTCGTCAACAATCCGCAGCGCACGGTCGACTCGCAGCTCTCCGTCATCGCCGGGGACCTGCAGGCGGGCAGCATCTGGCAGCGCCTGCTCACGCTCGTCGCGGACCGCTTCTATGCCGGCGAGCACGACTTGGTGGTGAACACCGGCTCGATGTACGGCGGTGCACCGCGTGCGGGACGGTCGCTCCTCTTCCACGACGTCGGCAGCGACGTCAACCACTTCAACTATTTCAAGAACGACTCCAGTGCGCCGTTGCTCGTCCGCGCGCTGCAGCGCGACGACGCCGACGCGACCGGCTTCGAGCCCCTGCGACCCCCCATCCCGCCGATCGCCCGCGGCCAGATCGTGCGCGGCGCGCCCGGGCCCCGGCCGGTGGTGTTCGTGCTGCCTGGCATCATGGGCAGCGAGCTCGAGGTCGATGGTCGGCGCGTCTGGCTGAGCTATTCGGACCTGTTCCTCGGCGGTCTGGGCAAGCTCGGGATGGGTGCCGACGGCGTACTGCCGTTGCAGCCCTACCCGCCGTACTATGGCGCGCTGATCGATTACCTCGCCGACACGCACAAGGTGGTGCCGTTCCCGTACGACTGGCGGATGCCGCCGGAGACGGAGGCCGATCGTCTCGCCGAGGCCGTGCGTGTCGCGGCGGCCGAGGCGAAGGTCGCGGGAAAGCCGGTGCGGCTGCTCGCGCATTCCATGGGCGGCCTGATCGCGCGGACGATGATCGCGCGCCATCCCGATCTTTGGCGCGAGATGGGCGGCTTGCCGGGCTCGCGGCTGGTCATGCTCGGCACGCCGAACGGCGGTTCCTACTCCATCACCGAGCTGCTCGTCGGCCAGTCGGACACCCTCGCGAAGCTCGCGCTGCTCGACGTGCGCCACAGCTCGCGCGAGCTGGTCGAGATCATCTCGCGCTTTCCCGGCGTGCTCGCGATGCTCCCGCGCGATGCGGCGAAGGACTACTGGGCGGCCGAGACCTGGCGCGCGCTGCAGGCGGTCTACGCCGACGGGTGGATCCTTCCGGACGCTGCGGACCTCGCGCGCGCCAAGGCGTTCCGCGCGTTGCTCGACACGAGCCCCGTCGACCCGCAGCGCATGGTCTACGTCGCCGGCCAGTCGCACCAGACGCTGATGCAAGTGGTGATCGACGAGACCGCGAACGGGCGCAACCGCATCGGCTTCCTCGCCACTTCGCGCGGGGACGGGCAGGTGCTTTGGGACACGGGCATCCCGGCCGGTCTCGACGCCTGGTACATGCCGGGCGTGATCCACGGCGACCTGCCTTCGGCCAAGCAGCACTTCCCCGCGATCCTCGACTTGCTGGAGCGCGGCACGACCTCGCGCCTGCAGCAGTCGCCGCCGATCGCGCGCGGCGCCGAGGGTGCACCGTTCCGCATCGAGCGCGCGCCGCAGGACTACCTGCCCGACGAGCAGTCGCTCGCCGCGTCCGCGCTCGGCGGTACCGCGGGCGAGCCGCGCGCCGCGGGGCCCGCCACCACGCCGCTCAAGGTGCAGGTGATGCACGGCGACCTCAAGTATGCCGACCATCCCGTGCTCGTCGGCCACTACCGCGGGGACACGGTCGTCAGCGCCGAAGCGAAGATCGACCGCCAGCTCGGCGGTCGGCTCATGCAGCGCCATCGGCTCGGGCTCTATCCGGGCGACATCGGCAGCTACGAGGTGGTGCTGCGCAAGCGCGACCAGGCCGGCGCCGCCTTCTGCGGCGCGGTGGTGGTGGGACTCGGCATGGTCGGCGAGCTGGGCGTCGGCCGGCTCGTGGAAACCGTGACCCAGGGTGCGCTCGCCTATGCAGTGCGGGTGCTCGAGCGCCACGTCGAGCTCGGGCAGGCGCCGACGGTCGGCAGCACGCTCGACATCGGCCTCTCGTCGCTCCTCGTCGGTACCAACGCCGGTGGCGTGCGCGGCCGTGACTCCGTACTCGCGGTGCTCGAAGGCGTGCAGCGCGCCAACCAGTTGCTCGAGCAGGGCGGCCGGCCGGTGCGCATCCGCACCCTGCAGTTCGTCGAGCTGTTCCTCGCCAAGGCGCTGCAGGCGGTCGAGGACCTGGAGCTGGTCGCCGCGGGCTCGCGCATGCGCGGCGCGTTCACGCCGCCGGAGCGCCTCGAGCGCCGTCCCGGGGCGCGCAGCCAGATCACGTTCGAAGAGCCCGAAGGCTGGTGGCAGCGGCTGTCGATCGAGGGCCGCGCACCCGAAAGCCAGCCGGACGACGGCGCGCTGCGCTTCATGGCCCTCACCCGGCGCGCACGTGCGGAGTCACGGGTGGTGGCGACGCAGCGCAAGCTCGTCGATCAGTTCGTCGCACGCACCATCTCCAGCACGCGCGCCAACCCGGAGCTCACGCGCACCCTCTTCGAGCTGCTGCTGCCGAACGCCATCAAGGACCAGGCGCCGGACCGCGAGAGCCTGGTGCTCGTGCTCGACGAGGAGGCGGCGCGCTATCCCTGGGAGCTGCTCGAGAACCGCGCCGACGGCGAGGGCAGCCGCATCGCGCTGTCGCGCGGCGTGCTGCGCCAGCTCAAGCTGCCGAGCTTCCGCGAGGCGCCGTTACGCAGCCTCGGCAACGGCGTGCTCGTGGTCGGCGATCCGGAGGTCCCGGCGGACGGCCCGCTGCCGCCGCTGCCCGGCGCGCGCGCGGAGGCGAACGCGGTCGCCGATGCCTTCGAGCAGGCGCGCGGCTTCGCCGTCGAGCGGCGCGTGCAGTCGAGTGCGCGCGAGATCGTCGCCGCGCTGTTCGCGGCGCCGTACCGCGTGCTGCACCTCGCCGGCCACGGGGTGTACGAGTGGGTTCCGCCGGACGAGAAGGAGGATTGCGACGCGTGCGGCCAGCCGCTGCCGGGCACCGAGCACCGCCGCCGCAGGCGCCAGCCCGTCACGGGGATGGTGATCGGCGACGGGATGTTCCTCACCCCGGGCGAGGTCGAGCAGATGCGGCGCATCCCGGAGCTGGTGTTCATCAACTGCTGCCACCTCGGCTACACCGAGGACCGCGAGCGTCGGCGCGAGCGCGAGGGCGTCGGCGCGCAGGGCGGATCGCCCGGCCCGCTCGCCGATTACAACCGGTTCGCGGCCAACGTCGCCACGCAGTTCATCCGCATGGGCGTGCGCGCCGTGATCGCCGCGGGCTGGGCAGTCGACGACGCAGCGGGCAAGACGTTCGCAGAGAGCTTCTATCGCGGGATGCTCGCGGGCCGTCCCTACGGCGAGGCGGTGCTCGAGGCGCGGAAGGAGACCGAGAAGCTCCATCCGTACGCCAACACCTGGGGCGCCTACCAGTGTTACGGCGATCCCGACTACCGCCTCGTCGAGGCGGACGCGGTGGGCGAAGGCGAGGCGCCCCGGTATTCGTCGGTGGAGCAGTTCGTGAATCGCGTCGAGAACGTCGCCGCCGACATCGAGACGAGCGGCGGTGGCGACATCAGCAAGGCGCTCGAGGAGCTCGCGAGACTGCGCGACGCGCTCGACCGCGACGAGCAGTGGCGTGGCAGTGGCCGGGCACGCGCGGCACTCGGCCGCGCCTTCAACGCCGCCTTCCAGTTCCAGGACGCGATCGCGAGCTTCTACAGCGCGCTTTCCGCTGATGACGGGGGCATCCTCGTGCACGACCTCGAGCAGCTCTCCAACTGCGAGTCGCGCGCGGCGGCAAGGGCGTGGCGCGCCCTCTCGCCCGAGAAGCGCGACAAGGCGGCCCTCGAGGCGGCGCGTGCCCGTACCCAGGCAGCGGTCGACCGGCTCGAGGCCCTGCTCGAGCTCCCTGGGCCGGAGTCCGGCGACGCGGGGGCGGGGCTGCGCTTCGCGACGCGCGAACGGTTGAGCCTCCTCGGCAGCGCCTACAAGCGGCAGGCCTGGATCACGACCGGCAGCGAGCGCACCGAGGCGCTCAGGCGCATGCGCGACAATTACCGCAAGGCCTACGAGCTGGGCGAGCGCGCCGGCGTGCTCGATCCCTATCCGTTGCTCAACTGGATCTCGGCGGTCGTCGCATTGCGCTGGTCGGGCGACGAGCCCGGCGAGGACGAGCTCGCCGCCGCCAGGGAGAAGCTCGCCACGATCAACGACGAGCTCGCGCGCCGCCTCGCCCGCGGCGTGTCGCTTTGGGATGCGGTATCGCAGACGGAGCACGACCTCGTCGCGGCGCTGCTCGACGGCACGCTCGAGGCGAAGGAGGTCGAGGACATCGCGGCGGGGTACGTCGAGGCGCGCGGCCTTGCCGGTCCACGGCAGTTCGAGTCGATCCGCGAGCACCTCGATTTCCTCGCCGACCTGGCGGCGGATGCCGAGGGCAAGCAGGAGACGGCGCGGCTGCTCGCCGCTCTGGCGGTGAAGATCACGCAGCCGCAGCCGGAGGACGATGGCCTCGCCGAAGCCGAGAGCGACGAAGACGCGCAGGCTGCGGAGCCGCCGCCGACTCGGGCCGCACGCGGGACGGCACGCAGTCGCAAGCCGCGCGCGCGCAAGCGCAAGTGAGGCGTGCACGGCAGCGGCGGGCGCACGGCATGCGCGACTCCGCCGACGTCGTCGTCGGCGGCCCTACTTCCGCTCCGCGAGCAGCTTGAAGGTGCCGATCGCCTTGGCGAGGAGCTCGCCCTTCTCGTCGCGCGCCTCGCCTTCGCAGAACGCGGTCGACGCACCGCCGTGCAGGACGCGCGCCGAGGCTTCGATCCGGTCGCTCATGCCGGCCTTCATGAAGCCCACGCTCATGTCGACGGTGAGCACCCCGCCGTCCACGCCGTAGTGGCCGCGCACCGCGGCGCTCATGACGTAGTCGAGCATGGTCATGAGCACGCCGCCGTGCGTCGCGCCCCAGCTGTTCAAGAGCTCCGGACGCCGTTCGAGGACGATCGCCGCCTGCGCCTTCGTCTGCTCGACGAGGCGGATGCCGAGGTGCTCGACGAACGGGATGCGGACGCGCGACAGGGCCTGCTGGCTCATGCGCGGATCATCGCACATCGCCGCCGCCCTGCGCGGCGCCGATGGCGCGCCGCGCCGGCCCGGGGCGGGCGTGGCTATACTGCGCGGCGTCGGCGGCAATCGGGCACAAGCCGCGCTTGCCCCGTTGCCTTGCCGTCGTCCGCCTCGATGAACGAGCCCTTCCGCCGCCGTCAGCTGCTGTGCGCGACCCCGTCGGGCCTGCATCGCGTCGCCTACACGGAGTGGGGCGACCCGGCGAACGACCGCGTGCTCGTCTGCGTCCACGGGCTCAGCCGGTGCGCGCGCGACTTCGACGCGCTCGCTGCGGCGCTCGAGGACCGCTACCGGGTGGCGAGCATCGACCTGCCCGGCCGCGGCGAGAGCGAATGGC
>Ga0114939_10003940_pt1 | contig 10029 bp, 8 predicted proteins | sample AshMeaCrysSpring_FD_87196 | JGI IMG/M metagenome (GOLD analysis project Ga0114939, IMG submission 87196) | Groundwater microbial communities from Big Spring, Nevada to study Microbial Dark Matter (Phase II) - Ash Meadows Crystal Spring | ecosystem: Environmental > Aquatic > Deep subsurface >... | reverse complement strand
GGCGTGGCGGAAGGGGGTTTCATGCGGGCTGACCGCTACGGGCTTGCCGTCTCCACGACGTCGGCGGCCGCGCGCGATGCGTATGTCGCGGGGGTCGACTGCGTGCTGGCTGCGCAGGCCGGCGGCGCCGGGCGCCTGCGGGCGGGCCGTCCGGAGGCCGCGCGGGTGCTGATCGGCAGCCGCGTCGAGCGGTGAGCACCCGTGCTGCTCGCCGGCTACGCGCAGGGTTGAGCGGTCGCGCGGGCGCCTGGCGCCGCGCAATGAAAAAGACCCGGGGAGCTTTTCAGCTCGACGGGTCTTTGGTCCCGCTTCCGCGGGGCACGGCACGGATGCCGCGCATCGGGTGCTTCCGCGTCGTCGCGTTATCGGATCGATCACCCGGGTTCGGCGACGGCGTGCCGGGAAGCGACGTCAATTTAGCCCTCGCCGCGAGCCGGCGCAAGAGGGGCTCGCAGCCCGAGCCGCAACGCCCCGGCCCGGGGTGCCGTCTTTCTGGCGCTGCTTTGATCCAGATCGAAGCCGGTTCGCCATCACTGCGCCCCTCGCCACGGCTGCACCTCGGGGCTGGCCGAGATCGCCCTCGGCAGCGGCCGCTTCAGCGTGATGCGGTTCAGCGCCGGATTGGCCGTGCGGTCGGGCAGCGAATTCAGATAACGCACGACCACCTCGACTCCGTCGAGCGGCTGCCCCTTGTCGTCCTTCAGCACCTGCACGTTCTTCACCGGCACGACGTTGATCAGGTCGGGGTCGGCCGCGTAGTGATACGAGGCGTAGGTGTAGGTGCGCTCGGGATTCAGGGCTTCCCATTGCCCCGAGGCACCGTTGAAGACCCTGATCTCGGAGGCGCGCTGGCCGCTGGCGGCGAGCGGGTCGATGCTCATCGTCACGCCGGAGAAGTTGAACAGCCAGCCGCCGGTCCAGTTCTGCACCTGCGGGTTCAGCGAGCCGTCGGCGGCCGCCTCGATCTGCGCCTTCAGCTGCCTGCCGGCGATCTCGCCCCTGGCGATCTGCGGGCCGATCGGGATGAAGTGATACAGGTCCTCCATCCGGATCGGCCCCGGCGCCACGTGCGTGCCGTAGCGAAAGCCGCGGATTGCGCCGATGTCGGCGCCCGTCTGGGCACGGAAAGCGTCGGTCAGGAAGTCGTGCGACGAGCCTTCGATCACCGCCGGCATCGTCTCGTGCGAGAAGTTGCTCCGGTGCAGCGCCACCGCCGTGCGGCCGACCACGGTGTCGATCGGCCGCGGCAGCCGCGTGCCGTTGAACGGGTTGACGTGCTGGGTGAAGGCCGGGCCGGCGACGAAGGTCTTCCGCGCCTCGGCGACCGCGGCGGCGACCTTCGCATCCTCGGCGATGCGGCTGTCGATCACGTGCAGCCTGTGCTGCCAGCCGGTCACCTTGCCGCCGTCGACCGCCAGCGTAATCTCGCCGATCACCGTGCCGTCCTGCCCTTCCTCGACGATCACCGTGCCGTTCGTCGTCACAAAGGGCTTGACCGCGATCTCGTGCATGTCGGACGACAGCACGACGTCGATGCCGGGGATCGCTTCGGCCAGCCGGATGTTGTTGGCGATGCCCATCTCGGACGCCAGCACGACCAGGTCGACCGCGTGCCTGCCGCGCAGTTCGGCGACCAGCGCGCGCACCTCGGCGTCGACCTCGGTGCCATTGCGCAGGAAGCGGAAGCCGCGGGTGACCGCGCGGCCGACCACCTGCGGCCCGCGGTCGGTGGTCAAGCCCAGGATGCCGACTTTGACCCCGCCCACCTCGCGCACCAGGTACGGCGGCAGCACGCGCTGGCCGTCCTTCGCCGCGTACGGCTCGCCGTCGTGGTAGACGTTGGCGGCGATCGTGTTCCACGGCGCCTGCGGGTCCGGCCCGGCGAACAGTTCGAGGAAGCGCGCGGTGCCGTAGACGAACTCCCAGTTGCCGGGCGCGAAGGCGTCGATGCGGAACAGGTTCAGCACGTCGACCAGCGCCTGGCCGCGCGTGAACATCGCCTCGGCCGAGCCCTGGATCGTGTCGCCGGTGTTGATCAGCAGCGCGTTCGGACGGGCGCGGCGGATCTCCTCGATCCGCGTGTACATCCGCGCCAGTCCGCCCTGTTCACGGCCATCCCCGTCGGAACGCAGGTGCGGCCGCGGCACGAGGTGGCCGTGCACGTCGCCCATGTGGATCAGCGTCACCTGCCTCGGCCCGCCTGGCTGCGGGCCGGCGCAGGCCCCCAGCAGCCCGATTGCGGCCGCAGCAACGGCCAGAACCTCCCACGGCATCCTCATCGCGCTTCTCCTCGGGTTGTCCCGGCTGCGGCCGCTCGCCGCGACCGTCGCGGCGGAAGATACCGAGGCTCCCGCCCGCTGCCTACCTCGCAGCGCGCAAAGAATGTGGCTGCCGCGACCGCCGAGGTTCAGTACCATCGTGCGCGCCGCGAACGCGCGTGGAGCGCCCATGACCTCGACCACCCCGCCGCTGAAGCTGCACGTGCCCGAGCCGGCCGAGCGGCCCGGGCGCGAGCCCGACTTTTCCTACCTGCACCTGAAGCCGGCCGGCGAGACGCGGCGGCCGCCGGTCGATGCGCTGCCGTCGGAGACCAGCGACCTCGCCTACGGCCTGGTGCGCGTGCTCGACGAGGTCGGCAACGCCGTCGGGCCGTGGAAACCGGAGGTCGCACCCGAACTGCTGATCGAGGGCCTGCGGGCGATGCTGACGCTGCGCGTGTACGACGCGCGCATGCTCACCGCGCAGCGGCAGAAGAAGATGTCGTTCTACATGCAGAGCCTCGGCGAGGAGGGCATCAGCATCGCGCACACGCTGGCCCTCGAAGCCGACGACATGTGCTTCCCCACCTACCGCCAGCAGGGCATCCTGGTGGCGCGCGGCGCCAGCCTGGTCGACATGATGTGCCAGCTGTTCTCCAACACGCGCGACCCGATCAAGGGCCGGCAGATGCCGATCCTGCACTCGTTCAAGAAACACGGCTTCTTCTCGCTCGCCGGCAACCTCGGCACGCAGTACATCCAGGCGGTGGGCTGGGCGATGGCCTCGGCGATCAAGGGCGGCACGGCCATCGCCAGCGCCTGGATCGGCGACGGCTCCACGGCGGAGCCGGATTTCCACAACGCGCTCACGTTCGCCGCCGTCTACCAGGCGCCGGTGATCCTGAACGTGGTCAACAACCAGTGGGCGATCTCGTCGTTCCAGTTCATCGCCGGCGGCGAGGCGACCACCTTCGCCGCGCGCGGGGTGGGCAACGGCATCGCCTCGCTGCGCGTGGACGGCAACGACTTCCTCGCCGTCTACGCGGCCTCCAAGTGGGCGATCGAGCGCGCCCGGCGCGGCCTCGGGCCGACGCTCATCGAGTGGATCACCTACCGCGCCGGCGCGCACTCCACCGCCGACGATCCGACCAAGTACCGACCCGCCGACGACTGGGCCCGTTTTCCGCTCGGCGACCCGGTGCGAAGGCTGAAGCAGCACCTGATCGCGATCGGTGCGTGGTCCGAGCAGCAGCACGAGCGCGCGCAGAAGGAGGTCGAGGAGACGGTGATCGCCGCGCAGAAGGAAGCCGAGAGCTACGGCACGCTGGCCACCGGCCCGTTGCCGAGCAGCGCGCTGATGTTCGAGGACGTCTACGCGACGATGCCGGAGCACCTGCGCCGGCAGCGGCAGCACCTGGGGGTGTAGCCGTGGCGACGATGACCATGGTGCAGGCGATCCGCTCGGCGCTCGACGTGGCGCTGGCGCGCGACGGGAACGTCGTGATTTTCGGCGAGGACGTCGGCTACTTCGGCGGCGTGTTCCGCTGCACCGAGGGCCTGCAGGCGAAGTACGGAGCCTCGCGCGTGTTCGACACGCCGATCGCCGAGGGGGGCATCGTCGGCATCGCGGTGGGCATGGGCGCCTACGGCCTGCGGCCGGTGGCCGAGATCCAGTTCGCCGACTACATGTACCCGGGCTACGACCAGATCGTCTCGGCGGCGGCAAGGTTGCGCTACCGCTCGGCCGGCGACTTCACCGCGCCGCTGACCATCCGCATGCCCTGCGGCGGCGGCATCTACGGCGGCCAGACGCACAGCCAGAGCCCGGAGGTGCTGTTCACGCACGTGTGCGGCCTGCGCACCGTGATGCCGAGCAACCCGTACGACGCCAAGGGCCTGCTGATCTCGGCCATCGAGTGCGACGACCCGGTGATCTTCCTCGAGCCCAAGCGCATCTACAACGGCCCGTTCGACGGCCACCACGACAGGCCGGTGGTGCCGTGGTCGGCGCACCGCCTGAGCGAGGTGCCCGAGGGCCACTACACGGTGCCGCTCGAGTCCGCCTCTGTCTGCCGGCCCGGCAGCCAGCTCACGGTGATCACGTACGGCACGATGGTGTGGGTCTCGGAGGCGGCGGCGAACGAAACCGGCACCGACGCCGAGATCATCGACCTGCGCAGCATCTGGCCGCTGGACCTGAAGACGATCGTCGACTCGGTGAAGAAGACCGGCCGCTGCGTGATCGTGCACGAGGCCACGCGCACCAGCGGCTTCGGCGCCGAACTCGCGGCGCTGGTGCAGGAGCACTGCTTCTATCACCTGGAGGCGCCGATCGAGCGCGTCACCGGCTGGGACACGCCGTACCCGCACGCGCAGGAGTGGGCCTACTTTCCCGGCCCGCAGCGCGTCGGCGAAGCCTTCAGGCGCGTGCTGGAGTCCTGAATGAACGACCCCCAAGTCTGCGGCCACGCCGCCGCACTGCCCCATGAGCAACGGTCGCCGAGCCGCCTCGAGGCCGTTGCGCGCCCCCTCGGGGAGCGGGCGCAGGCCGCCCGGGGGCGCAAGGCTCCGAGGGCGCAGGCCGCCTTTGGGGCCACCCGGCGGGAGGCCTGAGAGCCATGGGCATCCACGTGATCAAGATGCCGGACATCGGCGAAGGCATCGCCGAGGTCGAACTGGTCGAGTGGCACGTGCAGCCGGGCGACCTGGTCAAGGAAGACCAGGTGCTGGCCGACGTGATGACCGACAAGGCCACGGTCGAGATCCCGTCGCCGGTGCACGGCAGGGTCATCGCGCTCGGCGGCAGGGTGGGCGACGTGCTGGGCGTCGGCACCGAGCTGATCCGGCTGGAGGTCGAAGGCGCCGGCAACGTCGCCGCGGACGCGCCGCCGGCGACCGGGCGCGCCGCGGCCGCCCCGCCGAAACCTGCCGCCACCGCCACTGCGCCATCGGCCGCGCCACCGCCTGCGCCGCCGCCGGCGGCGGCAACCGAGACCAGGCCAGTCGCCACGCCGGTGCGCGCGGCGGCCGCGGTGCGCGCGCCGGGCGAGAAACCGATCGCCTCGCCGGCGGTGCGGCGCCGCGCGCTCGAACTCGGCATCGAGCTGAAGTTCGTGCCGGGCAGCGGCGAGGCCGGCCGCATCGTGCACGACGATCTCGACGCCTACCTCGCCGGCCGCAGCTCGGCCCGGCCGTCCGCCACGCGCTACGTCGAACGGCACGACCAGGAACAGGTGCCGGTGATCGGCCTGCGCCGCAAGATCGCGCAGAAGATGCAGGAGGCCAAGCGGCACATCCCGCACTTCACCTACGTCGAGGAGATCGACGTCACCGAGCTGGAGGCGCTGCGCGCGCAGCTCAACGAGCGGCATGCGGCCGCGCGCGGCAGGCTCACGCTGCTGCCGCTGCTGGCGCGGGCGATCGTCATCGCGGTGCGCGAGTTTCCGCAGGTCAACGCCCGCTACGACGACGAGGCCGGCGCGGTGACGCGCTACGGCGCGGTGCACCTGGGCGTGGCCGCGCAGACCGGGGCCGGGCTGATGGTGCCGGTGCTGCGCCATGCCGAGGCGCGCGACCTGTGGTCGGCGGCGGCGGAGATCGCGCGGCTGGCCGAGGCGGCGCGCGCCGGCAAGGCCACGCGCGAGGAACTGACCGGCTCGACCATCACCGTCACCAGCCTCGGCGCGCTCGGCGGCATCGTCACCACGCCGATCATCAACCACCCGGAAGTGGCGATCGTCGGCGTCGGCAGGATCGTCGAGCGGCCGGTGATCCGGGACGGCGCGGTCGTCGCCCGCAAGCTGATGAACCTGTCGTCGTCGTTCGATCATCGCGTGGTCGACGGCGCCGACGGCGCGCACTTCGTGCAGGCGGTGCGCAGGCTGCTCGAAGCGCCGCCGCTGCTCTTCATCGACTGAACGGGCCCGAACATGGACACGCAACTGCTGGTGATCGGCGGCGGCCCGGGCGGCTACGTGGCCGCGATCCGCGCCGCGCAGCTGGGCATCCCGACCACGCTGGTCGAGGGCGAGGCGCTTGGCGGCTCGTGCCTGAACGTCGGCTGCATCCCGTCGAAGGCGCTGATCCGCGTCGCCTCCGAGTTCGAGCGCGCGCGCCGCTTCGCCTCCGGCAACGCGCTCGGCATCCGCGCTTCCGGGCCGGCCCTGGACACCGCGCAGGCGGTGCGCTGGAAGGACAGCGTGGTGCGGCGGCTGACCGACGGCGTCGCCGCGCTGCTGCGCCGGCACGGTGCGCAGGTGATCCGCGGCTGGGCCGAGATCGTCGACGGCAAGACGGTCGACGTGGTCACGCAGGCCGAAGGCGGCCGGCAGACGCGGCGCCTGACCTGCGAGCACCTGCTGCTGGCCACCGGCTCCACCCCGGCGGCGCTGCCGTCGCTGCCCTTTGGCGGGCGGGTCGTCTCCTCGACCGAGGCGCTGTCGCCGGCGGCGATCCCGGCGCGCCTGGTCGTCGTCGGCGCCGGCTACATCGGGCTCGAACTCGGCATCGCCTACCGCAAGCTCGGCGCCGAGGTGACCGTGATCGAGATGCTGCCGCAGGTGCTGCCGGCCTACGACGCCGAACTGGCGCGGCCGGTGGCGGCGTCGCTGAAGCGGCTCGGCATCGCCGTGCACCTGTCCTCGACCGTGCTCGGCATGAACGGCGCCGGCGACGCGGTGCGCCTGCGCGACGCGCAGGGCAACGAGCGGGAGGTTGGCGCCGAACAGGTGCTGGTGGCCATCGGCCGGCGGCCGGCGACCTCCGGCTGGGGCCTGGAGCGGCTGCTGCTCGACATGGACGGCCGCTTCGTCAAGGTGGACGCCCAGTGCCGCACGTCGATGCGCAACGTCTGGGCGATCGGCGACGTGACCGGCGAGCCGATGCTGGCGCACCGCGCCAGCGCGCAGGGCGAGATGGTGGCCGAGATCATCGGCGGCGCGAAGCGCCGCTTCGAGCCGGCGGCCGTTCCGGCGGTGGTGTTCACCGATCCCGAGGTGGTCACCGTCGGCCACGCGCCGGCGGAGGCCGAGAGGGCGGGGCTGGACTGCATCCACGCCCACTTCCCGTTCACCGCCAACGGCCGCGCGCTGACGCTCGAAGGCGGCGAGGGCTTCGTGCGCGTCGTGGCCCGCCGCGACAACCACCTGATCGTCGGCTGGCAGGCCGTCGGCCACGACGTCGCCGAGCTTGCCGCCGCCTTCGTGCAGTCGATCGAGATGGGCGCGCGGCTGGAAGACGTCGCCGGCACGATCCACGCCCACCCGACGCTCGGCGAGGCAGCGCACGAAGCGGCGCTGCGCGCGCTCGGCCACCCGCTGCACGTCTGACGGCGGCGCCATGCGCCAGGCGCAGACCGTGCTGTCGATCGACACGCGCGGCCGCGGGCTGAGCGAGATCACCGCGCGCATCGAACCGTGGGTGGCCGCCAGCGGCATCCGGGTCGGCCTGCTCACCGTGTTCGTCCGCCACACCTCGGCCAGCCTGCTGGTGCAGGAAAACGCCGATCCCCAGGTGCAGCGCGACCTCGAGCGCTTTTTCGCCCGCCTGGTGCCCGATGGCGACCGGCTGTTCGAGCACGACGCCGAGGGCCCGGACGACATGCCGGCGCACGTGCGCAGCGCGCTGACGGCCACGCAGGTGTCGGTGCCGCTGACCGCGGGCCGGCTCTTGCTCGGGACCTGGCAGGGCATCTACCTGTACGAGCACCGCACCCGCGGCCACCGGCGCGAAGTCGTGCTGCACCTGATCGGCGAGTGACCGCTCGAGGGCCGCGCAGGCCGCCGCGGCGCCGGTTCGCGCTGGCCCGCGCCGCCCGGGCCAGCCCGCGCCAGCGGCCGCCCGCCCTCAGGGCCCCGTCGCCAGCGCCTGCGGTCGCGCCGCCGCGCTGGCGAAGAGCAGGTTCTGCCGCGCCCAGCGATCGCGCTCGGCGCGCGGCAGCGATCGCATCTGCCGCAGCACGCGGGCCGCGCGCCCGGCGTCGGCCGCGCCGGCCAGGAACTCGCCCTCGTAGGCCTGCGCCGGATTGGGCAGGATGGACGCCAGCCACGCCGCTTCGAGCGGCGTCAGCTCGCCCGGCCGCCTGCCGAAGTAGGCGCGCGCGGCGGCATCCGCGCCGCAAAGGCCGGGGCCCCAGTCGACGGTGTTCAGGTACAGCGCGAGGATCGCCCGCTTGCCCAGCGTGCGCTCCATCTCGACCGCGTACAGCAGCTCGCGCAGCTTGCGCGCCGCGGTGCGCTCGTGGCCGGTGAACAGCAGCCGCGCGAGCTGCTGGGTGATCGTGCTGGCGCCGCGATGCACGCCCTGCTCGTCGACCGCGCCGAGCACGCGCGCGATCTCCTCGCGGTCGTAACCGGCGTGCTCGTGGAAGCGCTGGTCCTCGGCCGCGAGCACCGCCGCGGCGAGCAGCTTGCCCGACTGCGCCGGACTGATCCAGCGGCCCTCGCCGGGCAGCGCGCGCCGCGGGCGCAGCCGGCCGTCGGCGTCGCGACACGGGAACACGATGGGCCCGTCGGCCAGCGCCTCGGTGCCCAGGCCGTCGACGGCGAAACCGTCGATCGACAGCTCGATGCCGGCGCGCTGCTGCGGCAGGCGCAGGCTGCCGCCGGCCGCGACCCGGCCGACGATCCGCGCCACGCGCGCCTCGGGGATCGCGCCCGCGAGCAGCCGGTAGATCGCGGCAACGTCGGTCGGCGGCAGGCGCCAGTCGACGTCGATCCGGTCCGGCTGCAGCTTCGCGGTGAAACCCAGCGCCACGTCGCCGGCACGCGCCTCGCCGCGCAGCGTCTGCGCATCGACCTGCGTCACCCGCAGTGCCAGATGTTCGATCTCGAGCGGCCGCGCGGCCAGCCGCGGGTCGTCGATGCGGCACGGCGCGCAGGCGACGCGCAATGCCTCGCCGTCGCGCGCGAAGCGCAGGCGGCCGTGGCGGCTGTCGACCGAGCGGCCGTCGAGCAGGCGCAGCACGGCCGGCGTGGTCGCGAAACGCGCCAGGCCCGGCACGCTCAGCGCGACATCGATACCGCGCAGCGGCCGCAGGCGGACCACCCAGGCCTCCGCCGGCGTGGTCAGCGCGCCGCCCGAGGCGGCCATCAGCACGACGATCGCGCCGAGCGTCGCAACGCCGAGCGCCAGGCCGCCGCAGACGAGCAGCAGCGCGCGCAGCAGGCCAACGGCGTTCATCCCCGCGCCCCGGCATCCAGCGGCGTGACCACCGTCACCGCCCACCACGCCGGCGCCGGGCTCCACTGCGCACCCCAGAACCACGCCGAGACATCGGTCCAGCCGTCGTGCGCGCCGGCATCGAACCGCTCGCCGATGCGTTCGCACACGCGCAGCTTCTCGTCAGCGCGGGTGGCGACGAAGCAGCGCCAGCGCACGCCTTCGCCGTCGACCGCGGCCTGCGCCATCGCGACCGCGTAGCCGGCGGCGCGAAAGCAGTCGCTCGCCGGATGCAGCAGCCGCGTCGGCCGCCTGACGTGCCGGACGATCAACAGCTGCCCGCCGTCGGTGAAGCGCGCCACCGCGCCGGGAAAGCGCGCGGCGAAGCGCGCCTCCAGCGCCGTCGGTGGCAATTGGGTCAGCGGCTGGCCGCGGAAGTGGGTCGGCCACTCGATCGCGGTCGATCGAGCGTCAACCGCCACTGCCGGCTCGCGACCTGCCGCCCCGGAGGCGGAAAGCCGCTCGCCGAGCAGCGGCAGCACCGCCGCGGCCAGACAGGCGCCGACGAAGAGCAAGCGCGCCAGCGACAGCGCCGCCTCGGCGCGCGCCTGGC
>Ga0114939_10003939_pt1 | contig 10030 bp, 5 predicted proteins | sample AshMeaCrysSpring_FD_87196 | JGI IMG/M metagenome (GOLD analysis project Ga0114939, IMG submission 87196) | Groundwater microbial communities from Big Spring, Nevada to study Microbial Dark Matter (Phase II) - Ash Meadows Crystal Spring | ecosystem: Environmental > Aquatic > Deep subsurface >... | reverse complement strand
TGTCCCCGACAAAGAGGAAATCGCATGGCAGAACATTGAGTCGGGCGGCGATCTCCAGGGCGGCCGCCGGGTCCGGCTTTTTGGGCCGCCCGGGGGTGGACCCCACCACCATGCGGAAACCGGCATCGGGCAGAAGGGCCTCGACGATGGCCCGGCTGGCGTCGTCCGGCTTGTTGGAAAGCACTGCCATGGCCACCCCGGTCGCCGCAAAGGCACCCAGCATTTCCGGCACGCCGGGATAGGGACGGGTCTTGCAGATCCAGCGCCGTGCGTATTCGCTTTTCATCTCCCGGACGAAGCGCTGAAGCTCCCGTTCGCCGGCGACCTGAAACGGCAGCGCGCGCTGCACGAGCATCTCGATGCCGTCGCCGACGAAGTATCGGTAAGCCGCCAGCTCGTGCTGCGGGAGCCGATTGCGTTCCAGGACCTGGTTCATTGAATCCGCCAGATCTGCGAGCGAGTTCAGAAGGGTCCCGTCCAGGTCGAAGATGGCCGCTTTGAACTTCACCGATCCCTCCATCCGATCAATTATTAAAAAGCGATTCTGAAGAAAAAGCGGCGGGATGTCAAAAGGAATCACTGCTGCGGATTGACAGGATGGATCGATTCGAATAGCGTTGAGGCCTTCATCTGGATAGAGGGGGAAAGCGGTGGGCGAGACCGATCGACCCTCCCCGGAAAGCACCGGGATCGCACAGCTGGATCAGATTCTGGGCGGGCTCTTCATCGGCGACAACGTCATCTGGTACGACGACGCCGGCAGCCTTGCTCCGGTGTTCTGCCTCAACCTCATCGCAGCCGCCGCAGCCCGCAGCCACCCGGTGATCTACGTGAGCGTCGACCGCTCCCCCAAAAATCTCATGGACAAGCTGGGCCGGCTGGCGTCATCGCCGTCGCTGACCGTCCTAGATGCCTTCACGCACGGCAAGGGGGCGAGCGAAGACGTCTTCCTGCAGTTCTACCGGCGCCGATCGGATGCGCCTCCCTCGCGCGTGATATGCCTTGAGCAGCCCCACCGGTCGAAGCATTTCTCGGACGCCCTTTACCAGGCGGTCCACGCGGCCCAGGGCGGCGCGCGCCTGATCTTCGAGAGCCTGACGGGCATGCAGGAGCTCTGGGGAGGGGAGGAGCACGTCATCCGCTTCTACTCACGCGCCTGCCCGCGGTTGTATGAGTTGAACACCATCGCCTACTGGCTGATCGAGAAGGCGGCGCACACCCTGCGCCTGAAATCCAGCATCAACCAAATCGCCCAGGTGGTGGTGGACCTTTCGGTCAAACGCGGCAAGACCCTCATGACCATCGTCAAGGCCGAGCGCCAGTCAACGGCCGCCCTGAACAAGCCGCTGGCCTACCTGACCCGTGAAACCGACGTGCGTTTCGAGTCCCAGGACCGCGCCTCGGGTCCGTATGAACTCGGGGATCGCCTGAAGGCCCTGCGCCTGCAGAAGTCCTTGTCGCAGACCGAGCTGGCCCGCCGGGTGGGAGTGACGCCAAGCACCATTTCCCAGGTGGAAAGCAACTTCATCTTTCCGTCCCTTCCGGCCCTGTACCGCATGGCCGAGATCCTGGGCGCGGAGGTTGCGGCGCTCCTGGGAGATCCGCCCCGCAAGTCACGCAAAGTGGTCTTCCCGAAGTCGGAAGCCCTGCCGGCCAGGCTTGCCGGGCCGGCTGCCGGCGGCTGTACCGCATGGGTGCTGATCCCGGGCAGGACCGGCCTCGCCGCCGAAACCCACCTCATCGAAATCCCGCCGCAGCGCGCCCTGGCCGGCCACTTCACCCATGCCAAGGCGCCCGAGATCGGCCACGTGCTGTCCGGGACCGTCCGTCTTACGATCGCCGGCAGCCCCCAGACGGCCGCGGCCGGCGACACCATCTACCTTGGCCGCGAAACGCCGGAGAGGTGGGAAAACCCGGGCACGGAACCAGCCCGGCTGCTCTGGATCTCCGTTTATTAGAGGGTGGCTCCCGGTCCCGTCCGCCGCTTAAACCAGCCCCTGGTCCAGCATGGCATTGACCACCTTTAGGAAGCCGGCGATGTTGGCCCCGGCGAGGTAGTTGCCGGGGCTGCCGTACTCCGCCGCGGCATCCAGGCAGGTGCGGTGGATGCGTTTCATGGTCATTTTCAAACGGTCGTCCACCTCCTCCTGGGACCAGTTCAGCCGCATGCTGTTTTGCGCCATCTCCAGGCCGGACACCGCCACGCCGCCGGCGTTGGCGGCCTTGCCGGGCGCATAAAGGATGCCTTTTTCCTGGAAGACCTTCACCGCCTCGGGCGTGGAGGGCATCGTCGCCCCTTCGGCGACCAGACCGACGCCGTTGGCCGTCAGATGCTCCGCGTCCTTTCTTCCGATCTCGTTCTCGGTGGCGCAGGGAAAGGCGCAGTCGGCCTTGATGCTCCAGAGCGGGTTGTGATCGAGGCCCGACTGTTTTTCCACAAACACGGCCTGCGAGTATTTGTCGACGTATTCTTCGATCCGTGCCCGCCGGATGTTTTTCAACCGCTTCACGAACCCGAGCTTCTCCCGGTCGATGCCCTCCTCATCGTAGATGTACCCCGATGAGTCCGAAAGGCTGACCACTTTGGCGCCCATCTCGATCAACTTCTCGGCGGTGTGCTGGGCCACGTTGCCGGCGCCGGAGATCAGGCAGACCTTTCCGGCAACGCTCTGGTTCCGCGTGGCGAGCATCTCGGCGGCGAAATAGACCAGGCCGTAGCCGGTGGCCTCGCGCCGCACCAGGCTCCCGCCCCAGTCCAGGCTTTTTCCGGTAAAGACCCCGGTGAATTCGTTGCGCAGCTTCTTGTACATGCCGAAAAGATAGCCGATCTCGCGTGCGCCCACGCCGATATCCCCTTCGGGGATGTCGGTGCACGGCCCGATATGGCGAAACAGCTCGGCGGTGAAGCTCTGGCAGAAGCGCATGACCTCGTGGTCCGACTTGCCCTTGGGGTTGAAGTCGGAGCCGCCCTGCCCGGCGCCCATGTTGAGGGTGGTGAGCGAGTTCTTGAACACCTGCTCGAACGCCAAAAATTTCAGGATGCTCAGATTGACCGAGGGATGAAACCGCAGGCCGCCCTTGTAGGGACCGATGGCGCTGTTCATCTCCACCCGGAACCCGCGGTGAACGCGTGACTGCCCGTGATCGTCCATCCACGGCACCCGGAACAGGATGACCCGCTCCGGCTCGATGAGCCGCTCCAGGATGGCCTCACGGCGATACTCCGGGTGCCGCTCCAGCACCGGGGCCACGGACTCGAGGACCTCACGGACCGCCTGGTGAAATTCCTTCTCGCCTGGATCGCGCGATGACAGTATTCTCGATATGTCCAGCATTGGAGTTCTCCTTTGCGTCATTGCGGTGAGGGGTCTCGGCTTCAGGCATCGATGATGGCCAGGGCCTCTTCCCGGAAGGCCTCCATCACATAGGGCAGTCCGGTGACCTTGGCGCACTCCTCGCTCAGCGCGAAGATGTCCTGCCGACTGATGTGCTTGACGGCCCAGTTGCGCGTGCCGGCCATGAGTTGCTGCAGGCCGACGCGGATCTTGTCGGTGGCGTTGAAGATGCCGATGGCCCCCAGCGGGAACTTGTCCACTTCGGCGCCATACTTCTCCTTGAGCACCTCGTAGTTCATGAAGATCTCTTCTTTCGTCATCCCGTAGCGCGAGACCGTCTTGGGAAGGCCCTCATCCTCTCCGCGCAGCCACTTCTCGGCGTTCTTGCCGACCATGCCGGGGATCATCAGGGCGCGGCCCATGCAGACCGCCTTGCAATAGGGCGCGCCCAGGGCGAGCGCCTTGAACACGTGGTCCTCGGAGGAAAAACCGCCCGCAAAGGCGATGTCCGGAACGGGCAGCCCCCGCGCCTGCAGGCGCGAACAAAGATCATAGGCCATGGCATGCAGATAGATCGACGGGATGCCCCATTCGGCCATCATGCGCCACGGGCTCATGCCGGTTCCACCGGGTGCGCCGTCGATGGTGAGCAGGTCGATCTTGGCGTCGCTCGACCAGCGGATCGCCATGGCGAGCTCGCGCATGGGATAGGCCCCGGTCTTGAGCGTGACGCGCCGGGCGCCGAGCTTGCGCAGCCGTTCGACCTCCTTCATGAACCCTTCCTGGTCGATGAAGCCCAGGCGCGAATGGCGCTCGAACTGCTTCAGGGGGCCGGCTTTGAACGCCGCCTGGTGGGCCGGAAGCTCGGGGTCCGGCGTCACGATATAGCCGCGCTTCTTGAGCTCGAGCGCCCGGGTCAGGGAGTTGACCTTGATCTCCCCGCCGATGCACTTGGCGCCCTGCCCCCATTTGAGCTCGATGGTCTCCACCCCCAGCTTGTCGATGACGTACTCGGCCACCCCCAGGCGCGTGTCCTCCACGTTCATCTGCACCAGAATATCGCCGTAGCCCTCGTGGAAGCGCCGGTATTCGCGCACCCGACGGTCCATCTCGGGCGATTGGACCACCTTCCCCTGAGCGTTCAGCTCGAGGCCGGGGTCGATGCCGCAGACGTTTTCGCCGCAGACGACGCTGATGCCGCTGATGGCCGCCCCGACGGCGAAATGCTCCCAGTTCTTGCGGGCGATGTCGGTGCTGCCCAGGGCGCCGGTGAAAATCGGGACCTTCATTTTAATCTGGGGGTCGCGGCCGAAGCGGGTTTCCGTGTCGACGTTGGGAAAGGTGGCCAGATCCGGGTCGGCCTGAACCCCTTTGGCCCCCAACGCATAGCCCATGATGTTGAGATGCGAATAATCCACCGGGTAGTCCTTGTCGGCCCCAGCGGTGACATTGCCGAAAGGCTCCGGATAGAGCACTTCGCGGCCCCGGAACGTCGCACGGAACAAATCGCAGTTGCCGCGGCAGCCGTCGATGCACCGGCTGCAGATTCCCGACTGAGGCGCAACGTTGCGGGAGCGGTTGGCGGTTTGCACAGCTTCATTGGCATTGGGACGGTGAAGATTCATGCAACTTCTCCTTTCATTCAGGCAGTGCCCGTCCGCAGTCGGGATCGGGCCTCGGGCGGGGTTCCACGACGGCCGCCGGGTTCCAGTTCAACTGAAATAGATTACCGCTTTTAATTTTAGCTAATCTCGTTGTCAATAGTTTGTAAACGGAACCTGAATCATTTATCATTGGGTTCATGAAGGCCCGCGCGGGCCCGGGTGGTAACAGCGCTCTTCGCTAGCAGTAAGATACGGTTGGAACCCGATTACGCGTTTCCCGCCATCCGAATGGCCGGGCACCGGGATCTGCCCATGCTTCAGATCACAGGGTTGATCGATCAGTTTCTGAATTACCTTCTGGTGGAAAAAGGGCTGGCACGTTCGACCCTCGAATCCTATAGCCGCGACCTGTTGCGATTTGCGGACTTCCTGGAGCAGAGCGGTCGCAGCGCAGTTTCAACGGATGACACCCCGCTGCTCCTGAAACACCTGATCCAACTGCGCAATGAGGGGCTGAGCGCACGCTCCCGGGCACGGCACCTGGTGGCCCTGCGAGGCTTCTACCGCTTCCTGGTCCAGGAAAAGCGCCTCGCCTCCGATCCGTCCAAACTCCTCGATTTGCCCAAGACCACGCTGAGGCTTCCGGACGTCTTGGGCGTGGACGAGGTGCGCCGGCTGTTGAACTCGCCCGGGACGCGCACGCCGCAGGGCATTCGCGACGCCGCCATGCTGGAAGTCCTGTACGCCGCGGGGTTGCGGGTCTCGGAGCTCATCCGACTCAAAATTCAGGACGTTCACCTGGATGCCGGCTTTGTGCGCGTCTTCGGAAAAGGATCCAAAGAACGGGTCGTACCGATCGGCCAGTATGCCCGCGAAAAAGTCCTCTTCTACCTCGAACACGCCCGCGGCCGGCTCGCCGGGGAGAAGCCCAGCCCCTATCTCTTCCTTGCGCGCGCCGGCCGGCCCATGACCCGGCAAGCGTTCTGGAAACTGCTCCGCCAGCATGCCGCCAGTGCCGGTCTTCTCAAGAAGGTCACTCCGCACAGCCTGAGGCATTCCTTCGCCAGCCACCTTCTGGAAGGCGGGGCCGATTTGAGGGCGGTCCAACTGATGCTTGGGCATGCGGATATCTCCACCACTCAGATCTACACCCACGTGACCAAGGACCGGCTCCGGGAACTGCACCAAAAATTCCACCCGCGGGGATGACATTAGGTTCTTGACAGAAGCGGCCGCTTTCACCTAAGTGTGGCGGACGAATCGGGTCCCGCTGCAAGGGGGCCTGTCTGGCGATGGCTCCGAATGACCCGTCTGGAACCCTCACACATCATCGGCAGCTGGCATTCGGGAGAAACTCCGCTCGAGCCGTTTGACGCATCGGTGCGGGAGGCGCTCCTGAATGTGACCCGTCCGATCTACGTGGTCGAGCACGGCCGCGGTCTCGCCTTGAGCCAAGGCGGAAGGGCCGAGCTGGGATCGGTCTCGATCGCCTCCGGCAACGGGCTGCCCCTGCGGGCCTTCATCCCGCCGCTTCATCCCCGGGATTTGGGGGACATGGCCTTCAAGAGCGCCCATGGACTGACCTATGCGTATGTGGCCGGTGAAATGGCCAACGGAATCACATCGGTCCGCATGGTCAGCGAGGCGGGCAAGGCCGGCATGGTGGGGTTTTTCGGCGCCGGCGGATTGCGGGTGCCGGAGGTGGAGGCGGCGGTCGACCGCCTGCAGCGGGAAGCTCCCGGGATGCCCTTCGGAGTCAACCTGATTCACAGCCCCGGCAACCCGGAGCTCGAAATGGCCCTTGCCGAGCTTTTCCTGCGGCGGAAGGTCCGGTTGATCAGCGCCTCCGCCTATGTGGAGCCCAATCTGCCGCTGGTTTTTTTTCGGGCCAAGGGCCTCCACCGCGCAGCCGATGGCCGCATCGTCTGCCCCAACCGGATCGTTGCCAAGGTGTCGCGCGTGGAAGTCGCTCGCAAATTCCTGGCGCCGCCGTCCGCCAAACACCTCTCCCGTCTGCTGGAACTCGGACGCATCAGCCCTGCGGAAGCCGATCTGGCGGCGGCGCTTCCCCTGGCGACGGACCTGACGGCCGAGGCCGACTCCGGCGGCCACACCGACAACCGCCCCGCCATCACGCTGCTGCCGACGATGCTCAGCTTGCGCGATGAGCTCTCGGCGCTGCATCGTTACGAGCGGCCGCCGTGCGTGGGGCTGGCCGGCGGCATCGCCACCCCGGACTCAGCGGCCGCGGCCTTCGCCCTCGGCGCGGCCTTTGTCCTCACCGGGTCCATCAACCAGGCCTGCATTGAGGCGGGGACCTCCGAAGCCGTTTGCGCCATGCTGGCCGAGGCCGGTCAGGCGGATGTCGCCATGGCTCCCGCGGCCGACATGTTTGAGCTGGGCGTGAAGGTCCAGGTGCTCAAGCGCGGCACCATGTTTCCCTATCGGGCCGCCAAGCTCTACGAACTTTACACCGCCTATGCCGGCTATGACCAGATTCCAGCCGCTCAGCGCCAAGCCCTCGAGCGCGATTTCTTCCGATGTTCGTTCGATGAGGAATGGGAGCGGACCGAGCGGTTTTTCATGCAGCGCGACCCGAAGCAGATCGACCGCGCCCGCCACGACCCCAAACACAAGATGGCCCTGGTATTCCGCTCCTACCTCGGAAGGTCCTCCATTTGGGCCATCCAGGGCGAGCCGACCCGCCGGATCGACTACCAGATCTGGTGCGGACCGGCCATGGGCGCTTTCAACCAGTGGGTCAAGGGCAGTTTCCTGGAAGCGCCGGGCAACCGCCGGACGGTGGACCTGGCCATGAACCTCATCTTCGGCGCCGCCGTCGCCACCCGGGCCAACTGGCTGCGCGCCCAGGGGATCGCGATTCCAAGCGGCGCCGCCTGCCTCCGTCCGCTGGAGCTCGCGGCGATTCAGCGGCGGATCGACGCGTTGTCGTGACGCCGACATCCAGTTTAAATGATCTTGAAATTTAAGCGCCGATTAACTATAAAAACAATTTGGTTTCGATCCTAAGACGCCAGGCTGCGGTGCTGCATTCGCCGAGGGCCGTGCCGTCGCGCGTCGCATTCGTCTAATCTTAATCTATCGGATCCTCTGAGAACGCATGAAGGAAGGTTCCCGCCCTGTCGCCATTGTCGGAATGAGCTGCTTCTTCCCGAAGTCCTCGGGACTCCAGGAGTACTGGCGGCTTCTGTTCCGGGGGCAGGACGCCATCACCGAAGTGCCATCCACCCATTGGGCGAGACAGGACTATTACGACCCGGACCCCCGCACCCCCGATCGGGTCTACTGCACCCGGGGAGGCTTCATCTCCCCCGTCGACTTCGACCCCTCTGAATTCGGGATCCCGCCGTCCTCGCTGGAGGCGACCGACACCTCCCAGCTGCTGGCGCTCGCCGCCGCCAAGCAGGCCCTGCAGGACGCGGGGCTTCCCTTCGAGCGCCGCCGCACCAGCGTGATCCTCGGCGTTACGGGCACCCAGGAGCTGGTCATTCCGCTGAGCTCCCGGCTCGGCTTCCCCAAGTGGCGCCGCGCCCTGCAGGAGGCCGGAATCGAGGCCGAACGCTGCGAGCAGATCATTCGCCGCATCGCCGATTCCTACGTGTCCTGGCAGGAGAATTCGTTTCCGGGGCTGCTGGGCAACGTGGTGGCCGGCCGGATCAGCAACCGGTTGGACCTCGGCGGAACCAACTGCGTGGTGGACGCAGCCTGCGCCAGCTCGTTCGCCGCCTTGCACCTCGCGCTGCTGGAACTCGCCTCGGGCCGCAGCGACACGGTGATCACCGGCGGGGTGGACACGCTCAATGACATTTTCATGCACATGTGCTTCGCCAAGACCCAGATTCTGTCTCCCACCGGCGACGCGCGACCCTTTTCGAAGCATGCCGACGGCACCGTTCTCGGAGAAGGCGTCGGGTTGGTCGTGCTGAAACGCCTGGCCGACGCCGAGCGCGACGGCAACCGGATCTACGCCGTGATCAGGGGCATCGGCTCCGCCAGCGACGGCCGCTCCCAGAGCATCTACGCGCCGAATATCGAGGGACAGGTGAGCGCCCTCGCAGCCGCCTATGCGGCGGCCGGAATCGATCCCAACACCGTCGAGCTGGTCGAGGCCCACGGCACCGGCACGCGCGTGGGTGACAAAGTCGAGTTCCAGGCCCTTTGCCGGGTTATGGGCGGCACCGCCCGCGACAGCCGAAGCTGCGCCCTGGGCTCGGTCAAATCCATGATCGGCCACACCAAGGCCGCAGCCGGCGCCGCCGGTCTGATCAAGACCGCTTTGGCCCTTTATCACAAGGTCCTGCCGCCCACCCTCAAAGCGGACGAGCCGGACCCCGCGCTGGGGCTCGAGACCTCGCCGTTCTATCTGAGCACCCGCACCCGCCCCTGGCTGGCGCCCGGCGGCCATCCGCGCCGCGCGGGGGTCAGCGCCTTCGGCTTCGGCGGCAGCAATTTCCATCTCGTGCTCGAGGAGCACCTCCCGGCCAAACCAGGCGTCGCCTGGGACGGCTCGGTGCAGATCCTGGCTTTCTCAGGCGAACGCCGCGATGGGCTTTTGCAGTCCATCGACGCGTTCAGCCGATCTCTGCCCGACCCGCTGCCCGAAGCCGATTGGGCCCGGGCCGCGGCGTCGACCCGCTCCCGGTTCGATGCCCGCCAGCCTTTCCGGCTGCTGCAAGTGGTCGGGGACCGGCACCGGGTTCGCCCCGGGCTCCAGAAAGTGACCGAGGCGCTCCAATCCGAGGCGGAAACCAGCACTTTCAAGCTCTCCGATGCGTTCCTCGGTGGACCGGCGCCACGCGGCCGGCTGGCATTCCTGTTTCCCGGCCAGGGCAGCCAGTATCCGGGCATGGGCCGGGATTTGGTCTGTCTGTTCCCGGCGGCCATGGCCGCACTGGAGCAGGCCGAGAGCCGCCTAAAGGTGCGGCCGCCGCTTGGCGAGTTGATCTACCCACGCACGGAACCGGCGAGCGAAACGGCCGAAGCCGCCCTGCGGGCGACGGACACGGCGCAACCGGTCATCGGCGCGGTCAGCCTGGCGCTGCTGCGCGTGCTCGAGGAATTCGGAGTTCG
>Ga0114939_10003937_pt1 | contig 10033 bp, 11 predicted proteins | sample AshMeaCrysSpring_FD_87196 | JGI IMG/M metagenome (GOLD analysis project Ga0114939, IMG submission 87196) | Groundwater microbial communities from Big Spring, Nevada to study Microbial Dark Matter (Phase II) - Ash Meadows Crystal Spring | ecosystem: Environmental > Aquatic > Deep subsurface >... | reverse complement strand
TGCAAACCTTCGCCTGGCCGGTGCAGGGCCGCATCAGCGGCCGCTTCGGCAACCAGCGCGTGTACAACGGCACGCCGAAATCGCCGCACTCGGGCATGGACATCGCCGCGGCGAACGGGACGCCGGTCAAGGCACCCGCCGACGGCATGGTCAGCTTCGCGGACCCTGGCCTCTACCTGACCGGCGGCACCATGGTGCTGGACCACGGCCACGGCATCAGCAGCAATTTCCTGCACCTCTCGCGGATCGACGCAAAGGTCGGCGACGTGGTGAAACAGGGCGATGTGATCGGTGCGGTCGGTGCCACCGGCCGCGCGACCGGCCCGCACCTGCACTGGGGCATGAACTGGTTCGATACCCGGATCGACCCATTGCTCGTGCTTGAGCGCAAGTAGGCACACGCTGCTGGTGGCGTGCGGCGGCGAGACCGTCGGGTGATCGCGTCGCGACATGTCGAGTCGCGGAGCGAGCACCCGGCGGTAGGCGCCGTCGCCAGCGATGAAGCGCCCTAAGCGTTGCGCCCGCTCACGGATGCGACCGCATCGTGCGGATGCAGGCTCTCGAAGTGCGCCACCCGCACCTGCCACGCGGCCACCCGCGCATCGCCCGCGAGCGCGGCGCCGGCTCGCCGCGCCGCGTCCTCGCAGAACATCAGGTTGGCTGCATTCGCTTCGGCGAATGCCTGTTCGTCCTCGCGCTTGACCGCGGTCTGCACGGGGGTGCCCAGTGCCTTCTCCACCGCATCGACCAGAGGCTTCAACGGCACTTCGTCGAACGCGGGCTTCAGTTCGACCTGGATCTCCGCACGGCTGCGCTGCGCATGCGGTGTGGCGGCAAGGCCGCGCGGGGACGCCAGCCAGTCGCGCACCGCATCGTTCGACAGCGGGCGCAAGCCGGCGAAATCCCCGGCAAAGCGCTGCGCAGTGACCTGCCGCGACAGTGCGGCGGACGCCGGACAGGTGCTCGAGTAGTCGACCGAGAAGCCGAGCGACAACTGCAGGTGGCCATCGCGCAACGCCGCTTCCAGCCGCACCGGATACTGCTTCCAGCCGGCATTGGCGCTGGCCAGCGCAGGCCGCAGCAGCAGGTGGTCGTAGCGCAGGCGCAGGCGTGCCCGCGTCGACAGGCCCTGCTGCGAGGCGATGCAGGATTCCAGCAGCTTGCGCAGCGACGGCGCGCTCGGAGCCTCGTTCGCCAGCGATTCCTGCAGCAGCAGGTACAGGCGCGACATGTGGATGCCGCGCGCATCCGCATCACGCAGGTCCACGGCCACGTCGACCATGGCCGGCACGTGCAGCGCCCCCCCGTTGTCGGCGTGGATGCGGATCGGCAGGGCCATGCCATCCATGCCCACCCAGTCCAGCGGGCGCGCAAGCGCAGCGGCGTCGCTGGCGACATCGGGCAGTGAAGCTTGGCGACCTGGGTCATGCATCGCGTCATTGTATCGGCGCGGGATGCCCATCACATGAGCATCCCTGAAACGCAGCGTGCCCCGATCCGGCGCGATCAGCCGCGGGCCGCCCGCCAGGCGGTCGCCAGCGCGCTGAAGCGTGGCAGTTCCGGCGCCCTGCCGGCCACGTACCGTTGCAGGCGCCCGCGCACCACGGCGGCATGGATGCGGCCGGGGCGGGTGCCATCGCCGGGCGGTGGCCATTGCGCGAGCAGGCCACGCGACCAGCCGCGCAGGTCGAGGTCGCCGAGCGGGGTGGCTGCGTCGGGATAGCGCAGCGCGCGCTCGGCGAGCAGCGAGACGACCACGTTGCGAGCAGGTGCCGGGGAGTCGCTGTCGAACAGGTGCTGCGCCACGCCGGCCACCGCTTCGGCATACGGCTCGAGCGCGAACAGCGCGGATGCGAGGTCGGCGGGGCGTTCGCGGCTGGCGCGCAAGGCCGGCAGGCAGGTGACGAGGTTGCCCCACGGTGCCGGAACCTTTTGCAAGGCAAGACCCAGCGGATGCCGGCGCGCGCCACGCGACCAAGCATCCAGCTCCTCCGCCCACCAGCCCAGCTTGGCGTCGCCCGGGCGCGGATCCTCCCCACCCCACGCGGCGTCGGCCAGTTCGTCGCGCAGTGCGAACCAGGCCTGCGCGCGCGCGCGCTGGGCCTCCGGCACGAACACCTCGGCCACCCGCCATTCCGGCCACTGCGCCTGCCACTTGGCGACAAAGCCCTGCAGGGCGGACTGGTCGCTCATCGCAATGCGGCCCACAAGGCGGGATCGAGCAGATCGCGGGCGGAATGCGCCATCGCATCGCCACCCCAGGTATACGGGTCGTCGTTATCGCGACGATAGCCCCACAGCGCCACGATCGAGCGCATGCCGGCCGCGCGCGCCGAATCGATGTCGCGCTGGTCGTCGCCGACGTAGACGCAGTCCGCGATGGCCACCCCGAGCACCTCCGCCGTATGCAGCAGCGGCAAGGGATGCGGCTTGCGCTCCGGCAGGGTGTCGCCACCGATCAGGATCGCGCTGCGCGCGTCCCAGCCCAGTGCCGGCAGCACCTGCTGCGCCAGGTATTCCGGCTTGTTGGTGACGATTCCCCAGCGGCTGCCGGCGGCCTCGATCGCGTCCAGCAATTCGGCCACGCCGTCGAACAGCAGGCTGTGCTTGCCGAGCTCGCCTTCGTAGAGGTCGAGGAACTCGCGGATCATCTCGCCGGGCACCTCGCCACCGAGATGCGGGAACGCCGCCGCGCTCATTGCCCGCGAGCCCCTCGACACGTGCGGACGCAGCTCGGCCAGCGGCATCGGGCCCTGCCCGCGCGCCGCGCGCATGCGGTTGACGGTGGCGGCCATGTCCGGCGCGCTGTCGAGCAGGGTGCCGTCCAGGTCGAACAGCACCAGCTTGGGGAAGGCACCGGCCGTCATGTCGGCTTGCGCGCGCAGGCGAGGTAATTGATGTCGGTGCGCGACACGATCCGCGCGCTGTTGCGCCACGGCTCGTACATCAGGCCGCTGACGTCCCCGAGTTCCAGGCCCGCCGCGCGCAGCCATTTGGCGAGCTCCGACGGCTTGATGAAATCGCGGTACTGGTGGGTGCCCTTCGGCAGCACGCGGGCCACGTATTCGGCACCGACGATGGCCAGCGCGAACGCGGCCGGCGTGCGGTTGAGGGTGGAGAGGAACAGCGTTCCGCCCGGCTTGAGCAGGCGCGCGCAGGCGTCGATCACCGAGCCCGGATCCGGCACGTGCTCCAGCATTTCCATGCAGGTGACGGCGTCGAACGAGGCCGGCACCTCTTCGGCCAATGCTTCGACGGGCATCTCGCGGTAGTCGACCTTGATGCCCGACTCAAGCCCGTGCAGGCGCGCGACCTTCAGCAGGTTCGGCGCCAGGTCGATGGCCGTGACCTTTGCGCCGGCCTGCGCCAGCGCCTCGCTCAGCAAACCGCCGCCGCAACCCACGTCCAGCACCGTCGCATCACGCAGCTCGACGCGCTCCGAGACATAGCCCAAGCGCGCCGGGTTCAGTGCATGCAGGGCTTTCTGCGGGCCTCGGGGATCCCACCACCTCTGGGCCAACTCATCGAATTTGTCGAGTTCGGACTGGCGGAAGTTCTGATCTGCCGTAGCGTTCACGAGTAGGCTCCGAGCCGTCCATGGCGCAGTGTTCCGGCCTGCGCATCCATGCGCAGGCGCTTACCGGCGCGCGAACCAGTGGTTCGCGAGCGCGCCGCCTCGCCCCACCAGCGCTGCGCGAGTTCGTCGAACTTGCCGAGCTCCGACTGCGAGAAAATATTTGCGGTCGCGATCATGCAATTCCTGCCGAAGCGATGCGGCCGCGCCATTGCCCGGCGTTGGCGAGCACGCCGCCCAGGTCCATGTCGACCAGCACGCGCTGGCGCAGCTTGTGGCGGCCGGCGATCCAGACATCGCTGACCTGGTGGCGGCCGGTGGCGTACACCAGTTGCGAGACCACGTTGTGCAAGGGCTGGGTTTCGATCGCGGACAGGTCGACGCAGGCCAGGTCGGCCTGCTTGCCCGGCTCGATGCTGCCGACCAGGTGGTCGAAGCCGATCGCCTTCGCCCCGCCCAGGGTCGCCGCGCGCAGGGCTTGGTGCGCATCGAAGCCGGCGGCATCGTCGGCCACGGCCTTCGCCAGCATCGCCGCGGTGCGGGTTTCGCCGACCATGTCGAGGTCGTTGTTGGAGGCGCAGCCATCGGTACCGATGGCGAGGTTGACGCCTGCGCGTTGCAGCGCGCAGGCCGGGCAGAAGCCGGAGGCGAGCTTGAGGTTGGATTCCGGGCAATGCACCACGCTGACCCCGCGCTCGGCGCACAGGTGGATCTCGGCCTCGGTCAGCTGGGTCATGTGCACCGCGATCAGGCGATCGTTGACCAGGCCCAGCCGGTCGAGCCGCGCGATCGGGCGCTGGCCGTGCTAGTCGACGGACTGCTGCACTTCCTGCGCGGTCTCGTGCAGGTGCAGGTGCACCGGCACGTCCAGCTGGTCGGACAGCATGCGCACGCGCTCGAAGTTGGCGTCGTTGACGGTATACGGCGCATGCGGCGCAAACGCAGTGTCGACCAGCGAATCGCCGCGCCAGGCGTCATGCACCTCGCCGGCGCGGTCGAAGTATTCGTCGTCGCTGCTGGCCCACGCGGTGGGGAAATCGATCACCGGCAGGCCGATCCGCGCACGGAAGCCGTGCCGCTTGTAGGTCGCGGCCTGCACATCGGGGAAGAAATAGTTCTCGTTGCAGCAGGTGGTGCCGCCGCGCAGCATCTCGGCGATGGCCAGGGTGACACCGTCGGCCACGAACTCCGGGCCGATCACCGCGCCCTCGATCGGCCAGATGTGTTCCTTCAGCCAGACCTTCAGCGGCAGGTCGTCGGCGACGCCGCGCAGCAGGGTCATCGGGTTGTGGGTGTGCGCGTTGACCAGCCCGGGAATCAGCGCCGCGTCGGGGCGCGACACTGTTTCGCCTGCCTCGTAGCGCGCGCGGGCCTCGGCGCTCGGCAGCACCGCGAGGATGCGGGCGCCGGACACGACGACGGCGTGATCCGCGAGGACCACGCCGTGCGGGACGACCGGCACCACCCAGCCGGCTTCGATGATGAGATCGCAGGCCTGCGGGGCGAGTCCGGTCATCGGTTTACTTCACGCGGGACACGTATTCGCCGCTGCGGGTGTCGACCTTGATGACTTCGTCCTGGGCGACGAACAGCGGCACGCGCACCACCGCGCCGGTTTCCAGCGTGGCCGGCTTGCCGCCGGTGCCGGCGGTGTCGCCCTTCACGCCCGGATCGGTCTCGACGATCCTGAGCTCGACGAAGTTCGGCGGCGTCACCTGGATCGCGTTGCCATTGAACAGGGTGACCACGCACGCCTCCTCGCCCTTGATCCACTTGGCGGCATCGCCAACGCCAGCCTTGTCGGCCTGGATCTGCTCGAACGATTCCTGGTTCATGAAATGCCAGTACTCGCCATCGGCGTACAGGAACTGCATGTCGGTATCGACCACATCGGCGGCTTCCACCGAGTCCGTGGATTTCATGGTGATTTCCTGCACGCGGCCGGTGCGGATCTGGCGGAAGCGCACGCGGGTGAAGGCCTGGCCCTTGCCCGGCTTGACGTAATCGGTTTCGAAGATGATCGAGGGTTCGTTGTTGACCAGGATCTTCATCCCGTTCTTGACGTCGTTCATGCCCAGGGTGGCCATGGGTGCTCCTTCGCGCCACCCGCTCGGGCGGCATAAAATGTGAGGTTCGGGATCCCGGCGCACTGCCGGAACCGATCGGATCGAAACCGCAATGATACCCGCTGCCCCCATCCGCCCGGATCCCGCGCCCACCGACTGGCGGCAGGCCTGGCGCGAAGCCGTGCGCGATCCGCGCGAGCTGCTGGGCATGCTGGGCCTCGGCCACCTCGCCGCCACCCTGTCCGAAGCGGCAGCGGCGCAGTTCCCGCTGCGGGTGCCGCGTGGCTTCGTGGCCCGGATGCGCCACGGAGACCCGGACGATCCGCTGCTGCGCCAGGTGCTGCCGATCCTCGACGAGGACCGCATCGCCCCCGGCTTCGGGCTGGACGCGGTCGGCGACGCCCGGGCGCGGCGCGGTGGCGGGGTGATCCACAAGTACCGGGGCCGCGCCCTGCTGGTCGCGACCGGCAGCTGCGCGGTGCACTGCCGCTACTGCTTCCGCCGCCACTATCCCTATGCCGGGGACACCGCGGCCGCAGCCGGCTGGCGCGAGGCGGTCGAACTGATCCGCAGGGATGCCTCGATCCACGAAGTGATCCTGTCCGGCGGCGACCCGCTGTCGCTGGCCACCCACAAGCTGGCCGAGCTGACGGATGTCCTGCGCGGCATTCCGCACATCCGCCGCCTGCGCCTGCATACCCGGTTGCCGGTGGTGCTGCCCGAGCGTGTCGATCCCGGCCTGCTGGCCTGGCTGCGCGGGCTGCCGTGGCCGGTGGCGGTGGTGATCCATTCCAACCATGCCAGCGAGTTCGACGCTTCGGTGGATGCCGCCCTGGCCGCCCTGCGCGAGGCGGGGATGACCCTGCTCAACCAGGCCGTGCTGCTGCATGGCGTCAACGATTCGGTGGATGCACTGGCCGACCTGTGCGAACGCGGCCATGCCGCCGGCGTACTGCCGTACTACCTGCACCAGCTCGACCGCGTGGCCGGCGCGGCGCACTTCGAGGTGAACGATACCGAAGCCCTGGCCCTGCACGTCGCCCTCGCCGCACGCCTGCCCGGCTACCTGGTGCCGAAACTTGTGCGCGAGGTCGCAGGCCAGCCCGGCAAGACCCCGCTGCAGGTTGGCGAGGGCAGCATCCCGGCCGCGGAATGATGTAGCCTCGCAGCCATCCCCCGGATTCGAGCCTCGTTCCCTCGCATGGTCATCGGTAAGGACACCGCGCTACGCCTGATGCTGGTCGACGACCAGGTCAACGAGGCCGAAGCCATCGTCAGCGGCATGCGCAACGCCGGCATCGCGGTGCGGCCGTTGCGGCCGGAATCGCTGGACGAACTGGTAACCCAGCTTGCCCAGCAGCAGGTCGACCTGGTGCTGGCCGAATATGGGTCGAAACACCTGCCGTTCAACGAGGTGGCGCTGGTGGTCGGCAGCTGCGGGCGCGACGTGCCGCTGCTGGCGGTGCTGGATGGCGTGACCGACGAGATCCTGGATTCGGTGCAGGCGCTCGGCGCGCAGGGCGTGGCCCTGCGCGGGCGATCGCAGCAATTGCTGAAGGCGGTCCGCGACCAGTGGGCCGACCTCGACGCCCGCCGCTCGCAGCGCCAGCTGGAAGCGCAGATGCGCGAGACCGAACGCCGCTGCGACGCGCTGATCGATTCCTCGCGCGAACCGATCGCCTACATCCACGAAGGCATGCACATCCGCGCCAACCCGGCCTACCTGGAGATGTTCGGCTACGAGTCGTTCGAGGACATCGAAGGGATGTCGCTGCTGGACCTGGTCGCCCCCGCCCACGTGGACGACTTCAAGGGGCTGCTCAAGCGTCTGTCCAAGGGCGAGGCGCCGCCACCGCGCTACGAACTGACCGCGCGCGACATCGAGGGCCGGGACTTCCCCGCGGTGATGGAATTCACCGCCGCGCAGTACGAGGGCGAGCCCTGCCAGCAGGTGATCTTCCGCCGCCAGGCGCAGGGCCAGGATCCGGAACTGGCGCGGCAGGTCGAAGAGCTCAAGCAGCGCGACCAGGCCACCGGCCTGCTCAACCGCCCGACCTTCCTGGGCCTGCTGGATACCGCGGTCGCGGAAGCCGCGGGCCAGGGCGCCACCCATGGCCTGCTGCTGATCGAGCCCGACCACTACGCCCAGTTGCTGGACGTGATCGGCCTGGATGCCTCCGACGAATTGATGGCGGCGATGGGCCAGCGCCTGGACAGCGTGGCCGAAGGCGCCGCCACCGCCCGCTTCGCCGAACGCCAGCTGGCCCTGCTGGTCCGCGACAGCGACCACATGGCCACCAGCGAACTGGCCGAGCGCGTGCGCGATGCCTTCGCCGAACACGTGCTGGAAGTCGGCGCCCATTCGCTCAACGCCACGGTCAGCATCGGCGGCGTGCAGATCGGCGAAAAGATCGCCAGCACCAGCCAGGTGCTGGCGAAGGCCAGCCAGGGCGTGGTGTCCGCGGTCGGCGTGGGCGGCAACCGGGTCGAACTGTTCGATCCGGGTGCGGTCGACCGCGCGGAACTGGAACGCATCGAGGCCTGGGTGACCCGGATCAAGGTCGCACTGGAAGGCGACGGCTTCCGCCTTGATTTCCAGCCGGTGATCGCGCTGCAGGGCGACGGCAGCGAGATGTACGAGATGTTCCTGCACCTGTACGGCAGCGATGGCGAGCCGGTCGAGGCCAGCACCTACCTGCCGATTGCCGAGGAGCACGGGCTGCTCGGGCAGATCGACCGCTGGGCAGTGGCCCGCGCGATCGACCTGATCGGCGAACGCCAGCGCGCCGGCAAGCGCACCAGCCTGCTGCTCTCGCTGTCCAGCGAAGCGGTGCAGGACCCGACCATGGCCAGCTTCATCGCCACCCACCTGGCCTCCACCGGGGTGTCGGGCGAGCAACTGGTGGTGGCGGTGCAGGAAGCCAAGGTGTTCACCAACCTGCGCGCGGCGCAGGAGTTCGTGGGTGCGATGGCCGGGTTCGGCGCGCGGATCGCGCTGGAGCGCTTCGGCGCAGGCCTCAACTCGATGCAACTGCTCACCCACTTCGACCCGGCATTCCTGAAGATCGATCCGCAGTTCATGGACGACCTGGCCAGGAACGCGGATTCGCAGCAGCAGGTGCGCAACATCGCCAGCCAGGCCGCCGGGCGTGGCATCCGCACCATCGCCGACCGCGTGCAGGACGCCACCAGCATGACCCTGCTGTTCTCCGCCGGCGTCGATTTCGTGCAGGGCGACTTCCTGGCCCCGGCCGCCGCCAGCATGAACTACGACTTCAGCTGACCGGCCACCGCGTTGCGCAACAAGAAAGCCCGCCGACCGGCGGGCTTTGGTTGGCCGCGACGGTGCGCGGATCAGGCCACCAGGCCCTGCCGGACTGCGCCGCCGTCGACGCTGGCGTTGCGCAGGGTCTGGATGCGCTCTTCCAGAGGCGGGTGGCTCATCAGCAGCTTGCGCAGGCCGTGGCCCATCGCGCCGCTGATGCCGAACGCCGCCACCTGCTTGGGCAGGGTGCTCTCATGCTGGCCCTGCGCCAGCCGCTCCAGCGCCGCGATCATCTTCTGCCGCCCGGCCAGCGCCGCGCCGCCCGCGTCCGCCCGGAACTCGCGCCGGCGCGAGAACCACATCGCGATCATCGAGGCGAACAGGCCGAACACCATGTCCAGCACGAACACGCTGGCGTAGTAGCCAATGCCGGCTCCCTCGCGGTTGCCGAGGTAGCCATCGATCACCCGCCCGACCAGCCGCGACAGCACAATCACGAAGGTGTTGAGCACGCCCTGCAGCAGCGCCATCGTCACCATGTCGCCGTTGGCCACGTGGCTGACCTCATGGGCCAGCACGGCTTCGGCCTCGTCGCGGTCCATCGCCCGCAGCAGGCCGGTGGACACCGCGACAAGCGAATTGTTGCGGCTGGGGCCAGTGGCGAAGGCATTGATTTCGGGCGCCTCGTAGATCGCCACTTCGGGCATGGCGATGCCGGCGGCCTGGGCCTGCCGCTGCACCGTCGCATACAGCCATTGTTCGGTCGGGTTGCGCGGCTGCGCGATCACCTGTGCGCCGGTGGTGCGCTTGGCGACCCACTTGGAGATCATCAGCGAGAACAGCGAACCGCCGAACCCGAACAGCGCGGCCATGACCAGCAGGCCGCCGAACCTCTGCGAATTCAGGCCCAGGACGGACATGACGATGCTGACCAGCGCCAGCACGGCCATGTTGGTGGCAAGGAACAGGAAGGCTCGTTTCAGCATGGGGATACCCGGATCCCGCGCCCAATGCGCGGCTTCGCTACACACTGTAGGCGGCCCCGCGTAAATTCAACGTGCATTCGCCGGGGCCATCGATGCCGAACTCCAGCTACCGCGGTCGCTTCGCCCCCTCGCCCACCGGGCC
>Ga0114939_10003936_pt1 | contig 10039 bp, 9 predicted proteins | sample AshMeaCrysSpring_FD_87196 | JGI IMG/M metagenome (GOLD analysis project Ga0114939, IMG submission 87196) | Groundwater microbial communities from Big Spring, Nevada to study Microbial Dark Matter (Phase II) - Ash Meadows Crystal Spring | ecosystem: Environmental > Aquatic > Deep subsurface >... | reverse complement strand
CGCCCCACAGCAGGATCGTGGTCGCCTTGACCGGCGGGCGGTAGAGGACGAAGTCGCCGTAGCGGTCGGTCATGTACGTGATGATCTCGTCGTCGGACCTGCCGGCGGCGATCTGCTCGCGCACCTGCCGGCGCAGGTCGACGGCGAGCTCGGCGTTGGAGTCGGCGATGGTCTGGTTCTGGCAGACGAGGCAGCGCAGCGTCTCGGAGAGCTTCACCGCGCGCGCCTGGGCGACGGGGTCCTTCTCGGTCGGCGCCGCGTCCGTGGCGAACGCCGGCGGGACGGCGAGCGCGAGCGCCACCGCGAACGCGGCCGCGAGGGTTGAGATCGTGGATCGGTGCGTCATGATTTCTGCAGTTCGCGCACGAGCGGCAGGATCTTCTTCTCGAGCGCCTCGACGGTGACCGGGCCGATCTGCTTGTAGCGGATCACGCCGGCCTTGTCGATCACGAACGTTTCCGGCACGCCGTAGACGCCGAAGTCGAGTCCCACGGCGCCGTCGCGGTCGACGACCGAGACGGTGTACGGGTCGCCGTGCTGGGCGAGCCAGCGCTTGCCATCCGTGGGCTCGTCCTTGTAGTTGAGGCCGACCAGCGGGACGACCTTCGCCTTGCCGAGCTGGACGAGCAGGGGGTGCTCCTCGCGGCAGGCGACGCACCACGACGCCCACACGTTGAGCAGCCACACCTGGCCCTTCATGTCGGCCGTGCCCATGGTCTTGTCGGGGGCGTGCAGCTGGTTGCGTACGAACGCGGGCGCCGGCTTGCCGATCAACGGCGAGGGCACCTCGCGCGGGTTCAGGCCCAGCCCGACCAGCAGGAAGGCGAACAGGACGGCGAAGACGCCGAGGGGGATCAGGAACTTGCGGTTCATCTTCGCTTAGAGCCTAGCGTGCGGGCGCCGCGCCCGCCGGCAGCGCTTCCTCGCGGCGCGCCGCAAGGCGGTAGCGGCGGTCGGTGAGCGCGATCAGGCCGCCGAGCGCCATCAGCACGCACCCGCCCCAGATCCACGTGACGAACGGCTTGCGGTAGACGCGCACGGTCCAGGCGTCGCCGCCGACCGGCTCGCCGAGCGACACGTAGAGGTCGCCGAAGACGCCGCTGTCGATCGCGGCCTCGGTCATCGGCATGCCCTGCGCGTTGTAGACGCGCTTCTCCGGGTGCAGTTTCTCGAACGACACGCCGTCCTTCGCGACGTCGAACGTGCCCCGTGCCGCGCGGTAGTTCGGCCCGACGCGCTCGGTCGTGCCTTCGAAGCGGAACGCGTAGGCGCCGATCGAGACCGATTCGCCCGGCGACATCTTCACGTCGCGCTCGGTCTCGTAGCCCCTCACCATCGTGACGCCGACGATGAACACGGCGACGCCCAGGTGCGCGAGCAGCATGCCCCAGTAGCCGCGAGGCTGCTTCGCGAGGCGCGCGAGCGCGCCGCCTTGCGCGCCGGCGACGCGCTCGCGCACGTTGACGACCGTGGCCGCGGCGATCCACAGCGCCATGAAGAGGCCGAAGGCGACCATCGGCGACCACCGGCCTCCGGCGAACGGCAGCACGAGGGCGAGGACCAGCGAGACCGCGAACGCCCACTTGAGCCGCGTGGCGAGGTCGGGAAGCTCGGCCTTCTTCCACTTCGCGAGCGGCCCCACGCCCATCAGGAACACGAGCGGCGCCATCACCGGGACGAACACCGCGTCGAAGTACGGCGGGCCGACGGAGATCTTGCCGAGGTTCAGCGCGTCGAGGAACAGCGGGTAGAGCGTGCCGAGCAGCACCGTGCCGCAGGCGACGACCAGCAGAACGTTGTTGGCGAGGAGCATCGACTCGCGGGACACGGGCTCGAAGCGCCCGCCGGTGCCGACCTTCGGCGCCCGCAGCGCGAAGAGCAGCAGCGAGCCGCCGATCACGAAGGCGAGGAAGAGCAGGATGAACACGCCGCGCTTCGGATCGGTCGCGAACGCGTGCACCGAGGTGAGCACGCCGGAGCGGACCAGGAACGTCCCGAGTAGCGACAGCGAGAACGCGGCGATCGCGAGCAGCACCGTCCACGCCTTGAAGGTGCCGCGCTTCTCGGTCACGGCGAGCGAGTGGATCAGCGCCGTGCCGACGAGCCAGGGCATGAACGAGGCGTTCTCCACCGGGTCCCAGAACCACCAGCCGCCCCAGCCGAGCTCGTAGTAGGCCCACCAGCTGCCCACCATGATGCCGAGGGTGAGAAACATCCACGCGAGCGTGGTCCACGGCCGCGACCAGCGCGCCCACGTCGCGTCCAGCCGGCCGCCGAGGAGCGCCGCGATCGCGAATGCGAATGCCACCGAGAACCCGACATAGCCCATGTAGAGGAGCGGCGGGTGGATCACCATGCCCGGATCCTGCAGCAGCGGATTGAGGTCGCGGCCGTCGGCCGGCACCGGGAACAGGCGGTCGAACGGGTCGGAGGTCACCAGCATGAACAGCAAGAAGCCTACGGCGACGATGCCCATCACGCCGAGCACGCGGGCAACCATCTCGTCGGGCAGGTGGCGGCTCCAGACGACCACCGCGACGCCCCATCCGGCGAGCATCAGCACCCAGAGGAGCATCGAGCCCTCGTGCGAGCCCCAGCTCGCCGCGATCCGGTAGTGCAGCGGCAACTGCGAGTTCGAGTTGGTGGCGACGTTCAGCACCGAGAAGTCGTTGGCGATGAACGACAGCGCGAGGCAGATCCACGCGAACAGCACGAACAGGAACTGCCCGGCGGCGGCGGGGCGCGCGAGCGCCATCCACGCCGGAATGCGCTTGTGCGCGCCGACCAGTGGCAGCGTGCCCTGCACGGCGGCGAGCAGGAGCGCGAGGATCAGGGCGAAGTGGCCGAGCTCTGGGATCATCGGGGGCCTCGTGGGGTCGTCACTTCACCAGCGTCTGCGCGGCGCGCTTCTCGGCCGCGTCGATGTGCGCGCGGTTGACCGCATCGGCGGCCTCGGGCGGCATGTAGTTCTCGTCGTGCTTGGCCAGCACCTCGCTCGCGGTGAAGGTCCCGTCGGGGCCGAGCTTCCCCTGCGCGACCACGCCCTTGCCCTCCTTGAACAGGTCGGGGAGGATGCCGGTGTAGACGACGGGGATCGTCTTCGCGGTGTCGGTGACGTTGAAGCGCACGGTGACGCCCTCGCGCTTCACGCTCTTCTCCTCGACCAGTCCGCCGATGCGGAACGTGCGTCCCTGCGGGGCCTTGTTCTCGACGACGTCGGTGGGCGAGAAGAAGAACACGAGGTTCGACTGGAAGGCGTTCAGCACGAGCGCGACGGCGACGCCGAGCACGGCGAGTCCGGCGGCGATCCAGGCGAAGCGGCGGTGGCGTGGTTTCATGGCGGGCCTGCGTGAAGGAGTCAATGCGGGGTACGAAGCGCGCCGGGCGAGCCTTCGCGGGCGGGCGCTCCCGAGGCGGCGGCGGTGCGGGCGGCGGCCCGGCGCCGTGCGCGGACCGAGAGCACCTCGACGACCAGGAGGACCAACGTCAGTCCATACGCGCCGAGGATGAAGTGCCAGTGGTTCATCGCGCGGCCCCCTGCCCGGCCGCGCGGACCTCCGCGAGCGCGCCAACCCACGTGGCGTCGCGCTCGCGCTCGAGGATGATCACGCGCAGGCGCGCGAGCACGACCGCGATCGAGTAGAACCAGAAGGCGAAGCTCATGACCAGCATGCCGGCGAGCATCGTCGTCTCCATCGACGACCCGGTCAACTTGACGGACGCGCCCTGGTGCAACGTGTTCCACCACTGGACGGAGAAGTAGATGATCGGGATGTTGACGACGCCCACGATCGAGAGCACCGCGCAGGCCCGGTCCGCGCGGCGCGGGTCGCCGATTGCCTGGCGCAGCGCGATCAGGCCGAGGTAGAGGAACAGGAGGATGAGCTCCGAGGTCATCCGCGCGTCCCACGCCCAGTAGGTGCCCCACGTCGGCCGGCCCCAGAGCGCGCCGGTCCAGAGCGCGACGAAGGTCATCAGCGCCCCAGTGGGCGCGATCGCCTGCGCCATCATGCCGGACAGCCGCGTGCCGAACCCGAGGAGCAGCGCGCCCCAGACGGCCATGACGACGTAGAGGAACATCGACATCCACGCCGAGGGGACGTGGATGAAGATGATCCGGTAGACCTCGCCCTGCTGGAAGTCGCTGGGGGCGATGCCGAACCCCAGCCAGAGCCCGATCGCCGCCAGGATCGCGGCCCCCCACGCGAACCACGGGATCATCGCGCCCGCGACGGGGTAGAAGCTCGCGGGCGAGGACAGCTTGAACCAGTTGAGGGCCATGGGCGACGGGTCAGTCGAGTGCGATGCGGACGGCCGCGGCGGCGGCGAACGGCGCACCGACCAGCGCGAGGGCCAGCCCGGCGCCGAGAAGCGACAGATTGGCGGTCGCGCCGAGCCCTGCCCGCACCGCGTCCACCGCCCCGGCGCCGAAGATCAGCACCGGCACGTAGAGCGGAAGGATGAGCAGGGCGAGCAGCCCGCCGCCGCTCTTCAAGCCCAGCGTCAACGCCGCGCCGATCGCTCCCAGGAGCGACAGGATCGGCGTGCCGATCAATAGCCCCATCGCCAGGATGGCCAGGCTCTCGCCGTCCATGTAGTACTGCAGCCCGAGCAGCGGGGCGAGCAGCACGACGGGAAGTCCGGTGGTGAGCCAGTGGGCCGCGATTTTACCCGAGACGAGCGCCTCGAGCGGGTAGGAGGAGAGCGCGATCTGCTCGAGGGTGCCGTCGGCATGGTCGGTGGCGAAGAGGCGCGGCAGCGAAAGCAGCGAGGCGAGGAGCGCCGCAACCCACAGCACCCCCGGGCCCATCGTCGAAAGCAGGTTGCGCTCGGGCGTCGTCGCGAGCGGAAACAGCGTGACGACGATCACATAGAACAGCAGTTGCACGCCGAGTTCCGCGCGCGAGCGGAAAGCGAGCTTCAAGTCGCGGGCGAGCGCCCAGCGCAGGCCGGCGAGCGCGCCGTCGGCGGCCGGCGGGGCGGGCGCGACGGCGTCCGTCGGGGCTTCGGCGGCCAAGGTTGGGGCCTTCAGGCCACCGTCTCGCCGAGCGCGAGCGACTGGACCCGCGCGGGCTCGAGGCCGAGCGACTGGTGGGTGGCGGCGACGGCGAGCCCGCCGCGGTCGAGGTGGTCGTGGACCATGCGCGCGAGCAGCGCCGCGCCCGCGGCGTCGAGCGCGGTGACCGGCTCGTCGAGGATCCAAAGCGGGCGGCGCGCGAGCAGCAGCCGCGCGAGGCCGATGCGCCGGCGCTGGCCGGCCGACAGGACGCGCGCGGGCAAATGCCGCCGGTGCGAAAGCGCGACGTTCTCCAGCGCGCGATCAAGGTCTCCGGGCGGTGCCTTGGCGCCGGAGAGGGTGACCAGCGACGCCAGGTTCTCCTCGGCGGTCAACTCGTCCTTGAGCGCCGGAAGGTGGCCGGCGTAGGCCACCACGCCGCGCAGCGCCTCGGAGAACGGACCGACGCTGCGGCCGTTCCAGTGGATCTCCCCGGAGGACGGCGCAGACAGGCCGGCGAGCATGCGCAGCAGCGTCGTCTTGCCCGTGCCGTTCGGGCCGGTGACGACCAGCGCGTCGCCCGCCCCGACGCGAAAGCCCACGTCCCGGAACAACTCGGCGTGTCCGCGGCGCGCGGCGAGATTCTGCGCTTCGAGCATCGGCTGGTCGGGAGCATGTGGGCGCGCCGGGACGTCGCGCGGGATCCGCTCGCGGTGCGCGAATTATACGGAGGGTGCGCTTGCCGGATTTGCGGCATGTCAATATGGCAATCTGGCCGTGCACGGGCGCCTGCCTTCCGGGCGCGGACGGTCCGGAGACCGCGACCCTTGCGGGTGCGGGCCTCGGGCACGTGCCGGCGCAGCCCCCCGCCGGTCGTCCCGGCCGCGAAACCCACTCCGACTTCCCTCCGATGACCGATCCCAACCTGCGCGAAGCCTCGCTCGAGTACCACCGCCAGTTCCCGCCCGGGAAGATCGCGCTGGCGCCGACCAAGCAGCTCACCAACCAGCGCGACCTCGCGCTCGCCTACTCGCCCGGCGTCGCCGCGGCGTGCGACGAGATCGTGCGCGATCCCGCCGAGGCGTCGCGCCTCACGTCGCGCGCCAACCTGATCGGCGTCGTGACCAACGGCACCGCGGTGCTGGGCCTCGGACCGATCGGCCCGCTCGCCGCGAAGCCGGTGATGGAAGGCAAGGCGGTGCTGTTCAAGAAGTTCGCCGGCATCGACTGCTTCGACCTCGAGATCGCCGAGCGCGACCCCGACCGGCTGGTCGAGATGATCTGCGCGCTCGAGCCCACGTTCGGAGGCATCAACCTCGAGGACATCAAGGCGCCCGAGTGCTTCTACATCGAGCGCAAGTGCCGCGAGCGCATGAAGATCCCGGTGTTCCACGACGACCAGCACGGCACCGCGATCATCGTCGGCGCCGCGCTCATCAACGGCCTCGCCGTGGTCGGCAAGAGGATCGGCGACGTGAAGCTCGTCTGCTCGGGTGCGGGCGCCGCGGCGCTCGCCTGCCTCGACCTGCTCGTCGCGCTCGGCGTGCGGCGCGAGAACGTGTGGGTGGCGGACATCAAGGGCGTCGTGTATGCCGGTCGTACCGAGGAGATGGACGAGCACAAGGCGCGCTACGCACAGGCCACGCCGGCGCGCACGCTCGCCGAGATCCTGCCCGGCGCCGACGTCTTCCTCGGGCTGTCGGCGGCACGCGTGCTGAAACCCGAGTGGCTGCCGTCGATGGCGGCGCGGCCGCTCGTCTTCGCGCTCGCCAATCCCGAGCCCGAGATCATGCCCGACCTTGCCAAGGCCGCGCGGCCGGACGCGGTGATCGCGACGGGCCGCTCGGACTTCCCCAACCAGGTCAACAACGTCCTCTGCTTCCCGTTCATCTTCCGCGGTGCGCTCGACGTCGGCGCGACGCAGATCAGCGAGCCGATGAAGCTCGCGGCCGTGCACGCGATCGCCGGCCTCGCCAAGGCCGAGCAGTCGGAGATCGTCGCGCACGCGTACGGCGCGCAGGACCTCGCGTTCGGCCCCGAGTACCTGATCCCGAAGCCCTTCGACCCGCGGCTCATCGTGACGATCGCCCCGGCGGTGGCGCAGGCCACGATGGACTCCGGCGTGGCCACGCGCCCGATCGCCGACTTCGACGCCTACCGCGAGCGGCTCACGACGTTCGTCTACCACTCCGGCCTCCTGATGAAGCCGATCTTCCAGGCCGCCAAGAAGGCGCCGCGGCGCGTCGTCTACGCCGAAGGCGAGGACGAGCGCGTGTTGCGCGCGACGCAGGTGGTCGTCGACGAGGGCCTGGCGGCGCCGATCCTGGTCGGACGGCCCGCAGTGATCGAGCGGCGCCTCGCGCGGCTGGGCCTGCGCATCCGCCCGGGCACGGACTTCGAGATCACCAATCCGGAGCACGACCCCCGCTACCGCGAGTACTGGACCGAGTACTACCGGCTGACCGAGCGCAAGGGCGTGTCGCAGCAGTACGCGAAGATCGAGATGCGCCGCCGGCTCACGCTGATCGGCGCGATGATGGTGCACCGGGGCGAGGCCGACGGCATGATATGCGGCACGTTCGGCACGCACGGGCTGCACCTCGGCTACGTCGACCAGGTGCTGGGGCTCGCGCCCGGCGTGCGGCAGTACGCCGCGATGAACGCGGTGATGCTGCCCAATCACACCGTGTTCATCGCCGACACGTACGTCAACGTCGACCCGGCGGCGGACCAGGTCGCCGACATCGCGATCCTCGCCGCCGAGGTGATCCGGCGCTTCGGCATCGAGCCGAAGGTCGCGCTCCTGTCGCACTCGAGCTTCGGCACGGCCGACGATCCGGCGGCCCGGAAGATGCGCGAGGCGCTCGCGCGCATCAACGCGCTCGCGCCGGGTCTCGAGGTCGAGGGCGAGATGCACGGCGACGCGGCGCTCGACGAGTCCGTGCGGCGCGCCGCGTTCCCGAACTCGCGGCTCAAGGGCGCGGCGAACCTCCTCGTGATGCCGACCGCGGACGCCGCGAACATCTCGTTCAACCTGCTCAAGGTCGCCGGCGGCGGCGGCGTGACGCTCGGCCCCATCCTGCTCGGCGCCGCCAAGCCCGTGCACATCCTCACGCCGTCGGCGACGGTGCGGCGCATCGTCAACATGACCGCGCTGACCGTGGTCGAGGCGAACCAGGCGGCCAAGTAGGGTCAGACTCGACTTTCGGCGGAAGGCGGGACTTTCGCCGACCGCACGGGCGCAAGGGGGCCATGACCCCGCGAGCCTTTGCCCTGCGAAACTCGAGTCTGACCCCAGTTATCCTGGCACGTGTTTCGCACGAGCCCTGCGCGAGCGGTCGCCAGGGCCCGACGCGCGCACTCCGTGCGCCGGGTCGGTGCGAGAATGGCGGCCGCCGTCCCCAAAGTCGGGCAACCGACAGGAGCCAAGCCATGTCTGTCCTCCGCCTGACCCGCCATGCCGCGCGGGCCATCTTCGCCTTGGTCGTCGTCGCCCTCGCCCCCGCGGCACTCGCGCAGGACACGAAGATCGCGTTCCAGCTCGACTGGCGCTTCGAGGGCCCGTCGGCGCTCTTCCTGCTGGCCAAGGCCAAGGGCTACTTCGCGGAGGAGAAGCTCGACGTCACGATCGACGCCGGCAACGGCTCCGGCAACGCGGTCAACCGCGTGGCGTCGGGCACGTACCCAATGGGCTTCGCCGACCTGGCCGCGCTGATCGAGTTCGCCGGCAACAACCCGACCGCGCCCGCCAAGCCCGTCGCGGTGATGATGGTCTACGACGCGACGCCCGCGGCGGTGTTCTCGCTCAAGAAGACGAACATCCGCAAGCCGGCCGACCTCGCCGGTCGCAAGCTCGGCGCCCCGGTGTTCGACGCCGGGCGGCGCGCGTTCCCGATCTTCGCCCGGGCGAACGGCATCGACCCGTCGAAGGTCGCCTGGACCTCGATGGACCCCCCGCTGCGCGAGACGATGCTCGTCCGGGGCGACGTCGACGCGATCACCGGGTTCTACTTCACGAGCCTGCTCAACCTGAACGCGCGCGGCGTGAAGGACGAGGAGGTCGACGTCATGCCCTACGCGAAGCACGGCGTCGCGCTCTACGGCAACGCGATCATCGTCTCGGAGCAGTTCGCGAAAGAGAGGCCCGAGGCCGTGCGCGGGTTCCTGCGCGCCTTCACGAAGGCCGCGCGCGACGTGATCGCCGATCCCGACGGCGCCATCCGCCACGTGAAGGAGCGCGACCCGCTGATCGACGAGGCACTCGAGCGGCGCCGGCTGCGGCTCGCGATCGAAAGCGTGATCGCCACGCCCGCGGCGCGTGCCGACGGCATCGGAGGCGTGCAGCCGGTGCGCCTCGCGGACATGGTGACCCAGGTATCGTCGGCCTTCGAGTTGAAGAGCGCGGTAAAGCCGGAACAGGTCTGGCGCGCCGACTTCCTGCCGCCGAAGCCCGACCGCATGATCTTCGGCAAGTGACCTCCGCCGCCGCTCGAGCGATCGCGTCGCGCCCGCCCTCGTGAGCGCCGGCGCGGAAGGCGGCCGCGGCCGCGTCGAGTTCGAGGGGGTTTCGCTCGCGTACGAGGGCCACGACGACTTCGCGGTCGAGGACGTCTCGCTCGCGATCCGGCCGGGCGAGTTCGTCGCGATCGTCGGGCCTTCAGGGTGCGGCAAGTCGACGTTCATGAAGCTCGCCACGGGGCTCAAGCCGCCGACGCGGGGCCGGGTCGTCGTCGACGGCGTGCCGGTCGCGGGGCCGCTCAAGATCGTCGGCATGGCCTTCCAGGCGCCGACGCTGCTGCCGTGGCGCACGACGCTCGACAACGTACTGCTGCCGCTCGAGATCGTCGAGCCCTACCGCTCGCGCTTCAGGCGCGAGCGCGAGGCCTTTGCCGCCCGGGCGCGCTCGCTGCTCTCGGCGGTCGGGCTGGAAGGCTACGGCGACAAGTACCCCTGGCAGCTCTCCGGCGGCATGCAGCAGCGCGCGTCGATCTGCCGCGCGCTCGTCCACCAGCCCGAGATGCTGCTGCTCGACGAGCCGTTCGG
>Ga0114939_10003935_pt1 | contig 10042 bp, 10 predicted proteins | sample AshMeaCrysSpring_FD_87196 | JGI IMG/M metagenome (GOLD analysis project Ga0114939, IMG submission 87196) | Groundwater microbial communities from Big Spring, Nevada to study Microbial Dark Matter (Phase II) - Ash Meadows Crystal Spring | ecosystem: Environmental > Aquatic > Deep subsurface >... | reverse complement strand
GGGCTGGCTACTCATCGCCGCGGTGATGGTGCTCTTCTCGCTGCTCGGCTCGACCATGGGCTTCTCGGTGGAGACCCTCGGCTTTTACGCGCTGTTCATCCCGTTGATGGCCGCTCTCGGGTACGACCGCATGGTCACCGCATCGATGATCATCATCGGGGCGATGGTCGGGGTGATGGGTGCCACGGTGAACCCGTTCTCGATCGGCGTTGCGGCGGGCGAGGCTGGCGTCTCGATCGGCGACGGCATCGTGCTGCGGGTCATCCTGTGGGTCGTCCTGACCGCGATGGCCGTCGCCTGGGTGCTGCGGTACGCCGCGAAGATCCGCAAGGACCCGAGCGCGTCGCTGGTGGGCTTCGACGACCCGGATGAGGCAGAGGCCTCGGCCACCGACCACATGGCCGAGGACCTCGAGCACGAGGAGCCAGGCGCCGAGCACCGGCTGACGCGCACCCAGAAGTGGGTGCTGGCCATCACGGTCTTCGCGTTCGGGCTGATGATCTTCTCGGTCATCCCGTGGTCGAGCATCATCGGCAGCACCACCGGGCCGGCCGACTACTACAACGACCACGAGGTCGCCGGCGCCGTGCCGTACTGGTTCGAGCTGAACTGGTGGTTCCCGCAGCTGGCGATGCTCTTCATCCTCGCCTCGGTGCTGGTAGGGATCGTGGCCAAGCTGGGCGAGAAGGAGACGGTGCGGCTGATCGCCGCCGGGGCCTCGGACATGATGGGCCCGGCGCTGGTGGTGCTGCTGGCCGGCGGCGTCTCGGTGATCATGAACAACACCCAGACGCTCGACACGATCCTCAACTCGATGGAGCAGCTGGTCAGCGGCGCCTCCGCCGGGGTCTTCACCTTCATCACGATCCTGGTCAACATCCCGCTGGCGTTCCTGATCCCCTCCAGCTCGGGGCACGCCGCGCTCGCCATGCCGCTGCTGGCGCCGCTGGCCGACTTCGCAGGCGTGAGTCGGTCCACCACGATCACCGCCTGGATCATGGGCCACGGGCTGACCCTGCTCGTCTCGCCCACCAGCGTCGTCGTCGTCGGCGGGCTGGCGATCGCCAAGGTCGGGTACGACAAGTACCTGCGGTTCGTCTGGCCGCTCATCCTCGGGCTCTTCGTCGCCGCCACGCTCATCGTCGGCATCGCGGCGACCCTTGAGTGACCACGTTCGCGGACCCGTCCGGCTACGCGTTCGGCGACCAACGGCAGCCACCGCCGCCTCTGCTTCAACGGGCGGGTCGTGATCAGGGCTGGCACAGTCGGGTTATGGCGAACGTTGAAGGTCTCTCCGTCCTGGTGGCCGGGGCCACGGGCGGGCTCGGCACTCCGATCAGCCGGAGGTTGGCCTCAGCCGGGGCCCGTCTCACCCTGCTTGGTCGCGACCGCGAGCGGCTTGAGCTGCTCGGCCTCGACGCGGCGGTGGTGGCCGGAGACCTGCGCGAGGCTGAGACGGCCGAGCGGGCCGTGGCGGCGGCCGTCTCCTCGTACGGCCAACTCGATGGCCTCGTGGTGGCCTCGGGGGTCGTCGCCTTCGGCCCGGTCGGCGAGCTCCCCGACGAGGTGCTGCTCGACCTGTTCCTGGTCAACACCCTCGCCCCCGCACGCCTGCTGCGGGCCGCCTTGCCGCACCTGACCGTGTCGGCAGGCGAGGGCCGCTCGCCCTTCGTGGTGAACCTCAGCGCGGTTGTCGCCGAGCAGCCGACCGCGGGGATGGCCGCCTACTCGGCCTCGAAGGCGGCGCTCACCGCGTACGACGCCGCGGCCGGCCGCGAGCTGCGCCGGGTGGGGATCCGACTGATCGACGCCCGTCCCCCGCACACCGAGACCGGACTGGCCGATCGGCCGCTCGCCGGCACGGCGCCCCGGCTGCCCCAGGGCCTCGACCCCGACGCGGTGGCCACGCGGGTCTTGGCCGCGGTCGCCGCCGACGAACGCGACCTGCCCAGCGCCGCCTTCGGCTGAGCCGGTTCGCCTGGCTGGCGGCGGGGCCCGCGTTGGTCAGGCCGACGGGGTGGGCGACCCGGGTGGCTCTGGAAGGTCGAGCCCGCGGGCGGTGATCGCAGCGGCGATGCTCGGCGGGATGGGCCGGCAGGCGCATTCCCGCGCGTGCGCCAGGTGCCAGGCCACCCGGTCGTCCAGGCGGGCGTGGGATCCCAAGACGTGCTGCTGGTGCCAGGCCTTGTTGGCCCGGCCCTTTCGCTGCGGCGGCCCTGCCGTGGCCGGCCCGGCTGCGGGTCGCGGAGCGGACGCGCGCTTGGCCGGCACGGCGGCGATCTTGGCGGCCGGGAGGGGTGCGCGCAGGTTGATGACCCCTTGCGAGTGCTCGCGCGTCCAGTGCAGCCCGGGCTCCTCGAGCACGTGCAGCATCCCCGAGTTCTCGGCCAGCACGGTGGCGACCACCTCGGTGAAGCCCAGGCGCTGGGCCAAAGCGAGCATCCGGCGTTGCAGGCGGGTGCCCACCCCGCGGCCCTGGTAGGCGTCCTCGACGATCATTGCGATCTCGGCGGTGTGGCCGTCGTCGGGTGAGTTGGGGAAGACGTTGCCGAGCCCGATGATGTCCCCCTCCTCGCTCATCACCACCAGGGTGGCCCCGCGATGGCCGCCGGTGATCCGGCGCAGGTTGATGTCGCGCCACTCGCCGACCTCGGTGAAGTACCGGTGGACCCGGCTCTGCTCGGAGCAGCGTTCGTGCATGGCCGCGACCGCGTCGGCGTCGCCGGGATGGGCCAGCCGGATCCAGACCGTGCCGCCCCCCTTGATCGGCTCGACCCAGCCGAGCGCCTCGGTGTCTCCCGTCACGCTGGAGATGGCGGCCGCGAGCCGCAGCAGCGCCGAGGCCCGGGACTTCTCCGCGCGGGCGAACGGCGCCCAGTCGCGCTGCAGCACGACGTGCTGGTCAGCCGTCCACTGCAGCCGCAGGATGTCGGCGGCGTCGTCTTGGCCCTCCACCGCGTCGCTGACCTCGAAGTGGTCGGCCTCCACCAGCATCGCGGCCGCCTGCGGCGCGAAGCCTGGGTTGGTGACGAGCTCGGTCGCGCCGTCCATGATGCGGGTCGGCAGGTCGAGGCCGTCGTCGAGCGACCCCTCGGTCACGTAGCCGTTGCTGCCCGCCGCCATCGCCGCCGCCAGGATCGCCTGCTCGCTGACCCCGCGGGGCACCGTGAGGGCCACGTCGATGGTGCGCCGGTCGTCGGAGGCGCCGAGCACGTAGGCCGACAGGACGTACGCGTGCAGCCCGCTCAGCGACCGCATGAGCAGGGCCAGCCCGCCGGGGCGGTCGGCGATGTCGATGCGCAGCCGCCAAGGGGTGCGGGCCTCGTGGGCGCCCGACAGCAGGAAGGCCTCCGGCGCCACCGCGGATCCGATGCGGCCCATCAGCGCGTTCCACCGAGCCTGGGTCGGCTTGCGGTCGACCACGGGATCGACGACGGCGAGACCCACCGACAGCGCGAGGGCGAAGTGCACGAACGCGTCGTCGTCGACGTCGTCGTCCAGGCCGCCCGAACGCCGGGTCTGCTCGGTGAGCGCCTTCATGTTCGCCCACCGCTTGCGCACCCGGGCTGACTCCAGGGCACGCACGTCGTCGTCTCGGTGGGCCTGGGTGAGCGCCTCCAGCTCGAGCACGTTCCAGGAGCGCTCGGGGTCGGCGAAGATCTCGGCGGCGGCCTCGAGCAGCACCGACAGCGCGGGCGTTGCGTCGGGGTCGGCTGCCGCCGCAGCCACCCGGTCGGCCGCGTCAGAGGTGAGCTTGGCGGCCATCACCTCGGCGAACAGCTGCGGTCGGCCGCCGGTCAGCCGCTTCACCGTCAGGCGGGTGACCCCGGCGCGCTCGGCCACCATGCGCAGGCGGGTGCCGCCGTAGCCGTGCTCGGCGAACAGCTCCGCGGCGGCGTCGACGATCCGCTGCCGGGTCTCAAGGTCGCTTGCCACCGGGGCTTCCCCTGCCGTAGGCGTGGGCGCCTCACCTAGAGGCGCCAAGAATCACCGTACGGCCACCGTGTGACGTCGAGGTGAACTTCGCCAGGCCCTGCAGGAGAGATGAGTCACGAGGCGGCCTGCGGGTCGGGAAGTTCGGCCCTGGCGGATCGGCCCGTCCGCCGTCGAGGCTGGACACCAGCCACGGAGGTGGGCCATGCAGGTCCTGATCGTCTACGAGTCGATGTACGGCAACACCCACGCCATCGGCGCCGAGATCGCCGCGGGGCTGGTGCCCTACGCCGAGGCGAAGGTGGTCTCGGTCGGCGAGGCCACCCGCGCCCTGGTCGGTGAAGCCGATCTGGTGATCGTCGGGGGGCCCACCCACGCCCACGGCATGACCTCGGCGTCGTCGCGCAAAGGGGCGTTCGATGCCGCTCAGAAGCCGGACAGCGGGCTCGCCCTGGACCCCGACGCCGCGGGTCCCGGGCTGCGGGACTGGTTCAAGACGCTCAGCCGCGTCAAGGCGGGGCTGGCCGCGGCGTACGACACCCGTTTCGACGCGCCGGCCGTCCTGACCGGCCGGGCTTCTCGGGGGATCGCCAGCCGGCTGCGCGACCATGGCTTCCACCTGGTGGCCGATCCGGAGAGCTTCCTGGTCGACAAGCGCAACGAGCTCGTCGCGGGCGAGGGCGAGCGCGCACGCGCCTGGGGCGTCCAGCTGGGTACTGCGCTGAGCGAGCCCCGCTGATCGGGGGCCTTTGGGCCGTGGAGGCGGCCACCGCCAGGCCATGCTGTGAGTACATGATCGTGCCGTGGCGAGGGAGGCGCGGGGTGACCCGCCGGCCGATCACGCCCGAGGACGTCGAGCGGGAGATCCACCGGATGCAGCCGCACCAGCGGCGGCTGCGTCGAGCGGCGGGGGGTCGACGGCTAGAGGTCGGCGAGCCGCGGGTCGGTGAGGATCGGCTGGATGGCCTTCATCCCCTTGCTGAGGAACGGCTTGGGGGTGTTGTCCTTGATCACCTGGACGATCATCAGCTCGGTGATCTCGGTGTCCTCGCCGTAGCGCTCGGACAGGATCTTGTTGAGGCCGTCTCGGGTGTTGCTGCGGAACAGCCGCGGCGTGGCCTCGATGCTCTTGTCGTAGACCGCCTGGGCGTTGGGCCCCCAGTTGAAGTTCGGCACCGCGATGTCTCCCCCTGCTCTCGATCCGGCCACCTGCTGACTGCGCGACCCGCCCGATGGCCCTAGGCCTGATGACTCTAGGGGTGCCTGCTGCGTTGGCCAAGCATCGTGCGCCTCGCGATTGTGCTCAACGCGGTCAGCGCGCGTTCTCCCTGGCCTCGGTCGAAGCCTCGGTCGCAGCCTGGTTCGCAGCCTCGGTGACCCGCACCGGCGACTGACGCGTGCTGGCCGGCAGCTTCATCACCACGGGCCAGAGCGCGCCCCCGGCCAGCAGCACCACGGTGGTGATCCCGGCGACGAGCCACCAGTTGTTCGTCTGCTCGTTGCGGCTGTTGATGAAGACCCAGATCAGCACCCAGGAGCCCGACGAGGCAGCCATCGTGGTGAAGCCGTGCAGCGTCTGCCGGCTGGTCTTGAGCAGCGCGTGGAAGAAGTACATCGTCGCCGCCACGAGCAGCAGCTGCAGGAAGATCACCGGGTCACCGAAGGTGGTGAAGGCCAGGTAGATCGTGACGAGGCTGGCGACGGTGAGCGGCCCGAAGTACGGCAGATCGTAGAAGTACAGCGGCGGTAGGGCGATCAGGCACAGGGCGCACACGACCCACACCCAGGCCTGGTCGCCTCCGATGGCAAGGGCGGCAGCGGCGCTGCCGGACGTGATCATCCAATAGAACATGAAGTCCAGCAGCCCCACCCCGTTGGCGCTCGGGGATTCCTCGGTGAGGTACCAGCGGTCCATGGTGTTCTGGGCCGCCTCGAAGGCTCCGCCGGCGGCCATCAGCACGGCGGCGACGAAGAACAGGAAGGGGCTGTAGGTGGTCTCGAGCAGGAAGTCCCAGTTGGCCCAGACCGCGAAGACGAAGAAGAGCGGGACGAGCAAGGCGTAGACGTGGGCCGACAGGACCCACACAGCCTCCGGCCCCGTGATGTCGATCTGGGACCAGATCTTCTTCGTCGTCGGTCTCATGGCCGGGGCTCCGGTTCTCGGTCGAGGCCTACGCGACGCCCGCTCCGCACGCCGCACGTGCACGTTCAGTGTGAACCCCAAGGCCGCGGAACGGGAAGGGTCTGACGGCCGTTCCGCGGCCCGGGGAGGGGATCAGGACCTGGAGGGGACCAGCTTGGCTGCTGACCCGGCGGCGTCCTTGAGGTAGTCGCCTGAGGAGTGCGCGATGCCGGCGATGCCGTCGCCGATCGACCCGAGGCCGCCGTACACCCCGCGGACGAGCGAGCGGTTGCCGTCGCGCACCGCCTTGGTGGTGTCGTCGCTGACGCCGAGCCGGGAGGCGACGGACAGCGGGATCTCCACCGCCGCCACGACCGAGTTCTCCAGGACGTCGAGGCCCTTGCGGTAGGTGCCGAGGAAGAAGCCGTCGGACTGGGTCTTGGTGGTGCTCATCTCAATCCCCCCTGCGGGATCTAGGGACCTCGGGGCGAGGCCCTTATGGGCTTGTGTACACCTTCAGTGCACGAGTGTCCACCGTCGAAAGTCCCGCCACGCCGTGCGCCCCCGTTGCCCGGGCCGCACGGCGTGGCCACCCCCGTGGTTTCCTGGTGGGACTCGCGTGGCCACCCCCGGGGCCTCGTGGGACTCCCCGTGGAGCCGTCAGGCCTTCTTGGCCGGACGCTTGCTGGCCTGCTTCGTCGCCTTGCTGACCACGTCGGCCACCAGCGCGGTCTCCTGCGCGACGGCGTCGGCGATCTGCGTGACGATCGTGTCGATGGTGCCGTGGATGCCCTTGGCGAGGTCGCGGTTGGCCTTGCGTGCCGACCCGGCGGTCTCGGCCGACATGCCGAAGCCGGTGAGCACGCCCAGCGGGATCTCGGCGGCGGACACGACGGTGCTCTCGATGGCGTCGAGGCCGGAGCGGACGGCGATCAGGAAGAAGCGCTCGTCGCCGGCCGCCGCCTGGGCGGGGGCCTTCTTCGCGGGGGCGGCCTTCTTGGCAGGCGCCTTCTTTGCGGCGGTCCGCTTCGCGGGGGCGGCCTTCTTGGCGGGCGCCTTCTTCGCGGCGGTCGTCTTGGCGGTGGTCACGTCGTCACCTCTCTGCGTGATGCGGCGATCGAACCGATCGGCCGTCTCTCATGGACTGGTATACGCCCTTCGGTGAACACTTGTCCACCGAAATGGTGAAGGTCTCCCCCACCACCAGGCGCCCCCCATGCACGGAACGTAACCGAGGGGGCGTCCGCGGCGGCAGGGTCCGAAAGTCCCTAGCCGTCGCGGGGACGGCTCCTAGACTCAATGCGTGGCTATGTGTTCTCATGCCACGGAACGCCCCTGGGGGGGACGCTCGGGCCCGGCGATGCGCCGGGCCGCGACATAGGGAGACGGCGCAATGGGCACCATGGTGGGGAACGAGGTCAACTCGGAGGGACAGGACCGCCCCAAGGCGCGGCTGCGCTCGGTCGACGGCGGGGGGGCTGTCACGGCCGAGTGCCACGGCATCGAGCGCACCCCGATCTGGCCGGACTACTTCGCCCGGCTGGGCCAGCCGGACGCCGCGAACTGGCAGTACCAGGGCTACTGGAAGGACACCGCTCGGGTCTGGCGGGCCTACTACAACCTGATGCTCGGCCACCCGAAGGTCGCCTACTTCGGGATGCGGCACTTCTACCAGAGCCTGAGCTACCGCATCTCCAACGAGGAGACCGGCGACGCGCTCAAGCCGCTGATGACGCTCCTCACCCCCGTCGGCATGATCACCACCCCGTTCGTCTCGGTGCTGGCGGTGGCCACGATCCCGCCCTTCCTGAAGTACGTGAAGGAGATCGAGATCCCGCCGCTGTTCCGGCCGTTCAACCTGCGGGGCTGGGCCAACTACAACGTGATGCTCGTGACGATGTTCACGATGCACTCTTACAAGCAGTACAAGATGGGCTGGAGCCCCGCCCACGCGCTGCGGCATTCCTCCAAGGTCTTCTGGCACGACTTCTTCGAGCAGAACCTCCCCGAGGGCCACCACGCCACCCGGCAGTACGGGATCATGAAGGACGGCGTCCTCAAGGGCGAGATCCCCGAGGACTCGTTCGTGATCAAGCCCACCAAGGGCGGCGCCGGCCAGTACCTCCGCACCTGGGAGTGGAGCCCCGACGAGCGGCTCTACCGCTGCAACGACAAGGAGCGGCACGACGACGAGCCGGAGGTCTGCACGCCGGAGGAGCTGCGGGCCTGGATCGACTCGATGTACGTCAACGCGGTCATCGAGAGGCTCGAGCGCATGCGCGCGCCGTTCCCGATCAGCAGCTTCCGGGTGATGACGCTGAACGTCGACACCGAGGCCGAGCTCATCGCCGCGGTGTTCCTGCCCGCCGACGAGGGCTCCAACTCAACGGCGTACTTCGACCTCGACACGCACCTGATCAACTACGAGGACTCCTCGGTCGGCATGCCGATCCGCCCGCAGAGCGAGGGCAAGTGGACCGGCATCCCGGTGCCCGAGCTCAACGACGTGGTCGAGACCTGCATCGGGCTGCACAACAAGCTGCCGGCCCACGTCGAGGTCAGCTGGGACGTCCTGCTCACCGACGACGGCCCGGTCTACCTCGAGGGCAATATCTTCCCGCCCGGGTGCGACTACAAGCTGACGATCTTCAAGAAGTGGGAGAACTTCCGCTACCTGAAGAACCGTCTGCTTGGTCTCGCGCACTAGGCCGGCGGCCACGCCGTACAGTCGCTGCCATGGCCAGCAGAGCGGAGCAGAAGGCACACACGCGCCACCTGTTGATCGACTCGTGGCTGCAGATCATCGGCAGCGGCACCAACTTCGCCGCGATCAGCCTGCGCGAGGTCGCCAAGACCGCGGGGGTCGTCCCGACCTCGTTCTACCGGCACTTCGACGACATGGACGAGCTGGGCCTGGCCGCGGTCGACGAGCTCGGGCTGGACCTGCGCCGGCTGATGCGGGCGCCCCTCGACGCCAGCCAGCCGGTCGAGGGGATCGTGCGCGAGTGGGTCGCCGCCTACCAGGACTACGTGCTCAAGCACGCCGACCTGGTGCAGTTCGTCAACCAGGCGCGCACCGGCGGCACGCCCTCGCTGCGTGAGGCCATCGACCACGAGCTGGCCTTCTTCCGCACCCGACTGGCCGGCGCCCTGGCCGAGGCGATGCCGACGCTCATGGCCGCCGACCGCGAGACGGTGGCCGAGGTGATCTTGGCCGTGCTCGTGGAGAACACCAACGCGCTGCTCGCGCTGCCGGCCCGCAGCTCGGCCCGCCGGGCCGAGCTCGAGGAGGGGCTGGAGCGCAGGCTGCGGGTCGTCCTGCTGGGGGCGGCCGAGCTGGCCGGCTCGTCCGGGCGCCGCGGCGGGTCCGCCGGGGCCGGCAAGTCCTCCGGGGCCCGCAGCGCCACCCGGTCGCAGTCCAAGCCGGCCACCCGGTTGAAGCCGACGAGAAGGGCCAGCGCGTCATGACCACGCTCGAGCAGCACGTGACGGCGTACCGCGACCTCATCGTCGCGTCCTTCGACAACGCCATGAACACCGTCGAGCTGATCCACCAGACCTTCGCGGAGATGAGCGTCGACGTCCTCCAGGAGCTGGGGCTGCCCCAGGGGTCGGCCGACGCCGTCAAGGACAAGCACCACCGCCTCATCCACATCTGGTACGACGGCATCTCCACCGCCAACCACGCTCTCGGCGAGCTGGTGATCCAGCAGTGGGGCCAGATCTACGAGTTCGCCGAGCCGGTCACCGAGACGTTCCTCGGCTACGTCGCCCGGGTGATGCCCGAGCCGCCCGCGGCGCCCGCCCCGGAGGTCCCGCGGGCCAGGCCGTCGGCGTCCGCCAACCGGGCGACGCCGACTGGCCCTCGTCCGGTGAACTGACGGACCACCGGTCCGTCAGGCGGCCGTCCCGAGGGACCCGAGCAGCGCCACCGTCGCCTCGACGATCTGCGCCTGGGCGTCCTCGCGGCTGATCGTGGGGTTCCCG
>Ga0114939_10003934_pt1 | contig 10042 bp, 9 predicted proteins | sample AshMeaCrysSpring_FD_87196 | JGI IMG/M metagenome (GOLD analysis project Ga0114939, IMG submission 87196) | Groundwater microbial communities from Big Spring, Nevada to study Microbial Dark Matter (Phase II) - Ash Meadows Crystal Spring | ecosystem: Environmental > Aquatic > Deep subsurface >... | reverse complement strand
GCGAGCACGCGGCCTGCAAGGCTGAGCGCCGCGGCTCCAGGTCCGCCTGCGCGGACCTGGACGGCGCGAAGGGTGCGAGCTCTGCGAGCACGCGGCCTGCAAGGCTGAGGCCGGCGGCTCACGGCCTGCCTGCGCAGGCCGGGACCGGCCGAAGAGGCCGAGCTTTGCGAGGCCGCGGCCTGCAAGGCTGAGCCCCGCGGCTCCAGGTCCGCCTGCGCGAGCCCGCCGCGCGGGCGCAGCCCGTCACTGCTTGCGCACGATCACGCTGCCCACCGAGTAGCCGGCGCCGAACGAGCAGATCACGCCCAGGTCGCCGCGCGCGAGGTCGCCGCGGTGGTGGTGAAAGGCGATGATCGAGCCGGCCGACGCCGTGTTGGCGTATTCGCCGAGGATGATGGGCGCGAGGTCGTCACTCACGTCCTGACCGACCAGGCGCTTGATGATCAACTGGTTCATGCCCAGGTTGGCCTGGTGCAGCCAAAAGCGGCGCACGTCGGCGGGCTCGAGGCCCAGCGACTCCAGGTGCGCGTCGATGTGAGCCGCAGCCAGCGGCACCACTTCCTTGAACACCTTGCGGCCTTCCTGCATGAAGGTCTTGTCGCGCGCATCGGGGTCGGTGTCCTCGCAGCGGTTGAGGAAGCCGGCGTTGTTGCGGATGTTGTTCGAGTACTGCGTGGCCAGTTTCGTGCCAAGCACCTGCCAGCGGTCGGACGAGGTGGCGCTCGCGGCGTCCTCAACGACGATGGCGGTGCACACGTCGCCGAAGATGAAATGGCAATCGCGGTCGCGCCATTCCAGGTGCGCCGAGGTGATCTCGGGGTTGACGATCAGCACGCAGCGTGCGCTGCCGGTGCGCACGGCATTGGAGGCCTGGTCGATGGCGAAGGTGGCCGACGAGCACGCCACGTTCATGTCGTAGCCGAAGCCGCCGGCGCCCAGCGCAGCCTGGATCTCGCAGGCCATGGCCGGGTAGGCCCGCTGCATGTTGGCCGCCGCACAGTACACCGCATCGACGTCGCGGCCCTCGCGCCCGGCCGCGGCCAGCGCCTGGCCGGCAGCGTCCACCGCGATCTCGGCCATCAACGACAGCCGGTCGTCGGCGCGAGGCGCGAACTTCGGGCGCATGCGCTGCGGGTCGAGCACGCCCTGCTTCTCGATCACGTAGCGCTGCTTGATGCCCGAGGCCTTCTCGATGAACTCGACGCTGGAATGCACCAGCGCCTCGCGCTCGCCGGCGGCGATCTGCGCGGCATGCCGGGCGTTTTGCAGGTCGGCGTAGCGGTTGTAAGACTCGACCAGCTCGGCGTTCGTGATGATGTTCGCAGGGCGATACAGCCCGGTGGCAGAGATGACGGCTTCTTTCATCGCACCAGTGTAGGGCTGGCGTCGACGCGGCGCGAACTGGCGGGCGAATGGCCGCCTCTTCCGGCCATTGCGGTGGGCGTGCGCACGACACCATCACCCAGTCCGCGAAGGGGATTCGTCCGTGCTTACGTTTCGCAACCGCCGCGCATCGAACGGCTGGGCCGCCGTGGCCCTGTCGGGCGCGCATGCGCACGCCGTGGCGGTCGACACGTCGGCCGGGGCACGCCCCGTCGTGCGCTGGGCGCAGGCCCTGGACTGGGCGCAACCGGCCCGTGCGCTGGCGGCGGCGCGTCGCCAGCACGGCCTGGGCGCATCGAGCAACGTGCTGGTGCTGCAACGCCCGGACTACCAGATGGTGCTGCTCGAAGCGCCGGAGCTGCCGCGCGACGAGTGGCGCGACGGCGTGCGCTGGCAATTGCGCGAGGCGGTGGAGTTCGACGTCGGCGACGCCGCGGTCGACGTGCTCGAACTGCCGGCCGACCCGCAGCAGCGCCGCAAGCCCCAGCTGCTGGCCGTGGCCGCGGCACGCCGCACCCTGGTCCCGCTGGTGGCGCAGGCGCAGGAGGCCCGGGTGCCGGTGCAGGCCATCGACATTGTGGAAACAGCCTTGCGCAACATCAGCGCCCTTGCGGCCGACGGCACGCGGGCCCAGGCATTGCTGAGCCTGGAGGCCCAGCATGGCACCCTGGTCATCACCACCGGATGCGACCTGCTGCTGGCGCGCCACTTCGACCTGGGCACCGAGCCGCTCGCCTCGCCCGAAATCGACGGGACCAGCCCCGCGCTGGATCGTCTGGCGCTGGAGTTGCAGCGCACCTTCGACAACTTCGAGCGCCAGTTCAACCACCTCAGCCTGGGCCGGCTGCTGCTCGCGGCCGACCCGCCGCAGCCCGGGCTGGCCGAGGCGCTGGCCGGCCTGCTGTACGTGCCGGTGGCGCCGCTGCGGCTGGAGGAGCTGCTCGACCTGAGCCGCGTGCCCGAACTGCACGAGCCCGCCGCGCAGGCGCGCTATCTGTGCGCCCTCGGCGCGGCCTTGCGCAACCGCTGAGGCCCAACGCATGTCGACGCAACACCTCAACCTCTTCGATGCCCGCCTGCTGCCGCCGCGACAGCGCTTCACGCTCGCCCAACTGGGTGTGGCGTCGATGGTCACGCTGACCCTGGCCGCCCTCGCCGCCGTGGCGATGCAACACGCCAGCGCGAGCGAGCGGCGTGCTGCCGCGGCCCACGTTGCGCGCGCAGACGAGCTGCGCGCGGGCCAGGGCACGCTGCAGTCGGCGCTGAGCGCCAACCTGGCCCAGCCCGAAGCGGAGGTGAAGCAGCTGCGCGACCTGGAAGCCGCGCAACGCCGCGTGCGCATGGCGCTGGCCAGCGGCGAGGCCGGCGACACGCAGGGCTATGCCGAGTACCTGCTGGCGCTGTCGCGCCAGGCCCACCCCTCGGTATGGATCACCGGGCTCGTGGTGTCGGCCGATCGCGATGCGCTCGAGATCACCGGCCGCATGGCCGATCCATCGGTCCTGCCCGCCTACCTGCGCAAGCTCAACACCGAGCCGCTGTTTCGAGGCCGGCAGTTCGCGCGCTTTGCACTCAAGACGGTCACGCCGCGCGCCGCCGCGGGCGCGCCGGCAAACCCCGACGACGCCTCACCCGCTCTGGCAACCCTGGCCGAGTTCACCCTGCTCAGCCAGGCGGCCGAGCGCTCATCGGCAACGCCTGCCAGGCCCTGAGCATGAAGCCCGCCCCGACTGCCGTCGCTTTGCGCGCCCGATGGGCTGCGCTGGCCTCGGCCTTCGATGGCCGCGCGCCGCGCGAACGCCTGCTGCTGTGGGCCGCTGCGCTGGCCGTGCTGGTGCTGGCGGCCGATGCGTTGTGGCTTTCGGCCGCCTTTGCCGACTGGAAGGCCGCGCGCGCGGCGCGCCTCAACGCCGAGCAGTCGCTGCAACGTCTCAACCAGGAGATCGCCCACACCGGCGCCCAGGCCCGCGAGCGCGCACGCGGGCTGCAGGACGAAGCGCGCGCGCTGCGCCAGCGCCTGCGCGACGGCGACGGCGACCTGCGCGACGCCGGACACCGCCTCGTTGCGGCGCGCGACATGGTGCCGCTGCTCGAGCAGTTGCTGGCCCGGCATGGCCGGCTCGAGGTTCGCGCCATGACGTTGCTGCCCCGCGTCGAGCTGGGCGGCGCGGGCGCGGGCGCGGGCGCGGCCGCGTCACCCGCCGGTGGCCAGGGTCCGGCGCTGTATCGACACGGCGTGGAGCTGACCGTCGAAGGCAGCTACGCCGACCTGCTGGCCTACCTGCAGGCGCTGCAGTCACTGCCGCAGCAACTGCTGTGGGGGGGCATGCAGCTGTCGGTCGAGACGCACCCACGCATCGCGCTGACGCTGCGCGTGCACACGCTGGGCATGGACCGCAACTGGCTGGAGCTGTAGACGATGCGCCACGCCAGCTGCCTCATCGCTACCGAACGTGCCGCGCGATGGCCCGCCCTGGCCGCCGCCGTCGTGGTGTGCACGGCCGCGCCGCTGGCACAGGGCCAGCTGGCCGACCCGACGCGGCCCGCCGCGGTGGCGCCGGCACGATCCGCTGCCGCGCCCGACCCAGCCGCCACACGGCGCGTGGCCGCTGCGGCGTCGCCCCTGCCACGCGTGCAGTCGGTGCAGGTGCATGCCGACGGATCGGGCAGCGCGCTCATCGACGGCCAGCTGGTGCAGGTGGGCTCGCGCATCGGCACCTGGACCGTGCACGCCATCGACCTCGAGGGCGTCGAGCTGCGCACCGACCGAGCGCGCCAGCGCCTCGCGCTGGCCGGTGGCGCAGCCATCAAGCACACACCCTCGGCCGCCGACTTTCCCGGCGCCGACGAACCCCGCCGGCGCGCCACCGCGTCGATCGACCGCAAGGACCCGTCATGACCGTGCCTGCCCGCCGCGACCCCGCCGCCCCGCGCCACCAGGCGACGCGACCGCCCCGCACGGCCCTGGCCGCGCTGGCGTTCGCCGCCGCGAGCCTGGCCCCACCCGTGCACGCCGCCAACGGCCACGAGCGCTTCGACCTGTCGGTCCACAACGCGCCGGCGCAGCAGGTGTTCACGCAACTGGCCCACGGATCGCCGTACAGCGTGATGGTGGCGCCCGAAGTCGCCGGCCACATCACGATCACGTTGAAGAACACCACCGTCATCGAGTCGCTGGAGTACCTGCGCGAGCTGTTCGGCTACGACTACCGCGTCAACGGCCAGCGCATCGTCGTCTATCCGAACACGGTGCAGACCCGCGTCTTTCGCGTCAACTACCTGCCCGGGCGCCGCCAGGGCGTGAGCGACATCCGCGTCACCTCGAGCTCGATCGCCCAGTCGGCCGGCGGCACCACAGCGACCAACGGCACGACCCCATCGGGCAACAGCGGGGCCGGCGCGCGCGCCGACGACAACGCGCACGTGCGCACCACGTCCGACGCCGACTTCTGGCGCGAGGTGCAGGCCTCGCTGCAGGCCCTGGTGGGCAGCCAGGGCGGCCGTGGAGTGGTGCTCAATCCGGCTGCCGGGGTGATCGTCGTCAAGGCCTTGCCGGGCGAGCTGCGCAGCGTGGAGCAGTACCTCAAGCAGGTGCAGCTGGCCATCGAGCGGCAGGTGATGATCGAAGCCAAGATCATCGAGGTCGAGCTCAACGACGACTCGCAGGCCGGCGTGAACTGGAGCGCCTTCGGCTCCAGCGTGTTCGGCAGCAACAGCAAGCTGAGCGTCGGCGTGGCCCAGCCCGGTGCGACGGTGGGCAACACCGGCACGCTCACCGACGGCATCAACACCGCGGTGGCCGGCGCCAACCTCGCGGCCGGCGCCCTGGGGCGCGGCTTCTACGGGCTGGCCTTCCAGGCCGCCAACTTCGCCGCGCTGCTCAACTTCCTGCAGACGCAGGGTAACGTGTCGGTGCTGTCGAGCCCGCGCATCGCCACGCTGAACAACCAGAAGGCGGTGCTCAAGGTGGGCAGCGACGAGATGTTCGTCACCGGCATCTCCTCGACCACCACCACCAGCGGCGCGGCGACCACGTCCACGCCGTCGGTCAACCTGCAGCCGTTCTTCTCGGGCATCGCTCTGGACGTGACGCCGCAGGTCGACGAGTCGGGCCATGTCATCCTGCACGTGCATCCGACGGTGTCGAACGTGGCCGAGAAGACCAAGAACATCGACCTCGGCGCGCTCGGCGCCTACCGGCTGCCGCTGGCGGCCAGCACCGTCAACGAGACCGACAGCATCGTGCGCGTGCGCGACGGGCAGATCGTAGCCATCGGCGGCCTGATGCTGCAGCGCCAGAGCGACGGCAGTTCCGGCGTGCCGGTGCTGTCGAGCATGCCGGTGGTGGGCGGCCTGTTCCGCCAGAAGACCACCGCACTGCAAAAGCGCGAGCTGGTGATCCTGATGAAGCCCACCCTGATAGGCGACGACGGCCAGTGGCCCGATCCCGGTGCGATCGTGCACGGCACGGCCAACGCACCGCGCTGACGAGACGGCCATGGCCCGCCCCGAACGCGTACGCCTGGGCGACCTGCTGGTCCAGCAGGGTCTGATCACGGCCGAGCAGTTGACGCAGGCGCTGGCGGCGCAGAAGACCAGCGGCCGCAAGCTCGGCCGCGTGCTGATCGACAACGGCTGCATCGACGAGGTGCAGATCGCGCAGGCGCTCGCGCGCCAGTTGCGCGCGCCCTACGTCGACCTGGCACGCCGCAGCGTGCGTCCCGAGGTGGCGCGGCTGATGTCGGAGGTGCAGGCGCGTCGGCTGCGCGCCATGCCGCTGGAGGAAACGTCCAGCGGCGTGCGCGTGGGCATGGCCGACCCGACCGACATCGCCGCCTACGACGAGCTGGGGCGGCTGCTCAAGCGCGACATCGAGCTGGCCGTGGTGGCCGAAAGCCAGCTGCTCGCCGCCATCGACCGCTCCTACCGCAACACCGAGGAGATCGCCGGCCACGCCAAGGCGCTGACCAGCGAGCTGGCCAGCGTCGAGGTGGAACTGGGCGACCTGCTCGGCCTGAACGCCGCGAGCACCGAGGATGCGCCGGTGGTGCGGCTGCTGACCTCGGTGTTCGAGGAGGCGCTGCGCGTGCGCGCCTCGGACGTGCACATCGAGCCGCAGGAGAAGCACCTGCGCATCCGCTTTCGCATCGACGGCGTGCTGCACGTGCAGACCGAGGCCGACGCCAAGATCGCCGGTGCGGTGGCGCTGCGGCTCAAGCTGATGTCGGGGCTCGACATCTCCGAGAAGCGCCTGCCCCAGGACGGCCGCTTCGCCGTCAAGCTCAAGAGCGGCAGCGTCGACGTGCGCATTTCGACCATGCCCACGCAGCACGGCGAATCGGTGGTCATGCGCCTGCTCAACCAGAGCGGCGGCATCCTGTCGCTGGAGCGGCTGGACCTGCCGCCGCGCGTCGCGCAGGCGGTGCAGCGCGCCATCCGCCGACCCAGCGGCATGATCCTGGTCACCGGCCCCACCGGCAGCGGCAAGACGACGACGCTGTACGCCGCGCTCAATGCGCTCAACAGCCCGGGCCGCAAGATCATCACCGTCGAAGACCCGGTCGAGTACCGGCTGCCCGGCCTGAACCAGGTGCAGGTGCACGACAAGATCGACCTCAGCTTCGACCGCGTGCTGCGCGCCGCGCTGCGCCAGGATCCGGACATCGTCCTGGTGGGCGAGATGCGAGACCACAAGACGGCCGAGATCGGTCTGCGCGCCGCCCTTACCGGCCACCTGGTGCTGTCGACCCTGCACACCAACGACGCCGCCTCCACCCCCGTGCGCCTGCTCGACATGGGCGTGCCGCGCTACATGGTGGCGCTGTCGCTGCAGCTGGTGCTGGCGCAGCGCCTGGTGCGCATGCTGTGCCCGCACTGCGCGCAGCCGCACCAGCCCCAGCCGCACGAACACGAGTGGCTCGCTTCCCTGGTCGGCGCATCGGTGGACGAGACCGTGGCCGCCGGCCGGTTGCGCGAGGGCAGCGGCTGCGGCGAGTGCAACCACACGGGCTACGCGGGCCGCACCGGCGTCTACGAGTTCCTCGAGATGACGCAGGAGCTCGTCGAAGCCCTGAACCACGGCGATCCCACCCGCTTCGCCCAGGCGGCGCACCGGCAGATGGCCGGCCAGACGCTGGCGCGCGACGCGCTGCGCCTCGTGCTCGAGGGGCGTACCAGCATCGAGGAAGCGATGCGCGTGAGCAACCAAGTCGAGGACTGACATGGGACCCCCACGCTCACTTCGTTCGCTGCCCCCCGCGGGGGCGCGTCAGTGCCTTCGGGCGGCCGGGCAGCCATAGCATGGCGCCCCCACGCTCACTTCGTTCGCTGCCCCCCGCGGGGGCGCGTCAGTGCCTTCGGGCGGCCGGGCAGCACTGACATGCTCCGCTTCGCCTACACCGGTCGCAGCGGCGAGGGCGCCGTCAGCGGCGTGCTCGAAGGTGCGACGGCTGCCGCCGTGGCCGACGCGTTGACGGCGCGTGGCATCACGCCGCTGAAGATCGAGGCGGTCGCCGGCGCTGCGGCCGCGAAGGACACGAAGGCCGTGCCGGCAACCCGGCGCTGGTGGCCCGGCGAGCGCGTGGGCATGGTCGACCTGCTGCTGTTCAGCCGTCAGCTGCACACCCTGCTGAAGGCCGGCGTGCCCATCCTGCGCGCGCTGGCCGGCCTGCAGGAGTCGGCCACGCATCCGCAGATGAAGTCGACGCTGCAGGACGTGCGCCGCTCGCTCGAGTCGGGCATCGAGCTGTCGATGTCGCTGGCGCAGCAGTCGCGCGTGTTCGATGCGTTCTACGTCGCCCTCGTGCGCGTGGGCGAGATGACCGGACGGCTCGACGAGGTGTTCCTGCGCCTGTTCCATCACCTCGAGTTCGAGCTGTACATGCGCCAGCAGGTGAAGGCGGCCGTGCGCTACCCGATCTTCGTCGTCGCGGCGATGGTGGTGGCCATCGGCGTCATCAACGTGCTGGTGGTGCCGGCCTTCGCCGGCGTGTTCAAGAGCTTCGATGCCGAACTGCCGCTGGCCACGCGCGCGTTGATGGCGGCGTCGAGCTTCACGATCGACTATGGCTGGTTGCTGGCGCTGGGTGCCGTCGGCACCGTCGTCGGCGCACGCCGATGGGTGGCCACGCCGGCGGGCCGGCTCGCCTGGGATCGCACCAAGCTGCGGCTGCCGCTGGCTGGGCGCATCGTGGCCAAGGCCACCCTGGCGCGTTTTGCGCGCAGCTTCTCGTTGTCGCTCAAGAGCGGCGTGCCCATCGAGCGCGCGCTGTCGGTGGTGGCGCAGACGGTCGACAACGCGCACATCGCGCGCAAGGTCGAAGGCATGCGCGAAGGGGTCGAGCGCGGCGAGACCATCCTGCGCGCCGCCGTCGCCGCCGGCGTCTTCACGCCGGTGGTGCTGCAGATGATCGCCGTCGGCGAGGAGACCGGCGCCGTCGACGAGCTGATGGACGAGGTCGCCGACCTGTACAGCAACGAGGTGCAGTACGAGCTGAAGACGCTGGCGCAGCAGATCGAGCCGGTGCTGGTCGTCTTTCTCGGCGTGCTGGTGCTGGTGCTGGCGCTGGGCGTGTTCCTGCCCGTGTGGGACCTGGGCCGTGTGGCATTCAAGCGATGAGGCCGGCGTGCCGATATCCGAACGAAGGGCCAGCCCCCGCAGCCGTGCCAGCGTGGCGACGGCGGCGGGTCGCCGCGGCCCCGTGCATTCGTTCACACCTCTCGCCCTGGCCATGTTCGATTCCCGTTGCCCGACCGAACCGAGTCGCCCCTGCACGGCCGCGCAGCCGTGGAAGGATGCGGCTGGAGTTCGCTCTCGCGGTGACCGTGGCCGGGGTGCTGGCCGCGGGTGTGCTGCACGCCTTGTCGGTGGCGCAGGCGCGCTCCCGCGAAGCCCGTTTGCTGGCCACCGTGCAGCAGGTGCGCGCCGCGGCCTCGCTGTTCCACGCCCGCTGCCAGCTCCAGCCGCCCGCATCGGCGACCGACCCGTGCGCGACGCTGGCGCTGGGCTCGCGCATGGCCCGCGGCGTGCACGGCTGGCCGAGCGCGTCGACGCAGGGCATCGTGGCCGCCGCCGCGCTGCCGCTGCACCCCCAGGACCCGCACGGATTCGTGGTGACGCCGCTGGCGGACCGCGCCGTGCCCTCGATCGCCATCGGGCTGCCCGCATCGACCGCGGACCGGTGTCGCTTGGTCTACGCCCAGGCCGCGCAGGCCGGAGCGCAGCCCACGGTCGATGCGCCCCTGTTCCCTTCCTGTGACTGAAACCCGCGACCAAGGAGTCTGCCCATGAAACCCCGTCCATCCGGCTTCACGATGATCGAACTGATCGTCGTCATCGTCATCCTCGGCGTGCTGTCGGCCGTGGCGCTGCCCAAGTTCATCGACATGAAGGGCGACGCCGTGCGCGCCAGCGTCGACGGCGTGGCCGGCGCCGCGGCCTCGGCGATGAACCTCAACTACGCCGGCTGCTCGCTCACCGGCAACGTCGTCACCGCCAACAAGTGCGTGGCCGTCGATGCCTGCGCCGACGTGGGCAGCCTGATGCAGGGCGGCGTACCGGCCGGCTTCGCCATCGCCGCCTCGGGTGCCGCTCTGGGCACCACCAACGGCAACACCGGCGACTGCACGGTGACGAAGGACGGCGTCGTGGCCACCTTCG
>Ga0114939_10003933_pt1 | contig 10050 bp, 6 predicted proteins | sample AshMeaCrysSpring_FD_87196 | JGI IMG/M metagenome (GOLD analysis project Ga0114939, IMG submission 87196) | Groundwater microbial communities from Big Spring, Nevada to study Microbial Dark Matter (Phase II) - Ash Meadows Crystal Spring | ecosystem: Environmental > Aquatic > Deep subsurface >... | reverse complement strand
TTCATGAGGAGCTTGCCCATGCCCCAGTACATGTGGCGTTTGGAGCGCTCCTTCTCCAGGTCGAGGAAGTCCAGAGGGATCACCATGAACCCGCGCGAGGCGAACTTATGGGGGATGCCCATGTGGGCTTCCTCGGCAAAGCCGTTGTAAGGCCGCGAGAAGATGACCACGCCGAACGTGTCCGGGCGGGCCTCCAGTTCGGCCAGCGCCTGGCGGCCGGCGGCTTTCATGGCCGCGAAGCAATCGAGCTGGCGCTGCCGCGCGAAGGCGAAGGCCTCCCGCGCCGCCCTGCGGCCGATGCCCATCCGCCCGGCCGCTTCCAGCAGGGGCGCCTCTGCGCTCTGCTCGCCCTGCGAAAGGTCCAGCAGCGGCGTCAGCAGGCGCGTGCCCTGCCGCCGAATCCGGTCGAGCGCCGGCCGGAAGGAGGTCTGCAGGTAGTAGGTCTCCCCCTGGACGAGGGGGCAGACCAGCGACTGCGAGCTGCTTTCGTCCTTCAGGTTGGGGACGGCCCTGAAGTGCGGCAGGAAGACGAAGTCCAGCGGCGGCTCGGACTTGAGCAGCGTGTCGAAGAAGCCATGCGCCAGTTCCACGGGGTAGCAGAAGGCCGCGCCGCGCTGGTCGATGCCTTCCTGGGTGGGCAGATCCGGCAGCACCACCTCGAACCCCAGCCGGCTGAAGAAATTGGAATACAGCGGAAAGTAGGTGTTGACCAGGAAGCTGCGGTTGAGGCCGACTCGGCCCCTGGCGGCCGACGCTCCGCCGGTCGGGGTCGTTGCGGCGTAGGTCTCAAAGACCAGCTTCTGGCGCAGGCTCACCAGATCGAGCGCCTCAACGTCGTAGCGCACATGGTGGCGGAGGTTGTAGTAGCGGTTGCAGGCCCCGCCGAAGGGGTGCTTCCGCCCCTCCACTTCAATGACGTTGATGGAGCAGCGCCGGTCGCAGGCTTCCTTGCCGCCCCGGCAGGTGAAGGAGCGGCCGTAAACCACCTCGCGGCCGGACAGGCTTTCCAGGTCGAAGAGTTTCTCGGCCATGAGCCCGCTTTCGATGCGCTTCCGGACCTCCAGGGCGACCCCGAAAGCGCCCATGAGGCCCGGTTCCGGCGGCACCACGATCGGCTTGTCCACCAGCGCGGCCATGGCCAGCGGCACGGCGCGGTTGTAGCACACCCCGCCCTGCATGAAGACCTTCTCGCCCACCGGGCGGTTGCCCTTGACGCGGTTGGAGTAATTCATGCAGATCGAGTACACCAGCCCGGCGACGATGTCCTCGCGGGCCACGCCCTCGTGGATGGCGTTCTTGATGTCCGAGGCGATGAAGGCGGCGCACTGGTCGTTGAAGTTGGGCGGCCGCTGTCCCTGGAGGGCCACGGCGGCGATATCCTCCACGCGCACGCCCAGGGTCTCGAAGGCCGATTCCTCCAGGAACGAGCCGGTCCCGGCGGAGCAGGCCTCGTTCATGGCGTAGTCCGAGGGGACCGAGTTGGTGACGTAGGTGTATTTGGCGTCCTGACCGCCGATCTCGAAAATGGTGTCGACCTGCGGGTCGAAATGGACGGCCGCCGTGGCGTGCGCGATGATTTCGTTGATGACCCCGTCCGTGAGGGCGTGCAGCCCGGCGATCTGCCGGCCCGAGCCGGTGACTCCCAGGCCGACGATGTGGATCCGGCGCGGGTCCACCTGGCGGCGCACCTGCTCCAGGATCGATCGGTAGCAGCGCCGCGAGGCGCCCACCGGGTCGCCGCTGGTGCGCAGGTAGTCCGAGGCCAGCAGGGCGTTATCGGAGCGGCGCATCAACACGGCCTTGGTGGTGGTGGAGCCCACGTCGAGGCCCAGGACGCAGATGTCCCCCGGCCGGATGGCGTCGGTGGCGATGGACTTGAAGTCGACCCGGGCGGCGAAGTCCTGAAGCGGGGCCAGGCGGTCGAAGGCGTCCGCGCCCTCAACGAATAGGTTCGCCAGGCCGGGAAACGGCGCGGTCTCGTGGGAGAGCGCCCATAGCGCGGCGCCGAGGGCTTCGAAGTAGGGGGCTTCCGCCGGGACGATCAGTCCCGGGATTTCGCGCCGCAGGTATTCGATCATCATGTGGTTCTGGGCGGTGCCGCCGGTAATCATGATGTCGCGCCGCTCGACCTTCTTGAGCAGCTCGAGGATCTTGTTGGCCATCATCTGGCAGAGACCGGCGGTGACCTGGGCCTTGGGGATGCCTTTGTTGGTGGCGTGGGTGCAGTCCGACTTGCAGAACACCGAGCAGCGGCCGGAGACGTGGTGGGGCTTTTCCACGGCGGCGAGCCGGGCGGCCTCCTCCAGGCCGACGTTCATGCGCCGCAGCTGCTGCAGGAAGAACTCGCCCGTGCCGGAGGCGCATTTGTTGCCGGTGATCACGTTGGCGATGCGCGCGGCCCGGTCCAGGACATAGACCATGAAGGTTTCCCCGCCGGCGGACACCACGGCCGGGCACTCGACCCCGGAGGGCTTCAAGAACGGGTACGCGCACTCGACCGCCTCCGGCTCCGAGATCGAGGTCAGATTGACGAATTTGCGGAACTTGCGGCCGGTGGCGGCGATCCGGTCGAAAGAGGCCAGGTCGATGCCCGCCAGGGCCCGGACGAGGGTGCGCTTTGGATCGCCCTCGTGGACATGAACGGTGTGCGTGCGAATGCGCGGCGCAGATCCTCCGCCGGTGCGGTCCTGCTCGACCTGAACCAGTGAAACCGTTGATGCTCCCAAACACAGTCCGAGGGATTTGAGCGCGTCGGTCATGGAGGCCTCCCGCTGGTTTGAGCGGGCCGTCATTCACCGGGATTGGTTTGGGGATATCTGCTGCTGTCTAGCATCAACGCCTTGCCGGAGCAACCCGGTATCGCCGGCGGGAACACGCTGGCCGCAGGTAGCCGATTCAATTCAAACTTCGATTCGTGCCTAAGTGATAGTGCAATTCCGGGCGCCTGGCAAGAGGGGCGGATGCCGGCGGGAGGCGTTAAGTGCTTTCGGAGCTGGTTGACTCTTTTGTCGTCGGATTTCGGATTCAGGCGCCGGCCTACGGACTTTTGAAGCGGCCTCCTCGGGCCGCCCGAATAGCGTGCGCAGACCTCAACACACCGGCCGCTCAGTGTGCGCGCGCCGCTTTGCTGCGGGTTTCGCGGGAGGCATCCTGCGGATCGATGCGCCAGGTGACGAGCGGTGAAACCGCGTAGAGCAGCATGAAGAACAGGAAGCAGTAGCCGTAAAAGGGGGTGAAGACCGATACGAGCAGCAGCAGAGTGGCTCGCCCGAACCAGGGGTGCCGGCTCATGAAACGGCCGGCATGCAGATAGCGGATCGGGTAGAGGTTCATGGCCACGGCCGCGGCGATCATCATGCCGAAGCAGACCATGCCCCAGAAGAAAACCGAGGCCGAGGCCTCGTTGACGGCCTGGTTCAGAATGATCATGGGCGCCACCACGAGGAGGGCGGCCGCCGGGCTGGGCATGCCCTTGAAGAATCCGGGGATCGGATGCCGGTCCAAGGTGAAATAGGTCAGCCGCGCGATTCCGGCCAGGGCGTAGAACACCGCGGCGAGGGCATAGGGCAGTTCCTGGAGTCGGGGCTCGCGGAGGTCGGAGACCAGGAAGTAATAGATCCACGCCGGCGCGATGCAGAAGCTGACCGCGTCGGAGATGTCGTCGAGCACCCCGCCCAGGGTCACCCGGCGGGGGGCCGGCTCATGGCCGGGCAGAGGCTCGGTCAGGCCGAGCCGCCGGGCGACGGCACCGTCCAGCTTGTCGAAGAGGGCCGCCCCGATTAGAAGCAGGGAGGCCTCGCGGATGCGGTCCTGGTAGGCGAAAAACACCGCCAGCAGCCCCATCATGGCGTTCATGACCGTGAGGGCGTTGGGGAAAAAGGCCAGAATCCGGCGGCGCAGCTGCACGTTGCCCAGGCAAAGATCGTCCAGGCACAGCGTCCCGTACTTGCGGATGTAACCGGCGATCGAGCTGAAATTGATGACCAGGAAGACGATCTCGATGAAGAACAGCGTCCGCAGGGGGGTCTCCCCCAGCCGGGCGATCCAGCGGTAGACGAGCCACGGCTCCCCGTTGGGGATGTAGAAGGCATAGGCATAGAGCAGCGCGCCCACCGGTGCGGCCACGATGGTGCGCAGACGCGTGAACTCGCGATACTCCAACTCCTGGTCGAAGCGCAGTGCGACGCTGCGCATGAAGTGGGCGAAGTTGTCGCGCACCAGCACGGTGATCGCCAGGAACAGCACCAGCACGGCATGCAGGAGCTCGGCCTTCTTGGGGTCCGGCAGCACATAGTGCAGGCGCCACATGCAGCCAACGGCCAACAGCGGGAAGATGATGGAATAGATGAGCTTGTCGAGGATCCGGTCGGCCAGCTGGGCCATCTGGGGATGGGGATGAAAGCGGGCGGCGAACCAGCCGTCGACCAGGTCGAAGGTCATGGAGATGAAGAGCAGCACGACCCCGACCATGTAAAGCACGGGGCTTTGGTTCCACATCACGGCCACGGCGCAGAGCATGCCGCCGAACACAAGGGGCAGACGCCCGTAGACCAGAATCGCCGTGATGCTCTGGGGTAATCGCCCCTTGAGGGCCATGTCGGCAACCGCCTGCTGAGATCGACTGCAGTTGGAATCGGATGCAATTTAGCATTGATTTTATGGAATCGGCAAACCGAAGTCAAGGAATAGGGTAAACGCCAACCGGGCAGACGTCAGCCCGCCGAGGAGGCAGTTCGCTGTTGATTCCGACAACGGATATCGGCTATGGATGGCGGCCGGAACGCGAGATCGTTATGCAAGCATCGGTATACGAAAAGGTCGGGATCGCATCGCTGGTGATGATGACGTCGGTCTTCCTCAGCCGCGTGATCGGCCTGCTGCGCGAAATGGCCATCGCCTGGCGGGTCGGCGCCGGGGCCGAGGTGGACGCCTACCAGATCGCCTTCGTTCTGCCGGAGATCCTGAACCACGTGGTGGCGAGCGGCTTTCTATCGGTTACCTTCATCCCGCTTTTCACGCGCCGGCTGATTCGGCAGGGCGAGGCCGAGGCCGGCCGGGTGTTTTCGAACCTCCTGTGCATTTTCGGCGCCGTTGCGTCGCTGGGGGTGGCCGTCGCCATGATCTTCGCCCCCCGGCTAGTGGGCTGGGCCGCCCCGGGCTTGGAGGATCCGGAGGCGATGGCCGCGGCGGTGCGCATGACCCGCATCATCCTGCCGGCCCAGGTTTTCTTCTTCGCCGGCGGCCTGCTCATGGCCGTCCAGTTCGCCCGGGAGCATTTTTTGATGCCGGCGCTCGCGCCCCTGGTCTACAACCTGGGGATCATCGCCGGCGGCCTTCTGCTGGGACCGTGGCTGGGGATCGAGGGGTTCGCCTGGGGCGTTCTGGCAGGGGCGTTCGGCGGGAATCTGCTGCTGCAGTGGGCGGGGGCGCGGCGGCTGGGGCTGCGGTTCCGGCCGGCCTGGGAGTGGCGCCATCCGGACGTGCGCGCCTACCTGCGCCTGACGCTGCCGCTCATGGTCGGGCTGACCATGGCCTTTTCAACCGAATTTTTTTTCCGCTTCTTCGGCTCCTACCTCCCCGCCGGAAGCATCGCGGTCCTCAACTTCAGCCTGCGCGTGATGCTGATCCTGGTGGGCATCTTCGGCCAGGCGGTCGGGGCGGCGTCCTACCCGTTCATGGCCCGCCTGGCCGATGAGGGCCGCCTGGACGAGCTGAACCGCCTGATGAACAGGACCCTGCGCTATCTGGCCCTGCTGATCCCCGTTTCGGTGCTGCTCATGGTGCTGAGCCCCGAGGTCGTGCGCCTGCTTTTCGAGCGCGGGCGCTTCGACCCGCAGGCCACCCGGCTCACGGCCGACACGCTGGTGTGGTTTCTCGCCGGTGCCGTCGGCTTTGCAGCGTACACGGTCGTGGTGCGCGGCTACTACGCGATGCGCAACACCCTCTTTCCGGCGGTCTTCGGCACGGTGGCCGTGCTGGCGAGCCTGCCGCTCTACCCGCTCGGCATCCTCTTGATGGGCGTGGAGGGCGTGGCCCTGGCGATCTCGTTCTCCGGCATCCTGCAGGTCGTGCTGCTCTACATCCTCTGGGGCCGCCGCAGCCGCGACGCGGGGCAGGGCGGGGTGATCGGCTTCTACCTCAAGATGGTCTTGCTGGGCGCGGCCCTGGCGCCCATGCTAGCGGCCGTCCGCTGGCTGGCGCTGGGGGCGGTGGACCCTTCCGGCCCGGCCGGCAGCTTGGCGGTTTTGGTCGCGGTCGGAGGGGTCTTCGCGGGCCTCATGCTGCTGGCGGGCTACGGGCTGAAGATCGGCGAGATCAATGAGTTGAGGCGGAGAGTCCTGCGGTCATCGCACTTCAGCCGTTGAATGAACCCCCTCCAACCAGCCAAGTTTCATGGAGATTGGAATTATTCAATACTTCCTAAACCGATCCAATACGTTCAAACCATTTATGCGCAGACCTTAAGGGTCGGGTTAGAATCGGTTTAAATTACCTATTGCAAGGTCGGCGGCATCTGGGCTATTAACGGGCATATTCCCAATACCTCAAGTCGGTGATGTTCCACGTCGCTTCCGACCTGCGCCGCTGGGTTTGGCGCCTGCATCAAGGGGGCCGCGGATGGCTGATCCAATCGTTATCCAGCCTGACCAGCAAAGTATCCTGATGGATCATTTCTTCTACTTTTTCCTGAGACTGCGCAAGGGCCAGATCCGCAAGGATGTAGAGGCCATCAACGCCCGCTATCCGCAAGAGAGCGTGGAACAGCGCGCCCGGCGCCTGATCGTTGCCCAGACTCCTCTTTCTTTTCTCGGCGGGGTCCTGATGAGCCTGCCTGTGCTGGTACCCGGCCTGGGCCAAGCACTGAAAATCCTTGGGGTTGCGGGCGGAGCCTCCGTCGTGACACGCATGCATCTTTATCTCATCATGGAGATCGCCCTTCTATTCGGCAAAGACATAGACGATCAGGCGCGGGTGCCGGAAATGGTGGCAGTAGTTCTGGCCTCGGGTCTGGGGGCAGGAACCCCCTTTTTTGTTCAGGCATTGGGGATGAATCCCTTGTGGGCCTTGCCGGTGGGGGGGCTGACCTATGCCTCCGTGGCCAAGTTGATCGGGGAGAGCGCGATCCGCTATTACAGCGGGGATAGGGCAGATGCCATGGCTCCCGTAACCGTTTGATTCAGTTGCCGGTGTATAACACCCACCATCACCGAAGCCGGGTCGCGGGTCGGGGAAATGGAATCGGGGCCTTTTTGTTCATGCGAACAGAGCGTGCGTCACGAAATCAACCCTCCGGCGCCTAACGAGATCTTGACTTGGCTCTAACAGATTCTTAACAAATCAAAAGGGGGTCAATTCTCGGCGATAATTGGGGACATCAAACGAAAGGAGGCCCACATGATCCAGGTAATCGGAGGCATCGCCGCAGGAGCGGCCGCAATGATGCTGGCTCCGTCCATCATGGCGACCATCGTGCCTGTTTTCAGACCGATAGCAAAGTCCCTGATCAAGGGCGGTTTGCGTGCGGTCGATTTCGGAAAACAGGCCATCGTTCATTCAGGATCGGCTATCGCCGGCGCGGTTCAAACAACCAGGAGCGTTATGGCGGGTGCCGTCGAGTCCATCGAGGATCTGGCGGCAGAGGCCAGGGCTGAGATCGCGGAAGCTCAAAAAGCATCTGCAAAAGCCGGCAGGAAGAAACAGGCATAGAAATCCGCCGGAAACAGACGCAGTCGCAAGAAAGGCAGGGGCGGAGCGACTCCCCCTGCCTTTTTCAGTTCCAGCGACACCCTGGTGGTCTAAACCGCGCAGATGATCCGATTCAGCGCCCTATGGATCTGATATCAAAAACTAACCGCAGCCTCATGCAAAATTAAAGAACCGGGGTTACGCTTTCCGTCGACTTCTCCGGTGTGCGTCAGCCCTCCTCTTTGGGAAAATCGAATAACCAACAGCTGCAGGGTGGATGACGGCATTTCGGGGAAGCATGTTTTAATGAGGCAGGGCTCCAGGAGAGCCCTGCCTGTTCCGCTTAAGGCCGCTCATTGGAAGTAAGCGCTGCACTCGCTTGCGACGAGACGCATTTCCGGAACCCACTTCCTTGAGCCTCCGGCACAAGGGGTGCGAGAAACATACGCAGGGCCGGGGCCAGGGCTGATTTGAGGAGAACATCGGGATTGGAGCCTCGAACGGCTGAAAAGAGCGGCGTCGATCCCTTGGCGGGCAGGCTGCCTGCAACCGAATTCCGGTTTCGGGCGATGACCTACAACATCCATGGCTGCGTAAACCAGGACAGGCGGTCTCAGCCCCTGCGGACCGCTGCCGTGATCAGGGGGTTCAACGCGGACTTGATCGCCCTGCAGGAAGTCGACGCGGAGACGGCGCGAGCCAAAAGGGCGGATCAGGCCAGGATTTTGGCGGAAGCATTGGGAATGAATTTCGTGCACTTTCCGGTCGAAACGCATGGGGTGCACAATTTCGGGCTCGCTGTCTTGAGCCATCATCCCCTGCAGGATGTTTCCTTCGATTGGCTGCCGAACTTGTATCCCTTTCTTAAACCCCGCAAGCGCGGGGTGATCGGCGCGACCATGATTTCGCCGGCCGGGCCGGTAAGGGTGTTCAACACGCATCTCAGCCTGTTCAAGCTGGAGCGCCGCCTGCAGATAGACGCCCTGCTCTCCCGGGAATGGCTGAATTCCGTGCCGGAGGATGATCCGGTGATCTTCTGCGGAGACCTGAATGCCGGATCGGCTTCCGCCGTTTACCGCAAGCTGGCCCGCCACCTGGCCGACGTCCAAAAATCGAGAGACGGCGCGGCGCTGCCAAAGCCGACGTTTCCCTCCCGCAGCCCCTTGTTCCGCATCGATCACATGTTCATTTCAAACCGCCTCCATGTCCGCAGCGTTGCCGTTCCGAGAACTCCCCAGGTCCAGGCCGCATCGGATCATCTGCCGCTGATCGCTGACCTGGCGTTGACGGAAAGACCTGCGAAGGAACCCATTCTTCTGGCTTCCGAAGCCACGGGGTCCTGATTGAAGACAGCAGAGTCTCAGGACGGTACGGTTGGGGCAGGGTCCTTTGGCAATGGCTGACAGTTCAACTGATCCGTTTCGAGACCGTCCGGAGCGGGATGATGAGCATACGGCCGGTGGCCGAGAACGGATCGTTCAGGAAAGGCAGGAACCCCAATGGAAGAAGTGAAAAACATAGCGCTCGTCGCCCACGACAACCGGAAGAAGGACCTCATTGAATGGGTGGAATGGAACTATCAACCCCTCCTGAAGCATAGGCTTATATGCACCGGCACCACCGGGAAAATGGTCGAAAGCGCACTTCTTAAAAAAATCGGGGAAGAAGATTTTTTCTTTAGGATCCTGAAGTTGAAATCCGGGCCTCTCGGCGGCGACCAGCAGCTGGGGGCCATGATCGTCGAGGGCCAGATCGACTGCATTATCTTTCTCTGGGACCCGATGACTCCCCATCCTCACGACGTGGATGTGAAAGCCCTGCTGCGCATCGCGGTTCTCTACAATATTCCGATTGCCTGCAATCGCTCGACCGCGGATTTCCTCATCTCATCCTCCCTGATGGATCAGAAATACAAACCGGTTATGAAGGACTACAGCCCGTATATCGAGAGAAGCTTGAATCCAGATCAATAATGGAGGAGGTATCCGGGGGATGTCAGGTTCGTCGAACAGGTTTTTTCGATTCTGCCAGCCAACTGTCCCAGTGCCCTGCATTTTTTCAAAATAACTTGACACCGCTAACAAAGAACTAATTTGACAATGAAGGTTCATTCGATAAAAAAACAGTTAAAAACCGTATTCCATATTCCAGTTCATAAAGGAGGATGAAGGGATGAAGAAAGCTATTGTTATTTTCGCTGCGCTGCTTCTGTCAGCGCCGGCCGTGGCCGCTGACTGGTCTTTTTACGGCAGCGCGCGCATGTCCACCTTTTACGTGGCCACCGACTTCGGCGATGAAGAGGTGAACGGCGAGGGCGACGACTGGGGGCTGGACTGGAATTTTCAGGGCAACTCGCGGCTGGGC
>Ga0114939_10003932_pt1 | contig 10053 bp, 6 predicted proteins | sample AshMeaCrysSpring_FD_87196 | JGI IMG/M metagenome (GOLD analysis project Ga0114939, IMG submission 87196) | Groundwater microbial communities from Big Spring, Nevada to study Microbial Dark Matter (Phase II) - Ash Meadows Crystal Spring | ecosystem: Environmental > Aquatic > Deep subsurface >... | reverse complement strand
TGCTAGGTCGTAACGCAGGCCGGAGCCAATCAGCAAACGTTTGATGCCGGGCAGTTCGCGCACGCGGCGATATAAATTCACCAGTGGCATTTGATCGGTGTCTAGATTTTTGCAAATGCCGGGATACACACACGACAAGCGTCGACAGTTGCTTTCGATTTCTTTTGATTTGCAATTCAGTCGCCACATATTCGCCGTCGGGCCACCGAGATCGGAAATCGCGCCGGTAAAACCCGGTGTCATATCGCGGATTTTTTCCACTTCGCGGACGATGGAATCTTCCGAGCGGCTTTGAATAATCCGGCCTTCGTGTTCGGTGATCGAACAGAATGTGCAGCCGCCAAAACAGCCGCGCATGATATTCACCGAGAAACGAATCATGTCGTAGGCAGGAATTTTTGCCTTGCCGTATACCGGATGCGGTATGCGTTGATAGGCGAGATCAAATACCCAATCCATTTCTTCGGTAGTCAACGGAATCGGCGGCGGATTGAGCCAGACGATGCGATCGCCGTGTGATTGCATTAATGCGCGGGCATTGCCGGGATTGGTTTCCAGATGCAGTACGCGCGAAGTGTGTGCGTACAGCACTTTGTCATTGACGACGTGCTCGTAGCTTGGCAGTTTGATGACGGTTTTGTCTGGATCGGGTTTTTCTTTGCGTGCGACCAGTGGATCAATAATGCGGATGGTTTGTTCTTCTGTTTGTTCACCCCTCACCCTGACCCTCTCCCCTTCAGGGGAGAGGGAATTCATTGCGCTGTTCTGGCTCTGTCCTTCGGGGGAGAGGGAATTCATTGCGCTGTTCTGGCTCTGTCCTTTGGGGGAGAGGGAATTCATTGCGTTGTTCTGGCTCTGTCCTTCGGGGGAGAAGGAATTTAGTGCGCCGTTCTCCCTCTCCCCTGTGGGGGAGAGGGTTGGGGTGAGGGGGCGAGACGTATCACCTTTATTACTTGTATCAAGGTAAGGATCAACTGGCGCATCAATTTTTCCCGGTGTGTCGATATGTGATGAATCAATGACCGTCCAGCCAGCGGGTACATTTTTTACGACAAATGCAGTGCCGCGCAGATCGCGAATCTGTTCAATTTTTTCGCCGCGTGACAAACGGTGCGCGACATCGACAATGGCGCGTTCGGCGTTGCCGTAAAGTAATAAATCCGCTTTTGAATCAAGCAGAATCGAGCGACGAACTTTTTCGCTCCAGTAATCGAAATGCGCAATGCGCCGCAAGCTGGCTTCAATCGAACCGATCACCACCGGCACATCGTTATAGGCTTCGCGCACGCGTTGCGAATAAACGATAACGGCGCGATCCGGGCGTTTGCCGCCTTCGTCATTCGGTGTGTAGGCGTCGTCGTGACGCAGACGTTTGTCGGCGGTGTAGCGATTGATCATCGAATCCATATTGCCGGCGGCGACGCCAAAAAACAGATTCGGTTTGCCGAGAATTTTGAACGGTTCGGCAGATTGCCAATCCGGTTGCGCGATGATGCCGACGCGAAAGCCCTGCGCTTCCAATACTCGGCCGATAACCGCCATGCCAAAACTCGGATGATCGACGTAGGCGTCGCCGGTGACGATGATGATGTCGCACGAATCCCAACCGAGCAAATCCATCTCGTTGCGCGACATCGGCAAAAATGGCGCAGGGCCGAAGCATTCCGCCCAGTATTTGCGATAGTCGTAGAGTTTGGTTGGGTTTTTGACTGCGTGTTCGGTTGAGGACATGGGAGCACCACCTAAGGGGCTGGCATTATACGGGAATACGCAGCAAAACCTTGTAGGGTTTTAACCCGACAAACCCTGTGGTGAAATGATTGTGGGGTTGAAAACTGACCCGCCAAATCACTCGACTGTTTTTAACCGGTAGGAACTGTAATAGTGATTTTTGCGCCCTTGGCTTTTTGATTTTTTTCATCCCACTCAATACCTGCGCCAACACTGACGCTGGCGGGCTGATCTTTTTTCGGAGGTAGCACCAGTGTTTTGTTGTCAGGCAGGTTTAAGGCCGGTGTAGTGGGATGCACGGTAACCGGTAAACTCAGGTTGAGGTCATCAATCGAGATAGCGGGTTCCGGTTTGGATGTTGCTGGTTGTTGATCACTGTCTTCAAACAATGGCATTACCTGATCGATGGCTTGTTGTATCAGGCTGTCTTCATGCTGGATATTCGCTGTTGCAGAAGCGCTGGATGAGTTGGAAATTAAAGTTTTATCTCTTGCCCGAGTGATCTCTTCCTGCTGGCTCCGGTATTGCCACAATCCGACTGAAGCCAGTGTGAAGAGCAAAATAACCAGTATTGTTGTGCGCATGCTGTTACCGATAGGGAAGAATCTTTGTCATTGCGGGAAAAGCCCCTGAAGCTGCCAACGATGGAGTTTTGGACGCATTCTATGGAGTCATTCTATACTGGCCACGCTCTTCGACCAATGATCTGCGTTGGAGTTGCATGATCGCAATTTATTGTTAAATAACATCAAATAAGGCATTTGTTTAATGGAACATACCTACAGACTGGTGATTGGTTGCCCTGACAAGGTGGGCATTGTGGCGCGGGTGAGTAATTTTGTTGCCGAGCATGGCGGCTGGTTGCTGGAGGCGAATTACCATTCCGATCCTGAATCGGGCTGGTTTTTTATGCGTAATGAAATCAAGGCCAGTTCGCTGAAAATCAGTTTGCCGGAATTTCGTCAGGCGTTTGCAAAAATCGCTGAAGAATACGCGATGGACTGGACGATTCGCGATTCCAACGAGCGTCAGCGCATGGTGATTCTCGCCAGTCACGCCTCGCATTGCATTGCGGATATTTTGCATCGCTGGCATAGCAATGAATTGTTTTGCGATATTCCCTGCGTGATTTCCAATCACGAAAATCTGCGCAGTATGGTCGAGTGGCACGGCATTCCGTTTCACTATGTGCCGGTGCCTAAAGATCCCGAAGGAAAGGTTGCCGCCTTTGCCGAATTGAATCGTCAGGTTGATGCAGCCAATGCGGATGTGATTGTGCTGGCGCGTTATATGCAAATTATGCCGCCGGTTTTATGCCAGCAGTATCAGGGGCGCATGATTAATATTCATCACAGTTTTCTGCCGTCGTTTATCGGCGCGAATCCGTATCAAAAAGCGTATGAGCGCGGTGTGAAACTGATCGGTGCGACCAGTCATTATGTGACGGAAAATCTCGATGAAGGGCCGATTATCGAGCAGGATGTGATTCGAGTCAGTCATCGTCACAGCAAGGATGATCTGGTGCGGCTGGGAAAAAATGTCGAGCAGTCGGTATTGTCCCGGGCGTTGCGTAATCATCTGGAGGATCGCGTCATCGTGCATGGGAACAAGACGGTGGTGTTTGATTAGTTTTATGTGAGGAGTGAATGGTGAGGAGGTCTTTATTCGTGTCGTCTAACACCTCAACCCTTACTCCTCACCGCCTTGTCATACCATTGTCATATTGTTGTCGTCAAATAGACTTGCGCCCGTAATTTTCGGGTAACTCGTTCTAACAGGTCATGTATGAGCAATAAGACTGTACTCATTGTGGATGATGAAGCGCCGATCCGCGAAATGATTCGCCTTGCGCTGGAATTATCCGACTTCAATTGTCTGGAAGCGGCCGATACGACGTCTGCCCATGCGCTGATTGTTGATCAGCATCCCGATATCGTTTTGCTCGACTGGATGTTACCGGGCAATTCCGGTGTGGATTTGTTGCGTCGTCTGCGCCGCGATGAATTGACCGCCGAGCTGCCGGTCATCATGCTCACTGCCAAAGCCAGCGAAGATAATAAAATTCAGGGTCTTGATGTCGGTGCCGACGATTACATCACCAAGCCGTTTGCGCCGCGTGAACTGATTTCCCGAATCAAAGCCTTGATGCGCCGTTCCGGTGGTCTTGATGATAATAAAGTGATTCAGGTGCTGGGTTTGAAGCTGGATCCATCCAGTCATCGGGTTTCGATTGATGAAAAACCGCTGGAAATGGGGCCAACCGAATTTCGTCTGTTGCGCTTTTTTATGACCCATCAGGAGCGCGCCTATTCGCGTGAGCAGCTGCTGGATCAGGTCTGGGGCGGCAATGTTTATGTGGAAGAGCGCACTATCGATGTGCATATCCGTCGCCTGCGCAAGGCACTGGAAATGCCTGATGCGGATTACGGCGTGTTGATCCAGACGGTGCGCGGCACCGGTTATCGTTTTTCTGCAGCCGGTGTTTCTGTACAATCCGCCTGAATTCTTCTTGGGCGTAAGGCATGAACGATCTTAACTGGCGAGACGAGCTCGGCCGCATCAGTCTGTGGCTTGTCCCCGCCACCTTAATTGGTTTGCTTACCCATACCTTGCCTTGGTGCTTGTTAGTTGTCGTCGGTTATTTTCTTTATAGAAGCTGGCGTCATTTGTCATTATTACAAGCATGGCTTGACCAATCTTCACAGCAGGAACCGCCCGATTTGCCTGGCTTATGGGGGCAGACGGCCGAACTCATTTATCGCCAGCGTTTGCTGGATCGTCAGGAAAGGGTGCGTTTACGTGCCACCATCAGTTATTTTCGTGAATCGGTGAAATCCTTGCCCTTTGGTGTGGCGATGATTAATAGCGATGGTGCTATTGAATGGACGAATGAAACCGCAACGCGTTTGCTGGGTTTGCGCCAGCCGGAAGATGTTGGTCAGCAGTTGGTCAATCTGGTGCGAATGCCGGATTTTTTGCGTTATTTTGTGGCCAAGGATTACAGCGAACCGTTTTTAATGATGTCGCCGTTTAATTCGCAAGTTCGTTTGCGAATTAATATCACTGTATTTGGTCGCGGCAATCGTTTGCTGTTTGTGCAGGATCACAGTCGCGAATATCAGCTTGAAGAAGTGCGTAAACATTTTGTCTCCAATGCCTCTCATGAGCTGAGAACGCCGCTGACGGTGATTAACGGTTATCTGGAAACCTTTGTTGATTTGCAGGATGCTTCGGTAAGTCCGCGTCTGCAGCGTGCTTTTGAGCAGATGTTGGTGCAGTCACGTCGTATGATGGCGTTGATTAATGATTTGTTGGCGCTGTCGCGTCTCGAAACCCAGCCTAAAACGCCGCATCGTGAGCTGATATTGCTGCGACCCATGCTCGAGAGTATTGCGCGTGAAGCGGAAATGATCGTGCCGGGTGAACGGCAAGTCATTGTCAATTGTGACGAACACTTGCAGCTGGTCGGCGAGCCTGGCGAGTTGCGAAGTGCGATCTCTAATCTGGTCAATAATGCTGTCAAATATGGCAAGTCTGGCGGCCATGTCTGGGTAAGCTGGCTTATGCAAGGTGAGCTGGGTTGTCTCCAGATCAGGGATGACGGTATCGGTATTGATGAAAAACATCTGCCGCATCTGACAGAGCGTTTTTATCGGGTTGATGAGAGTCGAACTGTCGCTACCGGTGGTACCGGATTGGGGCTTGCCATCGTCAAGCATGTACTTATGCGCCATAACGCGACGCTTAAAATTGATAGCATCTATGGGCAGGGTAGTACGTTTACCTGTGTGTTCCCGCCGCAACAATTCCAGTGCTTGCTCAAAACCGCCTCGCTTGTCTGAATTCGCCCGGCCGCGCTCATTGCTGAAATATGACAATCTTTTTCGTTGTCATCTTTTTGTCATAAAAGCTTTATAAAGTAATCCTCGAGCTTTCAATGCAAGGTTGTGATCACAATAACTTTGCCTGTCTCAGCCCTGTCTGTCAGCACTAAAAACAGACCGGACAATTATTATGAGCAACGAGGAGAAAAAGATGAAACTGAAAAAATTACTGTGTGGCGTTGCGGTTGTTGCCAGTTTGTGCAGCCCGTTAATGCTGAATGCGCAGCCGAAAGTTGATCCTGCACTGCCTGAATATACCAAGGCTAGCGGTGTGTCAGGTAACGTATCGAGCATCGGTTCGGATACCCTGGCCAACCTTATGACCTTGTGGGGGGAAGAATTCAAGCGCTTGTATCCAAACGTTAATATCCAGATTCAGGCAGCGGGTTCGTCTACTGCACCTCCGGCCTTGACTGAAGGCACTTCTAACTTCGGCCCGATGAGTCGCAAGATGAAAGACAAGGAAATCGAAGCGTTTGAAAGCAAATATGGCTACAAGCCAACCGCGATTCCTGTCGCTATCGACGCCCTGGCTGTATTTGTACACAAGGATAATCCGCTCAAGGGTCTGACTATGGAAGAAGTCGATGCGATTTTTTCCTCAACCCGCAGCTGCGGTGCGATCTCCGGTATCACCAACTGGGGTCAAGCCGGTTTGACCGGTGCCTGGGAAAACCGCGATATGCAATTGTTCGGTCGTAACTCGGTATCCGGTACTTACGGTTACTTCAAAGAGAAAGCTCTTTGTAAAGGTGACTTCCGTACCAGCGTGAATGAGCAACCAGGTTCAGCTTCGGTAGTTCAGTCAGTTTCTACCTCTACCAATGCTATCGGTTATTCGGGTATCGGTTATAAAACTGCCAGCGTTCGTGCCCTGCCTTTGGCTAAAAAAGATGGCGATGATTTTGTAGAAGCTTCTCCAGAGAATGCCATCAGCGGCGATTATCCACTGTCGCGTTACTTGTATGTTTATATCAACAAGGCACCAAACAAGCCACTGTCACCGATGGAAGTTGAATTCATCAAAATGGTGCTGTCGAAAGCCGGTCAGGAAGTCGTGGTCAAAGATGGCTATATCCCGCTGCCGGCTAAAGTAGCCGAGAAAGCTCTGGGTTTGCTTCAGTAATTAATGGTTCTACCCCCTGTACGGGAAGCCATTCCGGCTTCCCGTTATAGTCTCAGCCGCAGCCTGACTGCGGTTTTTTTTGTCCCCATATATCTGGATACTTTATCTAAGGTATTGATAAATAATAAATTAGTTTTTTTACTGGGTTGCCTCTGCAGTATCTTGTAACAAACCTGTAATAATACCGCCATATACTGATTTTTATGTTTTTACTGGCATGATGATCATTGCAATGACGGAAATTACCTCATCTGTATCCGCTGCTCCCGGCCTGGTTAAAAATACCGGAATTGATTGGCGTCACTGGAAGGATCGTATCGCAACGGTGTCTATCAGTCTTGGTGGTCTGAGTGTGCTTGGCGCACTTTTGCTGATCTTTTTTTATCTGCTCTATGAAATTATGCCGTTATTTACCTCGGCAGAATTGAATGTGGCAGATAACTATCCTGTGCCTGCCCAGGTTAGTGATGCCAAGCCTTTATTACTGGCGGTAGAAGAGCAGGCTGAAGTTGCCATGCGTCTTGATCGTAAAGGCCGTGTGGTTTTCTTTAATGCTGCCGATGGTCAGGTATTGGTTAATCAGGATTTACCATTGCCAGCAGGCCGTATCATTACGGCTTTTTCGATTGATACCGATGCCAATCATGTATTTGCCCTCGGTCTCGATGATGGGACTGCGATTATTGCGCGCCATAATTACAAGCTCAGTTATCCGGATAACAAGCGCGTTATAACCCCTTCGATTGATTATCCCTACGGCACCCAACCTTTACGTCTCTCTGATTCTGCACTTCGAACGCTTGCTTTGCGCAGCAGCGACAGTGGCTTGCTGATTGTTGCCAGTACCGATGCCAATATGGTGGCGAAACGTCTGTCGCGTGAAGAAGATTTTTTAACAGAAGAAATTACGACAACCGAAACTGTGTTGACGATGCCTACGATTGATATTCCTGCGGCGCGAATCTTTTTAACTCCGGATCAAAAATGGTTGTTCGATATCAGCAAAAATGGCGAATACCGTTTGATTGAAATGAGCAAGCTGACAGTGGTCGATAGTGGTCGTCTGTTTGCGAATACCGAATTGTCCTCGGCAGAATTATTGCTTGGCGGTAATGCCTTGATGGTTGGCAATACGCGCGGTGAAGTCAGTCAGTGGTTCGTCTTGCGTCGTGAAGGCGAACAGCCGCGCTTGCAAAAATTGCGAACGTTTGCCGAACATAATGATGCCGTGCGTTTAATTGTACCCGAGCATCGTCGTAAAGGTTTTTTAACGATTGATAGTGAGAGTCGTCTGGGTGTTTATTACGCCACATCACAGCGTCAATTGGTTGAAGAAAAAATCGATTCATCGGCAGCCATTGCAATGGCTACCAGTCCGCGCGCCAATCTTGTGATTTTGGAAAATGCCGATGGCCAGATTAAAACCTGGCAATTACACAACGAGCATCCGGAAGTTTCCTGGTCGGTATTGTGGAATAAGATTTGGTATGAAGGTTATCCCGAGCCGGATTACATCTGGCAGTCTTCTGCAGCCAATAATGACTTTGAGCCGAAATTCAGTTTTAGCCCTTTGGCGTTCGGTACGTTGAAAGCAGCCTTTTACGCCATGTTGATGGCCGCACCTTTGGCTGTTTGTGCAGCAATTTATACTGCGAATTTCATGGCGCCTGCCTTGCGTACCAAGGTTAAACCGTTGATTGAATTAATGGCAGGTTTGCCAACCGTTATTATCGGTTTTTTTGCCGGGTTATGGCTTGCGCCATTTGTTGAAAAACATTTGCCCGGTATATTCGGATTATTCGTTATCTTGCCGGTAAGTATTTTGTTGTTTGCCTATTTGTGGGATTTATTGCCGAAACAATGGCGTCAGATAATTCCCGATGGCTGTCATGTGCTGATTTTGTTGCCGGTAGTTGTGGGGGTGATAGCCCTCTGTTTTGGCTCCAGCGCCTGGGTAGAAAAATTGTTTTTTGGCGGCGATATGCGTTTGTGGTTGACCAATGATATGGGCATTAACTTTGATCAGCGCAATGCCTTGGTAGTTGGTATGGCGATGGGTTTTGCGGTGGTGCCAAATATTTTCTCTATTGCAGAAGATGCCATTTTTTCGGTGCCCAAACATTTAAGTTTCGGCTCGTTGGCGCTCGGCGCAACACCGTGGCAGACATTGGTTGGCGTGGTTTTGCCAACTGCCAGTCCGGGTATTTTTTCTGCGCTGATGATTGGTATGGGTCGTGCTGTCGGTGAGACCATGATTGTACTGATGGCTACCGGTAACACACCGATTATGGATGCCAATATTTTTGAAGGTATGCGCACGCTGGCCTCAAGTATTGCCGTGGAAATTGGTGAAACAGAGGTCAATAGTACGCACTTCAGAGTATTGTTCCTTGCTGCATTTGTATTGTTCCTGTTTACATTTGTTATCAATACCGTTGCCGAGGTTATTCGTCAGCGTTTGCGTGTGCGTTACGGTTCGCTTTAATTACATACTTGGATTGATCGGGTAATTACATGTCATTGTCTCCAGAACGTTCATTTGGTATTCGTGCCTGGTTTAAAGCGGGCGAACCCTTTATCTGGATTAATGCCGCTGCTGTTTCGCTGAGTGTGTTGGCCGTTGTTCTGTTGCTTGGGATTTTGGCTGTGCGTGGTTTTGGTCATTTCTGGCCGTCTGCCGTATTGCAAGCCGATTATCAGTTGCCGAACGAGGCGTCTCGTGCGCTAGTAGGTGAAGTGGTTGATACCGAATCTGTCACTATTGAACAATTACTCTCGGCGGGATTTAAGATCCCTGATGACCAGCCGTTTCGAGATCGCTCGCTGTTAAAGCTTGGTAATCGTGATGTTACCGGAGCCGACTTCAGCTGGTTTTTGTTAGATTATCTAAAGAATTTAACCTATCCCGTTGATGCCATGGTCATTGAACGACGCGAGTGGGGTAATGCCTACGGTTTTTTGCAGGCAGTTAAGGAAAACAATGTGCTTGTAGCCAATTCAGGTGCTGCACAGTCTGGCGCATGGAACGCCTTGCAGCAGCGTATTGAGCGTGCCTTGACGATTCATGATGAAATCGAAGTGATTGAAAAAGATGAAATCGGTTCTATTAATTACCGTATTGAAAAGTTGCGCTTAAAAGAAAAAATTATCGACAGTAAAAAGACTACCTATAGTGATGCAGAGCTTGCCAGTCGTAAGGCAGACGTTGAAGCAGAAACTGCCGCGCTACAAGCTGAGTATAATCAGCAGCAGGAAAAATTAACTGCATTGTATGAATCGCTGAATCGCGATGCGTTAGTTATAAAGCTGGCA
>Ga0114939_10003931_pt1 | contig 10054 bp, 6 predicted proteins | sample AshMeaCrysSpring_FD_87196 | JGI IMG/M metagenome (GOLD analysis project Ga0114939, IMG submission 87196) | Groundwater microbial communities from Big Spring, Nevada to study Microbial Dark Matter (Phase II) - Ash Meadows Crystal Spring | ecosystem: Environmental > Aquatic > Deep subsurface >... | reverse complement strand
TTCAGCGATATGAATTGCCGCTTCTTCACCGTGGACATCGGGTAATAACAGGGTGAATTCGTCGCCGCCAAAGCGCGAAAGCGTATCGCCCTTGCGAATGCAGGATAATAAGCGTTGGCTGACCGCTTGCAGTAATCGGTCGCCCATGGTGTGACCGAGTGAGTCGTTGATAACTTTGAAACGATCCAGGTCGATAAACATAACAGCCAGTTTTTGACTGTTGCGATGCGCCTGCGTGATGGCAACGCTTAAGCGATCCTTGAACAGTGAACGATTGGGCAGACGTGTCAGTATGTCGTGATAGGCCTGGAAGTTAATAAACTCTTCCGCTTCGATCTGTTCGCTGATATCGTGAGCGGTACCGTAAATCTGGTAACGATAGGTTGTGTCGTTACTCAATTCGGTCGATTCATTGATGGGCCACATGCTTAATTCAAAATGGCGTTTCTTGTGATGACCATTGTGGCTTTTAAGTGCGATATTGATGCTGCGATGCGTATCATTTGGTGCATGAATGTGTTCAAAAAAATAGTTGGCTTTTTCCAGATCTTCATTTTCAACAACAGTTGTAAAATGGCGGCCGAGTAATTCATTGCGATTGAAATGAAGCAGGCGTTCAATCTTGTTGTTAATAAAACTGAAGCAGCCTTTTTCATCCAGAATAAAAATAATATCCGGTGAGCTATTAACCAGAAATCGGTGCAATTTTTCTGAACGATTAAGTCGGTTTTGCATGACCTTGTTGGCATCTTCAAGGCGCTTTTTGCGAATTGCATTGCTGATGGTGGTCATCAATTCTTCAGGAACATAGGGTTTTTTCAGATAGTCATGTGCGCCGTTGCGTAAAGCGCTGCTGATATCATTGATTGATGTTTCTCCGCTAACGACAATCGCCATTGTGCTGATTGCGGCATCCTGCATAAAACGCAACACATCATGGCCATTGACATCCGGCATCATCAGGTCGAGCAGGAGAATGTCGTAATGACCGTTTTTTAATAAATTGATCGCTTGTTGGCCGCCAAGTGCAATATCGACCTGATGGCCGTGGAGTGATAATAAGGATTGCAGGCTTGTGGCAAGGCGTGGGTCGTCGTCGCTTACCAGTATCCGGCAGTCCTTGTTGTCATCGATATCCATGGTTTTAAATTGGCTCATATCGCTTCTCAACAGATCAGTTAGCTGACAGGGAACAGCAGTTTGAATTGACTACCTTTACTATCGCTACTGCAAAAAATCTGTGCCTGCATATCGTCAGTGAGTTTTTTAACTACGCTCAAGCCGAGGCCAGAATGGTTTTGGCCTTTAGTGGTGCTGACAGGTTTAAACAGTTTTGCCATCACTTCATTTGGAATGCCGGGGCCATTGTCTTCAATTGTGATTGCAAAATAGTGCTTGCCGTTGACGTTGATGCGACTCTGGGTTGTGATTCGAAGTGCGCCGCCATCAGGCATGGCTTCTATGGCATTTTTAAGTAAATTGGTAAGAATCTGTCTTAGCCATATTTTATTCAGTTGTAGCGGTTTGAGTGCATTGTCCAGAGACAGACTGACGTTAATGCCATGAGTCAGGCACATCGACTGATTAAAAATATGGGCCAGATCTTTAATGGTTTGGTTGATGTCTACGGCTTCGTTGGGCAACGGTTCGTCGGGTTGTTTCAGGCGCAGCAAAATTTTGCCTATTCGATCGATTTCTTCTTTCAAAATAGTGAAATCATTATCGGTATCGGTGTTGTTGCCGAGTTTGATGCGCAACATCTCAAGATAATTATTAATGATACTCAGTGGATTGCTGACTTCATGTACGGCTTCATTGATTCGGGTTTGATTGCTCTCATCAGCACTGTTCGTTGCTAAGCTGGCTGGAAAAAATGTGCTTATAAGTGCGTTGAGCAGGGTTTGCCAGTACAGTTTTTTGTCCCGCTGCTGTTGTAAGAGGGTGCTTGTTGCACCGGCGACGAGTACGCCTTTTTGATGATTGCTGGTGAATGGCATACAAAGCAAATGGCTTTGACGGCCATAACCCAGTAGTTGTTGGTCAATAATGGTCAGCGGTTCTGCGGGTATGTGTTCTGTTGAACAGGCGGACTGCTGATTAAAACAGCGGTTTACCAGGCAGTTGTTTTCACGGCTATCAATCACAAAATCCGGTTGGGAATTGTTATGGTTGAGCTTTGCTTCCAGTGTGTTGGCGGACTCGTTATAAAAAAATATGATGTGCCGTTCAATGCCGAAACTTAAATACAGATTGCGTTCAAAATCTTCCTGACAGGTTTCAACTGTTGGTGTTGCGGGCAGATTTTGTCGCAGTGCATTGAGTTGGGTTATTTCACTGAGTTTTTCACCGAGCTGGCGATGAGCAGCTAAATCGGCTTCAGTTTTATGCAGGTTATCCAGTTGGATTCCCATGCTGTCGGCAATACGTTCAACATCGGTATTGATGCGTTTGCATAATTCAATAATCAGTTCTTCTGTGAAGCCAAATAGCTGATCGGCTTTTTCCAGTGCTTGCTCTGATGGTGTGGTTTGTGCGCTGAGTTCGCTGGCCAGATTGATAATTTTCACAAGATGATGGCTTTGCTGAATCTCCGCCGCTGATTGGTGGTGATAGCGCAACGCATCAGCCATGAAGTTATCCAGCTGCCAGTTTTCCACAATCAGTGCGCTAGCTTCGCAATGCGTAGCAGAAAGTGTTTCAATTTCGGCATTAAGTAGAAGCTGATCGTTATTGTCACTTTTTTGTAAAATATTTTGATAGCTTGCTTCGTTATTGGTTAATAAATAGAGCTGGCCAACATCCATCAATAAGCCACACAAATAGGCTTCTGCTGGCGAGTTGTAACTGGTGAGGCTTGCCAATACCTGCGCGCAATTGGCTGATATCAGCGAGCGCAACCAAAAGCGTCGTAAAAATTGATGTTGTTGATGATTGAATTGGCCGAAGTATTGTTTGACGGCGGCGGTAATGACCAGGGTTTTGACGGTCTCGATGCCGAGATGCATGAGTGCGCGATCAACCGTATCGCAATGGTGTCGACGACGGTAATAGCTGGAATTGGCGACACTTATCAGCCTTGCGGCGAGTGCCGAGTCCTGACGGATAATTCCTGCAAGGTGCTGAAAGTCTGCCGCGTCATTTGTGACGGCATCGAGTATTTTCAGCAGAACCTGGGGCAGACTGGGTAGTCTATCCAGCGTCTGGTGCGTCGGCAGTGTCTGTTTATCCACCGTAATGGTTCTTTATCTATTGTTGTTTCTGGTTTTATTGCGCCGGTATCAGTCGGTGCCTGAGTGCGTTTTGCGGCTGAAAGTATACGCAATGCACTAGCCGCTGGCCACCCGCCATATGGGCTAAAACCCAATATATTGCGGTTGCTAGATGGGGGTATCCCAATTTATGCTGTTAGCCGAACGGTGGTATTCACTGCCCCAGCCCTTTAATGGATAAAGCCGAGTCTGCCATGACTATCGTGGAGTCACCATTGTCGAGCAATTTGCCGCATGCCCGTGCGCATGCGCCACATGTTATTGCTGTGACCAGCGGTAAGGGAGGCGTTGGCAAGTCGAGTATTTCGGTGAATCTTGGCATTGCGCTGTCACGCATGGGGCGCAAGGTATGTATTCTCGATGCGGATACCGGTTTGGCCAATATCAATATTTTGTTAGGCCTTACTCCGCAATACAGTCTTGAGCATGTGTTGTTTGGTGCGAAAACCATTGATGAAGTGATGCTGGCCGGTCCGCATAATCTGAAAGTGATTCCCGGTGCCAATGGCATTACCGAATGTGTCAGTCTGCATCCGCGTCAGCAATTACGTTTAACGCGTGAGTTGTCACATATTGAAGGCGAATACGATTATCTTCTCGTCGATACGGCGGCTGGTATCAGTGATACAACACTTGATTTTGCCAGCGCTTCACACCAAACCTTGTTGGTGATTACGCCAGAGCCGACGTCGCTAACCGATGCATTTTCACTGGTTAAATTATTAAAGCGTCGTGGCAAGCAACAGCATTTTCATGTTGTGGTAAATATGTGTGCCAGCGCCAATCAGTCGCGTGAGGTTTTTCATCGTTTTGCTGCGGCTGTTGAAAAATATATTGGCATTACGCTCAATTATCTCGGATTTATTTTACAGGATGAGAGTTTGCGTGCAGCAGTGACAATGCAAACGCCGGTTGCCTTGTTTCAGGAAGATGATCCATCGTGCCGGAGTTTTTTTCGTCTTGGCGAGTCACTGGAAGCGGCGCTCGCAAACGTTAAGCCGGTCGCATCATTCAGTGCCTATTGGCAAAGTCTCTATCGTCAGCGTCGACAGGAAGAGAAAAGTTCGCCAGCCGTAGATCAGTCCGCTCAGGTCAAGCCGTTATCCGTTCGTCTTGCGCCTGCCGATCAGTTGCGAATTTATCTGGGAGAGTTGCGTTCGCGCTTATTGAATTTGATGGCGCAGGGAAAATTACCTGCGGAAGATTTTGTTGATTTGCTTACGGATTTGCGTGCGGCTATGCGTGATTATTTTGGTCGCGATGGTATTGATGTTTTGTCCGAGGTCGAAAAATTACTTGCCAGTCGCGCCGATGATCAGCAGTTGTTACAAACGATTTATAACTTTGTTGCGCCCTGGTTGCGGTGTCGTGTTGATGAATATGCATCGCCAGATGCAGCTGCCGGGTTTTCATCTGGCGCTGTTGTTGATGAATCGCTTGAAAAAGACAGAGACAGTTTCTCGCAAAATTCTGCGACCAATAAAAAAACCGCTGTCCATCGTTATGATGAACAGCGGTTTGGTAATCAGCAGCAACTCCTTGCGCGTTTACGCCACAGTCAGGAGTTGCCGCTTACAGAACTGCTCAGACAACTGGCCGTGTAGATTTTTCCTGTTGCTTGCGACGCATGATAGCCGCCAGACTGATTGCGCTGCCAAATAAAACCAGACCTGATGGCAGGGGAATTTCAGTATTTCCATTGGGGCGAATACTGCCGTCGCCAAATCCACTGATACGAATCACTAAGTCATCATTGTCTTCATCAGTGGTTGGCCAGCCGCCACCATCATCGAGACCAAAAATAATTGCAGAAATCGATTCGCTCTTGTCGTATTCAAAACCGGTCCAGAAGTATCTGCCGGAATTATCGGTTTGTATTGATTTGGGCAGAGTATTGCTGCCATTTTTGACAAAATAATCTGCACCAATGCCATTCCAAAGAACGTCAATGCCAAAAGAAAAATCAATTAACTGATTGGCGCCAACTGTGATCGTGCCTTTCTGGCGGTTGTTGTCATTGGCTTTTACAACACCTGATGCGCTATCTGGATGATTGATAATGGTCCAGGAATTTTCACCATTGGATAACGTAAAAAATACATCCCATGTGGCTTGTGATCCAAGAAATTCAACTGTCAGGTCAGTAGATTCTGCGTTATCGGTAAAAAGATTGGCACCGAAGTAGCCATTTTTTTTTCCAATAATCGAATTTGGTTTAAAGCCTTGCGATGTTCCTGCGACGGCGGAGCTGATATCGACAATGACGCCTGCGTGGGATGGCAGGCTGTATGCAAGACTCAATAAAATTGCACTACTTGATAAAAGATGGCGTCCGGCAGTTTTACTATTAAGTAACAATTTTTTTGGGGAGTTCATTGGAAAATTCCTTTACCTAGAATAAATAATTTGCGCACCGTAAATCCCCGTATGCTTCGCAATCGGTCAGTGCTTCGCAGCTAGAGCAGGGACTGTGCCAGTTTTTTCAAGGTATTGAATTGCGGGAATATTTCTGTATTTGGAGAGAATTTTTTTGCTTGATGTGTCAATTAATTGAAGGTGATACGAGCGCAATCATGTGTGATTTGATTGCGCCCGGTAGAGCGTTTAGCGACGACGTTTAATCGCGCCCAGTAAGCCCATGCCAGACAGCATCATCCATAGCGCAGCAGGAACCGGTACCGGGGTTGATGCGGGTGGATCAGGCAGATTCCCGCTAACTAAGGATGCGGTGCCAAAACCAGAAAGACGAATCACAAGATCATCATTGTCTTCATCATAAGCTGCGCCGCCATCATCGAGACCCAGCAGAATTGCGCTGATGTCACCGGCCTGATTGTATTCAAAGCCGGTCCAGAAATAGGCACCGCCAGCTTGCGGATCTTGAGAGCTCGGAAGGCCATTTTCACCATTTTTTACAACCCAGTCATAGCTTTTGCCTTTCCATTTGTCATCGATGAAAAAGCTGAGATTGAGTAATTGATCCGCACCGACAGTCAGGCTGCCTTGTTGACGGTTGCTGTTGTTGGCTTTAACCACGCCGCTAGCTTTACCCGGGTGGTTGATGATGGTTAATGAGTCATTGCTATTGCTGAGGGTGAACCAGATATCCCATTTGGCTTGTGAACCGAGGAATTCCGCGGTCAGGGTGGTGATCTCGGCGCTGTCGGTAAACAGGTTTGCACCGAAATAACCGTCTTTTTTGCCGATAATGTGGTTTTTGCTGGATTTGAAGTCTTGCGATGTGCCTTCAATAGCATTGCCGATATCGACAATGATTCCGGCATTAGTGATGGACGAACAAACAAGCAGACAAGCTGAAACAGCTGCCATTTTTGCAAATGGATTCATGACATGGCTCTCGTGGATAAATGAGTGTGCTGCCTGGGTCACGGGTTATATCCCGCATACATCACTGCATAGGCGAGACATATAAAGCAATAATCGAGCCGTAACTGTAAGGCTATGATTTTAAATATATTTAATTTTGATTGAATCTTGGGTTTGTAAGAATTTTCGACGCTGTATCTACTGGTAATTTATTGTTTTCTCCCGACCAGGCTTGTGTATTCTGGCCTGGTTTTGCAGCCCTTGTTATGACTGGGTTCAGCTAATTCCATATAAATATTAATGAATATAGAGAAATTTTCTAAAGATGTCGGTTTTTCTTGCGTCGTTTTTAGTCCGTAAACCATACATGCCTTGCGTAAAACGAACCCGTGTGCTGGATTTAAAGAGCGCACAATAGGTATTTCATGGCATGGCTCTAATAATGTTTTTGTTGACAGCTGCCAAGTTCTACTTTACATAGGCGCGCAAATTTTCGATTGATGTGGCCACCGGTATGTTGGCTGCGCGATTTTTCGGAGCAAGCCGATGGCAGATGACTTTGTTGATGATGACATTGATACACCGGATGATGGCGATTTTGATGATCGTGCCTTGGGTAATGGTATTCCTGCTGTGGCAAGCAAGCGCGATCCCGCAATTCGCCGCAAGATTGAGGATATGCTTGAGCGCCGTCGTTTAAAGGACGAGCTTGGCGTTGATGATGATGATTTAGAGGGTCTTTAGTCTTAACTGAAGTTTTGCTATTTATCGGGAAAAGCCTCGCATTGCGGGGGCTTTTTTATTTGCCATATTTCCCATTGGGTATTTTCTGTAAAGGTTTTTTCCATTCGGAATAGAGAGTGATTGATTGTAAAGCAATCGCCTTTCGTGCCCTGGAATTTCTGCTGACAAGGCGCCGATGAGATTTGCCATCAGTTTTTCCTGTAGTTTCTTGTGCGCTTACATGCCCTAATATTTTCCTGTTTTTGTTCTTGTGCCTGAGAAAAAGGCCTGTATAATCTGCGGCCTTCGGAGAGCTGGCAGAGCGGTTGAATGCATCGGTCTTGAAAACCGACGTACTGTAATGGTACCTGGGGTTCGAATCCCTAGCTCTCCGCCATATGAAAACAAAAAAGCCCACCACTCGGTGGGCTTTTTTGTTTTCAACTATGCGCAAACTACAGTTTCGTACCTCGCCTGGTTGGGTTCGACAAAATGCAGCGCATTTTGGACGCTCCGCAGGAGCGCCCGAAGGGTGAGCTGATGAAATCAGCGAATCACTAAATGCAAAGCATTTTGAACAAGCGCCACAAGGTGGTGCGCAGCCCGAAGGGTAATTCGCGTCAATAAGACGCGAATTATTAATCCCTGGCGTATTAAATTTCAAAAAAGCTCTCTCAGCTAAACTCGGTGGGCTTTTTTGTTTTTCCTGTATGAAAACAGCAAATCCGCAATCTCTCCGTCTTTGCAGTTTTCTAAAATAAAATCGCAGCAAAAAAAAGCGCCTCGTGGGAGGCGCTGTTTAAATCGTGCTAGGCCGTGTGTCAGGCGGGATTATTTTCCGCGCTGCTGGCCGATTCGGCGTTACGTTTGGCGCGTGGATCATTCGATGCGCGTACGCTTGAATCCGCTTTCACCGTCATTTCTACCGGCGGTGCATTCAATGGTGTGATTTCGCGCACTTCTGTCATTACTTCCAGTTGTTTGAATTCACGTTTTTTCAGGCGTGGATCATTGCTTGCGCGACCATTGGAAGGTTTTGCTGCAGGAGCGCTTGTGCTTGACGGAGCAGTGGCTTTAGCAGGCGTTGCCACTGGTGCGGGAGTGGTAGCCACAGGCTTTTCGGCAGCATTAGCAACAACAGGCGTGCTGGTTACTAACGGCTTATCGTTACTTGTTGTAGCTTCATCGCTGGCAATAGATTCATCAGTTACTGCAGACGGGCGTGGGCCGCCATTGGCTGAATAACGAGCTTCCGGAGGTGGAACAAACGCTGCCGCAATTTCACCTTCGACCAGTGCGGGCTTTGTTTCAGCGACAGCTGTTGGCACTTTTTCTGCTGATTGCGTATCGAGACTTAATTGTTCGGGTTTGCTTGATTGAACAATGCTGTTGGCCTCGATGTCGATATTCGATGCGCCGGTTTCTATGCCGTTGTTTTCACTGCTTTGAGTATCGATTTCGGTTTGCGCATTATCACGTTGCCGATGACGTTCATTGCGGCGAGGGCGACGATTATCGGGACGACGGCGCGGTTTGTTATCGCTTCCGGTTTCGTTGGTTTCAGCCGATTCTGCTGCAATATTTTGTTGCGGCTTATTTTCGTTGCGGTCAGGGCGCTGTTCGCGTTGTTGGCGTTGTTCATTTTTTTGCTGGTCGTTACGCGGTTGATTGCGATCGCCGCGCTGATCATTGCGACGGCCTTGACCCTGCTGCTGACGATTGTCGTTGCGTAATTGTTCTTCGCGCTCGGTATTCGCGCCACGCGTATCAGTGCTGCGATTATCGGTCAGTTCGGTTTTATCACCGGTGTTGCGATCATCACGACCGCCGCGGCCGCGACCACGACCGCCGCGACCGCGTGCATTGCGATTACGGTTGCTGCGATTACCGCCGGTATTGTCGCGCGGTTTTTCAGTTTTTTCAGCGCTTTCATCGCTGGATGATTCGCTGGTGAACAGATTGTTGATGGCGCCCATGATGCGGCTGAGGAAACCGCTTTCACGTTTAACCGGTGCTTCGGTAACTGGTGTTGAGACCGGCGCAGCGCTCTGTTGCAGTTGCACGCCTTTAACAGCGGCTTCCTGACGAACCAGCGTCGGTGCGGGTTTGTTATCAATCGCCTCGGCTTCTTCGGCAATTTCTGCGTGAATTTCAAAACTCAGCGATGTGCCTTTACCGACTTCGTCGTCGCGTAAACGTTGCACATCGTAGTGCGGTGTTTCGAGTTGTGCAGTTGGAATGATATTCACGCGTACGCCGGTGCGTTGCTCGATGGCTGCCAGTGTCTGGCGTTTTTCATTCAGCAAGAAGGTGCCGACGGATACCGGCACAATCGCACGAATTTCTGCGCTGCGATCTTTAATCGATTCTTCTTCGATTAGACGCAGAATCGAAAGGGCGAGTGATTTGGTGTCGCGAATCGTGCCCTGGCCGGAACAGCGCGGGCAGGTGATGGACGAGGTTTCTTCCAGTGACGGACGCAAACGCTGACGCGACATTTCCAGCAAGCCGAAGCGGGAAATACGGCCGAGTTGCACGCGGGCGCGGTCAATCTGTGTCGCATCACGGAGACGGTTTTCCACATCGCGTTGATTTTTGTTCGACAACATATCGATAAAGTCGATAACAATCAGGCCGCCCATATCGCGCAAGCGTAATTGGCGGGCGATTTCATCCGCCGCTTCGAGATTGGTCTGCGTTGCCGTCGATTCGATATCCTCGCCTTTGGTGGCGCG
>Ga0114939_10003930_pt1 | contig 10054 bp, 6 predicted proteins | sample AshMeaCrysSpring_FD_87196 | JGI IMG/M metagenome (GOLD analysis project Ga0114939, IMG submission 87196) | Groundwater microbial communities from Big Spring, Nevada to study Microbial Dark Matter (Phase II) - Ash Meadows Crystal Spring | ecosystem: Environmental > Aquatic > Deep subsurface >... | reverse complement strand
GCTCGGGGAAGGCGTTCGGCGCTACCAACGAGCCGCCGATGGCCGCTTGGTGCAACGCGTTGTCTTCGGCAACCTGTCGCTGCTCGACAGCATACAGGCCGCCGCCGATGGTCAATTCCTCATTCCCGCCTACCCTTCTTTGCCAAACTTTCTTTTACATTGGCAACTTCGTAAACAGCGCTCCCCTAGTAAGGTCTATGCCTTCGATCCAGTCACGGGGCATGGCCAACCGATTTTTGTCGATGACGGGCGCTTGATTAGTGCCATTAGTGCCGCACTACCCGTTAATGACCAGGTTTTTTTAGGGCAAGTTTTCGATGCCTTTATATTGCGTTGTTCGCTGAAACCGACGCCCTAGCACCCTACTTTAGACGTTTTAATTGCACCGGCCGAGTGACCGTAATTTCACCTTCGCCCGTCAGAATTCCCAAAAAACATACCCATGAGTATGTTAATGTCGGTCAATAACCCTGACTGCTAGGTATTGTTCATGCTTTCCTTAGACCGCACGCTTGCACTCATCTTCGTTAGCTTATGCCTGACCGCGGGCTGCAGCACCGAAACGACACCGACGACAACACCGGCCCAGCCTGTGCGCGTGGTGGTAGTTGGGCATGACAGCCGTGTCACCGCCGATGTCGCCACTGGACTAGTGGGCAGTCAAGAAGAGTACCGTCTCGGCTTCAAAACTGGCGGCTTGATTAGCCGCATGCTCGTTGAAGCCGGCGACACGGTACGTGCCGGTCAAACCATGGCCACACTCGACACCACCGAGCTTGATGCGCAGGTTCGTCAGATCAGTGAAAACCTGAATAAAGCGAAGCGTGATGCAACTCGTGCCGAAACGCTCTTTAAGCAAGGCGTCTTGGCCGAACAGGTCGCGCAGGATGCTCGCACTCAGGTTGCCATGCTGGAGTCCAACCTCAGTGCCGCTCGCTTTAATCGCCAACAGGCCGTGATTGTGTCCCCCGCCAATGGCGTGGTGTTGCAACGCCTCGCCGAGGCCCGCGAAGTCACTGCGCCAGGAACGCCTGTACTAGTGGTGAGTCGCGCCGATCAAGGCTGGGTACTGCGCGTTGGTTTAAATGATCAAGCCGCCACTCGCGTTAAAGTCGGTGACACCGCCCTCGTCCGAATTAATGCCTATCCCGGTCAAACATTGAATAGCCGTGTCAAAGAGGTGGGGGCCGCAAGTGACCCCAGAACGGGAACCGTCACCGTGACATTGGCATTGCCTAACGTTTCGGGCATCAAGTACATCGCCGGGCAAGTGGGTGAGGCGCAATTACTGTCCGCCACTAACACCTCGCAAGCTTTAACAATCCCGCTAGGGGCTTTACTGGAAGGTGATCAACGTCGCGCCAAAGTTTATGTCTTGGATAGTCAAAATAAAGCGCAACTGAAGATCATTGAAACGGGGGTTATTCAAGGCGACCGCGTCGTGGTCACGGCAGGCTTACAGGCAGGCCAACGCGTGGTCAGTGAGGGCGCTGCGTGGCTCAATCCGGGCATGCCCGTTCGTGTCTTAAAGTAAGCGGAGAACATCATGCGCTTAGCGGCCTTCTCCGTTCGCAACTTCCAATTCACCTTGGTGATGTTCGCGCTTCTCATGGCGCTGGGCTGGCACACCTGGAAAAACATCCCGCGTGGTGAAGACCCGACGTTTGCCATTCCGGTGGTGACGGTGGTTGCGGTTTATCCCGGCGCTGATCCCGCTGATATGGAAAAACTCGTTGCCGACCCCATCGAAGACGCCATTAACCGTATCGACGACATCAAAAACATCTGGAGCGATAGTGAGAACGGACTCGCCGTCGTGCGTGTTGAGTTTGACTGGAGCAAGGATGCTGAAAAGAAGTACGACGAAGCATTACGCGAAATCAACGCGGTACGCAGCAGTTTGCCGACGGACTTAAAGTCACTGCAAGTGACAAAGGCTAGCCCGGGCTTAGTGAACATTCTGCAAATGGCCTTGATCGGCCCGAACGGTTCGCCGCGCGAAATGCGTGAGATTGCCGAAAATCTGCAAGATCGCTTAGAGCAAGTCAAAGGCGTAAGAGACATTGAGATTTGGGGACTGCCCGTTGCCGAAGTTCAAGTGGCCTTGGACTTGAGTAAGTTGGCGCAATACCAAATTCCCGTCAGCCGTGTGGCACAAATTCTACAAAGTGAAAATCGCAATATTCCCGGCGGAGCAATTGAGACCGGGAGCCGTCGCTTTAACATCCGTACTACCGGCAGTTACTCATCTCTCGATGAGATCGCGGACACGGTAATCGCCAGCAATAATGGCCGCATTTTGCGTCTTAGGGATGTCGCCAGTGTCTCATGGGACTACGCCGAAGAGACCCACCGCACACGCTATCAGGGACAACAAGCACTTTTCATTACGGCCAGCCAGAAAGATAACCAAAACATCTTTTTAGTACGCGACGCTCTCGTTAAGGAGGTGGAGAGTTTCCGCGAAAAGCTCTCGCCTAATTACCGTTTGGAAATTGGTTTCGATCAATCGAAAAACGTGAACAAACGCCTCGGCCGACTGGCTGCCGACTTTCTGATTGCGATTGGCTTAGTGCTTTTCACCCTGTTACCCCTGGGCTTGCGCGCAGCCGGCGTGGTCATGGTGTCAATCCCGCTGTCGTTAGCCATGGGCATGTCCATGCTCTATTTCGCTGGCTTCTCGCTCAATCAATTGTCGATCGCTGGCTTTGTCTTGGCCTTGGGCTTATTGGTGGACGACTCGATTGTGGTCGTCGAAAACATTGCTCGCTTTATGCGCCAAGGTTACAGCCGCACCCAGGCAGCCATCAAAGCCACCAACCAAATTTACTTGGCCGTTTTGGGCTGTACGGCAACCTTGTTGTTTGCCTTCTTACCGCTGTTCTTCCTACCCGAAGGTGCGGGCAAATTCATTCGCTCGCTGCCGGCCGCAGTCTCTTTCACGGTACTCGCGTCATTTATTGTGTCACTGACCATCATTCCGTTTTTGGCCAGCCGCTGGCTCTCGCCCGAAGAGCACCCCGAAGGCAATAAGGTCCTACAAGCCGTCATGCGCGGGATTCACACGGTCTATCGCCCGCTCTTGGAATGGGCACTGACGCATCCGCGCAAAACCTTGGGAATGGCATTTGCCGGCTTCCTGGCTACCTTGTTGTTAGCACCTAAGCTGGGGATGAGCCTATTTCCAAATGCCGACGTTCCTCAGCTGCGCATTTCGGTAGAGGCACCTGACGGCACGAGCCTCGAACGCACCGATGAAGCCGTCCGATTTGTCGAGCAATACTTGCTCAAACAACCGGAAGTGCAATCGGTCTTTGCCAATGCTGGGCGAGGCAATCCCCGTATTTTTTATAATGTGTTTCCTCGCGAAACACGGGCCAACATTGGCGACTTGTTCGTCATTCTTAAACAGTACGACCCGGACACCACGCCGGGCTTCTATGCGCGCCTACGCCGCGAGCTCGCAAACTATCCCAATGCTCGCATTATCGTTAAGCCGTTTGAGAATGGCCCCCCGATTGACGCGCCGATCGCCATTCGTTTGATTGGCCCAAGCATTGAAGAACTGCGCCAATTAGCGCTTACCGTTGAAAAGAAACTCAATGCCTTGCCTGGCACGCGCGATGTGGTGAACCCTGTTCGACTACTGCGCACCGACATCGATCTCAACATCGATACCACCAAGGCATCGCTCTATGGCATCAGCTCACAAGAAATTGATCGTACGGTACGCCTAGCTATTGCCGGCGAGAGCATTGGCAAATATCTAGAGGAGGATGGTGATGAGTTTGACATCACCCTACGTCTGCCCCTGGAGGATGGTCATGCGCGTCTCAGCAACCTCGACAAAGTCTATGTGAATTCGCCGAGTGGGGCAGCCATCCCACTCAGCCAACTGACCCAACCGACTTTTGTCGCCGCGCCCAACTCAATTCCGCGCTATCAACGCCAACGTGCTGTAACGGTGACCGCCTACGTGAAAGAGGGCTTCAATACTGAAAAAGTCACCAACGAGCTGGTTAAACAGCTGGATGAACTGGAGTGGAAGTCTGGCTATAGCTACAAAGTAGCCGGCCAAGTAGAGGCACGACAAGAGAGCTTTGGCGGTATTGAGACAGCAGCCTTGGTTGCCATTTTTGGCATCTTGGCCGTGTTGATTCTGGAATTTGGGAACTTCAAGAGCACTGCGATTGTGGCAGGAGTCATTCCCTTGGGTGTCATGGGGGGACTCGTCGCGCTCTACCTTGCCGGCCTATCGGTGTCGTTTACCGCCATGATTGGCTTTATCGCGCTCATTGGTATTGAGATTAAAAACTCAATTTTGTTGGTCGACTTCACCAATCAATTGCGTGAACAAGGTCGAACACTGATGGAGGCCATACAAGAAGCAGGCGAAATTCGCTTCCTGCCAATTTTGCTCACGTCCATGACCGCCATCGGAGGGCTTATGCCCTTGGCTCTGCAGGGATCCCCTCTCTATGCTCCACTGGCATGGGTCATTATTGGCGGGCTGATCTCCTCAACCTTCTTGGCACGCTTGGTTACCCCCGTCATGTACCTACTCATGGCACCACCCGTGGTCGACCGGTCAACTCAAGACCACTAAATTCACGCCATCCCGATCGGCTCGCCGCTATACTGCGCGGGTCGATCGGAGCACGCCTGCATGACCACTTCAGCATCCCCACCTGAACCCACGCCTTTCATTGAGGATGATTATGATCGTCGATTTGCTGGCGTCGGACGGGTTTATGGCGATGCCGCACTGCAACGCTTTGCGGCCAGCCATGCCGTCGTCGTGGGACTGGGCGGCGTGGGCTCATGGGTTGTTGAGGCACTCGCTCGCAGTGCGATTGGCCAACTCACCCTAGTGGATCTGGATGTCATCGTAGCTTCTAACGTCAATCGGCAATTACAAGCAACCAGTGACCAATTTGGTCGCGGCAAAGCAGAAGTTTTGGCCGAACGGGCTCGCCGCATTAACCCTCGTCTGCTGGTTCGTGTCGTTGATGACTTCCTCACGCGTGAGAATGCTCCCGATATCCTTAGCCCACAGCCTGACTTGATTTTTGATTGCTGCGATGACGTCAAGGCCAAGCTGACCTTGGCGCTCCATGCTAGACGACACCGTAATGTCTTGATTGTCTGCGGTGCGGCCGGTGGCAAGATGGACCCTACCCGCCTAGGTGTAGAGGACCTGTCCCGCACAGAGCAAGATCCCTTACTCGCTCGTCTGCGTAAACGCCTGCGTAAACACCATGGCTATCCCGATGAGCCGGGCAAGTCGTTTGGTATTACCTGCATTTATTCTGATGAGCCCATCACTGAACCGGTAGCAGGCGTGTGTGACCATGCGGGCCTGAATTGTGCCGGCTACGGCTCATTAGTCACCGTGACGGCCAGCATGGGACTGTTGGCTGTAAGCACGGGGCTGAAGTTGCTATTGCGACGTAGCAAGCGAACGTAAGCCCGTGCTTGCATCCCGCCCATAAAAAAGCCGGCAATCGCCGGCTTTTTTATGGTTACCGCATAGAAGCCTTAATGGCCGCCACCGGTAACACCTTTCACCATATCTTCCAGAACCTTCTTCGCATCGCCGAAGACCATCATGGTCTTGTCGAGATAGAACAGGTCGTTGTCTAAGCCTGCATAGCCAGTAGCCATCGAACGCTTAATGACCATAACGGTACGCGCACGGTGGGCTTCCAAAATCGGCATGCCGTAGATTGGCGACGCGGGATTGTCTTTCGCGGCGGGGTTGACCACGTCGTTAGCACCAATGACCAGCACCACATCGGTGGAGGCAAAGTCGCTGTTGATTTCATCCATTTCACACACGTCTTCGTAAGGCACATCGGCCTCAGCGAGCAGAACGTTCATGTGGCCAGGCATACGACCGGCGACGGGGTGGATGGCATAACGAACGTTAACGCCCTTTTCTTTCAGCACAGTGGCCAGTTCTTTAACCGCGTTCTGTGCACGCGCTTGAGCCAAGCCATAGCCCGGCACAATCACCACAGAGTCCGCGTTAGCCATCAGGAACGCGGCATCGTCGGCCGAGCCGGAACGGTGGGTCTTTTCTTTGCCATCGCCAGCATCGGCAGCGGCACCAGCGCCTGCACCGAAGCCACCAAACAACACGTTCAGCAAGGAACGGTTCATGGCATTACACATGACGTAGGACAGAATCGCACCCGACGAACCAACCAGCGAACCCGCAATGATGAGCATGGGGTTGTTCAGCGTGAAGCCGATACCTGCAGCGGCCCAACCGGAGAACGAGTTCAGCAGCGAGACCACCACCGGCATGTCGCCACCACCAATCGGGGCGATCCAGATAAAGCCAAAGGCCAACGCCAGACCGGTCATTGCGTAGAAGGCATTGAGGTCTTCGGTGACGAAGTAAACTCCGCCAAAACCGATCATGCCGAAGAACAGCAGGGCTTGAACGGGCTTAACCCACGCCCCACTGACGGACTTTGCCCATTTCTTAGCGGCCAGCTTGCCGTAGGCAAAGACCGACGCGGTAAAGGTAATAGCACCCACAAAGCAGCCCACGAACAATTCAAAGCGATGCAGTGCATCGTGGTGAATGCCTTCGTGTAACACCGCCGCAATGGCGATACAGACCGCCGCCAGACCCACCAAGGAGTGCATCATGGCAACAGTTTCTGGCATTTGCGTCATGGGCACCGTGCGAGCACGGTGCAAACCAATGACCGCACCGGCCACCATGGCACCAATGATTAAGCCCAGAACGGGATTTGGCGCAACAAAGAAGGTGGTCAGGATGGCCAGCGTCATACCGATCATGCCGTAACGGTTACCCATAATGGCCGTTTTCGGGCCGGACAAGCCGCGCAGCGTCAGAATGAATAAAACGGAGCCGACGAGGTAAAACCAATCCGCATATTGTGCAAAAGCAGTCATTTGAGTCGCTCCTTACTTCTTCTTTTTCTTGAACATATCCAGCATGCGCTCGGTAACGGCAAAGCCACCGAAGATGTTGATGCTGGCCAAGAAAACAGCGAAAGCGCCCAAAAGGCTGGTTGGGGTAATGGTTTGCAGTGCCGCAGGATCACTACCAGTGGCGACGGTTTGCAGCATGGCACCCACAATAATGATGCCGGACAGCGCATTGGTAACGGCCATCAACGGCGTGTGCAGGGCTGGTGTTACACCCCAAACCACATAGTAGCCGACGTAAATAGCCAAAATGAAAATGGTGAATGTGCTGACAAACGGCACACTGGTGGCGTGTTCAGCTAACTGCTGAACCTGCTCAATATTCACGATATCTTGCATGACGAAACTCCTGATCAGTTCGGCTTCTTGTAGATGAGGGTGCCAGCGTCGACGATCAGCGTCGGCTTCACCATGTCATCGTCGCGATTTAATACAATCGTGCTGGTTTCCTTGTTGTGCATGGGTGCAAGGAAGTTCAGCAAATTGCGGGCATAAAGCGCCGAGGCTTCAGTCGCTACCAAAGCTGGGATGTTGCCAATACCAACGATGCGCGCACCATTTTCGGTAATGACGGTTTCATCCAGCTTGGAGCCTTCCACGTTACCGCCGGAGCTGACGGCCATGTCGATAATCACGGAGCCTGGCTTCATTTTGGCGACAGTTTCGGCCTTCACCAGAACCGGTGCCTTGCGGCCAGGAATTTGTGCGGTCGTAATGACGATATTGGCATTGGAGACGGCCTTGTCGACCACGGCGGCTTGATCGCGAATGTATTCTGGCGATGGCTGCCACGCGTAACCACCGGTACCCAACGCCTTGGCCTTCTCTTCTTCAGACATCGGCACATCTAACCAACGACCACCGAGCGACTCCACCTGCTCTTTAGCGGCAGGACGTAAATCGGAAGCTTCAACAACAGCACCCAAGCGCTTACCGGTTGCAATCGCTTGCAGACCCGCCACGCCTACACCGAGAACCACAATACGAGCGGGTTTAATGGTACCGGCTGCGGTCATCATCATGGGGAACAGGCCGGCATATTCGTTGGCTGCCAGCAAGACGGCTTTGTAGCCTGCCAAGTTGGCTTGCGAGGACAGAATATCCGAGCTTTGTGCACGCGTAATACGCGGAATCAGCTCCATGGCAACGCAGGTCAGGCCGCGTTGGGCATAGGCGTCAAGGTTGTCATTTTGGTGCGGAGCAAAGGCTGCTAACACTGTGGCGCCTTGCTTAATCAAGGCGGTTTCAGTTGCGCTTGGCGCGGCGACCTTGAGAATAATATCGGTGTTCAGCGCTTCAGCGGCGGTGGCAACAACCTTCGCGCCAGCGGCTGCATAGGCTGCATCGGTGCAGCTGGAAGCCAAACCGGCACCACTTTGCACGAGTACTTCACAGCCCATCGCTGCAAACTTCTTCACGGTTTCTGGTGTTGCAGCGACACGTGTCTCGCCAGCCAGAGTTTCCGCGGGGATACCAATCTGCATGGTTCGTCCTCTTTTATCGATAGATCAGCCACTGACCCGTGTGGTCCGTGGCAGCGACTACTTACCAACGCAAAATTGTTTTGCGTTGTGTAAACCGGCGGATTGTAAGGCATCTACCGCGGCTTTTGTCGATAGATTCGGGGGAAAAGCACGAGATTCTTTTAAGCCAACTCAACGACAATTTGCTTAATTTATGAACAGTTCAGTCCGGAGAGCACGCTTTAGCCTGCATCAACATTCAACAACAACGCCATTCTTCAAGTGACCCGAATTAAAAAGCCGACTTTCGCCGGCTTCTTTCAAACAACCCCATGACTCAGGACTTATACCTCGGGTCGCATGTGGGGGAACAAAATCACGTCACGAATGCTCGGGGAGTCCGTAAACAGCATCACGAGACGGTCAATACCGATGCCCACGCCCGCGGTTGGTGGCAAGCCGTACTCGAGTGCACGAATATAATCAGCGTCATAATGCATGGCCTCATCGTCACCAGCATCTTTTTCGCGTACTTGCTGCATAAAGCGCTCGGCTTGATCTTCGGGGTCGTTCAACTCCGAGAAGCCATTAGCGATTTCACGTCCGCCAATAAAGAACTCAAAACGATCGGTAATGAATTCATTGTCATCATTACGACGAGCTAAGGGCGACACTTCCGCAGGGTACTCGGTAATGAAGGTCGGTTGGCGTAATTGCGTTTCCACCGTTTCTTCAAAAATCAGCGTGTGCAGCTTGCCAATACCCCAGATCGACTTAACATCCATTTTCAGCTGTTCGCGCACGATCTTGGCCGCTTGCTCATAGTCCCAGAGCTGCTCACGGGTCAGGTGTGGGTTGTACTTCAAAATGGAGTCCACCATCGACAAGCGCTCAAACTTCGAACCAAAGTCAAACACTTCACCTTGGTAAGGCACCATCGTCGTACCGAGGATATCGTGCGACAACGTGCGCAGCATGTCCTCGGTCAAGTCCATCAGGTCACGATAGTCGGCATAAGCCTGATAAAACTCGATCATGGTGAATTCAGGGTTATGGCGCGCCGAAACCCCTTCGTTGCGGAAGTTGCGGTTAATTTCGAACACGCGCTCAAAGCCACCGACCACCAAGCGCTTGAGGTACAACTCCGGCGCAATACGCAAGAACAAGGGCATATCCAAGGCATTGTGATGCGTGTTGAACGGCTTCGCCGCCGCCCCACCAGGAATCACATGCATCATCGGTGTTTCCACTTCCATGAAGTCCCGACCGGCCATAAAACGGCGAATGCCTTCAATGACCTGCGAACGAATACGGAAGGCCCGACGCGTCTCTTCACTGACAATTAAGTCAACATAACGCTGGCGATACTTCATTTCTTGGTCGGCAATGCCGTGGAACTTATCGGGCAGAGGGCGCAAACCCTTGGTTAACAGCCTCAGGCTTTCCACGTGCAGGGATAGCTCGCCGGTTTTGGTCTTAAACACATAACCCGTGGCACCGAAAATATCGCCCAAATCGCTTTGCTTAAAGGCGGTGTAGGCCGCCTCGCCGATAGCATCGCGAGAGATATAGAGCTGAATACGACCGCCCATGTCTTGAATGGTGGCGAAACTGGCCTTGCCCAT
>Ga0114939_10003929_pt1 | contig 10054 bp, 9 predicted proteins | sample AshMeaCrysSpring_FD_87196 | JGI IMG/M metagenome (GOLD analysis project Ga0114939, IMG submission 87196) | Groundwater microbial communities from Big Spring, Nevada to study Microbial Dark Matter (Phase II) - Ash Meadows Crystal Spring | ecosystem: Environmental > Aquatic > Deep subsurface >... | reverse complement strand
GCCCTCGAGGTTTTTTAGACCTGACAGTCACATTTGACTATCCCGCGCCTTACTTCCGAGCCTCCCGCCCGTACATTTCTATTTTCATCCGGGCGTCCGCGAAACACAACCCCCGACGCAGTGAACAAATACCAAAATCTGCCCTCGCCTACTCTGCTCCACTACGTTTCGCAACCGCAGGCGGGGGGTCGCTCGCCATCCGTGGCTCGCTTCAATGAATGATTGTAGCGTCACTATTTGCGTGATGGACTATTTGCAAGCCGGAACAACAGCATAAAACAAAGAGAAAAACAGCATGAATAAGAATAATCAGGAGCTTAAAAAAGAGCTGCTCCACGAAACTGTAAATCACGTCGACATAACGTCTTTTGATTCGACAAAAATCATTGAGGCGATGCGCGATATGTCTTTTACTTCCCGCGAAACGGCTCGGGCCGCTGACATTCTCCAGCGGATGTGTACTGATGAGGATTGTACGGTCATATTATGTATTGCCGGGAGTACCAGCGCCGCTGGGTGTATGCAAATCTATGCTGATATGATCAAATATTCGATGGTGGATGTGGTTATTGCTACGGGGGCGAGCATTGTCGATATGGATTTCTTTGAGGCACTCGGTTTTCGACATTACAAAGGCAGTCAATATGTTGATGACAAGATGCTCCGCGGGCTTTATATCGATAGAATTTACGACACCTTTATTGATGAGGAGGACTTGCAAGTATGCGATTTGACCATCAAAGAGATCGCCGATTCTTTAGAGCCCAGGATTTATTCCTCGAGGGAATTTATTAAAGAGATGGGAAAATATCTCACGGAAAAAGCAAAGAAAAAGGATTCTCTTGTGCAGACCGCGTACGAGTATGACGTACCGATTTTTTGTCCGGCGTTTTCTGATTCCAGCGCGGGATTTGGTTTGGTAAAACACCAGGAAGAAAGAAAAGATAACTGTATATCGATCGATTCGGTGCGAGATTTTCGCGAGCTTACCGAGATTAAAGTACAGTCGAAACAATCGGGTCTATTTATTATTGGTGGCGGCGTGCCGAAGAATTTTGCTCAGGATACCGTAATTTGCGCCGAAATCTTGGGAAAAAATGTTCCGATGCACAAATACGCAGTCCAAATAACTACAGCCGATGTAAGAGACGGCGGTTGTTCTGGCTCCACGCTAAGAGAGGCTTGTTCCTGGGGAAAAGTTGAAAACTTGTATGAACAAATGGTATACGCCGAAGCGACATCGGTTTTACCATTAATTGTTAGTTATGTTTATCATACGCAGTGCTGGCAGAAAAAACGCAGAAAACAATGGAGCAAAATCTTTGAGCCAAACTAATTTCGGCGATTTTATGCCCTGCGTTTCGCTAAAAACCTCAGATTTTCTCGCGGCGAAACTCATCGAAGCAAGCCACGGATGGCGAGCGACCCCCCGCCTGCGGTTGCGAAATAGAGTAGGCGCGGGCCGATTTTGGTATTTGTCCACTGGGGTTTGCGTTTCGCGGACGCCAGGCTGAAAATGGAAATGTACGGGCGGGAGGCTCGGAATTAAGGCGCGTGATAGTCAAATGCGACTATCGGGTCTAAAAAACCTCGAGGGCGACGCAAACCAAGAGCTGGTGGTGATACCGCTGCCAGAGGTCGGGCGTCCAGTGAAACGCGAACCACGCAATGGAACACGCCCGGACGGCGGGTGACTAAGCATTAGCAGTGGACTCCAACTAAACAAACGCCCGAATCGCAAAGCTAATATGATTGCGTTGAGCAATTCCCGAACGCGCTTGACAACGTTCTACACCGCAATTTTGTTAAGAGTTACGCAGTTGAGAAATACATTTAACATTTTCAATCGGTAAGGAGCCTGTCTTATGGATTTCCAATTAAATCAGTTGCAATTCAACTGCGCAACTCCTGGCATTATTTATTTCTCCAGGAATCCATAATCGCCTGGGGAATGTCATTCAACGGTATAATCCGATCCACGGCGCCTAAAGCGACCGCCTCTTTGGGCATCCCATAGACGACGCAACTGGCCTCGTCCTGGGCCAGGGTGTAGGCACCGGCCTGGTGCATCTCTAGGAGTCCGACCGCGCCGTCGTCGCCCATGCCGGTCATAATCACCCCAAGCGCATTCGCGCCCGCAATCCGCGCCACAGAACGAAAAAGGACATTTACCGACGGTCGATGGCGACTGACCGGCGGCCCATCGCGGACTTCAACCTGATAACCCCCATTGGGCGCCACCACGACCAACAAATGGCGACCGCCAGGGGCAATCAATGCCACGCCGGTCGTAACCCGGTCGCCATCGGCGGCCTCGCGGACATCCAACTCGCAGAGGTTGTCCAAGCGCGCGGCAAAGGCATTGGTAAAGTGCTCCGGCATGTGCTGGACGATCACAATCCCGGGGGCATCGCGGGGCAGGGCACGCAATAACACCTCAAGGGCCTGAGTACCACCGGTCGAGGTGCCAATCGCCACAATCTTCTCCAGGGTGCGATGAGTAAAAGGTCGCTTCGAGGCCGGCGGCAGAATTACATCAGCCGAGAGTTTCGGGGTCACCGGCACCGGGACATGACGCAGGTGTCGGGGACGCGCCCGGGCTGCGTTCTTGACCGCATTGATCAGGGTAGTCGCAGACTCGGTCAAATAATCATGTAGCCCGATTTTAGGTTTGCTGATGACCTCGACAGCCCCGGCCTCAAGTGCCTCGACAGCGGTCTTGGCCCCGGCCTCGGTGAGCGTCGAACAGACCACGACCGGGGTAGGGCGCTCGGCCATAATCCGCCGCAAAAAGCTAATCCCGTCCATCCGCGGCATCTCTACATCCAAGGTGATCACGTCCGGCCACTCAACCTGCATCTTGTTCATCGCAAAGATCGGGTCCGAAGCCGTGGCGATGACGCGAATCTCGGGGTCACTCCCCAATACCGCAGACATCACCTGTCGGACAACCGCTGAATCGTCCACAATTGTTACGCGAATTTGGCCCACAGTTTTCCTCAAAATTTAATTGACCGCCAAAATGACAGTATTACCTTGCCCGCGCCGCAAAAAAATCTTGCCATCGGTAATATCTAAAATAACCTGACGATGAAGTTTGCCACCGACATCTTCATAGACCAGGGTAAATCCATAACGGCGCAATAACGACCGCCCCATTTCGCTATTGCGGCGGCCAATATCCACCGTCCAGGCACGCTCCAAAGCTGTAAACATATTTCCCCCGCCAAATAACCCCGCCCGATAATCTGACGCGCAGGTCCTCATCCGTTTAATATCGCGCAGGAAGAGGCCCATGGCCTCGTCGGCATAGCGGGGGTCGGGGGCGCGGGCGCGGGACCGCGTCGGGTCCTCTGGCAAGAGATAATGGCACATCCCGCCGGATTTTAGGCCCGGATGCCACAGGGTAATCGCCACGCACGAGCCAAGTAAGGTGCGAACTTGGAGGTTGCCGCGCCCGAACCAGCGCTCCCCAGGGTATAAATACCGCTCGGCAAGTTGGATATCCGCCATAAATTCACACTGCGGCAAAAGTACGTGCCGTTGCGTGTTGGATTAGCGCCGGGATGTCGAGGATCAACGCGACCTCACCGCTACCGAGGATCGTCGCGCCGCTGATCCCCGAAAGGCGCCGGAATACCTCACCGAGGGGTTTGATTACCGTCTGAAATTCACCCAAGAGCTGATCCACAACGAGCCCGGCCTTTCGGCCGGCGGATTGGACAACAACGACGCTTTGTCGGGCGTTAATCTCGGGTGCGCCAACGGCAAAGATGCGATTGAGCCACAATAACGGCAGGACTTCGCCACGGAGATTGAGGTAACCCCGGCTACCCTGGGCATCATTTAGGTCCAGGCATTCAACCACCATATCCAGCGGTGCGACGTAAAACGCCCGGTTAATCCCCACCAGGAATCCGTCAATTATCGCCAGCGTCAGGGGCAGACGCATCCGAATTACCGTTCCGCTGCCGAGGATACTTTCGACCTCAATTGTGCCGCGCAGGCCATCCACCACCCGACGCACCACGTCCATCCCCACCCCCCTCCCCGACAGGTCAGTGACCTGCTCGGCGGTACTCAGCCCTGGAGAAAAAATTAATTGGAGAATCTCTTGACGTGTGAGTTTTGCATCGTGGGCGACTAATCCGGCCTGCATTGCCTTTGCCAGGACGCGGTCGGTATTAATTCCGCGTCCGTCGTCGGCGACCTCAATAACAATACTCCCGGAGTCGTGATACGCATTTAGATAAATCTGCCCATAGAGCGGTTTTCCTAAAGAGGAGCGCTCACTGGGCGCCTCAATTCCGTGGTCTAGACTATTGCGAATTAAATGGGTCAGCGGGTCCGCCAGGCGCTCGACCATAGTCTTATCCAATTCGGTATCGGCGCCCGTGACAATTAACTTTGCCTCTTTATCTAAGTCCCGCGCCATATCGCGCACCACGCGCTGAAATCGGGCAAAAGTCTCGCCGATTTGTACCATGCGCAGGCGTAATGCGACCTCGCGGATTTCCTCTACCAAACGCGACAGCATCGACGCAGATTCCATTAGCGCGGTATCGCCTAAACGCTTGGCGGTTAATGCCTGGCTCGCGCCAATTACGACCAATTCCCCGACTAAATCAATTAATCGGTCTAATTTCGCCGCGTCCACACGCACATGGCGCGTCAAAGTATTATTTTGGTCTCGATGATGCTGTTGTTTTTGTAGAGCGGCCTCGATTACCTCCGGCACCGCGAGCGAATTCTCGACCATAACCTCGCCGACCCGCGGGGGCGGTTGTTCCGAACGTCCCCGGTCCTTTTGAATTCGTAGTGCATCCTCTAATTCATAAGTCGTGAGCGCGCCGGTCTTTACCAGCATATCACCGAGGCGGAGAATATCGTTTCCGCTCATTTCCTCTAGGGCCGCAAGATATTCCGAGATCTTTGCCTGCGGCGGCAGAAGTCGCATTCGCATTTCGTCTCGAATAAATTGAAATGCGTCCGCAATCGCCTGTTTTGTTGCATCAGTTTTCAGGTCGACCTCTAATCCTAAATAACAGGTCTCGGGGTCAAAATCACTCGGGTCCGGTAATGAATCCCAAACTGCGGTAGCGCTCACAATTTCGCCCAAAATCGCGAGATATCGTAGGCATGACAACGGGTCTAGGCCGTGACGCAATACATCCGGTCCAAAGCGAAGCGATAAGTGCCAAGCCTCGTTAATTACATGGGCCTCCTCACGCTCGAGTTTTGCGTCTGCCTCTTGCGGTAATTTATTCTCCGAGTCGGGTTTAATTACTTTTCCGCCAGTTGCTGGATGGGGCAACGCATTATTTGACGGTGCTAATCCTAGATAGGAATTAAGTCGCGTGAGGAGATTTTCCCCAACATGATTCATTTCCGGCGGGATATTTTTCTTTTGCGTAGCCATATCCAATAAATTACTGATATAGTCTTTACAACGCAATAATAACTCCGAGAGATTTTGATCTACTGTTAAGCGTCCATTACGGAGTTGGTCGAGGAGATTTTCCACAATATGGGTAAAATCCACGATCGAGTCAAATCCAAATAACCCGGCGCCGCCTTTAATTGTATGTACGGTGCGAAATAGGGCATTTAATGTCTCTTCGTCGCGGGGATTACCTTCTAAGGCCAATAAAGTTTGCTCCATTTGGATTAATAATTCAGTGCTCTCCTCAAAAAAAGTCTGAATTACTTGCTCTATATCGGCATTAATATTATTCATGGACGTACCCCGGCGGTAAATGAAGTGGCGTTTTCGCCGTGAGTGAACCAGCTTAATAATCCATATAGACTCAGCACCTCGCGCACTGCGGCGCTCATTTCTAAAATATGTAATGCGACATGTTGCCGAATTGCCTCACGGTGCATCAGCAGTAATAATTGAACGCCACTCGTATCCATATCGGATACGTGATTAAGGTTTAGTACTAATTCGCGGCTTTTACTCAAGGGCGCTAATAATGGCTCTTTAAGAGACGCCGCTGTATAAATGTTCATCTCTTGCTCGATATGGATAATGCAACGGCGTCCCTGCCAATTAGTATTAATTGTCATGCGATTCTCCAAAAAGTTAAGATTAAAATTAAGTTAGGGTCAGGCTACAGAGGTGCGTTAGGACTAAATCTAAATCAGCTTCGGCCTCGACCCAATCCCGATGTTGTTGCGCCGCATCACTAATTCCGGTGCGGCGCTGCGAGCGTGCATACGCCAAGGCCGAGATGATCTGCACGCGCTCGGTTTGGGTAAGATTGACCCGAAGCGTTTCACGGGCAAGATAGCGCTCAATTATTTCTAACGCTGAATATGCCCGGGCAAGTTTACTCGCTTGAGAATCAATCACTTGAACGGTTACAGGAGTTGACACAGCAGGCGCTCCAGCACAACGGTTTTTAACCCAGGAAAAATAAAGATTTTAATTTCCACGCATTGGTTTAGACTTAATCATATCAGGATGTTGCCTTGTTCACCGTTGCGTCCTTTGCGTGAATATTATCAGGAATTACGCAGTTGAATTGTAACTTGTTGATTTAGTTGGAAAGTCAAATGTATTTTTCAACTGCGTAACTCCTACTCCTGTCATTTCGAGCGTAGCGAGAAGTCTTTTTTTCCATTAATTTAAGATTTCTCGCTGCGCCGCGGCTCGAAATGACAAAATCAGGAGTTACGAAGTCGAATTGCAACTGGTTGATTTAGTTGGAAAGCCATAAGATAGGCTCCCTACCGATTGAAAATGTTAAATGTATTTTTCAACTGCGTAACTCCTAATTATTTAATTTTGGTGTTTTTTTCGCCTGCGGGTCAAGCACCCGGTTGACTGATTAAAATACTCGGATGTTTTTTCGATTAAAGCTACACGGAGAAGATTATGCATATTAAAGATATTCTGATCGATAAAGGGGAAGACCTCTACTCAGTGGATAAAGATCGTAGCGTCCGCGATACGGTAATACTGATGATGGAATCAGATGTTAGCTCGGTGCTGGTTATGGACGGAAATCGCATCGAGGGAATTTTAACCAAGCAAGACATTCTTACAGCATTAGGGGAAAAAGGCGATGTCGTCGGGCAATTAAAGGTTGCGGATTTAATGTCGCAAAATGTAATTACCTGTACCCCCGAAGATAGTGCCGACCATGCGCTACGAATTATGAAACAGAATCATATCTGCCATCTGCCGGTAATTGAAGAAGGACAGGTATGCGGAATGATCTCAATGTGGGATATTGTAATGGCGACGAATGACTCGTATCAATTTGAGAATAAACTTCTCAAACGCTATATCCAGGCATGGCCAGAAGAGCGGCGCGGTACAGGCCTAAAATTAATCGTCAATAATAAATTCCGCCACCCGAATGATAATCCCGATAGTGAAAATTAAATTTTCTAAAGTGTAATCGATGGAAACGGGCGCAACGCAACTTGCGGTAGTGTACAGCCGGGCCCGCGTTGGAATTGACGCACCGCTAGTTACCGTCGAAGTGCATTTATCCGGGGGATTACCGAATTTATCGATTGTGGGCCTGCCGGAAACCGCAGTCAAAGAGGCCAAAGACCGAGTCCGTAGCGCGCTCTTAAACTCGAATTACATTTTTCCCCAGGCGCGCATTACGATTAATTTAGCGCCGGCGGATTTACCGAAAGAGGGCGGGCGGTTTGATTTACCGATGGCGATAGGAATTTTAGTCGCCTCGGGACAAATCCCCAAAGATGCGCTTGCAACACTCGAATTTTTGGGAGAATTGGCCTTGGGCGGGGAATTGCGCCCAATACGCGGGGCACTTCCGGCGGCGCTCGCGACCCGAACAGCGAATCGGGCGCTGACCGTCCCGGCAGAAAATGCCCCCGAGGTCGCACTCGTCCGGGGGCTTACGGTGTTGCCGGCGCGCCACCTCGTGGAACTCTGCGGCCATCTCCGCGGTGTTCAGCCGATCCTTCCATACACCGGCGGGCCACCGGCACACCCAGCGCCGCTGGCGGATGACCTATCTGACGTGCGCGGTCAACACCACGCCCGGCGTGCCTTAGAAGTTGCCGCCGCTGGCGGGCACTCGTTGCTCTTTATTGGTCCGCCCGGAACCGGCAAAACCATGCTCGCGAGCCGTCTTCCAGGGTTGTTGCCGGCGCTCACCGAAGAGCAGACCCTTGCGGTTGCGACAGTTGCGTCAATCAGCGAGTCCGGTTTTAAGCTCGAAAACTGGGGACAACGCCCGTTTCGCGCACCGCATCACACCGCCTCGGGGGTGGCATTGGTCGGCGGTGGCGCTAATCCCCGCCCGGGGGAGATTTCGCTGGCGCATCACGGGGTGTTATTTTTGGATGAATTACCGGAGTTTGACCGGCGCGTCTTAGAGGTACTGCGTCAACCGCTGGAATCCGCAAAGATTGTCATTTCCCGGGCGGCGCGTCAGGCGGAATTACCGGCGGATTTTCAGCTCGTCGCCGCGATGAATCCCTGTCCATGCGGATACCTCGGCGACCCAAATGGCCGCTGTCACTGTAGCGCCGAGGCCGTGGCGCGTTATCGGGCGCGGGTCTCCGGGCCGTTGTTAGACCGCATTGATCTCCATGTAGAAGTTGGCCCGCCGCCGCGTGACGCCCTGCGGATCGGTACACCGGCAGATGGCGAGCCGAGCGCCGTAGTCCGTACCCGAGTTGAGGCCGCTCGGGCGCGGATGATGCGCCGGAGTGGTTGTATCAACGCCGAGCTGCGCGGTCGGGAACTGGAGCGCGTCGCACATCTCCCCGAGGCCGACCATCAACTCCTGGAGAGTGCCGTTGCTCAACTCGGGCTTTCTGCCCGGGCCTACCATCGAATTTTGCGGATGGCGCGGACAATTGCCGACTTGGCCGCGAGTACCGCTATTACTACCCCGCATCTTGCTGAGGCGATTGGTTATCGCCGCTTAGACCGCCGGCTACGATGAGCAAAATGGGAAAATTATCGAACCAACTCGGATTGTTCCTCGCCATCTGGGTCAAGATCGCCGGTGCCACATCGCCAGCCATCAGTTTGATTATTGACGATTTGGGCTATCTCCGCGCCGCTGGATTGCGGGTCGTGGCGCTACCCGGTGCCGTGACCTGCAGTATTCTCCCCCATACGCCTTATGCGGTGATGCTCGCACGGGCGGCCCAGCTCGCCGGCAAGGAGGTCATGCTCCATATCCCGATGGAGGCGCGAGATAACGCCGCCCTTGGGCCGGGCGCGTTGCGTCAGGCGATGAGCCGCGCTGAATTTACGCGGGTATTACGCTCTGATTTGGCCTTGATTCCGAATCTTGTCGGGGTGAATAACCACATGGGGAGCTGGTTGACCCAGCAGCCGGTCGCGATGAGTTGGCTAATGGAGGAATTGAAGCGCCATCCGGGGATATTTTTCCTTGATAGTCGCACCACTGCCGCGACTGTTGCGCAGGATACCGCCCAAGCGATGGGGGTTGCGACGACGCGCCGCGACCTGTTTTTGGATAATCGTCAGGATGGGGCGGCAATTCGGGTTCAACTAATGAAGTTGATTGACCTCGCACGGGTACAGGGGACCGCCGTGGCCATCGGTCATCCGCATCCGACAACCTTGCAAGTTTTAGAAGAATTTCTCCCGCGCCTGTCCGGTTTGGGGGTGCGCTTGCGTCCGATCTCGGAGACTGTGGCGCGGCGGGTTGCCGAGCCGAGCTTACGGCTGGTTTTGGAGTCCGCGCCTATGCTCAGTCGGTTGTCATCCATGACACCCTCCTTCGCATACAGGAGCAGTTCGCGTTTCACCGGACGCCCGACCTCTGGTAGCGATATCACCACCAGCTCTTGGTTTGTATCGCCCTCTGGGTTTTTTAGACCCGACAGTCAAATTAATCTGACTATCCCGCGCATTACGAACGAGCCTTCCGCCCGTAGCCAACGCTAAGATATTCCGGGCCGCGTTGGTATCCCTTTCATGAATTGCCCCACAATTCGAACATTCCCATTTTCGAATTGATAACGGCAATTCATTCATTAAGTGGCCGCACTCCGAGCATAATTTACTCGTCGGCGCAAATCGGTC
>Ga0114939_10003928_pt1 | contig 10066 bp, 9 predicted proteins | sample AshMeaCrysSpring_FD_87196 | JGI IMG/M metagenome (GOLD analysis project Ga0114939, IMG submission 87196) | Groundwater microbial communities from Big Spring, Nevada to study Microbial Dark Matter (Phase II) - Ash Meadows Crystal Spring | ecosystem: Environmental > Aquatic > Deep subsurface >... | reverse complement strand
TTTGAACATTCATCGGTACGTATCGACGTGGCAAAAGTATCTCACCCATTTTACCACCATCTAAATAGAGCCCAAAATCTAGCTCTTTAACCACTCTTAGAGTGTTGTATTTTCCTATTTCTACCATAACCGAACTTCTGTTTAGTTTCAACAACAAAGGTAACAGATTTTCAATGGTGCTAAGAGTTATAGCTGAAATTTTGTTACTTTTGGGTGCTATAAAAGATACTAACTACAATGAAACGCTACACCACAACCCTACTATCAATTCTTCTAGGTACAATAGCTATTGCTCAAGAGCATAAAGTATTATTTATCGGTGGCTCCATCTCTCAAGGTGAGGGTGTTGTAAATCCCGAAAGAAACTCTCTTCCAGCACAATTGAAAGCTCTACTTGGAGCTGATGCAGAGGTGGGGGTGGTTACACCTAATAGCGATACTTTCATCGCAGACTCAAAACTCATCGAGACTATCGGCGAGTTGAATCCAACACACATATACTTTGAAGTGGGAAGCCAACATAGACTAAAAGAGTCTAAGCTCAAACCTAAGCAGATGCAAAAGTCTCTGTTAGAGTTTCAGAAAGATCTAAAACTTAGATATCCCAATAGTAGCATAACGATGATAATGCCTACTGACACTATCGAACCGTTTAGTGACTATGACTCGTTGGTGAAACTAAACTCTAGAGCAGCTCAAGAGAGTGGCATCGTGGTGAAAAACATCAAACAACTATATCCAAATCGTGATGCTTTCCGTACTAAAGATCATCAGCCAACTTCACTTGGTGCTAATCTAGTTGCATGGGAGCTCTTTTTGGATCTTAAAAAAGAGGAACTTAAAGAGGACTCTATCTATATCAATCCTGCATCTATGGCTATTCCTGGTGCAGAGTATAGGGCTTCTACAGGATGGATAGAAGGTGCTGATTGGCATGATGTGAGCAACGAGATATCAACAATAGCACAGACCAAGAAGTGTGATGTATTACTACTTGGCAACTCTATCACTCAAGGATGGGGGGGTGAACGCTCTCTTATCACTCATAAGCCTGGTCGATTAGCAGCTGATAGCGAATTCGCGGGATTCAGTTGGATGAACTGTGGTATTGCAGGCGACAAGACTCAGCAACTTATTCATAGGTTAGAGAATGGGAAATATGAGAGTTGTGAACCCAAAGTTGTTGTATTAACAATTGGTGTTAATAACTTAAGTAGCGATGAAACTGCGCAGGGGTGCTTTGAAGGTATAGTGGCAGTGGTTGAGAAGATCAACCTTAAGATGCCAAATAGTAAGGTGTTACTGCTTGGTCCTCTACCAGCTTTGGCTAGAGAAGATAAATTAAGAGGTGACATCAATGATGTTCATAACAAATTGTCAAAACAAGATTGGAACTCTTCTGTTAGATATATCAATCCGGGTAGTTGGTTTCTTAACGAAGATGGCAATCTTTTGCTCGAGTTGTACTCGCGCGATCTGCTCCACCTCTCGAACAAGGGTTACGAGAAGTGGGCTAAATCGATGAGACCTATTATCGAGGAGATGATCAAGTAACTTTGCAATAGTATATACTCTATTGTGGCACCCAAATCAACTCATCTGTGGAGTACCCCAAAGCCCTAGCTTTGCGAAGCAGGTCATCCTTGGTTTCTTTGTTTATAGTTGGTGTTCTAGATAGTATCCAGAAGTATTTGGGAGTTGAACTCCCTATAAGGGCGTATTCATACTCTGGGTCTAGATATAGAATATTATAATCTGAATAGAACCATAGGAAAAAGGATACTTTTAGCATACCAGGGAGCTTAGACTCTGCAAGCTTAGCCTTACCAACTGCAAGCTTTTGCTTGCCCATAAGTGTACCCTTGTATCCTCTATTCTCTACTCTGATAGTTCCATCGTCATTCATCAAATATGTGGCAGTTACTCCCACCAAACCACGCTCGAAGGAGTGGTCATAACGAGCAATCTCATACCACTTACCGAGATATCTCTCAAGATCAAAACTGTCCAGAAGTTGAACGTAATCCTTAGCTCCGGCATTGGGCGATAGAATAAGCATTAAGGATAGAGTTAAAGTTGTTAATAGTTTTGGCATGATAGTTAAGGTTTAGGTATAGCATAAGAACATTGCAGCTTGTGGTTATGTTTATAATCATAAGATAATTAACAATGATAATGGCAAGTAAGATAGTAACATCAGAGAGTGCAAAAGAGGCAATACGCTTTCTTGCATCAGAAAGCAAAGCTTCAATATTGATGCGCTTCTTCAAGTGTGGAAAAGGCGAATATGGAGAAGGTGATATATTCCTTGGGGTTAATGTGCCTGAAATTAGAGCAATCACAAAGGAGTTTGCTGGCATGAGTATTGAGGAGACAACAAGTTTGTTGAACTCTCCAGAGCATGAGTTTAGACTTTGTGCTCTATTAATATGGGTCTCTCAGTCTAAAAAAGCTAAGGGGTCAAAGGAGATATATGATGCATACCTTGCTAATCTTGGGATGGTAAACAATTGGGATTTGGAGGATCAGTCTGCCCCTCAGATAGTAGGTGGGTATGTTGTCAATCATGAGAGGTCTATTCTCTATAGGCTAATTGAGAGTAGCTCTATGTGGGAGCAGAGAGTGGCAATAGTTGCTACTCTTCATCTTATAAGAAATGGGGAGTTTGACGACACAATAGAGCTGTGTCGGAGGGTACTTGGACATAAGCATGACCTTATTCATAAAGCATCTGGATGGATGCTTCGAGAGATGGGAAAAAGGAGTATTGATAGTTTGATTGGATTTCTTGATCAATATGCAGATATTATGCCAAGAACTATGCTAAGATATTCCATCGAAAAGCTCTCTCCTGAAGAGAGAAAGCACTATATGGAGATGAAGAGACGATAGATAAAAAAGGTTGATTATGAGATGTAAAGACGAACTGTTCTACGAAGCAATAGAGCTACTTGGTTCTATGATAAGCACTCCCTCCATCAGTGGTGAGGAGGATAGTGTATGTTCTTTGATTGAGGGGTACCTAAGGGGTGATAACATTGAGTATGAGCGCCATCTTAATAATATTTGGGCGTATGCTCAAGAGTATGATCCTGAGAAGCGAACGATACTTCTTAACTCACATATAGATACTATCAAGCCAGTAAAGGGGTGGGAGTATGATCCTTTTGTACCTACGGAAGTGAATGGCTCTATATATGGTTTGGGTAGTAACGACGCTGGTGCCTCGGTGGTATCTCTCATTGCTGCATTCAAATATCTGCGTAATAGAACTCTATCGTACAACCTTATATTAAGTGTGACAGCTGAGGAGGAGAACTCGGGATTTAACGGTGTTGAGGCTTTGCTCACTAAACTACCACCTATCGACTTGGCTATTGTTGGTGAGCCAACTCAAATGCAGGCTGCTATCGCAGAGAAGGGGCTACTAGTGGTTGACTGCTCTGTTGTTGGTAAGTCTGGTCATGCAGCAAGGGATGAGGGTGTGAATGCTATTTATCTTGCCCTACCGATTATTGACAAAGTGCGTAACTTCAGATTTGCAAGGGTGTCGGACTTCTTGGGTGAGGTAAAATGTACGGTTACTATGGTAAATGCGGGCACTCAGCACAATGTTGTCCCTGATTGTTGTAACTTCACCATTGACATACGCACTAATGAGCTGTACTCTAATCAGGAGACTCTTGACATTCTCTCAGAGGCTCTGCCTTGTGAAGTGAAGGCTAGGTCTCTAAGATTGAACTCATCACAGATAGATAGATCGCACCCTATAGTAATGCGAGCCGAAACGCTTGGGCTTAACCTATATGGCTCTCCTACCCTCTCGGATCAATCGAGGATGAACTTTCCATCTATAAAGATAGGCCCAGGAGACTCTGCAAGATCTCATACTGCCAATGAGTTTATCAAGAAGGAAGAGATCAGAGAGGGGATAGAGATCTATACAAAACTACTTGATGGACTAATATTAGACTAGAAGAAGGTGGGAAATGGTGTTCTTTCTACGGCTTTTCTTATATAGTTGTTATTAACTAATAGAGCGAAAAACAGATACTTTAATGAGTAAAGTCTTAACTTTAATGGAAAGATGCCCAAGTCTCTCAATTGTAATAGATAGAACTCCCTTCTATCTATTGGGAAGTTATACCTATAAAGTAGCCTTATTACATCTATTGTTAGAAAGCTAATTTTACGCTTTATCCCTCCTTTTAGGCTATTATCTTGTATTTCTCTACAATAATCACAAAGACATGAGATGACCACCAATCTATCTCTCATAGATAGTTCCAAATGATCCATGGATCTTTTTGTTGTTATAGAGCCTTCTCTTACTCTATATGCATATACCTCTTTGTCTACAAACTTGATTGACTGCGCTTTAGATATAGATAATGGAATAAATAATTCGTCCTCGTGAAGTATACCTTCAGGCATCCTAATTGAGTTATCATTCAACCACTGTCGTCTATAGATATAGCTTTGAACAATAGCTTGTGGTGTAATTCTTGATAAAAAAGAGTCCCCCGAAATGGTTTTTCCATATGGTAACCATTTCTGAGTATATAGTTTATCAGATAGCCCAACACTTCTCACTTTATAAGCAAGCATATCTATCTTATCAAGATCCATAATAATGGTAAAGAGTGAGTCTTTAAATAGATAATCATCAGAGTCTACGAATAGAATATATTCACCATTAGATTGATCTAACCCTACATTCCTAGCATAGCCCAACCCCTTATTGGTCTGGTCAATTAGTAGTATATTTTGATATAAATCAGTAAACTCCTTTGCTATCTGAAGGCTTCCATCTGTTGATCCATCATTAACAATGATTACTTCAAACTGATCTAATGAAAGTCTCTGATCATATAATGAGCATAAACATTCACGTAGATATGACTCTACATTATATACAGGAACTATTATTGACAACTTCTTACTCATCTCTTTTTAGCACTTCTTGATAAACTTCTATAATACTCTTGACAACAACGCTTTCCTCTGCCATATTATGAGCAATAGATCTAATCTTTTCACGATCAAACTTATTAATATTCTCAATCATGTACAACATTCCATCTGCAAAAGCTTGAGAGTTATTACGAGGAACCATAAGACCTGTGTCACTATTTAGCAATACTTTAGGAATTATATCTGTACCTAAGGCTGGCGTACCTAAGGCTAAAGACTCAAGAATTGTACGTGGTTGGGCTTCTGCTCTACTTGGTAGAGCAAGTGCATCACTTTTAGTTAGTAATTCAATTACTTTATCTCGACCTACTTCTCCTAATAATAATACCTTATCTCTGTTACGACAGCGACTAAACATACTCTGAAATTCATCACATTCAAAACCAGAACCAGCAATTAATACCTGGAATTTATCAAATCTTTCAGATAGAATGTCAACAGCCTCTAGAAGAACATCATACCCTTTGTAGAACCAGTACCTATTTAAAGCAACAAAAGTAAATGGCTGGTTACTCTTCTTCTTTATAGTTGGAATTAGAGAAGTAAACTTCTTATCTAGAATATTAGATATAACTCTAAAAGGTATCTGAGGATTGATCCATTCTTGCCCATCATCATATAACTCTCTACTAACAGTTATAAGATAATCAGTAGAATAATATGCTCTTTTAATATACTCTTCACTCTTAGAGTATCGGCACTGTATATCCCTTAAAATATCGAAAGATAAATGTTCTGTAATTATATATGGAATAGAATGTTTCCTCTTAATCTCAGCTGCAGCGGCTCCTGCCCACATAGATGCTTGAACATGTATAATATCTGGTCTACCAAACTTATCAACATATCGTTCATAAAGCTTCACAGTGTTAGATATCCACTTATCAATATTATGATAGAAAAGAACTTTAGGTATTCTTCTCTGATAGCTTTGCATTACCCTTACCCCTTCATCATTAAATGTAGTTACACAGTATGGGTAAGTAAAATATTTAAGCTTATTCTCTGTTAATGTAACCATTACATTAGCAATGATATCAACTTTAACACCAGCTCTAACAAGTGCTTTCGCTTGCTCTGTGGTAAACTCTCCCCCATTAGGAGGGTAGAAAGCAGGAATCATTAAAACTCTCAGTGGACTATTCATTATATTAGATTTTTTAAACCTCTGATCTTTGATATTAAATAGCTAAGTGATTTGAATATCACTCTAACAGATAATAATTTCTCTATTAAGATTGTAATCCCACCCCAATCAAACTCATAGCTATCGCGAATGGATCTTAATTGATTAATATTCGAGTAATTGCCACTTCTAATAGAGTGCAACAACAAAATTTTATAGAGATACCGATAATGAGAAACAATAGTTTTCGTAAATATATTAAACTTAGAGGAGATCATCAACCTTAAAAGTAACATACTAAAAGAGAAATCAAACTGCTTCTGTGGGTGCTCTGGGTTGCTCACTGAGCTTTTGTAAATTCGATAATGAACAGTTTCTTCATCTTCATAATAAAGATCCCCCTTTGTTTGTAGTGCGTAAATTAGTTGTAGATCCTCACATTTAATAGAACTATCTCTAAATAGCTCAATGTTATCATAATAGAACTCTATCAAAGGTGCCTTACGAAAAAGAGCAGAGCAAAGAAAAACAGTAGGACACACTAATTGTGTTAGGAGATCCTCAACAACACTCCCCCTCCTCTGGATAGTCTTCTTTGATCCCCCCTTAGATCCTCTGGCATCTTTGATTAGTTGCCTTGACTCAACATCTAATTCAATCCAGTTAGAATGTACCATCACAACATTTGGCTCTCTTCTTAATATCTCTAATTGACGCTGCAATTTATTGTTGTCACACCAATAGTCGTCTCCTGCACAATCAGCAATAAACTCTCCTCTACAAGAGAGAAGGGTGTCATAATAGTTGTTTAGTAGCCCTTTGTTAGGGGCTTTAGGCATAAGTCTTACAATGCTTGGGTATTTATCTACGTAGCTTTGACAGATATCTCTTGTGGAGTCAGTGGAGCAGTCTTCTCCAATAACGATCTCGTAGGGTTGTTCAATATTCTGATTTAGGGCTGACTCTATCGATTGAGCAATATATTTCTCTTGATTGTAAGTGATAATAAGTACTGATATAATAGGGTCTTGTGTCATTATCTTCGTAGTTTATTCTTTATCAATTGGCGAATTGCTATTCTGCTCTCTAACTCTCTCCAACTATAGGCTAAGGCTAGTAATACGATTGGTGTAGAAACAATGTATCTTGTCACACCATCTAATAGTAGTGTTGTTGCTATCATGGAGCTAACGAATGCGGTAACAAGCAGGAATATTTTTGTAGTGGTTCTATTTATCTTTACTCCATATCGTCTATTCATATAGATAATTAGAAATAGAAGGTAGATGATATATACAATAACGTATGAGATCGCTATTCCCTCTAAGCCATGGTATGAGTATCCTACAATATTGCCTGCAAGGAAGAGGAGTGCGGAGATAAGTTCTGAAACCCAAAATAGTCTTGATAGTCCCTTTGCTAATATTACAAATCCTAAAGCCCATGAGAGAACCTTCACTACGACGCCTAGGAGGGACCATATGGTGAATGGTACTATAGGTAGGAAATCTGCAGAAAGGAGTGTTATGATTATTGGTTCGACAAGTAGTATAAATAGAATGGCTATTGGCAGAAGTATTAGTAGAGCTATTTCACTCTGCCTATTTAATAGTTTATTTACTGATACTATATTGTTTGAAATAGTAGTAAGCTGTGGGTAATAGTCGGTAGCCATAGCAGCAAATAGCATTCCTACGTATCTCATCACAATGTTATAACCTCCTTGGTATAGCCCAAACTCATGTACACAGGCTTGGCGTGTCATATAGATAGAAAAAATATATGAAGATAGTAGTACAGATGTGCTTGAGAGGGTGAAGGCAATACCAAGCTTGACAAGTGGTTTGCTATCGTTTAATCTATCTTTAAGAGGTAGGTGGGTGTTCTCTTCTTTTTGTCTAAATAGTAGTGTGGCTAACCAGAAGATAAAAGATGACCCGACCATTGAGGCGGCTATTGAGTCAATACCAAAAAGATAGAAGAGTGGTATAGAGATGATAAGACCAGCAAAAGATCCAATAAGTGAAACTCTGGCTAATTGTGTTAGCATTCTTCGTCCTTGGAAGATTGCAAGATTACCCTTAGATAGTGTATCAAACAGTAGTGCAATAGAGAGTAATCTGAATGGTAGTGTGTACTCTCTGGAGTTGAACATTATTTGGCTCATCCATGGGGCCATAATAAGAAGTGTAATGGCACCGAATATTGCAACTACAATAATACTCCATCTAAGAGAGGATACTACCCTACTCTGTGATTCGCTCGTACTCTGTGCGGCAATCTCCCTGACTCCACTCTTGTCTATACCAAAGGAGGTAATGGACTGTACTAATTGGAGAGATGTTATTAATAAAGAGATTATACCTACACCTTCAATACCTAGTAGAATGGCAACAAACTTGTTCTTGACAAGAGATATAATAGCACTAAGTAGCTGAACACTGCCAAATATGGCGGTGCTCTTAACTACAGAACGATACATTCTCTCTCGTGAACTGCTCATCTAGATGGTAATTGCGACTTAAGTATTGGGGTTTTGATATTTATCTAGTGCTATATCCTAAAAGTAAATCCATCTTGCGAGAGATGGGTATTAGGGAATATAGATTTGGCCTCAGCTAGCAGTGGCTTAAGATCCTTATATCTGGCTGAATAATGACCTAAAACTAGCTTCTTAACATCAGCCATTTTAGCTATAGTTGCAGCTTGCTTGGCTGTTGAGTGCATTGTCTGCTTTGCTCTAGCCTTCTGGTCATCCATGAAGGTTGACTCGTGGTATAGAAGATCTACACTTTCTATTAAAGGCACAATACGCTCACTATAGGCTGTGTCAGAACAGTAAGCATATCGACGTGGTAATGCTGCTGGTCTTGTAAGAACGCTATTCGGGACTATTACACCATCTTCTCTACGATAATCTTCACCTGCCTTGAGTCGGTTATAAAAGGATAGTGGTACCTCATGGTACTTTGTCATCTCTGGTACGATATGAGGCTGGGTTGCTTTCTCTGAGAAAAGAAATCCAGATGTTGGAACTCGGTGGCGAAGAGGAATAGAGAATACTTGAAGGCTTCTATCCTCAAAGATCAACTCACTCTTCTGTGGTGAGATTGAATTAAATCTCACATTGAAAGGAATATCTGTACAGAAGTAGTTTAGCATTGGTCTGAAGATGCGTTCTGCATCTGGATGGGCATGAATAACCAGCTCTGCAGTACGATCATTCAATCCTAATGTAGAAATGAGTCCTATCAATCCAAGGCAGTGGTCGCCATGAAGATGTGACAAAAAGATGTGATTAAGACGTGCATAACTCAACTTATTTCTCTTCATCTCAAGTTGAGCCCCCTCGCCACAATCAACCATAAATAGTTTGTCGCGAAGGTTTATCACTTGTGATGATGGGTTTCTTTGAGTGGTAGGCTGTGCAGAACCACAACCTAGTATATGAAGATCGAATGTTTCCATAGTTGCAAAAGTAATCATTTGAGCGGATTGAAAGTAAATTTGAATTTCAAATCACTCTCGCATCCAATTGAACTCTTAAAGTCACAAAGTCCATAATTAGGTACTCCATACTCTGTTGATGGTCCAATGTCTAATATCTCAACACCTAGGCGATGATAGTGTTCAACTAGCTTAAGTGGCATAAGATTCATTGGCCTCATATCTGATGCTTCTGGGATATTTCCCCAGTAGACAACTTGTGATATTTTATCAGTGACATTAAAGACTAATGCTGAGGCAATCGCTTTCTGATCTAACTTTATGATGAAATAAGTCACCTCAATTACAGAAGCTGTATCTTCAATTTGATCATAGCTCATACGCAAAGGATAGCCCTTTGACTCTCTATTAATTCTTATTATATCGTAGGCCAAACGTCTATCTTCGTCTGAATCTGCAATGTAAAAGGTCAAATGATTGTTTGTTGCACTGTTAAGGTTCTTTACTGCACTCCTATTT
>Ga0114939_10003927_pt1 | contig 10068 bp, 3 predicted proteins | sample AshMeaCrysSpring_FD_87196 | JGI IMG/M metagenome (GOLD analysis project Ga0114939, IMG submission 87196) | Groundwater microbial communities from Big Spring, Nevada to study Microbial Dark Matter (Phase II) - Ash Meadows Crystal Spring | ecosystem: Environmental > Aquatic > Deep subsurface >... | reverse complement strand
GCATCTATGCATCACATGAAAAATCTACTGCCCGCAAGGGGGTCAGTATGCTCCGGATTATCCAGCGCCAACACATTGGCGATTATACATACCATCACCTTCATCAAAAACGCGCCAATTGATTTTTTGCTGAACCGGGGTTATCTAAATAGGCGTCCAACTCCGCTTTTTTCACACGAATAATGCCAATATTTGAAGGTAGCCACCAATATCCTTCCTTATCGGGTAGAATTTTAAACAAAGACAATTCTTCCAGTCCTGCTTCTGCCCCAATGGATTGCTTTTTATTTCCATTAATCCTAACCAAACCCCTGCCCGAAGCCACCCAAAGTGTTTGCTCATTTTCCTGAAATAAATCAAATGCCTGAATTCCTTTGGTTGAATCAAATAATTCCTGACGTTCCACTTTTCCGTTGCGGGAAAAAAAATAGATGCCTGTGCGATATGTACTCATAACCCATGTACTATCTGGTCGCTGAAAAAACTCACTCATATACACATCCCGAAAATCGAGGTTGGGGAATGGTATGTATTCAAATTGGTTGGCATCGTTTACAAAACCAATACCACGAAAAGAAACAGCAAAATAAATTCTGCCATCAATACCCTCACATGCATAACGCACTTGCCCGTTAACGGGAATCTTTATTTCTCCACTACTTGTGATTTTAAAAATATTTCCGTCTGTACAAATCCAATTCGTTCCGTCTTTACCGGTCAGTATGTATAAAATATTCCTTGTTTCATTCGTTAATTCTTTTTGCTTCAGCGGATAAGGCTTCACTGCACCATTCTCTAACTGGTACAATTTACTATCGGATGATGCCACTAAAAATTGATTAGCGCTTTTTGACTAATGGCGCTTACCCTGTTATTGGCAATACCCTCAGCAGCAGCATAATTGATAAGATTGGTACGTGAAATTTTAAACAAGCCCCTGTCGGTGGCTAGCCAAATATTATCTTCCCGATCTATGGTAACATTATGAAGGGTTTGAATATTCAGCATGGCCGGTGGAAAAGCAAAGAATCGATCTTCATTGGGAGGCAAATAAGACAGACCATTTCCTGTGGAGACCCAAATGCCTCCATTCCTATCTTCTGCCATATGTCCGAATGATGGATTGTTTTGAACAATCCTTGCCCACATCATGCCCGGATAAGGAATAATTGTCTCCCCATTCCAGGTATATAATCCATACTCTGTAGTAATCCATGTTCTATTTTTACTATCTTTAAAAAAGTGTGTAAAAGACATATCGGTTGTAATACCAATATTAGCCCCAAATATAAGTAAGCCCTTTTGTGGATGATTATACTGAATCATCCCATTTCGTACAGACCAACGGATCATACCGGTGTCTTTATGATTGTTTCGCATTGTTCTGTATTTGAACCGTTCACTTTCTGCTACTCTTTTGTATTCATGCGTGGTTGGGTTAAAAAGAATAAGCGATGATTTGGGGTCGGCTGTAGATTGGGAGATTACCAATTCTCCTTTGGCAGTTCTGCCGCCATAGAACAAATTTGCATTTCCTTCGAGATATGTTGTAAAAACGCCATTTTTAAAAGCAAGCAGCCCACTGCTTGCTGTAGGAAACCACATGGTGCTATCGGCGGTTTCTGTAAAAAGGCCATTGCTGTTGTCGGCTTTTATTTGTGGCGTATTTTTCGAACTAAAGGTTTCAAATTTTTTACCATCGTAGCGTATGTATCCGGAATAACTACTCATCCACAAATAGCCATCACTAGCTTGAAAAACATTAAATATATAATCGGATGTGAGTCCCTGTTTGGCATCTATTTTTTCTACCTTATATCTTGCAAATGGATTTTGCGCATTTAATATAAACGCAAATCCAAAAAATACTGAACAAATAATCAAGGTTTTCATACTATATGTTGCTATAAGCTAATAATAAATGTTGTGCCAACTCCTATTTCTGTTTCAATTTTAATTTCCCCTCCATGCGCCTGCACAATATCATAACTCAAACTCAATCCCAAGCCAGTTCCCTGCCCGGTAGGTTTGGTGGTGAAGAATGGCTGGAATATCTTTTCCCTTATTGCATCGGGTATTCCGTTGCCATTGTCGGCTACAGAAATCTCAACTTTGTCTGCCACTCTGCGGGTTGTTACAGTCACTGTGGGTTGATAATCCTGGCTTGCGGTTTTACTCTTTTCGGCCACTGCATAAAAGGCATTATTGAGAAGGTTGAGCAGCACCCGGCCAATTTCCTGTGGCATCACATTAACCATACCAATAGAACTGTCAAAATTTGTGGTGAAGGAGGCATTGAATGAATTATCCTTGGCACGCAGGCCGTGGTACGCGAGGCGCAGGTACTCATCACACAAAGCGTTGATATCCGTTGACTCTTTATGTCCAGTACTTTTTTGCGAATGCTGCAGCATGCCTTTTACGATGGCATCGGCACGTTTGCCATGGTGGTGTATTTTATCAAGATTCTGCTTAATGTCACCCGTAATCTCCCTTGCCAACTGCACCTTGCCAACTGCCAACTCTTCATTTACTTCATCAATCAATTCTTTGCTTACCTCGCTGAAGTTGTTGACGAAATTCAGGGGGTTCTGTATTTCATGAGCAATGCCTGCGGTGAGTTCGCCAAGACTGGCCATTTTTTCGGATTGAATGAGTTGGGCCTGTGTAGACTTCAGATCATGCAATGCGTTTTGTAGTACTTTATTGGCTTTTTGTTTTTGAAGGTTATTTCTGTAAAAAACAAAAGCGAGCAATAACAACATAACCAAGCCGGCAATCAAAATATATGTGCGTACATTATTCTGGTAAACTATTTTTTCTTTTTCTACTTGTTGCAGGCGAAGTTGTTCATTCAGAGTAACTGCCTGGAAAGAAGTCAGGGTTTTAATGCGTTCCTTATAAAGGCTATCTTTGGTAACGAGGGTAAGTTCCTGGTATTTTAATAAACTGTCTTCCTGGTTGCCCATTTTATAGGCCAGGTAAACATTTTCGTAAGCAGTTCCCAGGTTTATCCTGTACCATCTCACTACACCAATTTGTTTAATCGTATGCAGGTTTTGCATGGCATAGAAGAGCGCTGAATCTTTGTCCTTTTTTGCCAGAAAATATTTCGAGAGAAAAAAATAGTTGTTGGCCAGTCCACTCATATTGTTTTCTTCTTTTGAAATGGCTATGCCCTTATGATAATATTCAAGGGCGAGTGGTAAATCACCTTTTTCAAAATAAATAGTTCCAAGCTGACTGTAAACTTGCCCAAGGTATTTCTTATAAGCTGATTTTTCTGTCATTTGCTTAGCTTCCAATTCAAACATCAATGCAGAATCCAGTTTGTTGACTGTTGTATAACTTCGTCCGAGATTCATGGAAGCGAGCATTTGTCTCACCGGGTGGCCGATCTCCAGAGCTATCCTGCGTGCCTCTTTATAGTGAAATATTTCCTGCCCGGTATTTTGAGTTTCGCGCATGAGAATGGCAAACATGTGATTCGTATAGGCTTTCAATAACAGCCTGTTGCTTCCCTTAAATGGCTGAGAGAATAATATCCAGCCTTCCTGTTTTTCAATTTTTGGATTTTCAACAATTTTAAAAACATCCAGCACGTATTGAAGTGCTTCTGCATATTTTCCCATGCCTATCAGTTGATAAGCCGTGTTATCCATGTAATATGCTTCAGCCAGTAATTTGTTGTTCCTGCGGGCAAGCATTAAACATTGCTGCGCATAGTATAAGGCAGAGTCCTTGTTGGATTCTTCATAATAGTCATAGAGGTACTTGCCGGTTCTGTATTGGGCCGAATCGCTGTTGGCAGTCAAATACGCTGAGCGCAGGCTATCGGGCAGATGCCGCGCACCAGCATGTGCAGCCATAAGAAGCATTGCTATTACAATAATCCTTTTCATATTTAGTTGTATTCGATCTGCAGTTCTATTAGCATTCTTGTATTGTTATTCACTTACAGGTTGTTGTCAGCTTTCGGTATCCTGGTATCATTGTTAAAGGGTAACCAGGAAAGTTTGTTCCTGTAACCTTTTCAGGTAATATCAATGCGCATGGAAAGAAAAGCATACGAGTTCTTCTCAGGCTGGTAACGAAATGACTAATTTTGTTCCCTCTGTTTCATCTCCCGGCTGCCTTTGCGCAGTCTGGGCTTCTACTTTTATTTCTCCACCATGTGATTTCACTATGTCGTAGCTCAAACTCAAGCCCAATCCAGTTCCCTGCCCGGTGGGCTTAGTCGTAAAAAAGGGTTGGAAGATCTTGTCGCGGATGTAATCGGGAATGCCGTTGCCGTTATCGGCGACTGAAATTTCAACGTTGTTGTCGACTCGTTTGGTAGATACAGTAACCTGTGGAGAATATGTCGGGCCTGCAGTTTTTGTTTTTTCTGCCAACGCATAAAAGGCATTGTTGAAAAGGTTAAGCAACACACGGCCTATTTCCTGCGGAATTACATTAATCAGGCCTATAGAGCTATCAAGATTTGTGCTGAATGCCGCGTTAAAGGAATTGTCCTTTGCTCTCAGGCCATGAAATACCAAGCGGAGGTACTCGTCGCACAAGGCGTTGATATCCGTTGGCTCTTTCTGTCCCGTACTTTTTTGCGAATGCTGCAACATGCCTTTTACAATAGCGTCTGCCCGTTTGCCGTGATGATTTATTTTCTCAAGATTCTGCTTAATGTCACCCGCAATTTCTTTGGCATAAACTGTATTGCCCAGGTTGAGTTCCTCGGTCATTTCGTCGAGTAGTTCGCTGCTTACTTCGCTAAAGTTGTTTACGAAGTTGAGCGGGTTCTGTATTTCGTGGGCAATGCCGGCCGTCAGTTCACCCAGCGAAGCCATTTTTTCACTTTGAATAAGCTGTCGCTGCGTGGCTTTCAGATCTTCGAGGGTGTTTTCAATTTGCCTGTTGGCTGCCTCAAGCCTTACAAAGTCTTCATAGCGGGCATAGGCGGTTGCAAATGCATCGGCCAGCGATTGTGCCAAGGCCAGTTGATCTTGATGCAGCGCCTCTTTGCTGCCCACGTAAAGCATGCCCTGTGCAAAGGGTATAAAATGCAGCCACAGGCTTTCCGGTACTTCGGCGCCTGCCGTGTATTGATTTTCCTGCTGCAAATGGCCCTGCTGCATCAGGGTTTGTACCCACGCTTTAAAATCTTCCCTTTCCCAATGGGCCTGGTACACCTGCTGCTTGCGCCAGTTGGCCACTGCTTCATAGGTAAGTTGCGAGCTGCCAAAGGCTAGCTGCAAACTGGCAATGGATTTGCCTTCGGGGGTAGACAGGTACACATGAACGGCAGCCTGCTGTTCATGTATTATAAAAACACCGCACCGGAAAAATGGCACCCCCAATGCAGTTAGTTCATTCCACATCAGCGGGGTAATGCGCTGCAAGTCTTCGGTGGTACGCATGCTGGCAATATCGCCGCGTACCCGCTCAATAGAAGCGCGGCGTATAGCTTCCTGAGCCTGTGCTTCGGCCTTTTGCAGGTCCAGGTAGCGGCGGTAGGTTTGGCCAAACACCCTGGCAAAGCGAGTGAATATTCTGGCCGTTTCATCCGAAGGTACTTTTGAGGAAAAGGCATACAGGCATCCTTCTCTGAAATAAAAAGCGGTGAGCACCACGCGGGCCGGCAATCTTGCAATATCCCGCCTGGCCTTGTAGTCGGGTTGATTGTTAATGATGGTAAAATAATTGATCTTATCCTCGCCTTCCAGTATGTATTGAAAGGTCTTCTTTTTGTCGCGCCATGCTTCATAGGTGCCTTGCAGCAAAGGATGCTGTTTCATATTGATATGACCAATAACAAGTTCTGCTTTTGCATCATTTACTTTGGAGGCCGTCCATGCTTCCATCACATAATCCTGGTGCTGAATGCCGATGCCGCAACGGTCCAGTTCATCCAGGCCAAGTTTAACTAATTCGTCAAACAGGGTTACAACCGTTTCGCCCACTTCTCGACTGTTGTGCATGGCCATGGTTTTGCTGCGCACTCTTTCCAGCGATGCTTCAATCTGTGCCTCTCTTGCCTGTGCTTCGGCTCTTTGCAAATCGAGGAAACGGGTATAGGTTTGTTCAAATACTTTGGCAAAGCGTTTAAAAATATCGTGTGATTCAGGAACAGGCTCGTAGCTTATAAACAAGAGATAACCATATTTGAAATAAGCAACATGATCTATTTGCGCGGCAGGAAACGGAATGCCGGCTGCTTTCATTTTCAGCAATTGGTCGCCCACGCCGGGCAAGCTGCATAAGTATTCGTAATGGGCAGGGCATTCGTCCTTGCCTATGGGGTTAATAAGCAAGGTTTCACCTCTTTGCCCTGCTTCATAGTAGCGCAGGAAAACGCCTTCTCTTGGGGTTCGGTATATAGGAAAGGTACCTTCACCATTACTGCCCCATTCCAGCGAACCCTGCGGATCATCATCATAAATATTGAAAGCGCAAAACCAGGTTTTCACACCCAATGTCTGCACCTGCTTTACCAGTTCCAGCGAAAGATCAGAGAGTTCCTCGCTTTTGTGCATGGCCAGGCTACGTGAACGTACACGTTCCAGCGCTGCTTCTACCTGCGCTTCTCTTGCCTGTGCTTCGGCTTTCTGCAAGTCGAGGAAACGGGTATAGGTTTGTTCAAAAACTATTGCAAACCGTTCTAATAGCTGAAGTGATTCTTTCGGTCTGGGTTTATTGGTTGACAATGCAAGCATTCCCATGGAAAAATAGGCGAGATGAACTATCCATCGATCACCAGGAAGAAGTTTTACAGGAAATATTTCTTTGCCTACCAATTCGTTTCGAAATTGATTATACAGTTGCAATTCTCTTTCTTTAAATTCTAATACCAATGATTTATGCTGATCTTTCCAGCCCCTGACTACTTTACTCATCACGATAGGCTCATCTATGTTATGCCGGAAAGTTTGGTGCATTTTGTTTCCCTGCAACGTTGCAGAAATCTCCACTACACCTTCTGACTCTTTTATAATACCTATGGTACATTGCTCGGCTGGTTCTCCTAATATTTTCAGTTGCTCATAAAGTACTAAAGACGTTTCTTTCAACTCCTCGCTCCGCTGCATGGCCATTGTTCTTGCACGAACTCTTTCCAATGCCAATTGAATTTGATTTTCTCTTGCCTGTGCTTCGGCTTTTTTAAGGTCGAGGAAGCGGGTGTAAGTTTGCTGAAACACTTTTCCAAATCGCATCAGTACATCATTCTCTTCATTGCTGTAAGGCGTGCCGGAAAAGTTTTCGATGTACAGCGCAACATCATCCAGCAGTACGGTGGAAATGGTTAAGGCCGGTTGCTTCAAAATAAATTCTTTCGACGCTTCGGGAAAACCAGGGAGATGTTTGAACAGATCGCGGTAAAATTTATTCTTCTCTTTCAAATTGAGGTTTACGGCAAAAAAGTTCTGTCCCTGCCTCTTTGCTTCATTAAACTGATCGTAATAGGTGGCTTTAAAATAGGGGATGGTTATGTAGGAAGGGCTGCCAAGGTGGTCGGCTATCCAACTGTTGTAATCATTCCTGTTTTTATAGTCCAATATAAAGCCGGTGTGCTCCACGGGCATTTTCAGGTGAACCAATTGCTCGTACACAATTTGTATTACCTCTTTTAGTTCCTCACTTTTTTGCATGCCCATGCTACGGCTGCGCACCCTTTCCAGGGCTGCTTCTATTTGTGCTTCTCGTGCTTGTGCTTCGGCTTTTTGCAAATCAAGGAAACGGGTATAGGCCCTTTCAAATTCGATGGCGAAGCGAAGCAGGATATCCTTTTCCTGTTGGGATAAGGGCCTCCTGATATCAATACCAAAACAGCCGTAGCGCATATAGGCTTCGGTGTAATATATGCCTTCGGGAAAATAGGAGGGTTTCAATTGCTTTGCTCCTTCCAGCAGATCCTGCCAGGAAATGAAGAAGTTTTCAACCTCTGCCGGCTCAATGAAATGCTCGTGTACTGCTAAGCCGCTTCTCCAATCGCGGAAGCATCCTGCTGTGTAGGGTTCCGTCATGTCCAACGGGTAGGTAATAGCCTTGGTGAGAAACTGCTTTTCTCCTTCCTGTTCTTCCATCCATGTGGCCCAAAACAGGTGATCGCCTTTTCCTTCATTGGGCAACCATACAAATGAAAACTCAGCATCAATGTGCAGGAACAACAGCTGTTCGTGAAAAACCTTGGAAATATCCAAGAGTTCGTTGGAGTGCTGCATCAGCATGCTTTGTGTGCGGGTGCGCTCCAATGCAAGCTCTATTTGCGTTTGCCGGTTGCGTTGTTCGGCCTGTTTCAGATCTTCAAAGCGGCGATAGGCCAGGTCGAATACGCCCGCAAAGCGTGTAAGGGTTTCCACATCTTTGGCAGGCGGGTTCGGCACAGCGCCCGGCAGGCTATAGCCAATTTCACCCTGGCTGGTCCGCGCCATTACAAAGGTGAGACCGCCGATGTGGCGAATATCATCGAGGCTAGGCGCCTGCGGATCCACCTGCTGAAAATCGCCCAACGTAATCATCTTCTCAATGTATTCCACAGCCGTGTCAACATCCATAGGAAAAACCAGGGCAGGTTCATTGCTCCGTTCCCAATCGGCTACCAGCTTTACATCGCCATGAATATGCCGGGGTAGCGTCATCACCATGCCGATGCGGGTGCCATCGCCACTGGTCATGGCTTTCTCATATTTTTCCGGAAGCCAGCGCATGTACCAGAAGTATTGCGCTTCGAGGCCTAATGTTACAAATTCGTTGCGCATAGCTACCACGATATCGAGCAACTCATGCGACTCCTGCATGGCAGTTACCTTTGAGCGGATCCTTTCCAATGCTGCTTCAATTTGCGCCTCCTTTGCCTGTGCTTCGGCTTTTTGCAGATCGAGAAAGCGTGTATAAGTTTGGTCAAAAACTTTGGCAAAGCGCTTAAAAATATCAGATTCAGCATACGTTTCTGTGGTAATGATAAGCAGGTAGCCTTTTGAAAAATAAGCCGCATGCCATTGTTGCCAGGTGGGGAAGGTAAAACCAGCGGCCAGCATCGGGTCAAAGAAGGCTTTTATTTGTGGAAGTGCGTATAGGTACGCATAATGCGCAGCCAGGGCGTCTCCACCTTTTTCCAACAGCAGGTATTCATGGTTCTGTTTCCAGCCCTGCAGCATTGCACTGTGCACCTCATCTTCATCATTCGGAATGCTTACGGGCGGCATTACACCCATTTCGTTGGCAAACCAAAATTCATCGCTGCCTTCCTGTGCGTTGCACAAAGCAAAACCTGTTCCCCAAAGCTGCCCACCCAACAGGCGGATCTGTTCAAAAAGAACAATTGCCACTTCATTGAGCTCAGTACTTTTTTGCATAGCCATAGTTCTGCTACGCACTCTTTCCAAAGCCGCCTCTATCTGCGCTTCCCGGGCCTGCGCTTCAGCCTTTTGCAAATCCAGAAACCGGGTGTATGATTGTTCAAAAGTCTTTGCAAACCGCTTGAATATGTCGTATGATTCTGGAACAGGCTGCAGCGTGATAAACAGCAGGTTGCCATGCGCGAAGTTGAATGCATTGTGTACTTGCCTTTGCGGCGTTTCTGCGCCCGACGCTTCAGATTTTTTGAATGAAGCGTTCAGTAAGGGGAAGGAGCGGAGATAAGCATAGTATTGCTGCATCTCTTTTCCCGAAAAATCGTAGGTAATAAAGTCTTCATGTTTTCTCCACGAATCTAGCTGCCTGCGGTGCCATACATTTTCTTTAGCCGGCATGCGGAAGGGTGGGTTCACCGAACCATCTGCATTACTCATCCATGACACCAGTTCAGTGTCGTCATTTTCCCAAACGGTAAATCCACTTGCGTACGATTCAATACCCAATGCTTTTACCTGATGAAAAAGAAGGGCAGCGATTTCGCCCAGTTCTGAGCTTTTTTGCATGGCCATGGTGCGTGCACGTACGCGTTCCAGTGCAAGTTGTAGCTGCGCCTCACGAGCCTGTTCTTCTGCCTTTTGCAGATCGAGAAAACGGATAAACGATTGCTCAAAAACATTGCCAAAGCGCTTCAGGATTTCGTTTTCTTCCTCGCTAAAT
>Ga0114939_10003926_pt1 | contig 10070 bp, 12 predicted proteins | sample AshMeaCrysSpring_FD_87196 | JGI IMG/M metagenome (GOLD analysis project Ga0114939, IMG submission 87196) | Groundwater microbial communities from Big Spring, Nevada to study Microbial Dark Matter (Phase II) - Ash Meadows Crystal Spring | ecosystem: Environmental > Aquatic > Deep subsurface >... | reverse complement strand
TACGCGCTAAAATTCTCTCCCCATCTTCCATTAAATTCAATACCCCGCAGCGCAAAATTAACTAAACAGGAGTTACGCAGTTGAAGTGGTGACTGCTTGATTTAGCTGGAAAGTCATAGACCGGCTCCTTCCGTAACCGATTGAAAATGTTAAATGTATTTTCCAACTGCGTAACTCCTGCTAAAATCACCTTTGCATATCAGGGCTGATATATTCTGATTCACTTTCGTTACCAAAAGTTAGGGCCGTACGGCGTATCGGATAATACACATTTTGTGAGTTACTTTTATGGCAATGCACATTAAGACTAAATGGCACAAACATCAGGATAAAACGGTCGAAGATTCGGCGAGTGTGTTGGGGGTTAATATTTGGAAGATTGCCGTTCATATGGTAGATCATATTGGCGACGAGAATTTTCAATTTTCTAATACCGAAGAGCGTTTTGTTGTACTAGAAGAGATTTTAATTTTTCTTGTTCAGATCGTAGATCGACTAAGTTATGCAATCCATAATGACAACGAGCGCCATAATTTGGTTACGGCGCTGGTTTTATCACTAGCGGTAAATCTCGAGGAAAACCAAAGTGAATGGTTAGGTAACGGAGATTACCGCAAAAGATTTTTGGATCGTTTTAATGATCGTGCGCAGGAATACGCTAATTTTACTTTTGAAGAAGAACAGCCGGGATACCAATTCCAGCGTTATTTGGGTGAGCGAGTCTTAACTATTATGGGAGAAAAAAATCTCAATCGCTGGGTTATGGACCAAATAATTGATATTGAGATTCCCGAAGCACTCAAAACTCTCCGTCGGGTTTGGCAGGGTTTGATGATGTAAAAGCGCCGCAGAAAAATAAAAGTGTTGAGTGAGGCGCGGTAATGCGGTAGGATTCTTGGTGTCAACAACTGGAGTAGACAAAAATGCAATACCTGAGGATTATTCCGATGTTTTTATTCGTTTTGGTGCTGTACAACATTTTGGCGATGTTTGGAGTTGTGATGGGTGCGCCCCTCTTTGAAATCCAGCTTTTCTCAGGAGATATTTGGGGACCGACGACTGGCGATTTATTAATGGTTGTAGGAATTATTACCCTGTATATTGAATTGGTGAAATCCACCAGTTCAGACGCAACTGCAATTATTGATCACACGCTATCGGTTTTTGTATTTATTGGATTCCTGGTGGAATTCTTGGTAATGAAAGGCACCGCCACTTCAACCTTTGTGATGCTGATGCTAATGTCACTATTAGACGTGGTCGCGGGATTTACAATTACCGTATCAAGCGCCCGACGCGATATGAGTTTCCACAATTAAATCCCTGAGGATTATATTTCCCGTTGCTTGCGGCGGGGTTATTTGTTTCCCTTTACTCACCGCCACCCGAATTTTTATTTTTCTCGGGGGCGGTTTTTCATTGCACAACCGTATCGAAATCGTCACGGGAGAGCAGTAATTGAATCCCCCGGCGCGTTACCGGATTAATAATTAAAGGTTGCGTCAGGAGCGGGCGAATGCGCGGGCAATCTTCACCCGAGCGTTGCACCCCCGTGAGTATAATCAGCACCAATAATTCATGATTCTCAGGGCGCGAATGCCCGAAAGTTTTTTTCTCCGCCGCAACAATTTTCAACACCGCAGACTCGCCCGCCGATAACGGCAACTCGTAATTTAATCCCAACCACACCGGCTCCACGACCGAAAATACCAGCTCCGGTTCATCCAGCGACTGCAGGTAATGGATTATCGGATGGTCAACGTCCTCGTGAAATAACTTGAAGCGATGGCAAGATTCAAATCCTGGCAATCCGTCAGGAAAAAACAAGATTGTCTGCGGGTCAACCTCTAAAACTCCGAAATAACGCGTTTTAATTAACATTCAGCACCGCAAAGAACAATTTTTCGCCGTAGGCACTTTGAGAACACTGGGATAGAATAGGACTTTCTCAAATATAATTCTATCATGAATTAGCAGTCCTCTTTTTAATCCCCGAATTGGGGGTATTGCGGCGCATCAGATAATTTTCCCCTCAAAAAAACTAAGAAATCTCTATGCTAGTCATTATTGGTTATATCATAGTTTTGGGTTCGGTCGTGGGCGGGTTTCTCATGGCAGGTGGCCATATCGGAATTTTAATTCAACCGATTGAATTACTGATTATTTTTGGTTCAGCATTCGGCGCATTTTTCGCGGCAAATAGCATGAAAGTCATCGCCGCTGTGGGAGGCGCCATCGGTAGCGCGTTGGCCGGCTCGAAGTATAACAAAGCGATGTATATGGAATTAATGGTGTTGCTCAATTCGATATTCGTTAAGGTGCGCAAAGCTGGATTAATGTCAATTGAAGAAGACGTAGATAATCCCCACAATAGCCCACTATTTCAAGCGGCGCCGAAAATTTTGGCTGATCATCATATTGTTGATTTTCTTACGGATTATCTTCGTCTGATGACCGGCGGCAATATCGATGTCCATCAACTCGATAATCTTATGGAAATGGACATCGAAACCCACCACCACGAGTTGGAAATGCCGATCCATGCGCTTCAAAACCTCGGCGATGGAATGCCGGCGTTCGGAATCGTCGCGGCGGTTATGGGGGTCGTCCACACGATGCAATCGGTGGGGCTACCCCCCTCCGAGTTAGGAAAACTCATTGCCGCCGCGCTTGTCGGCACCTTCCTTGGTATCCTCGCCGCCTACGGATTTATCAACCCCCTGGTGGGATTACTGACCTCGCAGGCCCAAGAATCAACCAAAATCTACGAATCAATTCGCGCCGGATTAATTGCCTATCTCAATGATTGCCCGCCGCCAGTGGCAGTAGAATTCGCCCGAAAGGTAATTTTCTCTACCGAACGCCCGAGCTTCAAGGAATTAGACGAGTACCTCCGCGCCAGTAAAAATAAATCGGATTAAAGGTCATGGCTGAAGATAAAGAGCGCCCGGTATTAATTAAGAAAGTCAAAAAATTCGCCGGCGGTCATCACGGCGGCGCGTGGAAACTCGCCTATTCTGATTTTGTTACCGCGATGATGGCGTTTTTTCTCTTAATGTGGCTACTGGGATCGACTACCGATGGCGATAAAAAAGGCATCGCCGATTATTTCCATAATCCTTGGAAGCCCGCGCTTAGTGGCGGACGTGGCTCCGGCGACGCTACTAGCCCAATTCATGGGGGCGGAGAGGATTTAACTCGCAGCATCGGTCAAGTAAAAAGGACCAATACCGGAAGCCGCAACAAATCCTCTTTTAGCTCCGACGACTCAGATGGACATTTTAATTCTCAACGCACCGGCACCCCAGAAATTGGAGAGGAGCAAGATGAGACTAATCAATTCAGGATTGACATCAGCAATCTCAGTAATGCTAAAGGAAAATTAGAAAATCTCATCGAGCAAGATTCGGGGCTACATCAATATAGTGGACAATTCAATATCGACATTACGACCGAAGGGCTGCGGGTGCAAATGGTCGATGCTGAAAACCGTCCAATGTTTGAAGTCGGTTCGACCCGATTCGAACCTTACGCATTAGGAATGATATCGAAAATTGCCCCAATTATTGACCAACTTCCGAATCATGTGAGTATCGCCGGACATACTGATTCGCGTCCATATCAGGGCGGCGGACGGAGTTATAGTAATTGGGAATTATCCACTGATCGGGCAAATGCGGCGCGGCGTGCCCTAATTGCTAGCGGAGTTAAGGATAACAAATTTATGCGCATTGTCGGCCTTGCCGACAGCGTACCTTTAGACTCCAAAAATCCTCTCAATCCAATCAACCGACGCATCTCAATTATCGTGATGAATCGAAATACCGAGCGTCAATTAATTGAAAATAGCGGACCAATGGTAGAGATCCGTTCTAATCAAGAATTGCCGCCACCTTTTGCGCCAGCTATTCAAATAAGCATCCCATCTATTTTACCTCCTAATCCTATGCTACAACCTAATCCTAAACACTAAAATATAGATTCACCTGAACAGGTATAGCGCATAAAAAATGGCTGGGGAAAAAGAACGTCCGATTATTATAAAAAAGACGAAAAAATTGGCCGGCGGGCATCACGGTGGCGCATGGAAGTTGGCCTATTCCGATTTTGTTACCGCAATGATGGCGTTTTTTCTCTTAATGTGGCTCTTGGGTTCTACCAGCGAGGGCGATAAAGGCGGCATCGCCGATTATTTTATTAATCCCTGGAGGCCCTCACTACGCGGCGGGCGCGGTGATGGCGATGCCACCAGTCCAATTGATGGCGGGGGTGAAGACTTAAGATATACCTTTGGACAAGTAAAAAAGACCAATACTGGAACTTTTGATAAAAGAATAGGCACTAGTTCGGAGGAACTCGATGGATATTTTAATTCTCAACGTATTGGCCTCGGCACTAATGAAATAACTCCTGGAAATGAGGAGACTATTGTCAAACTTGATATAGCAAATCTTAAAGACGCCCAACAAAAACTAGAACAACTTATCGAAACCGATACAAAATTGCATCAGTATAGTGGTCAGTTTAGTATCGCAATTACTATGGAGGGGTTGCGCGTCCAAATCTTAGATGAGGAAAATCGCCCGATGTTTGATGTTGGCTCTACGCAAATGAAAGAATACGCCATCGAAATTATGCGGAAGATCGCGCCAATTATTAATCGACTCCCCAATCATATTAGCATTGTCGGCCACACTGATGCGCGTCCTTATGCGGGAAAAAATCGCGGATATAGTAATTGGGAATTGTCTGCTGACCGGGCGAATAGCGCCCGCCGCGAATTGGTTAATAGTGGCGTTCAGGAAAACAAATTTATGCGAATTGTCGGGATTGCTGATAGCATCCCTTTGGATCACGGAAATCCCCTCAATCCAATTAATCGACGTATTTCGATTATCATAATGAATTATACTACCGAGCGTAAATTGCTAGAAAATAGCGGCCCGGTTATAGAAGTGGGTAGCGACGCCCACCCACCGCCGCCTGGAGTTCCAAATTTGCAACCCAATAATCTTAATCCGCCAATTAGTTCCCCATCGGGGAAAAAACGCTGATGGGTGATTTATCTGCCCGGATATTGAAAAGTTGGCCGGTAGGTATTGCTTTGATAATTCAATTAGTGGTATTTGGCGGAATTAAATTTATCGTAATTCATCTAGAGCCGCAATTATTCTTCGCTGATCAGTTATTTCCCCGATTATTATTCGCTGGAATCCAAGGTTTAATTGCTGCGGGTATCAGCGCAATTCTGCCATTAGAGCGTTGGTGGATTATATTTCAGGCGTTATTTCCCGGTGCAATTCTTGTTGGACAAACGGCACAACTCCCACCGTCATTATGGCTTGGAGGTTTTGTCTTGCTGTGGTTAATTTATCGCAATGCACTACGCGAACGAGTCCCGCTTTATCTTTCAGGTTCCGAGGCGTGTCGTGCCGTAAGCGAATTATTACCGTCGGGAAATTTTCGTTTTATCGATTTAGGGTGCGGTACCGGTGGGTTAATTACGCACTTGGCAAAAATGCACCCGCTCGGTTATTTTGAAGGGATTGAATCTGCGCCGTTGCCGTGGCTGATAGCACGATTGCGGATTTTCGGTAAAAATAATTGTCGCATTCGCTGGGGAGATTTTTGGAAGATATCACTCGGCGATTATGATGTAGTATATTGTTTTCTCTCGCCGGCACCAATGGAGCAACTGTGGTGCAAAGTCAGGGCGGAATTGCCGCATGGTTCGTTGCTAATTAGCAATAGTTTCCAGATAAATAACGCTCCGCCCCCAAGTGAAATTGTACAACTCTCAGAGCAAATCGGCCCTCTGTACATTTGGCGAAGATAATCACTGCGAAGCGGATTAGCGAGACGATTTAATAAAATTAGGTTTCATCCCGCTATAAATCGAAAAAACTAGCGGCGAAATGGGACAAGTCGGAATAAATGGCGACGTCTTTAATTTCTTCAGCAGCCTCAAGGGTTTCCGGGCCATTTCCCGTTAAGACTAATACCGGTTTTCCTCCAGCGGCACGGGCGGCTTGCAGATCGCGCACTGAATCACCGACACAGGCAACTCCCTCCAAACGCATCGCCAATCGCTGTGCGATTTCTAAATACATCCCCGGCCGGGGCTTCCGACAATTGCAATTTTCCCATGGCCCATGAGGACAAAAAAAGATCGCATCGACTCGCCCGCCCAATGTAGCAAGTTGCTGCTCTAGTTTTGCGTGAATCTGAATTAGAGTCCCGATATCGAATAGACCATGGGCAAGTCCGGCTTGATTGGTCGCAATGATCAGGCGATGGCCGGCCTGATAAAGTCGAGCCATCGCCTCCAGGCTACCGGGAATTGGTTGCCATTCCGCTGGCGATTTGACGTATTGCGCAGAATCGTAATTGATCACGCCGTCGCGGTCGAGAATAATCAAGGCCATAATTTATTGGAAAGGAAAATTACATGGTGTGAGTTGGGCGCTCAGATTTGAATCCCGCAAGGTAAGTATCAATCTTAGTGCGGAGGACACCCTTATCCTGTTCGCCGAATTGGATACCGATTCCAGCGGCCCGCCCGCCTTGAGTACCACGCGGAGAAATCCAAACTACTTTACCCGGAACCGGAATGCGGTCCGGCTCCTCCAAAAGGGTAATCAGCATAAAGACCTCATCGCCTAATTGATAAGCGCGAGGCGTAGGGATAAACAAACCACCGCCTTTAATAAAGGGCATATAAGACATATACAGGGAATTTTTGTCTTTAATCGCCAGGGCCAAAATCTTATTTTGCGGCGAAGACAGCGTAGTCGAGGGCGTCAGTACTTCAGACATCTCTTTATCTCCCAAAGATTAATCAGGCGCACGTCTATAAAATATTGGACTAGGCGCGCCACGGAATTAACAAATCCTCCCAAAGGAGTTGCAGATTAGGATTGGTTGGACCACGCACCAAACGCAATGCCTGATTGAGGCGCTCCATTTGTTGGTAAATACGGCTAATTCCCAGGCGCGGGATTAGAATATTAAGGCGCGGCACAAGGTCAATATTAACCAACATTGACTGGGGCGCGAGCGCGAGTTTGATCATATCGGCGCTCCAACTCCATTGAAAAGTGATTAATTGATCGGCCTCATAAGCGCTCCAGGATTGCGCCACCGCCACCGGTGTCTTGCGGCGCAAAATTACCTCCTCCCACTCGGTAAATCGGTCGCGGCGCTGCTCGAGGGTTTGCGTCAATTCCCAAGCGACAAGCGGTCCGCCCGCCGCGAGATTGAGCAAGAGGGCGATTTGCCCCTGGTTGTCCAGTCCCCGAGAGCGAAACCAGGGTAGCGCCTTTTCCAAAGGCACCGCCGGTAGCGGGACGAGGTGACAGCGACTGCGGACGGTTGCCGGGAGGTGATTCGGGTTAGCGGTCGCCAGGATTAATAGGGTTGCTGCGGGAGGCTCCTCTAAACTTTTGAGGAGGCTATTGGCGGCGTTGACGTTCATGCGGTCGGCCGGGGCAATGAGCGCGACCTTTCGGCCACCTGCGTGGGATTTCAGCGTTAGCCACTCGCCGAGCGCCCGGATTTGATCGACCACGATATAACGGCTACCTTTTTTGCGCGTCCCTTGTACGGCATCTTCGGCGGCTTCTTCGTGGGGGTCAGACTGTTCCGCAGCGGGTTGAATCCAAAGAAAATCTGGGTGGGTACCAGCCCGAAATAAATGACACGCCGGACATACGCCGCACGCTGTCCCGTGGTCGTTCGGATGGGCGCACAACAACGCCTGAGAGAAAGCCCGCGCCACGATAGTCTTCCCGACCCCGCGCGGTCCACACAACAGTGTGGCGTGCGGCAGGCGCTCCTGGCGGAGATAACCCCCCAGGCGGCGCCAAATGTCATCGTGCCAAGGTAGGAGTTCCGGCGCAGTGGACATTTCTTCAGCTAGGTTGATACCACAGCGCGCCGGTAAGACGTCGGGTAAAGCGCCACATCCCCCAGCCAAACAGCAGAGGCAAAAAGAGGATTTCCATGGTTGTCACCGCGATCATGGTAAAGATCGCGTCGAAAAAGTGATCAAAATTGTCCTTTAGGACGCTAGCAGCGGCCCGGATCGCCTCGACTTTATCCGTGGCGCTATCGAACCACCGGCTAACGAACCACTGTTCACTGTGGCTTTTGGAGTTGGCGATATTACTGTAAATCGTTTGGGTTTTTTCTTGAATGTCCGCAAGGCGCGCCCGTGCCTTTTCGTACGGCGGCGCAAGGAATAGCTCGTATCCCTGATGCGAGGCAATTAGGACGGTGGGTATCCCGAAGCGAAAGAGGACCACTAGCGCCAGCGTGGTCTGACACAGACTACCGAGATGAAAACGCCACCCGCTACGGGCATGGCGCAGGGCATACACGATGAACCCTAACAAGACACAAAACGGGATCACCAGCTTGAAACCGATACTAGCATCGATGACCAGGATTAATTCGGTCAGGGTCGCGGCGCTCGCGGCTAGTAAGAGATAATCCGAGAATCGGTCGATTAGCCGGTCGAAGGGGTCGAGGATTTTCCCTGGTTCAATCGAGCCATTAACAAGCGCCCCGGCACCAACGGTAAAGGTCGCCGCCACTGACAGTGCACCATTGACCGATTTAGCGATAAAAAAGGCGGCGGCGGTGCGCTCGACCATACGTTGGGCAATCGCCTGGGCCTGTTGGTCAATCGCACCGAGGAATTGGCCGCTGGTCGCGTATCCGACCCAACTCGTGAGCACAAAAAGGAGAATTACCCCGGCGATCTGTACTGATCGCGGGATTTTTCTTAGAAAACCCATCCACGACAGGTGGGTAGATTGCCGGTTTTCTGGGAGCGGTTCTTGCGAATCTCCCGATTTTTCCGGGGAAGTATCGTTCACTGTTGCCTCCAAAATTTAGGGCCAAAAAAGCTATCTGTATCCAGTATACATCATTCCTCGAGGTTTTTTAGGCCTGACAGTCACATTCGACCATCCCGCGCCTTACTTCCGAGCCTCCTGTACATTTCCATTTTCATCCTGGCGTCCGCGAAACACAACCAACAGTGGACAAATAATCGGCCCGCGCCTACTCTACGTAGTTTCGCAACCACAGGCGGGGAGTCGCTCGCCATCTGTGGCCCGCTTCAACGTAGGGCAGAGGAGGGCCGCTCGGGCGATTGTCCGCGGTGTCGCGGTTTGCGTTTCGCAGGCGACAGCGTGAAAATAGCGCTGCGCGGATGGTTGGTGGAGTGGTGATGGGTAGCCACTGGGGGGCCTAGAAGACGACACCACTCCCGCGCCGGTGGTGATACTGCTAGCTTCATGTTGGCGTCCAGCGAAATGCGAACTACGCGATGCGAGTTGTAAATCAAGGTGACGAGCGGCATGCATTCTGTGGACTCCAATATCCGACCCCGAATATAGTGTAATTTTAATCGTCACAATGCGGAAAATCTTGACCAGCTAATCATCCCGTTTTAATAACTTTTAATTTGAGGAGAGCCGTATGCGCGCCCCTTTTTTCCCTGTGATTGCGAGTATTTTATTATTTCTAAATTTGGGTGGCTGTAGCCCCCATCAGGAGTATCACCCGAAGACCGAGATCTGTCTCAATTCTACCGCTGATCCAGCGCCCGAGTGTGATTCGCATTCGGTGCAAAAATATCCTGATTATCTGCTCGGGATTATTGAATTTGATGACCAGGGATTACTCTTTGCGCGCCAGCAACTCGACGCCCTCGTCAATAATATTTATGAACAGGCGATCGGTAAAGATTTATTAATGGTTGCCTTTATGCATGGCTGGGGACATAACTCCACACCCGATGATCAACAGCTTCTGGCATTTCGCAATTTACTCGGACGTATCAATACGCTCGAAAAACAATTGACTGATGAGACTCAGGAGTCGCCCCGTGCAGTTATTGGGATTTATCTCGGTTGGCGCGGAAAATCAATTACTGTCCCGCTATTAGATAATTTGACTTTTTGGGAGCGATCCCATGTTGCACGCAATATCGGCGAGGTGGGTTTAGCCGAAGTTTTAGGTCGTCTCGAACGCATAAAATTTGATAAAGAGAGTATTGGCGT
>Ga0114939_10003925_pt1 | contig 10079 bp, 10 predicted proteins | sample AshMeaCrysSpring_FD_87196 | JGI IMG/M metagenome (GOLD analysis project Ga0114939, IMG submission 87196) | Groundwater microbial communities from Big Spring, Nevada to study Microbial Dark Matter (Phase II) - Ash Meadows Crystal Spring | ecosystem: Environmental > Aquatic > Deep subsurface >... | reverse complement strand
GTCTGGGCGCACCACATGTTCACCACCGGCATGCCGGTGACCGGGCAGCTGTTCTTCATGTACGCGACCATGCTGATCGCCGTGCCCACCGGGGTGAAGATCTTCAACTGGCTGGCGACGATGTGGAGGGGCTCGATGACCTTCGAGACGCCGATGCTGTTCGCGATCGGCTTCATCGTCGTGTTCACCATCGGCGGCTTCACCGGCCTGGTGTGCGCCATGGCGCCGATCGACATCCAGATCCAGGACACCTACTACGTGGTGGCCCACTTCCACTACGTGCTGGTGGCAGGCTCGCTGTTCGCGCTGTTCGCCGGCACCTACTTCTGGCTGCCGAAGTGGACCGGCCACATGGTCGACGAGCGGCTGGGCAAGTGGCATTTCTGGACGTCGATGATCACCTTCAACATCACCTTTTTCCCGATGCACTTCCTCGGGCTGGCCGGCATGCCGCGCCGCTACGCCGACTACCCGATGCAGTTCGCCGACTTCAACATGGTCGCCTCGATCGGCGCCTTCGGCTTCGGCCTGACGCAGCTCATCTTCCTGTGGGCGGTGCTCAAGTGCATCAAGGGCGGCGAGAAGGCCAGGGACAACTACTACGACGCCCACGACGACGGCCTGGAGTGGACGGTGCCGTCGCCGGCGCCGTTCCACACCTTCGAGACGCCGCCGAAGATCGAGTGGAAGCACGTGCACTGAGCGGGATGCCGTCGATGTTGACCGAGGGCGAGAAGCGGACCAACCGCCGGACGGCGCTGGTCCTGCTGTCCGTGGTGGCCGTGTTCTTCGCCGGCGTCGTCGTGCGCCGCTGGCTGTTCGGCGGCTGAGGCGGGAACTGCCGCGATGAGCGTACCGCGCGCCGCCTCGACCGAGAACCGCGCCATCGGCCGCAAGCTGGTGGTGGTGGCGGTGCTGATGTTCGGCTTCGGCTGGGCGCTGATCCCGCTGTACCGCAAGATCTGCGAAGTGACCGGCATCAACCTGATCACCAGCAAGGACCCGGCGGTGGAGGCGCGCGCGCGCAACACGCAGGTCGACACCAGCCGCACGATCGTGGTCGAGTTCGACGCCAACCGGCAGGGGCCGTGGCGCTTCAAGCCGCACGTCAACCACATGACCGTGCACCCCGGCGAACTGGTGCACGTCGACTACGACCTGGTCAACCTCGAGGGCCGGGCGATGGCCGGGCAGGCGATCCCGAGCTACGCGCCGCGGCAGTCCGAGCGCTACTTCCAGAAGCTGGAGTGCTTCTGCTTCAAGCAGCAGGTGCTGGCCGCCGGCGAGACGCGGCGCTTCCCGGTCGTGTTCTTCATCGACCCGGATCTGCCGAAGGACGTGACGCAGATCACGCTTTCGTACACCTTCTTCGAGGTCGCCGGCGCGCTGCCGCAGGCCGCTCGGGGCGGAACGAATGCAGGTGGCTGAGATGAGCCCGGACGGGGCGCCGCACCGGCGCAAGGCTTCGCTGGCGCAGACGGCGCGCGCCGTCGCCTGGTCGTTCTTCGGCGTGCGCAAGCGCGCCCACTACGAGGCCGATTCGGCGCAGCTGAATCCGGTGCACGTGATCGTCATGGGTGTGGTCGGCGCGGCGGTGTTCGTCGGCGTGCTGATCCTGATCGTCCGCTGGGTCGTGAGCTGACCGGCGCAGGCAAACGCGGCAAGAGGTCGGGAGGGGAGAAACGAGATGGGCAACACGCACAGCGGCACGGCGCCCGACTATTTCGTGCCGGCGCCGTCGAACTGGCCGATGGTCGGGATGATCGCGATGATCTTCACCGGCTTCGGGGCGGCGATGCTGGTGAACCACAAACCGATGGGCGGCTGGGTGCTGCTGGCCGGCACGGCGGTGCTCGCGTACATGATGTTCGGCTGGTTCGGCACGGTGATCGGCGAATCCGAGGCCGGCAGGTACCGCCACAAGGAGGACCTGTCGTTCCGCTGGGGCATGGGCTGGTTCATCTTCTCCGAGGTGATGTTCTTCGCCGGCTTCTTCGGCGCGCTGTTCTACGCGCGCGTGATCACGATGCCGTCGCTCGGCGACTTCGATCACAAGCTGCTGTGGCCCGACTTCACCGCCACCTGGCCGCATGCCGGGCCGGCGGGCGTCGTCGAGGGCTTCACCAAGATCCACGCCTGGCCGCTGCCGACCATCAACACCTTCCTGCTGGTGACCTCGGGCGTCTGGCTGACGATCGCCCACCATGCGCTGCGCGCCAACCACCGCGGCAGGGCCGCGTTCTGGCTGTTCATGACGCTGGCCTTCGGCTTCACTTTCGTCGGCATCCAGGCCTACGAGTACATGCACGCCTACCGCGACCTGAACCTGCGGCTGGACTCCGGCATCTTCGGCTCGACGTTCTTCATGCTGACCGGCTTCCACGGCTTTCACGTGCTGGTGGGCGCGATCATGCTCACCGTCGTGCTCCTGCGCGTGCTCAAGGGGCATTTCAAGCCCGAGCACCACTTCGCCTTCGAGGCGGCCGCCTGGTACTGGCACTTCGTCGACGTGGTCTGGATCGGCCTGTACATCGTCGTCTACTGGCTCTAGGCGAGCGGCCGCGACCAACGAAAACGGCGCCCGCGGGCGCCGTTTTCGCTGCGGTCGCCGGTCAAGTCCGGTGCACCTTCAGCCGGCTGCCGGCATCGTCGATTTCCTCCAGCACCACGTCGAAGCCCCACAATTCCTTGACGTGCGCCAGCACGGACGTGACGCTGTCGCCATCGAGCAGCCGGCCGTTGAGGACCCGATGATGCAGCAGCAGCGCGCGGTCGGCGTCGTCGTTGGCGCGGGCCACGGCGATCTGCGGCGTGTGCGCCTCGGGCCGGTACTGCGCGGCCAGCGCCTGGCGCAGCCGCTGGTAGCCCTGCTCGTTATGGATGGCGAGCACGTCGTACTTGCTGCGGTCCTCGGCGCCGTCGTGCAGCAGAAACAGGCGCAGGTCGCGCATCACCTTCGGCGACAGGTACTGCTCGATCAGGCTCTCGTCCTTGAAGTTGGCCATCGCGAAGCCGATCGACTCGACCCACGGCTGTCCGGCGAGCTGCGGGAACCACTGCCGGTCCTCGTCGGTCGGGTGCTCGCAGATGCGGCGGATGTCCCGATACAGCGCGAAGCCGAGCGCGTATGGGTTGATGCCGCGGTAGTACTTCGAGTCGAACGACGGCTGCGCGACCACGTCGCTGTGGTTGGCCAGCCACTCGAGCATGAAGCCGTCGTCGACCTCGCCCTGGTCGTACAGCTCGTGCAGCAGCGTGTAGTGCCAGAAGGTGGCCGCGCCTTCGTTGGCGACTTTGGTCAGCCGCTGCGGGTAGAAGTACTGCGCCACCTTGCGCACGATGCGCACCAGCTCGCGCTGCCACGGGGCCAGCTTCGGCGCGTGCTTCTCGATGAAGTACAGCAGGTTTTCCTGCGGCTCGAAGGTGCTGCCGCCGTTCGGGTCCGCCTTCGCGCCTTCGTACAGGTAGGCGTAGTCGGCGTTGAAGTGGCGCTCGGCGAAGCGCAGCCGCTCGGCCAGCCGCTCGCGCTCGCGCCTGGCCGACAGCCGGCCCGGCTTGCGGTAGCGGTCGACGCCGTACGGCGCGATCGCGTGGCAGCAGTCGAGCACCTTCTCGACCTCGCGCCAGCCGTGCTGCTGCTCGCACTGGACCACGTAGTCGCGGGCGAACTTCAGGTAGTCGAGGATCGAGTCGGCCTGGGTGAACTGCTGGAACAGATAGTTGCCCTTGAAGAAGGCGTTGTGGCCGTAGGCGGCATGCGCCATCACCAGCACCTGCAGGGCCAGCGAGTTGGTCTCCATCAGGTAGACCAGCGCCGGGTTGGTGTTGATGACGATCTCGTAGGCCAGCCCCGACTGGCCCTTGCGGTAGCCGCGCTCCTGGCCGACCAGCTGCTTGCCGAAGCCCCAGTGCGGGTAGTGCACCGGCATGCCGACGGTGGAGCACAGATCGATCATCTGCTCGGCGGTGATCAGCTCGTACTGCACCGGATAGGTCGACAGGCCGAAGCCGGCGGCGTGCCGGGCCAGCGCCTTGTCGAAGCGCTCGAGCATCGGCAGCGTCCACTCGGAGCCGGTGGCGATCGGCGCGGCGACGCGCTGCCGTTGCGGCATCGGCACGGTCGGCCGGGTCAGCAGCTTCGGCCACGGGCGTTCGCGGCCGCCGGCCGGATCCTGCGGCTTGCCTGCGCTCATGTGCGGGCCTCGCGGCGGGCAAACAGCTCGCGGAACACCGGCCAGATGTCGCCGCGGCCATGCACCTGCCGGCGCGCGAAGGAGAGGTCGGTGATCGACTCGTACGCCTGCCAGAGGTCGGAGGGCCGGTTGAACAGGCCGTGCGCGTTCGGGATGTCGACGTAGGCGAAGTAGCGGGCCAGTGGCAGCAGCACGTCGCGGGCGAAGGCGGCGCTGCGCGCACCGTCGTCGGAACCACAGTCGCCGTCGGAGGCCTGGGCCAGGTAGATGTTCCAGTCGGCGCCGAGGTAGCGCGCCTCGATCACCTTGTGCGCCAGCTCCAGCGCCGGCAGCACCAGCGTGCCGCCGGAGAGCCGATCGTGAAAGAACGTCTCCTCGTCGACTTCCTCGGCGGTCTCGGTATGGCGGATGAAGACGATGTCGACCCGGCCGTACTTGCGCTCGAGGAACAGGTACAGCAGCGTGAAGAAGCGCTTGGCCAGGTCCTTCTTGCGCTCGTCCATGCTGCCGGAGACGTCCATCAGGCACAGCATCACCGCGCGCGTGGCCGGCGAAGGCATCGGCGCGCGCGCCCGGTAGCGGCGATCGACGTCCTCGAGGAAAGGCAGGTCGGCGCGACGGCTTCGCAGCCGCTCGATCTCGTTCAGCAGCTCGGCGCGCGCGATCGGATCGGCCGCGTCGGCGGCTCGCTCCAGTTCCTCGATCTGCTCGGCCAGGCCGCCGCGCAGCGCGATGCGGCGGGCGATCGACATGCGCACGGTCATCGGCGCTGACAGGTTGCCCGGTACGCCGTCGCGGCTGTAGCCCGCGCGGCGCGTCCGCTCCATCGTCACCTCGCCGAAGCGCGTGCGCTCCAGGTTCGGCAGTTCGAGGTCGTCGAAGAACAGCGCCAGGAACTCGTCGCGCGACAGCACGAAGGCGAAGGAATCGCGACCCTCGCCCTCGCCGGGCTCGTCGCCCTCGGGCCCGCCGCGGCCCGAGCCGCCGGGCGGGCGGTCGATCGAGTCGCCGGGCACGTACTCGCGGTTGCCGGGCAGCACGAAATCGCGGCTGCCGGTGTCGTCGTCATGGTGCAGGAACGGCTCGCGCAGGCCGCGGCCGGGAATGGTGATCCGGCCGCCGCGGCCGACGTCGGTGATCGAGCGGCGCGAGAACTCCTCGTCGGCGGCGCGCTTGATCTCGTCCTTGAAGCGGCGCACGAAGCGCTCGCGGTTGACCGCGCCGCGGCCCGGCGGGTCCGAGCGGCGGTCGACGATCCGCATGTAACGGCTGGGAGCGACCAGGTCCGACATCGCTCGGCTCCGGGACGGCGGTCCGCTACGACTGCGCCGACTTCTTGAAGTGCAGGTACCAGTCGACCAGGCGGCGTACCTGCTTCTCGGTGTAGCCGCGCGCCACCATCCGGTTGACGAAGGACTTGTGCCGCTCGTCGAGTTCCTGCGAGCCCTTGGCCTCGAAGCTGATCACCGGCAGGATGTCCTCGGTCTTGCTGAACATCCGCTTCTCGATCACCGAGCGCAGCTTCTCGTAGCTGGTCCAGTGGGGGTTCTTGCCGTGGGCCCGCGCCCGCAGCACGAAGTTCACCACCTCGTTGCGGAAGTCCTTCGGGTTGCTGATGCCGGCCGGCTTCTCGATCTTCTCCAGTTCCGCGTTCAGCGCCTCGCGCGAGTACTGCATGCCGGTGTCCGGGTCGCGCCAGTCCTCGTCGAGCAGCCACTTGTCGGCGTAGGTGACGTAGCGGTCGAAGAGGTTTTGCCCGTACTCGCCGTAGGCGTCCAGGTAGGACATCTGCAGTTCCTTCTCGAGGAACTCGGCGAAGCGCGGGATGATCCACTCCTTGGTGTGCGCGCGCAGCCGCCGCTTGTACTCGTCGGGCAGGTCGTCCTTGGCCAGCCGCTCCTCGAGCACCACCAGCAGGTTGACCGGGTCGGCGGCGATCTCCGACGGATCGCGATTGAACGCGGCCGAGATGGTCTTGAACGCCCAGCGCGTCGACAGTCCGGAGAAGCCCTCGGCCGCGCCAGCGTCGTCGCGGTACTCCTTGACGCTCTTGGCGCGCGGGTCGAGGTCCTTCAGGTTCTCGCCGTTGTAGGAGCGCATCTTCGAGTAGACGGACGAGTTCTCCGGCACCACCAGCCGCGACAGCACTGTGAACTCGGCCAGCGTGCGCAGCGTCTGCGGCGCGCACGGCGAAGCGGCGAGCGTGGAGGACTTCAGCATCTTGTCGTAGATGCGGATCTCCTCGTCCACGCGCAGGCAGTACGGCACCTTGACGAGGTAGACGCGGTCGATGAACGCCTCGTTGTCCTTGTTGTTGCGGAACTTCAGCCACTCGGCCTCGTTCGAGTGAGCCATGATGAAGCCGGCGAACGGCATCGCCGGCAGCGCCTCGGTGCCCTTGAAGTTGCCTTCCTGCGTGGCGGTGAGGATCGGGTTGAGCACCTTCAGCGGCGCCTTGAACATCTCGACGAACTCCACGCAGCGTGCCGAGCCCAGGCACAGCGCGCCGGAGTAGCTGTAGGCGTCGGGATCGTCCTGCGCGTAGCGCTCGAGCATGCGCAGGTCGATCTTGCCGACCAGGCTGGAGATGTCCTGCGTGTTTTCGTCGCCGGGCTCGGTCTTGACGATGCCGATCTGGTTCAGCACCGAGGGCATCACCCGAACCACGCGGAACTTGGTCAGGTCGCCCTTGTACTCCTGCAGCCGCTTCAGCGCCCACGGGCTGGCGATGCCCGACAGCGCGCGGCGCGGGATGCCGTAGCGGTCCTCGAGCTGGGCGCCGTACTTGGCGGGGTCGAACAGGCCGAGCGGGGACTCCAGCAGCGGCGAGATGCGGCCGGACACGCTGTCCTTCAGCGCGTAGATCGGAAACTGCTCGCACAGCTTCTTGATCTTCTCGGCCAGCGACGACTTGCCGCCCCCCACCGGGCCGAGCAGGTAAAGCACCTGCTTGCGTTCCTCCAGCCCCTGCGCCGCGTGCAGGAAGTACGCGTACAGCGCCATCAGCGTGTCTTCCATGCCGTGGAACTCGGCGAAGGTGTCCCAGGTCTGGATCACGCGGTTCTGGAAGATGCGCGACAGCCGCGGGTCCTCGGCGGTGTTCAGCAGTTTCGGCTTGCCGATCGCCTCCAGCACGCACTCATGCGCCGACGCATAGGCCATGCGGTCGGTACGGCAATGGTTGAGGAAGTCTTCCAGCCCCATTTCCTCGTCCTGCGCGCGGACGAAGTTGTCCTGGAAGGAAGAGAGAAAACCGGTCGGTGAGTTCATGCAACCTCCTGTCGTCACCGCTTGCGCTGTCCGATGCCGGCAGCAAACGCTTTGCCGCAGCTCGCGGATGACAGCGCACACCCACTTACTGGCATTACGCTAGAACAATTCTGCGCTGCGAATGACTCGAAAAAACAGGGGAATTTTTGTCCTAGACCGTCCGGTGCCGGCGGCGTTCGCGCGCCGATGGCCCCGCGGCCGGCGAGGTATCACCGATCTGCGCGCGATCGCGCACGATCAGTGGTAGCGGCGTGGCTCGATCCAGCCCATCCACCAGCTGAACCAGATGAGCGCGAGCAGCAGCACCGACAGCGCCACGCGTACGGTCAGCGCGTTGACCGTGCGGCCGGTCGCGCCGCGGTCGCGCATCAGGAACAGCAGCGCCGAGCCGAGAGCGACGAGGATTGCGGCGAAGAAGACGGCGATCAGCGCTTTCATCGGGCGCGACGGAAAGGCAACGGTTCATTATCGCAGCGCCGGCACGGGGGGATCGGCATGAAGCGGTGGCGGACCTGGTTCGCGTTCGGCGCCGCCGCGGCGTCCTTCGCGCTGACCGTCTCGCTCGGCCAGTGGCAGTTGCGCCGCGCGCAGGAAAAGCTGCAGGTCCAGGACGCCTGGGACCGTGCCGAACAGGCCGCGCCTGTCGCCGTCGCCGGGGCGATGCTGGCGGAGATCGGCGCGCGGCTGCCGCTGCGTCTGCGGCTGCGCGGGAGGCTGCTGTTCGAGCACGAAGTCTGGCTCGAGAACCGGATGATGGACGGTCGCGCCGGGTGGATGCTGGTGACGCCGCTGCGGCTGGACGACGGTGCGACCGTGCTGGTGAACCGCGGTTTCGCGCCGCGCGACCCGCGCGATCGGCTGCGCCTGCCGACCGTCGCGCGGCCTCAGGGCGAGGTGACGATCGAAGGCCTGGCCGTGCCGCACGCCGCGCGCGTGCTGCAGATCGGCGAGAACGCGCCGGCCGGAACGGGACCGCTCGTTTGGCAGAATTTCGACTTCGACGCCTTCGAGCGCGCGCGCGGCCTCGCCGTTCCGCGCTGGGTCGTGCAGCAGACCGGTGGCGCGGACGACGGACTGCTGCGTCGCTGGCCGCGGCTGGACTCGGGCGTCGACAAGCACCGGGGCTATGCGCTGCAGTGGTTCTCGCTGGCGGCGCTGATCGCCGGACTGACCGTGTATTTCGGCCTGCGCGCGAGATGGCGGGCGAAGCCCTTCAACGACATGACGCATGGCTGAGACCAAGACCGCGCCTCGGATGTCGCACTGGAGGCGGTACCGGGTGCTGTACCTGCTGATCGCGGTATGCGTAGCACCGGTGCTGGCGTCCTACACCGCCTACCACTGGTTGCCGCCTTCGGGTCGCACCAACTACGGGGCGCTGGTGGTGCCGCAGCGCCCGGTGCCGGCGCTGACGCTTGCGCGCCTCGACGGCCAGCCGGTGACGGCGGGCGGCTTTCGCGGCGCCTGGTTCCTGGTGCACGTCGACGGCGGCGCCTGCGATGCGGCATGCGAGAAGAAGCTGTGGGTGATGCGGCAGGTGCGGCTGACCGCCGGCCGCGACGCCGACCGCGTGCAGCGTGCCTGGCTGATCGTCGACGGGGCGCCGCTGTCGACAACGGTGATCCGCGAGTACGACGGCACGCTTTTCCTGCGCGCCAGGCAGGACGAACTGGCCGCTTTCCTGCCTTTGCCGGACCAGCCGGGTGCGAGGCTCGCCGATCACATCTGGCTGATCGATCCGCTCGGCAACCTGATGCTGCGCTGGCCGAAGGACGCCGATCCGAGCCGGATGAAGAAGGACCTGCTCAGGCTGCTGAAGGCCTCGGGGATCGGATAAGTCATGGATGCGACCGCGCTGCTCTGGCTCGCCGTCAAGGCCGTGGCGATCGCCGCGCTGCCGCTGGCCTACGTCACGCGGTCGAAGGACCCGGATAAGTTCCGGAAGCTGGCCTGGGTGACGGCGTTCCTGACGCTGGACCTGGTGATGTTCGGCAGCTTCACGCGGCTGACCGACTCGGGGCTGGGCTGCCCCGACTGGCCCGGCTGCTACGGGCACTCGAATCCGCTGTCGGCCGGCGAGTCGATCCGTGCCGCCGAGACCGCGCTGCCATCGGGCCCGGTGACGATGACCAAGGCGTGGATCGAGATGCTGCACCGCTATTTCGCGATGGCGGTCGGCTTCCTGATCATCGTGCTGACCGTGCTGGCCTGGCGCCGCTGGCGGGGTGCGCGAGAACGCTCGCCGTGGCTGGCCACCGGCACGCTCGGCGCCGTGTGCTTGCAGGGCGCCTTCGGCGCGTTCACCGTCACCATGAAACTGCAGCCGGCGATCGTCACCGCGCATCTGCTTGGAGGCATCGGGCTGCTTGCGCTGCTGACCTTGCTGGCGCTGCGCGAGGGCGAGGCGCCGCGCATTGGCGCGCCGGCGGCGGGGCTGCGCCCGCTGGCTGCTGCTGCGTTGCTTCTGCTGGTGGTGCAGATCGCGCTGGGGGGCTGGGTCAGCACCAATTACGCGGTGCTGGCCTGCCCGGACTTCCCGCTGTGCCAGGGCCGCATCGCACCGCCGGACATGGACTTCGCCTCCGGCTTCACGCTGTGGCGCGACCTCGGTATGAC
>Ga0114939_10003924_pt1 | contig 10079 bp, 10 predicted proteins | sample AshMeaCrysSpring_FD_87196 | JGI IMG/M metagenome (GOLD analysis project Ga0114939, IMG submission 87196) | Groundwater microbial communities from Big Spring, Nevada to study Microbial Dark Matter (Phase II) - Ash Meadows Crystal Spring | ecosystem: Environmental > Aquatic > Deep subsurface >... | reverse complement strand
GCCGAAGATCATCACCTTGAACAGCAAGAAGGCCACCATCAAGCAGGGACTCGAGGTTCCCTATCTGGAGCGCGATTCCTCCGGAAATGCCACCGTGCGGTTCAAGGACGTCGACCTGCTGCTTGAGGTGACGCCGAGTATTTCGCAGGACCGGCGCATCGTCATGAACATCTTCATCACCAAGAACGACGTCGTCGATCCCACGGCACCTGAGCCCGCGCTTTCAACCAATGAGGCCAAGACCGAGATCCTGGTGGAAGACGGGGACACCATCGTTATCGGCGGCATTCTCAAGGATACCAGAAAACTGACCGATCAGGGCATTCCCGGCCTGCGGAAGCTGCCGGCCTTCGGCTGGTTGTTCCGATCCGAGCGGGTGGAAACCAGCAAGAACGAGCTGCTCATTTTTATCACCCCGCGCATCATTCAGCTGGAACAGCGCAAGACGATCTAACCAGATCTCATAACCAAAAAAGCGAATGGCGTTCAACAGCCATTCGCTTTTTTGGCTTTAAGAGGGCAGAAGATCAGGGGGACAGTGATTTCAACTCCTTCTGGGCTTGGTCCGCCAGCGGCGAATCCGGAGCGAGCTGCGCCGCCTTTTGGAATTCGTCGCGGGCTCGGGCCGGGTCGCCGAGACCGCGATACGCCCTGCCGAGTTCATAATGAAGATGGGGGAGTTTGGGCTCTTTGCGAAGGGCCCGGTCCAGTTTCTGGATCGCCTCCTCGTAGCGTCCCAGAGCCAGGTAGGTCGTTGCCAGTCCGGCCAGCGCATTCACGAAGTCAGGGCTCAGCTTCAGCGCTTCGAGAAAATTCTTTTCGGCGCGAACGTAGTCGCCTTTCTGAAAGTAGGCCAGCGCCATGTTCGAGAGCGCAAAGTGGGGCGTGCCGTAGAAGACATCCTCGACGATTCTTTGGTAGGCTTCGATCGCCTTGTCCCAGTCGCCCTTGGCGGAATAGGCATTGCCGAGGCCGTTGATCGCCGGCGCGAAATCGGGCTTGAGCTGAATGGCCCTCTCGAAGTGCGGGATCGCCTGGTCGTAGCGCTCCCGGTAGTAATAGACGAGCCCGATATCGTACTGGATGATGTGGTCCTCCGGATCGAGGCTTTCGGCTTTTTTGAGCTCTCGCAGGGCTGCCAGCAAATTTCCGCCCGCCAGATAGGCCTCGCCGACATTGCGGGTGGCTTCCGCCGCAGCCTTGTTGCGTTCGCCATCGCCTGCTTCAGGCGGATTCCCGCCGCCGGGAGGTGTAGGCGCCGCGCAGGCAGCGAGCCACAGGATCAGGAGAAAAAGACTTGCCTTCGGATGCTGCCATTTTTTCATTATAAACCACCTTGTCTTCAGATCTGATTTCAGGCCTCTTCATCGATCGCCGAATCCGGGACGGATCGGGTTCGGCGCGTTCTTGTCTGCAAGGGCCCGCAGGCCTCAAGCGAACCGGCCAGGTCGGCCGGTTCCCTCTCAGGCTCTTCTGGTGAGTTGGAGACGGCAGGCGATGTCCTCCGCCGTCCGTTTTACGAAGCGCTGAAACTCATCGCCCTGGAGCGGATGCCCGGGTGCCGGCACCTGGCCAAGGTCCTTCGGCCGGATGTAAATGGGCTGATTGACCAGGGCCGGATTCGGCGTGATTCCGAACGCGGGCGGGAACCGGCTTTCGAAATACATGTCCTGAAATCCCGAGAACTTCAGAGCGTGCGCCGTGGAATCGAGAATGGCGATGTCCCCGGGGTGCACCCAGCCGTGCTCGCGGGCCGCCTGAAGCCCGGCGAGGGCTTCGCCGCCATGGGTGCAGGCAATGTGCCCATTTCGGTTGGCGGCCAGCTGCCAATCCATGATGGCCTGCTCCGTGACCGCAGCGAAAAACACCCGCTGACGACCGGCGGCCTGATTGTAGCGCTCCACCATGTAAATCACCCGCGGCATGGAAACGGGGTTGCCGATCATGGCGGCCTGGGCCACACTGGGACGCACCGTGACCGGGACAAAGCGGCGGCGGTCGGCCCGTGGTTCCAAGTAATAGCGATAGACGGGATCGGCATGCTCGGACTGCACTCCGATGATTTTCGGAAGCGCGGTGATTACGCCGGCCTCGAAAAATTTCAGGAATCCGCTCAGCACCGCTGTAATGTTTCCGGCGTTGCCGATGGGGACGACCACCGCCAGCGCCGATACGTCGTATTCGAAATCCTGTGCGATCTCGTAGGAATAGGACTCCTGCCCGAGGATGCGCCAGGCGTTTTTTGAGTTCAGCAGGGCCACGGAGTAGTCCTCGGAGAGTGCTTCGACCACTTTCATGCAGTCGTCGAACACACCGGGAATCTCGAAAACGGTGGCGCCGCTGCCCAGCGGCTGCGAGAGCTGCTGGGGAGTCACCTTGCGGTGTGGCAGCAGTACGGCCGACTTCACCCGGGGTTTGAGATAGGCGCCGTAAAGGGCTGCCGCTGCGGACGTGTCGCCGGTCGAGGCGCAGACGGCCAGCACCTCGGAGAGAACCCCGCGCTGAATCAGGCTGTGAATATAGCTCAGGGCGCTGGCCATCCCGCGGTCCTTGAATGAAGCGCTCGGGTTCTGGCCGTCGTTCTTGAAATAGAAGTCGATGCCGAGCTCAGCCCGCAGCGGCGCGTTGGCGCGCACCACCGGAGTGTGGCCTTCTCCAAGGTAGAGCACGGCGTCCAGGGGGATGACCGGGCCGATGAATTCATGGTAGCGGTATATGCCCTTCAGCGCCGGCAGCGTCAACATTTTACGGTAATCGAAAACCCGCCGCCATACAGTTCCCGGTGTGGCTTTGAGCTGCTCGAAATCGGCATCTTCGAGCATCAGGACCTGCCGGCATTCCGGGCAGACATACAACAGCTCATCAATGCCGAACTGGGCCGAGCAACCCAGACAGCGGTAAACCAGTCGTCCGGCGTGGGACGGCATCAGGTGCGGCCGAATGTCGCTTGGAAACTCGTCGGTTTTCAATGTGTTAGAAGGTCCGCCCCACCCATGTAGGGCCTTAGCGCCGGGGGAATCACGACAGACCCGTCGGCGCGTTGAAAATTTTCCAGGATGGCTGCGAACATACGCCCTACTGCCAGCCCGGAGCCGTTGAGCGTGTGAACCAGTTCGGTGCCCTTCTTGCCTTTGCGCCGGAAGCGGATATTCCCCCGGCGGGCCTGAAAGTCCTCGAAGTTGCTGCAGGAGGAGATCTCCCGATAGGTGTCCTGGGCAGGCAGCCATACTTCGATATCATAGGTTTTGGCGGCGGAAAATCCCATGTCCCCGGTGCACAGCAGCACCACCCGGTAGGGAACCCCCAATCGGACCAAGATGGATTCGGCGTGGTTCAGGAGGTTTTCCAGTTCGCTGTAGGAGGATTCCGGCGTGCAGAACTTGACCAGTTCCACCTTGTTGAACTGATGCTGGCGAATCAGGCCGCGGGTATCCTTGCCGTGGGAGCCGGCCTCGGAGCGAAAGCACGGGGTGCAGGCCGTGTAGTTGAGCGGCAGGTCGTCTTCGTCGAGGATTTCATCCTGATGGATATTGGTCAAAGGCACTTCGGCTGTCGGGATCAGGAAATAGTCCCACTGTTCCAGTTTGAATAAATCCTGCTCGAATTTCGGCAGTTGCCCTGTGCTGGTCATCGATTGGCGGTTGACGATGAATGGCGGCAGGACCTCCCGGTAGCCGTTTTCACCGGTGTGCACATCCAGCATGAAATTGATCAAAGCCCGCTCCAGCCGCGCCCCCGACCCGCAATAGAGTGGAAAGCGCGCTCCGGCGATCTTGGCGGCGCGCTCCAGGTCTAGAATTTTTAGAGAGGCACCGATGTCCCAATGCGCCTTGGGCTCGAAGTTGAACCGCGTGGGCTCCCTCCACGTCTTGATCACCGGGTTTTCGGAGCTGTCCCGACCGAGCGGGACCGATTCGTGGGGCAGGTTGGGAACGCTCATCAAGGTGCGGGTGAGCGCTTCTTGGGTTTCGGCAAGCGTTTTTTCGAGTTCCTTGACGCGCGCTGACACCGCCCGCATTTCCGCCATGAGTGCCTCGGTCGGCTCGCCGGCCTTTTTTAGGTGGGCGATGTCATCTGACACCACATTTCGACGGTGGCGGAGTGATTCGATTTCAAGAAGCGTCTTGCGGTGCTGTTCGTCGACCGCTTTGAATGGTCCCAGATGCACGTTCGGCCCGCGGGTGCCCAGGGCGGCTTCGACAGCGGCCAAATTTTGCCTTATTCGCTTGATTTCCAGCATAAATAGATTATAATAATGAATTTAAGTAGTTGTTCGAATAACGGGTCGCGGGACTACGAAATGCATACACACGCCTTGGGATTTAGTCAATGGATATCAGGGTCCCTTCACCCGCCTTACAGCAGGGAGCACGCAGATGGATGAAATAAAGTCAGCCAAAGATCAGATCCGCAAGGACATCGCCAAAGCCCTGAACAGCGTTACCGAAAAGCAGCGCATCGAGAAAACCAAATCCATCGAAGCCCGGCTGTTTGGGTTTGCCAATTTCCTGGAAGCCAGGATCGCTCTTCTGTATATCGACGGAGAAAACGAAGTTCGCACGAAGAACATCATCAAGCGCGCCTATGACTTCAACAAGATCGTGGTACTGCCGGCGTTCGATCCCGAGCGCTTGAAAATGGCCACTTTGAAGGTCGACCATCTGGACAAGGACCTTGTGGCGGGGCCGCGTGGCGTGGCCGAGCCCAATCCCACCCGCTGCAAGCCCGTTCCGCTCCAGAAAATCGACATCGCCATCATCCCCGGCCTTGCCTTTGATGAAAAGGGCGCGCGGATAGGGTCGGGCCGTGGCTACTATGACCGGTTTATTCCCGATCTGCCGGCCACTACCCGAAAAGTGGCCCTCGCTTTTGAAGAGCAGATCATTCCACAGGTTCCCACCGAGTCTTACGACAAGCATGTGGATATCATTATTACCGACAAGCGCATCATCTACAAAATTTGAGAAGCGGTGCTTGCCGGACCACGGGGACTTAGGGTCTTTTCGAGCAGGTCCAGATTGTGCACTTCGCCAACGGCGATGACCGTGTCTCCGGGCCGAATGGTGGTTTCAAAGGAGGGATTGAACAGCATGGCGCCATCGGTGCTCTTGATGGCGATGATGATGAGATTGTACTTCTGGCGGATGCCCGAATCTTTCAAACTCAAGTGAGCGAGCGGCGATTCCTGGCTCACGGACAATTCCTCCATTTGGATGTCCTTCCGGCTGTCGGAGAAGACGGACTCTAGGAAATTGGTGACTGCCGGTCGCAGGATCCGCTGGGCGAGCCGGAACGCACCCATCTCGTAAGGCGACTCGACGATGTTCGCGCCGGCGGCTCGCAGCTTTTTTTTGGACTCCTCCTGGCTGGACCGTGCGATAATCATCAACTGGGGGGCCAGTTGCCTGGCCGTCAATACCAAGAATACGTTGTCGATATCGTTTCCCAGAACCGCCACCAGACCCCGGGCCCGTGCGATCCCCGCCCGCTGTAACGCCTCTTCGCTGGTCGCCTCGCCATGAACGAAAAGCACCCGGTCCTGCTCCATCGCGGGGATGAGGTCCGGGCTTTTTTCGATGACCACCAGATCGATCGGCTTCCGCTGCAAGGCTTGGCAGAGAATCCGTCCGATTCGGCCGTAACCGCAGATGATGTAATGACCCCTCAACCGATCGATTCTCCTATCCAAGCGGCGCCTCCCCATGATGGCTCGGATCCGGCCCTCCACCATGAACCGCACCACACTGGCGGCAACGTAGGTGGTAGTGCCAAGGCCGAAAAAAATGAGGACCATGTTGAATATCCGGCCGGCATCGCCCAGCGGTCGGATCTCCTGGTAGCCCACGGTGGCGATGGTGATGATGGTCATGTAGAGGGCATCCATGAAGCCCCAGCCTTCGATGGCCTCGAAGCCCAGCGTACCAGCCGCGATGGTGAATGCCAGCAATGCCACGATGACCAGAAAATGCCGCGGTGGCCACACGCTTTGTCCCTCCCGGCAGATCCGCCCAAACGCCTGCGGCTGTTTCCCGGCGGTATCTTAGCAGATCCGCCGGCGGGTTGAAAGCCGGCCGTCGTCAGCCGCTTTCCCGCTCCCTGCCCCCTTGACGATGGCCAGCGGCGAAAATGACCAGTGGCCGTGGCGACTGCAACCACATCCGGAACTTGACCGGCCTCCTTCAAGTTGATAGAAATTCGCAGCGGTTCGCGCTGCGGGAGAAAAACCCTGTGGAGAAGGAATCCCTTAAATATCAGCGTCTCAGAGAAGAAATGGTGCGCCAGCAGATCGAGGCGCGGGGCATTGCCGACCCGGCGGTGCTGGAGGCTATGCGCAAGGTGCAGCGCCACCTTTTCGTCAGCGAAGCCCTGCGCGACCAGGCATACGGGGATTTCCCGCTTCCGATCGGCGAGCAACAGACCATCTCCCAGCCTTACATCGTGGCCGAAATGACCCAGGCGCTCCAGCTGACCCCGGAGGACCGCGTCCTGGAAATCGGGACCGGCTCCGGCTACCAGGCGGCCGTTCTGGCTGAAATCGCCTATCGCGTCTACACCATCGAGCGTATCAGGGCGCTTTACCTGCAGGCCAGGCGACTGTTCGATCAATTGCGCGTGTTCAATATTGTCACCCGCTACGGCGATGGATCAAAGGGCTGGGACGAGGAAAGCCCCTTCGACGCGATCATCATTACCGCAGGTACGCCGAGGATTCCCGCCCTTCTGGTGAACCAGCTGGCGGTCGGCGGCCGGCTCGTGGCTCCGGTCGGCAACCCGCATTCCCAGGATCTGATCAAGCTCATCAAAGACAAGACCGGCACCCGTCAGAGCAATTTGGGGGGCTGTCGGTTCGTCAAACTGGTGGGGGAACACGGCTGGCAGGAATCTTAAGCGGCTCCAGCGCGCGGCGACTTGAAACCCGCTGCGTCGATTCGCGACTACAGAGTCTATAACCGCTCTTCGGTTGGACCCCTGTTATCGCTGCAACTAGCTTTTAAAAAGGCCACGAAGGCGGCCAGCAGCGGTGAAAGACTGCGCTGGCGATGACGGGTGATGTAGAGGCTGCGGGTCAGGGCGAGACCGTCAATGGAGAGCGCCTTCAAGGCACCGGACTCGAGGTCCTCCGCCAGCGCCAGCGTCGAGAGAATCGACACGCCGATCCCGTCCCTGATCCCCTGGCGGACCGCCTCGGTACTCCCCATTTCCGCCACGATGTTCAACTCTTCGATGTCCAGGCCCCGCCGTCTCAAACTCTCCTGAATGGACGCGAGGGTCCCGGAGCCGCGCTCGCGAACAATAAACGGCTCTTTCAGCAGCTGGTCCAGCACGACCTTCGGGGAAGCGCTCCACGGATGGCGGGCGGGCACGATCAGGCGCAGCTGGTCTTCGATCAGGCGCTCCTGAAGAATGTTCTTCTCGCGGGATTGCGCACCGACCACCCCCACCTCGATCGATCCCTCCAGGACTCCGGCAACGATCCGCTGGGTATCGGCGATGATGAGCGCTGGCCGGATTTCGGGATAGCGCAACTTGAATTTCCCGATCACCCGCGGCAGCAGGTAACCCCCGGGGATCGTGCTGCCGCCGACGATCAGGGGGCCCTGCATCTTGCCCTGGTGCTGGGCCAGCGCCGCTTCCGTCTCCGAGCGCAGGGCGAGCATCTTGCGGGCGTACTCGTAGAGCAGGCGGCCGGCCGCCGTGGGCGCGGCTTCCCGGGAGAGCCGGTCGATCAGGAGGCATTTGAAATGCTCCTCAAGATCCTTGATGTGGCTGCTTACGGTCGGTTGCGAAAGGTGCACCGCTTCAGCGGCCTTGGAGAAGCTCTTGCACTCCACGACCCGGCAGAAGATATGCAGTTGCCACAAATCCATGAAGATTCGGCGGTCTCAGTGCGGATTGGCGAGGGCCGAGAACTTTTCCTTGAGCCGGGCATGCACCAGCGGAGGCACCATGCCATCGATGTCGCCGCCGAACATGGCCGCCTCCTTGATGATAGAGGAGCTGGTGTAGATCCAGCGCATGCCGGTCATCAGGAAAACGGTTTGGATCTCCCGTTTCAGGCGCCGGTTCATCAGCGCCATCTGGAATTCGTATTCGAAATCCGACAGGGCGCGCAGACCCCGCAACACCGCCTGGGCGTTGCGCTGGGCGGCATAGTCGACCAGCAGGCCGTCGTAGGTGTCCACCTCCACGTTGGGGCAATCTCGCAGGCTGTCTTTCAGCATTTCCGTGCGTTCATCGAGCGAGAAGAGATACTGCTTCTTGGGGTTCTTGAGAATGACCACGATGAGCTTGTCGAAAATCTGGACCCCCCGTTCGATGATGTCGAGGTGACCGTTGGTCACCGGGTCGAAGGAGCCGGGGTAGATCGCGATGCGTTCCATGGCGCTGTCCTTTGAGAGGGGTCGGGCGAATGGTTCCGGGAACCGGCGGCCGGTTGCCTCATAGCACATAAGTTAAAAACGACACAAGGGTCCGGCCGTACCGCCGTTGGTCTTGAAGCCGGTAGGGCTCGATCGGTTCGGGCAGGGCGTCGCTCGTATCGCGTTCGATCACCAGCCGTGCGCCGTACGCAACGCATCCGGCGCGGTGCAGGTGGGAGAGGGCCGGCGCGATCAGGCCGGCCCGGTAGGGCGGGTCCATGAAGATCAGCTGAAAACCGTGGTCGCAATTCCGCAGGCCGTCGAGGTTGCGAGAGGCGTCCCGCCGCAGGATGCGGGTTTTCGCGCTCAGCCGGCAGGTCTGGATGTTTTCAGCCAGCACGGCGCAGGCCTTGCGGTCGACCTCGATAAACAGCGCGGAAGCGGCCCCGCGGCTGAGGGCTTCGATGCCAAAAGCGCCGGTGCCGGCGAAAAGATCCAGTACAGCGGTTTGACGCACCGCCGGCCCGAGGATGCTGAATATCGCCTCGCGGATGCGGTCGGCGGTTGGCCGTGTCCGCCAACCCGGCACCGTACGCAGCCTGCGGCCTTTTAGCTCCCCGGCGATGACTCTCAGCGGCATGCGATGGGCGCTCCGGATCTGCTGATGCGAGCGAAGGAGTGCACTTCAATAAACGAAGTCGATGCTGTACCAGTCGGTTTGCTCGTCCCAGAACGAAACAAAGAACAGCACGTGATGAAGATTGAGCGGCAGGGTCTTCTTGCTCACCTCGGCCTTGGCCCGAAGTTCGTAGCGGACGTTTTTTTCCATTCGGTTCAATGCGACGATCTTGAGCCCCTCGATCCGGTTCATCCAGCGTTGGGCCTCTTCGAAGGAAGGGGTGACCTCGGGTTCATAACCGGCCCATGATCTGCGTACCGTGAACTCTTTTTTTACGTTGTCGAACTTGATGGTATGGATCACGGAGAGGTCGCCGATGGTCTGATCCAGCCAGAAATCCTGAATCCGGCTGAGCTTCACGCGGAATGCAAACGAGGTTGTTTTCCCGGCCATTACGTTCTGACGAATCGCGTCCGAAAAGGAGTTTTCCAAATTCAAGTGCAGAAGCAGGTCCTCGCCGGCGATGGATAACGCTATGTTGCTCAGGCGCGGTCGAGCGGCACCGGCCGCTGGGCCGGCCGTGACCAGAAGAACCAGCAACCCGATGGCCCAGGTATGGGTCAAAGGCAGTTTCATCGTATTCCTGGGGACCTGTGCTCGCGGTCGCCGGACCGGACCGATTCCGGGGATTGCGCTTTTCCGTCAGGCGTCGGGCGGCCGCGGAGGTTTCCTAACGGCTTCAATCTAAATAACCGATCTCCGTATCCTTGGCAATCGGTTTTAACGGCCTCAACCCATGGGTCGGCCTCGGAGCGGCGCCCATGCCCCCTCTTTTCCGGCGAGCAAAACCTCAAGGCGAATTAGACCTGCATTTGCCGCAGTCGCGTTTCGCCGAAACGCAGCGGCAGAACGACCGCAAGGATGCTCAGAAGCAAAGCCGCCGAGAAGGCCGCTGCGACCCACAGCCACGCCAAGACGGTCAGCGGCCTTCCGTGCAGGTCGGCCATGAACAGCCGGTACACCGGCCCGGCTTGCAGCAGAATCACCGCCCCGACATAAGCGGCGCTCGTGAGCATGAAAACCAGGCCGCCGAAGCTGCT
>Ga0114939_10003923_pt1 | contig 10081 bp, 5 predicted proteins | sample AshMeaCrysSpring_FD_87196 | JGI IMG/M metagenome (GOLD analysis project Ga0114939, IMG submission 87196) | Groundwater microbial communities from Big Spring, Nevada to study Microbial Dark Matter (Phase II) - Ash Meadows Crystal Spring | ecosystem: Environmental > Aquatic > Deep subsurface >... | reverse complement strand
TGTATAAACTCTAAATAAAGGAAACGGGCGTATCATACTGATTTATTGACTGAGTTTTGACCCGCTCTTAGACTGGAAGTCCCTGTCTAATAGCTAAAAGTCCTCTAAAAGAGGACTGAAAAATAATGCTTTTAGTGTAATATTTATCACGTATTTCTATTCTTCTAAGTTTTTTTGCCTAAAGATGCAAGATGTGAAGTAGGGGCGACTTGTCATTCGTCCTTACAATTATATCAAAGGTTATAATTCACGCTAAAATACAAACCTTGGTCTTGGGCGTTATTACCTTTCTCGCTAAAGTTGCTCAAAGGAAAAGCATAATCAGCCCTAATTTTCAAACCAGTAAAAGGTTCTAATATTAATCCAATCCCGGCGCCGGCTAAAAATCTATCGGTTTTAACGGGGTTGGGGTTGCTAGATTTATTCCACACATTACCTAGGTCTATAAATGGGGCCAGCTGTATTAATGGCTTTCTAGCATCATCTTTTTGTAAAGCGATAGGATTTTCTAAAGAAAAGCGAATGCCATTATCTCCTGATCGGGCATTTTGACGAAAGCCTCTGACAGATTGTCCGCCACCGACTACAAATTGTTGAGAAGGTAATAGAGTATCTGGGGTTAATTGGGCGTCTGCTTGGGCGATTAATAAATTATCATTACCTAAACGTTGAACTCTTTGAATTTGTCCCTGCCAACTAAAGAATTTTCCATCGGGAATTGGTTCAGAATTTTTTGTGGCATCAAGTATACCTAAACCAAAGTTAAACTGAGACCGCAATCCCCATGCCCCTTTATTGTCTTTTTTTACGTAGTCTTGTCCAAATTTTGCAACTCTTGTACGACTATTACCCTTACTATCAGGGCCAATACCAAAGGGAAATGGTGTATTTTCAAAGAGGAAAGTTTGTCCGTTTTGTGCAGCAAATCCGAGAGATAATGCTAATTCTTCGCGAGAATTATGAATCAATGGTTGACGATAGTTAATTTCATATTGTTCGCTATCGCTGCGAATTCCAAATGCTGCAAATTTAGGGTCGGTTATTTGACTATTTCCTTTACTATAGCGCAATTGCAAAGTACCATTTTTGGCGTTTACTGGTAATTTATAATTGAGGTCATATACATTAGCGCCACTATTTGTTGTTGTGTAATATCCGGCGCTTAAATTATCTCCTATTCCTGTAGTATTCCTTAAGTTAATTGTTCCTCCAACTCTTTCTGAGCCTACACTTGGAGGTGAATAATTATCAATACTAAATGTTGTACTTACAGCTGGTGATTCTGTAATTTTTACTGATAAAATACTTTTCCCAATTTGGTTTCCTCGTTTTAAGCTTGCTTCTACTTTTGTAAATAGGGGGTCTTCCCTTAATAGTCTTAGTTGGTCTTCTAGTTTGTCTTTATGAAGGGGAATGCTAGAGCCTAGTTTAATGCGATTCCGAATGTAAGATGGATTCAGGCGATCGCTCCCTTCTATCTCGATTTTTTCAATGCCTCCTTCTATAACTCGAATTTTAATAACTCCATCTATAATATCTTGTTGTTCTAGGACTGCCCTGGAAGTTATATAGCCTCGATTAAAGTAGATTTGAGTTATCTTTTCTGCGATTAGATTTAGTTCTTCTAAAGATGCTGAATTTCCTTCTACTTGTTTGGTGAGAGCAGTAATATCTTTTTCTTTTAAGATTGTGCTGCCTATTATTTCTATTTTACGTATGGGAATGGCTATGGTTTGTTGTGTTAATAATTTATTTTTTTTGGCAAATTTTGTGTTGATGATGTTTGTATTATTGATTCTTTTACTAATTGAGTTTCTGCTTTTACTGGTGATATTTATTGTAGTAAATAGTTAGTAAATATACTTGGTAATAAGAAGCAATAAATAGCTAATAATTTTTTAGACATTTTCATAATTTACTTGGTTTATGTAATTTATTTTGTTGATAAATCTTTGTTTGAGACGACTTTATAAATAAGTCGTCTCTAGTTGTTGAAAAAGTGATAAAAACAGGGCTTACCGAAAGGATGGACTGTCGTGTAAGCGCAAAACCAAGGCGCAAAGAAAGAAGTAGTTTTAGGTTTTAAATTGTTTAGTAATCTCAAGTCGGTGTTAACGAAGTGTGTCTGTCAGAACCAGCGCAATTACGAACTAAGTTTAAGGATTAATTTTTACACTCTGGTAATCCTTCTTGACCTAAAAATTCAGCTTCTTCTCCTACTACACAAAGTACAGGAGCTGAATTTTGTAGTCTTTCTGTTGTTGAAGTAATTGGTTTTGCTTGTAAGTCCCTATCTAAACGAACTTTTTGCTCTTGTGTTAATTGGTTTGCATTTGGATTGGGATTTGGATTGGGATTTGGGTTGGGATTTGGGTTGGGATTTGGATTTGGATTGGGATTTGGATTGGGATTTGGATTGGGATTGGGATTTGGACTATTTGTTAAATCGAAAGTTACGGGATTATTTACACCTTCAATTCTGGCGATCGCTCTAAAATTACCATTGGTTTGATTAGCTGCAATGGAAACGCTAGCTATTCCAGAATCGTTGGTTGTGACTATAACGGTATTTGTCCCGTTGTTAAATACGCCACTGGCTCCTGTGGTAGGAGTCGAAAAGGTAACAGAAGTATTTTTCAGGGGATTTCCAAATTCGTCTGTGACTTTTACTTGTAAAGCAGATGGAAAACTATTACCGACTTTAATTGATTGCCCAGAACCTTCTAAAGCAGTGAAGTTAGATGCTGCCCCAGGATTATTAGTTAATGTAAAGGTTGCTGGGGAAACATTTGTAGTACTAGCTGTAATTTCATAGCTACCCGCTTTTGTATTTGCTGTAGCTGTAGTGGATACTTTTCCTTCGGAGTCTGTTGTTAGATTTGTTAAATTATCGAAACTAGCTGTGGCGCCATTATTATTAGATGCGGCAAAGTTAATTTCTACTCCTGAAATAGGCCTATCAAATCCATTCTCAGTTAAGGTAACTTCTAGAGGGTTGTTAAATGCTGTGTTAACTGTGGTATTTTCAGTCCCAGAATTTTGTCTCAAAGTGTAACCAGCAGATTCAAAGGCTCCAATATCAACAGCCCCATTTTGAATTCTAGAAATACCCCGTTGGTCAGTGGTAATATCTTCAATACTTCTACCTGCATTTAATGCTGGGCTATCTGGTAATAAAGCATGGGTTTGAGTCGAGCCACCGTAGTCTCCTAAAGGTGCTAGTTTGGGGTCAATAGGAGTATCTGCTGTACCAATTAAATTTCCATTAACTCCATTACTAATACCAAATAAACCAGTGTCGTTACCAATTAGGTTATTTCCACTGCCCCCATCAACATTACCTGAGATATCAGGACTTCCATCGCTGGCAGGAAAGACACTATTAACAGCAACAATTGTGTTGTTTAAATTTAATAATCCTCCATTTAAAATACCACCACCATTATATATGCCGAGATTATTAGTAATCGTACTGTTGTTGATAAATAGCTCGCCGTAATTGATTAAACCACCACCAAAATTAGCCCGATTATCACTAACAGTTGTATTGCTAAGAACTGCTTTTCCTGAATTAAAAATACCACCACCAGAATAAGCCTGTCTATTTGAATTTACAGTACTATTGCTAATATTTAATATCCCTCTATTAGCAATACCAGACCCATCCCCTCCCGTGGCATTATCACTAATAGTAGTATTTGTAATTGCTAGAGAAGCTGTACTATTTTCTTCGCCTCCATTGGCAATCCCACCACCAACGCTATAGCCTTCATTATTAGTAATAAGGCTGTCTTTAATAATCGCTATACCTTGATTACTAATACCACCACCTTGCCCTGCGATATTATCGCTAATAATAGTATTTTTAACTCCTAAAGTACCAGCTTTATCCAGATAAATACCACCACCTTGTCCGGCATTATTACTGGTAATATCAGTATTATTAACTTTCAAATTACCATTACTATAAATACCACCACCAGAGAATTCTGCTCTGTTATTAATAATGAGACTTTCGTTTAGAGTAACACTACCACCAAAGTTAACAATGGCACCACCAAGATATTGTGCTTGGTTATTTTTAAGCACCACATTATTAAGAGTGAGATTACCTGTATTAGCAATACCACCGCCATTATCATTATCAGCTTTACCGTTAATAATGCTTAAATTTTGTAATGTAACGTCACCACCAATATTAAATACTCTTCTAGCAGATTCTCCATCAAAAATAGTCAGGCTTTCATCGCCACTTTCATCGTCACTTTCATCATCAATTTCATTAACACCATTAATTGTTATTCTTTGACCTACTGTGATTGTATTGCCTTTATAAGTTCCAGCACCTAAATTAATGGTGCGCGGGCCGGGAATATAACCAATAGAATCAATGGCATTCTGAATCGAACTTGTGGGGGCAACTGTTTCTGAATTGACTTGATTTAAGTTAAAGGTTACTCCACCAGAACTCTCAAAATTAATAAAAGTATCGCCAACTCGGTTAAATCTACGTCCAGTTAAAGTTAAAGAAGCAGTAGTTCCCTGACCAAATTGATTTATATTACTCTTCAGGTTAATGTCACCTTCTCCACCAGTACCATTTGCGGTGGAAATTTCAACATTAGTACCGCTATTAATACTTTGAACAATAGTTTCAGGAGATATCTGATTATCTCCACTGGCACCGTCAACTATATCTATATTACTAGGGTCAAGTAACCAAGTGCCCAGACTTCCTTTTTTTGAACTGGCATCTACCTTGCCACCAGTTATATCTAAAGTATTTTTCCCAGAAGTTTCAACAAAACCACCATTACCAGAATTGGCACCACTACGGGCTGAGATTAAACCAGAGAAACGAGTAGAATTATCTCCCCAGACTAAGACTTTACCTCCGTTTCCAGTTTCTCCACCGTCAACAGATAGGCGCCCGCTAACAACTGTTGTTCCTCCTTGATTAGGAATTGCCTTCTCAGAATTGGTTAGTTTAACAACTCCATTTTCTACTCTTACACCACTAACATTAGCTAGATTACCACCAGTCAATAAAGCAGCTAAAGACAAAGGAGAAGTTTGAGGAATACCAATTTGAGTTTTATCTTGAGTAGGTAAATCTAAACTTAATAAACTTCCCTCACTGCTGATGCGGACTAATTTTTCTCCCGCAACAGAAGCTATAGTAATTTGACCTCCCGGTGCCGATATACTACCTGTATTTACAACTGTTCCACCTAACAGAGTTAGAGTTTCTCCTTGACTTACAGATAAATTTCCAGAGTTAAAAATACTTCCGCCTTGATTGGTAGTGAAAGCAAAATTAACAGGATTCCCACTCAATACAGAGTAATCATTATTAGCTAAAGCACTGAAAAATTTATCATTACTAAAACCAATACCATTAGCCGTGGTAGCTGTAAAAGCCGCAGGCACATTAAGACTAGCGCTAGACCCAAATATAATACCCGCAGGATTTATTAAGTAGAGATTGGAATTACCACCAGTAACTTGAATTAACCCATTAATAACAGAAGCATCACCACCAACTACTCGGCCTAAAATATTTTGAGTATTGGGATTGGAGAGAAAATTCGCAATCTCTCCTTGATTTAGGCCAAACTTTTCAAAACTGTGAAATAAATTTCTTCCCGATTGAGCTCCGCCACCGATATTTATCAGATTCGGGTTATTAGAATTAGAGGAACCATTAATAATAGTGCCAGTCCCATCATTGGCGGTCGTAATACTTTGGGCTTGAACGCTATGGGTGCCAAAGCATGTAAAAAATACTAGCCATACTAGTACTTGTTTTATATTAAGGAACAATAATGTAAAGAAACAGGCAGGATGCCTGTTCCACAAATACTTGAGAAAGTTTATGTGACAGACTAATAGAAATAATCAATATCAGCCATTAGCAATTAGCCATTAGCAATTAGCCATTAGCCATTAGCAATTAGCAATTAGCAATTAGCCATGATAATTTCTATGGATAATTAATGACATCACTACTATCACCATGACAAGTTACATAACTACTATTAATCCACCCTTCTATTCCATTCATTTTATTCCTTCCTTGACCATTATTTACTTGGGTAAAGCGCACGTAAATCCAAGGAAATTTATCTTCACTTTTTAATAATCTAACTTGACTACTATTTTCTAAACTAGCTTTTATCTCACCATTAGGTGTTGCTCTCAAATTTAATTTACCTGAATTGTAACCTTCTATTTGACACATAGCTGGTTTAACTTCATTTTCCTTTTTCTGGCAATCTAACTGAGATTTATTAACCCATCCTTCTAAACCATTTTTATTAGTTCCATCCTCTACACGCGCATAATACCAAGGTGCGGTACCTTTAGCTATTAATCTAACTGTATTTTCTTCATATAGATTAATTGTCCCGGCTTTGTATCCTTTTTGAGATTTTGATAATCGTAGAAATAGTGCTTCCTCATAACCTAATTGAGTCGCTTTACATAAAACTGGCTTGGTTTTATCTTGGTTTTGAGTCAGTTGCAGTTGGGAAGCGATCGCCCGATAAGCGACTGTTAAATTTATCCCCAATACAGCCAAGGAGATTAAAGGGAATTTAAAACAATATTTTCTTAAAGTTGTCATTTATTTAACCCTCGTATTTAAGGCGCAAAACAAGTTTTTTCTAGCTTAACTTTTGTTTTATTTAGCGCATATCTGGATATTACGGAGTATTTTTAAAGGCAACGATTATATTCAGGACTTACGCAAAAATTGTCAGAAAGCTTGATTTGTGTAACCGCTCCTGAGCCAAGAACGCTCTTGTTTTCCTAGAGCTTGCGTAAGTCCTAATATTTTTTGTATCAGTAATACTGAATTTATTTGATAAAACTTAACTTATTATTGTCACATATAATAAAAGATGATGCGTCACGCCTTTATAGGTCTAGCTCTGCTAATTTGGCTGCAAATAAGAGCGTAACAACAATTGCCCCTACTGCTACGTTCAAATTTCTTCTTGGATTACGACACCCGTCTTAAATTAGCTACAATCAAAGCAAGCTAGAAAAAAACTGTCATGGTAGCAACTCCCCAACAACCTCAAAAAATGACCGCCGAGGAGTACCTCCAATGGGAATCTCAGCAAAATATTCGCTACGAATATATCAATGGCGAAGTTTTTGCGATGACAGGTGGTACAATTCCCCATAATGATGCAGCGCTGAACTTATACAGAGCCTTATACCCCCATTTACGTTCCAGAGGTTGTCGAGTTAATGTATCAGACGTAAAATTACAAGTTGATTCTCAAAGTGGGTACTTCTATCCAGATGTTATTGTCAGTTGCGACCCTCAAGACCTGAATGCTCGTAAATTCATCCAAAATCCGAAAATAATTGTTGAAGTTCTTTCCCCCGGTACAAGTGGTAAAGATAGAGGTGAAAAGTTTACTTACTACCTGAAAATACCCAGTTTACAAGAATATCTCTTGATTGACTCTGAAAAAATCTCCGTTGAGTGCTACTGTCGAGGAGAGGGTAGAATGTGGCTTTACTATTCCTATAATGCTGGAGACATCATCACTTTATCAAGTATTGAATTTGAGTTTCCTATTGAAATACTTTACGAAGGCATTGTATTTGAAGCAGAAAACTAAAAATTCTCAGAAGTTGTCTATATTAATAAAAATATCAGATGTGACTAATTATACTTTACATGGGTATAAACTGACAATTACTTGACGCAGTTTATGCCCGTGTAGAGTATATATTCTTTCAGAGAATATAAAGGCTTTGAATATAGGAATTATCATCCCGTCATCCCAAATAAAATCGAAAAATTTATCATAAACCCTGTAATCTAGGCACATAATGAATAACAACCGTTGGTTAATGACCTATGAAATTCATTACCGAACCCCCAGTACCTGTAAAAATCCAAAAGATGAAAGAAAGGGTGCGCTGGCACCATTCTAGTATTATCCAACGGGGAATTGACCAAACTGCTATGGCTATTGATGACGGAAACTCTGATAACCCAGAGTTTTCTTTTATGGTCATTGGTGACAGTGGGACAAAATCCTTTTATGGTTATCACCCCCAACGTCAAGTTGCGGAGTTAATGCTTCCCCACCAGGAAGAATGTAGTTTTGTCTTACATACTGGGGATGTTATTTATATTGTTGGTTCCCATGAGTATTATCCAAGCAATTTTATTGAGCCTTATCGGGAGTTTCTTGTGGGAGGCGATCGCCCCCATAAAATACCCTATGATGGCATGGTGTTTAAAACGCCTATATTGCCTGTGTTAGGGAATCATGATTATTATGATGTATCCCTAATGTCACGCTTAATTTTTGGTAGCACTTTATCCCTAAGACGTTTGCTACGTTATAAGGATATTGAAATTGGCTGGCATGATTCAAACCAAGGCAATGCCTATGCTAAAGCTTTTCTTGATTATCTAAAACATTTTGGTTCTACCCATGAGTTAGAAAATCATTTAGATAAACATTATAATGCCACAGCTAATGGCCTTCGGTGTTTATCCTACAAGCCAGGAGAATTTACCCGTCTCCCCAATCGCTATTACACTTTCCGTTATGGAGGAATAGATTTTTTTGCTTTAGATTCTAATACCTTTAATACTCCATTCCCCTTACCTACGACCCCAGAGGGAGAAATAAATCGCAAGGAATTACAACAACGCCGTCATCAAATAGAGTTAGAAGAATTAGAAATTTTAGAAGCTTGTAAGGGTTTAAATCCTCAAAATCCGGAATCAGGGGAGTTGTTAGATGCGCTACAAGCAAAGTTATATCAAATCGATGAAGTAAAAATTGATATTGAAAAACAATTAGAGTCAAATCGCACTCCTATTATTGATTACGAGCAATTGACTTGGTTCAAGAAAAAATTAATCGAATCTTGGAACACTGAGGAAGTACGAGGAAGAATTGTATATTTTCATCATCCGCCCTATGTAACTGAAGCAAGTAAGTGGAATCAAGCCCAAACCTTAGCTGTGCGTTATCGTTTGCGAGAAGTATTTGACGGGGTTTCTCAAACATTAGGAAGTCAAACTCAGGGACGCCCTATAGTAGATTTAGTATTTAGCGGTCATGCCCATTGTTTAGAATATTTACGCACAACTGATACAGGGCATGGTGATTCCCATATTAATTGGGTTGTCAGTGGTGGCAGCGGCCGCCGCCCCCGTCGTCAAAGGGAAGAAGGGTCAGAATTAATGGAAACTTTTCATCGATTACCAGATAAACCTATTCGTAAAGTTGCTGATTCCTATTTTTTTGTTGGCCGTAATGGTTTTGATAGTATTAAACGTTTACCCTACTCCTTTGTCAAAATCGATGTTCAAGGAGGGCGATCGCCTAAATTTATTTTACGAGGTTTTGTCGCCGAAAGATTTCAACAGCAATGGTATAACCGCTATATGGAACCCATTATTATCTAGTCACTATTATCTAATTAGTAATTTTGAAACCCTAGATATTCCCCATTAGCCTGTCTGACCTTAGCCATTAACCATTAGCAATTAACCATTAACCATTAGCCATTAGCCATTAGCAATTAATAAAAAAATGCTAGCTGTTGGAATTGGGTGCAAGCGAGATACATCGAGAGAATTAATTGAAGATGCTGTTAAACTTGCGTTTGCTGATTATAAAATATCAGAAAAAGATATTGTCAGTATTGCCACAAGTGAGACAAAAGCATCTGAAATTGGTTTATTGCAATTTTGTAGCGATCGCTCTTTACCCCTGATTCTTTTCCCATCAGATATATTGGCGACAGTATCTGTCCCCAATCCCTCCTCAATAGTTAATGAAAAAGTTAAAACAGCCAGTGTCGCAGAGGCTGCTGCTTTATTAGCACTCACCAGAGTTATATCTAATGCAGGGGCAAAGGATTCTTTGTCCCTACAATGGAATCAAGATAACAATATATATAAGCCCAATTCCTATTTATATAAGGTAAATAAGCACTTTATTGATAGCACTAAGACAAAATTACTAACTTGTAGATTGTTAATACCAAAGCAAATTTATCAAAATACAGTCACAATTGCTGCTGCTTCTATCTA
>Ga0114939_10003922_pt1 | contig 10081 bp, 8 predicted proteins | sample AshMeaCrysSpring_FD_87196 | JGI IMG/M metagenome (GOLD analysis project Ga0114939, IMG submission 87196) | Groundwater microbial communities from Big Spring, Nevada to study Microbial Dark Matter (Phase II) - Ash Meadows Crystal Spring | ecosystem: Environmental > Aquatic > Deep subsurface >... | reverse complement strand
CTCTTCAACGCGCTGACGAAAGCCGGCATCGCCGCCGAGAACTATCCGTTCTGCACGATCGAGCCCAACGTCGGCGTGGTTGAGCTGCCCGATGTGCGGCTGGCGCAGCTCGCGGCGATCGTCGAGCCGGAGCGCATCGTGCCGGCGATCGTCGAGTTCGTGGACATCGCCGGGCTGGTGGCGGGTGCGTCCAAGGGCGAGGGCCTGGGCAACCAGTTCCTGAGCCACATCCGCGAGACGGACGCGATCGTCAACGTCGTGCGCTGCTTCGACGACCCGAACGTGATCCACGTGGCCGGCAAGGTCGATCCGATCGCCGACATCGAGGTCATCCAGACCGAGCTGTGCCTCGCCGACCTGGCCACGGTGGAGAAGACGCTGGCGCGCACCGTGAAGGTGGCCAAGGCCGGCGGCGACAAGGAAGCGCAGCGCCTGCTCGACGTGCTGAAGAAGTGCGACGCCGCGCTCAACCAAGGCCAGCCGGTGCGCTCGATCGACTTCAGCAAGGAAGAGCGCGCGGTGTTGAAGCCGCTGTGCCTGATCACCGCCAAGCCCGCGATGTTCGTCGGCAACGTGGCCGAGAACGGCTTCGAGAACAACCCGTACCTCGATCGATTGAATGCCTACGCGGCCAAACAGAATGCGCCGGTGGTGGCGATCTGCGCGAAGACCGAGGCCGAGCTGGCCGACATGGGCGACGAAGACAAGGCGATGTTCCTGGCCGAGATGGGCCAGATCGAGCCGGGGCTGAACCGCCTGATCCGCGCCGCATTCAAGCTGCTCGGCCTGCAGACCTATTTCACCGCTGGGCCGAAGGAAGTGCGCGCCTGGACGATTCATGTCGGCGACACCGCGCCGCAGGCCGCCGGCGTGATCCACACCGACTTCGAGCGCGGCTTCATCCGCGCGCAGACGATCGCCTTCGACGACTACGTCAAGTTCAAGGGTGAGCAAGGCGCCAAGGACGCCGGCAAGATGCGCGCCGAAGGCAAGGAGTACGTCGTGCACGACGGCGACGTGCTCAACTTCCTGTTCAACGTCTGACGTGGCGTGAACACCGCCGACGCGCGCCCGCTGCCCGCCTGGGCGGCGTTCGCCATCACCTTCGTCGCCTACCTGGCAATGGCGCGGTTGGGGCTGGTGCTGGCCATTCAACCGGGCAACGTCTCGCCGCTGTTCCCGGCGGCCGGCGTCGGGCTCGCCGCCACGTTTGTCTGGGGGCGTTGGGCCGCCGTCGCGGTGGCGGCCGCGGCGCTTGCGGCCAACCTGTGGCTCTCGGCGGGTCATGCGGCGATCGACGCGCGCACCGTGGCCACAGGGTTTGGCACCGCGTTGGGCGCAGCGCTGCAGGCGCTGGCCGGCGCGTGGCTGGTGCGCCGCTTCATCTCGCAACCACTGGTGCTGTCGGAGCCCGGCGACCTGGCGAGCTTCATGCTCGGCGTGGTGCCGTTGGCGTGCGTGATCAGCGCGAGCATCGCCGTCGTCGTCTTGCGCGCGGGTGGCGTGATCGATGCGTCGGCGATGCTGGGAACCTGGAGCGCCTGGTGGATCGGTGACACACTCGGCGTGCTCATCGGTGCGCCGATCGTCTGGGCCTTCATCGCCGCGCCGCGCGAGGCCTGGGCGCCGCGCCGCTGGGCCGTTGCGCTGCCTCTGGCGCTGGGCACGGCGGTGATGGCGCTGGGCATCCTCGAGTCGCAGCGCGCCGAGGACGAGGCCACGCAGCGCGCGTTCCAGCGCGACGCCGACAACGCCATCAACGCCGTCACCGCCGGCCTGCACGAGCCGATGCACACGCTTGAGGCGTTGCGCGGTGTCGCGGACGCCGCGCCGGCGATGGACCGTGCCACCTTCGCCCGCGCGACCGCGACGTGGCGCGCGGACGCGCCCGGCATCGCGGCGCTCGGCCTGTCCGAGCGCGTCGAGCGCGCCGACATCGCCGGCTTCGAAGCGCGCGAGCGCGCTGCGGGCGCTGCCGACTACCGCGTTGTCGAGCGCTGGCCGGCCACCACCTCACCCGCCACCGACGACTGGCTGACGCCCATCCGCTTGATCGAGCCGATGCAGGGCAACGCCACCGCGCTCGGCGTGAACTCGCGTTCGATCGCGCGCGCGCGCGAGGCCATCGACCAGGCGGTGCGCACGGACACGCCCGTGGCCACCGCAAGCTTCGCGCTCAGCCAGGGTGGACAGGGTGTGGTCGTCTATCGCGCGCTGTACCGCGGCGAGCCCGCCAGCGAGCCCGATCGCGTGCGTGCGGTGCGCGGCGTCGTGTTCGTCACGATACGACCGTCCGAGTTGATGCGGTCGCTGGCGGCGCGGCTGCCGGCGACCGTGTCGCTGTGCCTGTTCGACAGCAGCGCGCCGCCTGGCCAGCGCCGACTCGCCGGCGCCAGCGATTGCGAGCAGGACCGCACCCGGGCGCTGACGCACGCCGCGACGCTGCCATTTGCCGGACGGCAGTGGGACCTGCGCATCGTCGGCGCAGGCAGCGGGCGCAGCGGCATCGGCCGAACCTGGCCGCTGGCGCTGGTGGGCCTTGCCAGCGCATCGCTTCTGGGCGCGCTGCTGCTGACGATCACCGGCCGCGCGCGGCGCATCGAGGCGGCCGTCGTCGAGCGCACCGCCGAACTCGAGCAGCGCAGCCTGCAGTTGCAGGCCGAGTCGGCGCAGCGCGAGCGCACCGCCGCGGCACTGCGCGAGAGCCAGCAACGCCTGCGCAGCATCTTCGAGCATGCCCCGATCGGCGTGGCCTACACCGACGTCGAAGGCCGCATCCGCGAGGCCAACCCGCACCTGCGCCAGCTGCTGGGTGCGGGCGTGCACCTGGCTGGCCGTCCGATGGCGCACCTGCTGCACGACGATGACCGCAGCGTCGAAGCCGTGGCACGCGCGCGGCTGCTCGCCGGCGAGATGCCGATGGCACGCACGCAACTGCGTTGCAAGACCGATGACGGCCGTGTCGTGTCCACGCGCGCCTCGATCAGCCTGCTGCGCAGCGGGCGCGACAACTCGCCGCGGCGCATGGTCTGGGTGATCGAGGACATCAGCGAGCACCTGGCGCTTGAAGAAGCCAAGCGCGCCCGCGAAGGCGCCGAGGCCGCCAACCGCGCGAAGAGCGAGTTCCTCTCGCGCATGAGCCACGAGCTGCGTACGCCGCTGAACGCGCTGCTCGGCTTCACCCAGTTGCTCGAGCTCGACCGCAAGCAGCCGCTCGCGCCGCATCAGCTCGACTGGACGGCGCAGATGCGCCAGGCCGGCTGGCACCTGCTGCACATGATCAACGACACGCTGGACCTGTCGCGCATCGAGTCCGGCCACATCGAGTTGGAGCCGCGCACGCTCGACCTGCAGGAGCTGGTGGACGCAGCGCGCGCGCTCGTGCAACAGGCCGCCGACAAGCGCCGCGTGCAGATCGAGGCGCACCTGGGGACCGGCGCGCGCGCGGTGATCGGCGATGCGACGCGGGTCAAGCAGATCCTCACCAACCTGCTGTCCAACGCCGTCAAGTACAACGTCGAAGGCGGCAGCGTGGTCGTCGCCAGCCGCCTGGCCGACGATGGGCGCATCGCGCTGGACGTGATCGACACCGGCGCCGGCATGAAGCCGGAGCAGATGGCGCAGTTGTTCCAGCCCTTCAACCGACTCGGCCAGGAAGGCGGGCCGGTCGAGGGCACGGGCATCGGGCTGGTGATCAGCCTGCGTCTGGCCGAGCTGATGGGCGGCACGCTGAACGCCCGTTCGGCGCCGGGCATGGGCTCGACGTTCACGCTCGAACTGCCGCGGGCCGCGGTGGCTGCGGCCACCGCGCCGCGCGCTGACGAGGACGACGCCGTCGAGCCGGCGGCCTACCGCCGCCGCGTCATCCACTACGTCGAGGACAACGAAACCAACGCCGAGGTCATGCGCGGCATCCTCGCGCTGCGTCCGCAGGTCGATCTGGAGGTTTCGACACTCGGCCTGGACGGGCTGGCAGCAATCAAGCGACGCCACCCGAGCCTGGTGCTGCTGGACATGCAATTGCCCGACATCGACGGCCTGGAGCTGCTGCGCCACCTGCAAGCCGACCCGGATACCGCCGACATCCCGGTGATCGTGGTCTCGGCCGACGCCACCGAGGCGCGCGTCTCGCAGGCCATCGCCACGGGAGCGACGCACTACCTGACCAAGCCGGTCAACGTGCCGCTGTTCCTGTCGGCCGTGGACGGCGTGCTGGACGAACTCGACACACACTTTGGATGATGAAGTGTGCGTGCGCAAACTTTCCAGATAGCGTTGATCATTTCTCGATCTGATCGGTCACAGCGCAAGCCAAGCACTCTCGGATCGAGAGTGCTAATATTCTGGAACCAGAGACCACCGATGGGCTCCAAGACCGCATGACTGCTGCTGCCTACCCCCTGTCGCCGACCGCTCAGACGCTGGCCGTCCGCAACCCGTGGGCGCTGGTGCCGTCGCTCGGCAACCTCGATGCCTACATCTCGGCGGTGAACCGTCTCCCGCTGCTGACCGCGCAGGAAGAAACCGAGTTCGCGCGCAAGCTGCGTGACCATGGCGACCTCGAAGCCGCCGGAAAGCTGGTGCTGTCGCACCTGCGCCTGGTGGTGTCCGTGTCGCGCCAGTACCTGGGCTACGGGCTGCCGCAAGGCGACCTGATCCAGGAAGGCAACGTCGGCCTGATGAAGGCCGTCAAGCGCTTCGACCCGGAACAAGGCGTGCGCCTGGTGAGCTATGCGCTGCACTGGATCAAGGCCGAGATCCACGAGTACATCCTGAAGAACTGGCGCATCGTGCGCCTGGCGACGACCAAGGCGCAGCGCAAGCTGTTCTTCAACCTGCGCTCGATGAAGGCCAGCCTCAAGGGCGAAGCCGACGACGGCCAGACGCACCGCACGACGCTGACGCCGGCCGAGGCCGAGCGCATGGCGCGCGAGCTGAACGTCAAGCCCGAAGAAGTGCTGGAGATGGAAACGCGTCTGGCCGGCGGCGACGTCGCGCTCGAGCCGCAGGGTGAAGACGACGGCGAAGACACCTTCGCGCCGATTGCCTACCTGGCCGATGAAGCCAGCGAGCCGACGCGCGTGCTCGAGGCGCGCCGCCGCGACGCGCTGTCGTCCGACGGCATCGCTCGCGCGCTCGACGTACTCGACGCACGCAGCCGCCGCATCGTCGAAGAGCGTTGGCTCAAGGTCAACGACGACGCTTCGGGCGGCATGACACTGCACGAACTGGCGGCCGAGTATGGCGTCAGCGCCGAGCGCATCCGCCAGATCGAGGTCGCCGCGATGAAGAAAATGCGGGGAGCGCTGGAAGCGGCCTGACCCGGATCGGGGGCTCAGACTTCCGCGAGCAGCAGCTTCATGTCGTCGAGCCACGACTCGAAGCCGCCGCCGTAACGCACGAACAGGCGCACCCGGCCCTTCGTGTCGAAGACATAGGAGCCGGCGGTGTGGTCGATGGTGTAGCTGCCTTCGGTCTTGCCGGGATTCTTGGCGAAGAACACCTTGAAGCTGCGCGCTGCGGCCTGTGTCTGCTCCAGGCTGCCGCGCAGCGCGACGACGTCGCCGCCGAACGGCTTGACGTACTCGCGCAAGACCGCGGGCGTGTCGCGCTCGGGATCGACGGTGACGAAGACCGGCTGGATCTTCGCGCCGGCCGCGCCGAGCTTCTCGCGCACTTGCGCGATCTCGGCCAGCGTCGTCGGGCACACGTCGGGACACTGCGCGAATCCGAAGAAGACGACGACGACCTTGCCCTTGAACTCATCGAGCGTGCGCGTCTTGCCGTCCACGTCGGGCAGCGACAGCGACTTGGCGTACTCGGCGCCGGTGATGTCGATGTTCTTGAACGCGGGCTTGGGTGTCTCGGCGCTGCACGCGGCGAGCGCGGCGGCGGCCATCAGCATCAGGCGGCGTTTCATGTTCATCGAACGATCAGGTAGTGATCCAGCAGCAGCGCGGCGAACAGCCACGCGAGGTACCAGATGGAATAGCGGAACGTGCGCCGCGCCAGCGCCTCGCTGTAGGCGCGCCACAGGCGGAACGACAGCACGATGAACCACCCGCCGAGCATCACCGCGGCGACGAGATAGATCGTCCCGCTCATGCCCTGGATCACCGGCAGCAGCGACGCGGCGAAGAGCACCAGCGTGTACAGCAGGATTTGCAACCGCGTGAAGGCGTTGCCGTGCGTCACCGGCAGCATCGGCAGACCGGCGCGCGCGTAATCGTCGGCGCGGTACAGCGCGAGCGCCCAGAAGTGCGGCGGCGTCCAGACGAAGATGATGAGCACCAGCAGCCACGCTTCGGCGCCGACGTCGCCGCGCATCGCCGCCCAGCCCAGGAGCGGCGGCATCGCGCCCGACGCGCCGCCGATGACAATGTTCTGCGGCGTGGCGGGCTTGAGCAGCACCGTGTAGATGATGGCGTAGCCGACGAACGTGGCGAGCGTAAGGGCCATGGTCAGCGGGTTGGCGCCCCACCACAGGATCGCGCTGCCGGCAGCGCACAGCAGCGTCGAGAAAGCGAGCGTCTGCGCGTTGGTAAGCTCACCCTTGGCGGTGGGCCGCCATGCGGTGCGCGCCATGCGCGCGTCGATGCGCTGCTCGACGAGGCAGTTGAAAGCCGCCGCCGCCGCCGCGACGAGCCAGATGCCGGCGGCTGCAACGGCCACGCGCCCCCAGTCGGGCCAGCCGGGCTCGGCCAGCAGCATGCCGATGACAGCGCAGAACACGATCAGCTGCACCACGCGCGGCTTGGTCAGCACGTAGTACTGGCGCCAGCGCGAAGGCAAGGCGGCGGCGGTGATCGGCGCAGTCGCGGTACTCATGTGGCAACGCGATTCTCGTACACCGGCCAGCCCGGCTCGCGCGCGGGCAGGCGTACGCCCACGTGCGCGCGTGCGAGCAACGTGGCCAGCAGCACCGCCAACGCAGCGGCGCCGCCCGTGTGCAGCAACGCGGCCAGCAAGGGCCAGCCGAGCACGATGTTGGACAAGCCGGTGATCAGTTGCAGCGCGCCCAGCGCCGCGATACCCCACGCGAAACGGCGCACTGTCGCATCACCGCTTGCTGCCAATCGCCATGCGAGAGCAGCCATCGCCGCGAGCACGACGAACGCGGCCCAGCGGTGCGCCATGTGGATCGCCGTCAGCGCCTCGAAGGGCAGGAACGCGCCACTCGCGGTTTCGCCCAGCTCGCGCTGCAAGGTGAAGGCGTTGGCGAAGTCCATCGGCGGCCACCACTGTCCCTGGCACATCGGGAACTCGCGGCAGGCGAGCACCGCGTAGTTCGTACTGACCCAGCCGCCGAGCGCGATCTGCACGACGACGACTGCGGCCGTGGTCCACACGCCGGCACGCAGCGCCGGGGACAAGCGCAGCGGCCGCGGCGCGAAGACCTGATCCTGTGCTGCGAGCAGCACCAGCAGGCCGATGCCCCCGAGCAGGTGCAGCGTGACGATCGCCGGGTACAGCTTCATCGTCACCGTGAGCGCGCCGAACGCGCCCTGCGCGATGACCCATGCCAGCGTGAAGGTCGGCCACCATGGCGAGATCGGGGAGCGCCCGGCCGCGCGCAAGCGCCACGCGACGGCGGTCATGACGACAATGAGCACGCCCACGCCGGTGGCGAGATAGCGGTGCACCATCTCGATCCAGGCCTTGCCGTGCGTCACCGGTCCGCTGGGCTGCGCGCTCTGCGCCGCGGCGATCTCGTCGCGCGCGCCGATCGGGCTCGCACTGCCGTAGCAGCCGGGCCAATCGGGGCAGCCCAGACCCGAGTCCGACAGGCGCGTGAACGCGCCAAAGAGCACGAGGTCGAAGGTCAGGAACAGCGTCAGCAGCGTCAGCACATGCAGCCGCCGGCCCGCCGGCGCGCTGCGGTGGCGCAGCCAGATCCACAGCAGCGGCACCGCGGCGATGGCGATGCCGAGCAGCGCCATGCGGCCGAGTGGCGACCAATCGACGAGCGACGCGGTGTCCATTCAGCGCCCAGGCGTGTCCCAGGAGCTCGACGCGCGCAGCACGCGATCGAGATCACGCTTGAACCGGCTCGGCTCCAGCTGCGGCGGCGCGCGCATCATCCAGCGTCCCATCGGATCGACGAGGTACAGGTGCGCGTCGAGCGACTCGCCTGGCGCCGGTGCGAGCCACTGCGCGAGGTCGGCGGCGGGCACGCGCAGCACCTGCGTGGCCGGCGGCGCGGCCATCGCCGCGCGCAGCTCGGGGCGGATCGGTGCGGCGTCGGTGACGAGCCAGACCTTGTCGATGCGCTCGCGCTCGCGGCCGGTCATCTCGCGCAGCTGACGCTGCGCGTACAGGCGCTTTTCGCACGCGCCGTCGCACGCGGCGGGGGCGGCCACCACGAGCAGCCACTGGCCGCGCAGCGTGCGTGCGTCCACCGCGCGGCCTTCGAGGTCCATCAAAGGCAGTTGCGCAGGAATCTCACGCGCCGGCTCGATCAGCGTCGCGTAGTTGCTGCGGCCCTCAGGGCGGACGACGTAGTAGGTGAAGTACGACGCGAGCACCGGCGCCGCGCACGCCAGCACCACGAGCAGCAGTTTCCAGCGGCCGATCGTGGTGCGGCGCTGCGACGCCTCGGCCGCGAGGTCCAGCCGCGGCATCGCGTGCACCGACATCTGCAGCGGTTCAGCGGCGCTGTCGGCGGGGTTGGATGAGCTGGAACCAGACATAGAGGATGACGATGAGGGCCGACAGCCCGAACCACTGGAACGCGTAGCCATGGTGTCGATCGACACCCACTAGTGGCGACGGCCACTCGCGCAGCAACGCGTCGGCCGGCTCCACCGGAGCGCGCTGGAGGACGGACAGCGGCATGAGCTTCAGCCCGGTCTCGGCCGCAAACGCAGTGACTTCGAGATTCTGCCGGATGGGGCCGGTGGCGTCGCCGTCGAACTCGAACAGCCTTGCCGGCGGCGGGGCGAGGCGCCCGTTGACGGCCACCTCGCCATCGGGCGTGGGTACGGCGGCCACGCGCGCACGGTCGAGGAAATCGCGCGCCTGCCAGCCGCGCTGCACCAGCACGGCGCGGCCATCCGCCAGCAGCAGCGGTGTGACGACGAAGAAGCCAGGCTTGCCGTTCATCTGACGGTTGTCGAGATAGACGGTGTGTGCCGCCGACCAGCGTCCGCGCAGCGCGACGCTGCGATGGAGCTGGGCCAGCGCCGCGGCGGTTTCGCCCGGAAGGTCTTCGGCGCGTTGCAGTGCGGGCCGGTCGGCTTGCTTCTCGATGGCGGCGTTCAGCGCAAGCTTCTCCGCAGCCCGGCTCAGCTGCCACCAGCCCAGCCGCGCGGTCACCAGCGCGGCAACGAGCGCCGCGACCGTCACCACCCAGAAACGCGTGCGTGGAGTCATCGTCCAGCGCGGCGACAATTGGGCATGACCGTCGTCATCGTCATCGCCCTGCTGGGCATCCTCGCGGCACTCGCCAGTGCCGGCGTGTTCATGCTCAAGCGGCCGAAGGAAGGCGAGCAGAACCCTGTCGCCGACAAGCGCATGGCCCGCGCGCTCGCGGTGCGCGTGGGCCTGTCGATCACGATCTTTCTGTTGATCCTGCTGGCGTGGAAGCTGGGCTGGATCGCGCCCAAGGGTCTACCTACCGGGCGTTGAACCCCGCGCTCACAGCCAGTACACGAGGATGTACAGGCCGAGCCAGACGACATCGACGAAGTGCCAGTACCACGCGGCGCCTTCGAAGCCGAAGTGGCGCTGTGGCGTGAAGTGACCCTTCATCAGGCGCAGCGTGACGAACACCAGCATCAGCATGCCGACGAACACGTGAAAGCCGTGGAAGCCGGTAAGCATGAAGAAGGTGGAGCCGAAGATGCCGGACGACAGCTTCAGGTTCAGGTCGCGGTAGGCATGGATGTACTCATAGGCCTGCACGCCAACGAAGGTGGCGCCCAAGGCGACCGTGATCCACATCCAGAAGATGCACTTGCTGCGCTGGTTGGCGATGAGCGCGTGGTGCGCGATCGTGAGCGTGACGCCGGAGGTGAGCAGCAGCGCGGTGTTGATCGTGGGCAGCGGCCACGGCCCGATCACCGAGAACGGCTCGACGGTG
>Ga0114939_10003921_pt1 | contig 10083 bp, 11 predicted proteins | sample AshMeaCrysSpring_FD_87196 | JGI IMG/M metagenome (GOLD analysis project Ga0114939, IMG submission 87196) | Groundwater microbial communities from Big Spring, Nevada to study Microbial Dark Matter (Phase II) - Ash Meadows Crystal Spring | ecosystem: Environmental > Aquatic > Deep subsurface >... | reverse complement strand
GTAAATTAGAATCAATCCAACGATGATAGTGGCTCCAATTATTAAAACAAACAAGTTTAATGGAGTATTCATTATTGGATCTGATATAATTGTCAGATATATTGTAATGTTGAAAAATATTTGTATTTACATTTTTCGTCATTACTATTCCGTCTTTTGCCCAGTTTCAATTTTATCCAAAAAATCGAATAATCTTTTGTTCTCAAAAGCTATTGGGGCTATATCCGCATTTGATTCTCCTGTATCTATGAAGTACCAACCCTTACCTCCCTCAAAAATTGGTCTATCGAAGGCAACATTTTTTCTTGTAATTTTATCAACTATATTTCCTTCACACAAGCGTAAGACGATTTCTTCTGGAACGTCAATGCCTGTGTCTTCCTCTGCACGAGCAGTACCAAATGGTGGTCCTGTATCCCAATGATCTTCTGTATCTAACATCCTAAAACCAAATTTTTTCCGAATTCCTATAAATCTATAACCATCAAAGACACCATATCGGAGATTTATGCCTAGTAGTTTATAGATTCTTCTTTTTTTACATCCAGATAAACTAATCATAATAACATTATCTTTCTATTTCAGTATGTCCAATTCGCCAAAGAAGTCCGCGCCGTTTACGGCGCGGTAGTTGACATCCTCTTTTCAAGATATTCTGCGATTTTAGATATTTGTGCTGATATATTCTTCAGATCTTCTATATCCTCTTTTATGATTATATTCCTGTCAACTCTTTTGCCAATTGATTCGAGCCTATTTACTATTTTGAAAAGTGCTTCGTCCATATATCCTTACCTCTTTTTATATATTATCATTGCATCAGTCTAAAATATGTCTATGAGAGTTAAGTAAAAAACAGTACTTATTAATACTGCGAAGGTAGCACGATGTAGTCAAGATAAACAGGATTTAATTCAGATGTTGTATAAAGGCTTATGTATGTTGTACACATTGGAATTACAGTCTTTTAACATCTGTTTAGCTTCAATCACATATATCATTATTTAATTCCGATCAAGTTAGTTTCCCACTTGATCTTAAGAAAAAAATAAAAATATTTTTTAATATATCTTAAAATAATTATTGCTCCAATCATAATATGCGGAATTGTTCTTACTTGTTATCTTTATCTTATAATCAGTTCCCAACGTTTGGGTTGACGAAATTTGCCAAGGATGAGAACCATCATTAGGAGTACTTGAAGTTATTGTTTGTTTAAATACTCCTGCCTTATAAAGATCTATCTTTACATAAGAGCCGATATTGCCTACTGAAGACCACGTTATTGTCTTCGTGGTGCCTTTGCTCCAGTTTTCTCCTCCATTAGGTGATGTTAACAAAATAGAAGTTGGAGAGGTTGAACTTCCGTCAATAATCTGTTTTCCTTGTATAATCGCGTTGTCTACACCTTGTCGGAACAAGTAAATATATCCGTAATGAGGAGGCCTGGTTAATTGTCCATTAGCATTTGCCTGATATGGTTCAAATCCTCCTCCAGAAAATATCTTTAAAATTCTTATTCCGCCATTTGTCCCGGTATAAATTGGCATTATTCTACCAAATCCTATTCCAGTAGTACCAGTTTGTCCAAATGCCATTATAATGTTTCCTTTATAATTTAAACTTCCCGCATTTGCAGGATCGGGACCATATGTAATTCCGCATCCTCCTAAAGTTCTCTCATAAGAATCCCAATATGCGCACGGATAATAAGAACCGGTTATAGATCGTAGCCAACTTGCTTGTCCATAAACTCTTGTCACCCCACTGATACCAGGAGAATCTACAATATTTGAAGTCTTTATGACATCATATTTCTCATATTTAATTTTGATAATCGGACTATTTGCAGATATTGTATATTCGCTAATGCTGCCATGAGCATAGTTTAAACGAACTGTCTTACTGTTTTCTCCATTAACTGTTATAGCCGCACTTGACAAAGGGCCTCGAAAAGAGTTTGCATCTAAGAATCTACTAACAATATCTGTCCCAGCACTTTTTAATATCCAATCTTTGATTACAGATTCAACTCCCCACATACCACCAGTCTGGGTTTTTATAACAACTTTTTGGACACTATTCTCTAATGTCACAGTAGGATAAGTGTGGCCGTTAAAAACTTCGCTTCCTATATTAATTCTTAATGAGGGATCTAATATCGCTGCAGAAGAGTTGGGTATCACCAACACCAATGCAAGCATCGCCAAAACTACTTTTTTCATTTTTTCACCTGATTTCATTTAATTTTCCTCCATGTTTTATATCTTTATTTAATTTCCGATCAAATAATTTATCATTTGATCCTTAGAAAAAATAAAAATACTCTATTTCATCATTTATGCGCTTGATGATTTCCTTTGTTCAAGACTCCTGATACTTCTAGGACAAGATTATTTGCTTTGTTCCAAATTTTCATACTCGCAGTATCCTTCGTACCAGGTTCTCCTGCATCAGTAAAAACAAACTCAATTCTTGCACCAGACACGCCGTTAAGTTTACCAGTACCTTTTCCTGTAAAGGTATCAAAAGGAGCATTCGGTGGTTTAGGATTGATGGCTGGATCGTCTGTACAAACTGCAGATGTCAGTTCAGTCATATGGAAATTATTTCCTCCTGGCCAATTCACTTCCAGATTGTTTGGTTTCTTCAGATCACAACGAATCTCAAATCCGTGAGTAATTCTCATATTTCCTTTAAAGACACTTCCTCCTCCAGTCATACGACCTTCGGCTACCTTAATCTCTTTTGGTATTGATAGAGCCGCTGCTGTCCATGCTAGAGATGCTGGATCTCCGTTGGTTGATCCTTTATTTTTAGAAAGTGCCTGCACATTCAGGGATTTTGCCCCTGCAGGTATATTTACTGAGACTGTTAATGTATCCCATTCCTGACCATCATTACTTTTAAGAGCATCAACTATCTCTGTCAATGTTCCATCTACTTTGATCTCTATAACAGTCGGTCTAAACTCTTTTCCTTCTTGGAAGACACTGCTGAAGAACATTGAAAGATCAGCCTTTCTATTAATAGTTGCAGGGCTGAATGTAAATGTCTGTTTCGCAGTCGTGTCTAGAGGTGGAGCAAATCTGTGATATGCTAAATCATTTCCATCTCTTAGCTGGATATCTGTCTTTTCACCTTTTTCAAATATTACAATTATTCCTGCTCCATTATTCTTAGTATTGAAGGACAAAGATTTGACAGTCACACTATTAGAACCTGCATGTATCAAACCCAGGCTTGTTATATCTGCTCGAAAGCTGGAACTTTTAACGTTCGAGAAGAAAGGTGTAGGTCCTCCAATCAATTTACCTGTCACTATATTTCCATTGATATCTATCGTATTATCTCCGTTTGCTGTAGTGTGTTGACCTTCCCAGTATAGCAATACCTGTTTTATTGTTGCTCCAGTAGGAATATTAATACTCATTGTTCCAGGCTGTGTTACTAATCCAACGCCTTTTGCGACAATTCCTGAACCCGAAGCTATGCTGATACTTGGCGTTCCTAATGTTTCTGTTCCATCAGCCAACACTTCTGTTGTAGTGATACTCATAAGAATCCCAAACAACAGCGTATAGACAAATATTTTTTTCAATCTATTCATTGTTTACATCTCCTGTCTGTTTACTTACATGTTTAACCTTATATTACTTTCATTTTACATTACCTTGCATCGCCTCGCCGATTCTCGCCTAACAGCTCCAAACGCCACCATAGTACACCAAACCTTACAATACCTTATCCTTATTCTTCATCATCATCTTTCATGCACTCTTCGCATTCCCAATATTCTTTTTGCTCTTCTACAGTTTTTGGCTCAAAATCTACTCCTTGTTTTTCTATTGAAAATTTCCAATATCCTCCTCCACTTATTATATTCAACTCATCATCTAGAATAATCTCTAATTCTTTCCCACAGACCACACAAAACCTTTTCATCTTTTTCATAATTCCTTACCTTGCCTTTTCCGTGCAATAAATCACCTCGCACCACTATACCGTATAATGCCTGACCTTAAATTTAATTTTGATCTATAATTTGGCGATGATAAGGTTATTTTCTTTCAATAGAAAATTTCCTTATTCCATATTTACAGATATAGAAACTTTATTAGCGATTATGTCCAGTACCGGAGAAGTTTTTTGTACATATTCGCATAGTTCTTCCAGTTTTTCTCTGGGTGCATCACTTTCAACTTTGTAATTTATTCGAATTTCTTGATAACCCGGCCTTACATCTTCTGATAGTCCTAGGAATCCTTGCAGGTCTATATCTCCTTCTATATTGAAGCTTAGAGATTTAACATCTATTCCTCTTGCGGCAGCATTATATACAAATCCTACGCTCAAACAAGACGCAAGAGACGCCAATATTAATTCCACAGCATTAGGACCTTTATCTGTTCCCAACAATGCACCAGGTTCGTCTCCATCCAATATAAAAGGTTCTTTTCTGGATATATCCTCTTGGCCAACTCCATAGAATCCCTGAATTTTAGTTCTACTATGCCCTCCGTTTATCCATTCTGTATTTGTTCTAAATTTGAAACATGCCAGATCAGGATGTTGTTTTACTGCATTTACAGTTTCTGCCAGTTTATCTACATCTATACCATTTATTATTTTTGTCATATGTGCATCTCCTATATATATTTATTTAATTTATGAACAAGTTAGTATATCACAGTTCCCAACTACTCTAATTCCACTATTGAAAAAAATAAATTTATTTCCAATATTTAAGAAGACTCAGAAATAAATAAAGCATATAACGGAAATATTTCTACTTTTGGTTTTGTACCTATCAATTTATCTGTTACAGGCACAAGTCTTTTTTGGACGAAATTATTAAGGTCTTCTTCATTTTCCCATATGTCTATAACCCTTATACCTTTTTCATCGAATGTTGAAATATGAAGGACTACTCCATCTGGAAGAACGTTTCCTTCCCAGACTTCCTTCCTCACATTTTCGTATAACTCTTTAGTAACTCCTGCCCATTCCATGAGCATAACTATACGCTTCTCTTTATTCATACTAAAACCTCCTTATTATTTTCCTTTATCTTTGCTTTGCCTACCTGTTTAGATATACTGTTCTTTTCCAATTTTTCACACCCTTTTTATCTCGTAATATGTGATGATTATTTCCCTATACTTTTCATATCTATAAAGAAAAATATGCATCAATCGCCAATTTAAACTTTTTCAGCTTTTTACATATATGTAACAAGTTCGAAATAAGATTTGCCATCTTTAATCGCAGAATATCCTACTTTATCTGAAAAATTTACCACCTTGAGATAATTAGCAAATCTAAAATTATTTAATCCATTGACAGTGACATATCTAGTTCCATTAATTATCTGATCAGAATCATAATGAATATGTCCACTATATACTCCTATCAAATTATTAAATCTCTCTAATTCTGTCCTGATACTTTTCGCATATTCAAGAATCTCTTTATTTTTTATTTGACAATGTAGACATTCTATTGGTAAATCTGTTACAGGACCGTGAATAAATACCAAAGTAGGAGCATCTTTGTCAGCTTTATTAAAATCAAAAGACCATTTTAATACCGTACGATCTTCATTTGTCTCTTTATAAATTCCAATAAATAGTAATTGGTAACCTTTAATATATTCTATTCTTTCCATTGGTCCATAATATTTTTCAAATATGTTGTTAGATACTATTATATCATGATTCCCAGCCACAACATAATATTTTTTATCCAAATTTTTTAATATGCTTTTTACTAATTCATTAGATTTTCTTGATCCGTCATTAGCCATATCTCCTATGAATACTACAAAGTCTACATCTGATTTATTAACAAAATTAACTACCTGTTCTAGTCTTTTATTTCCCTTATCAGTTATATTAACTTCGTTGCCCTTAATATTTGCACTAACATGAGGGTCTCCAACAACTATGAATCTAATATCGCTGAATATAAATTCTTTATCTTTTTCTGCCAATTGATTTAAATTTAATATTTTTCCAATATATTCTGAACCTCCCATTCCCGTAGACAGTAGTGCGGCACCGCCACACGCAAAGATAAATTTACGTCTTGTGATTTTCAAGTTTTTCCCTCATCTTATATCTAATTTATTCCTTTTTACTATTAGAGTCCAGAAAATTTTTAACAAACAGTCCAATATAACCATTACGGATTCTGTCGCATTAATTATTTTTAATTTCTATCATTTCAATAGCAAGTTCCATCAATTCTTTCGAAGGCACACTATCTTCTTTCGTAACAGCAAAACATTCTTCTTTATTAGTTGCGTCTTTGACTATTTTGCTATCTGGAATTACTGCAAGAATTTTCGTTTCGAGAACTCTTTCTATCTCATCTACTAATCCCGAATCATTTTCATATCTATTTAATATCGCACCGAATATCTCAACACCTTTTTTCTCTAAGAGGGCTTTCATGTTTATAGCATCTAATATTGATGCCTTATCAGAATTTACAACAAGCAATGCTTTTATATCATCATATAATATATCTACAGCTTCTCTCCCTGGAGGCATATCTAATATTATATAATCACTTTCGATAGGAAAGTTTTTAAACAGTTTAATAATCTTTTCTCTTTGTTCTATCTTGCTATAACCATCTAACATAATTCCAGGCGGAATTATTTTTGTCTTATTAGGACCTTCGTATACAGCATTTTCAAGATCTATTTTTCCTTTTAACACGTCTATCAAGCCAACTGGAGGACTTTTTAGGCCTGTAATTATTTCGAGATTGGGCATTGCCAAATCCATGTCTATAATAATTACTTTTTTATTCAGTTTTGATAATGTGGCTCCGAGATTAGCTGCTATAGTTGTTTTACCAACGCCACCTTTACCGCTCGCAATAGCTATGATTTGACGTTTTATTCCTATTTTTGTCGAACCATCTTTTTCTATTTTTTTATGATTTTCTTCCATCTTTATATGTCCCAAAGATAGTCTGTTTATTAACAATTTTATCATGTATTACCACTTTTCCTTTAGGATTTATTGCCTAGAATAAATTCGACCTTATCGTTATTTATATTCAACGTCAAATTTTTTGCAGTCCTACCTTCTTTAATAGTTTCAAAGAATATAGCACCTTCTCTCATAGCCTTAGCAGATAAATTGGTCTGCGCAATTTCTGCACTCCTTGCAACTTTTATATTTTCATATTGTTGTCCAACATTATCTATGATTATAGTCCCAGGACCAATTTTAAACGGTTTCTCTCCATTTTCAATATTTCTTACGATTATCCAGACACTTGATCTTATATCTGTCACGGTTATGCTCTTTATAGTAATTTCAAATCCGCTACTAACTAATGGAACACCTAACTTTCCAACGATTATTCTCTTAGGGGTAGCCGTTACATTCACTGTCGGTGTCCTTTTAATTGTACTGATATTCTTCGAAATATTTTGTGATGAATTTGTATTTTTAATAATAGGAACAGTCTCATTTTTTGTTTCATTTTTTGTATCATTTTTTCCAGATGAAGAGTCATTTCCATTGTTGTTATCATCTGTCTTGCTTAAATATGGGTACCATGCTAATACAAGGAGAATTGATATTGCAAATATCAAAACAATAGCCTTTCTTCTTTCATTAGTTTTTCCCTTATTTCTTTCTTTCCATCCTCTAAACGACGAACGTTTTTCCATGATCTTTTTTTCTTCGTCCATATTCTTAACTCCTTTTAATTTTGGACTCCATGCAACATAAAATTTTATTATGTCTCTTCGATCGATATTTTTCTTAGATAAATGTTATCTTTTGGTGATGGTTTCATTCCTCTAAATTCTACATTTTCTATTATATTATCTGTTTGAAACATTAATGTTATATTTGTCCAATTTTTCCCTATTTCTGAAAATTTCACTTCTCTAGATATTAATGGACGGTCTTTTGCTTTATTTATTGTGACATCTAAAGTTAGTAGACTCTCATTTCCTTTATTATATAATCCATCTCTTTTGATCTCGAAAACCAATTTATATATTCCAGGACCTAAAGATTTATAAGGTCCAAACCAAAATATAGTATCTTTACTATCTTTAGGATGCATTAAAATATCTTTCTTCTGATTGTTAAATGAACTTAGGTCTTTTCCAGTATATACAATACTATATTTTTCTCCTATTTTTGTTATAGAACCATTATAACCTCTTTTTAGAACATATATATCGTCTGTATATAGCCATAATCCATATTCTTTAGTTCCAATAATTTTATCTAATGTATACTTAAACATATCATAATTATAATAGTTATATTTTCTACGATTTTTGTCAAACACTATATAGTGATAATTAATAAATCCTTTCGTGTTTAAATATCCATAATATCTCTCAGGAACACCGTTAAATGTTTTATCTCTGTTTGCTATATTTGGTTGTATATTTCCTTGCGCAAGGACAGGTGCCTCTTCAGGAATCGTGTCTAATACTTTGTGTAGTGTTTTAGTATGATTGTCAAAATTGGGATAGTAATCTCTATCGATGTAATCTACTACCTGGAACATGAAAAGAGTTATTGAAGCCAAAATTACTAATTTAAATATAAAATTTTTATTATTTTCTAACTTGTCTGTTTTATTATTTATTTCTAACTTGTCTGTTTTATGCTCTAAATTTTTGATAGCAAGAATACAACCGATGTATATATATGGAAGTATATAGAACGGATGGTGTACCTCAAATTCGTAAATACTTGAATTATTTGTCAACCAGCCAGAACCGATATATATAATCAATGGAAAAATTGAAACTGGTGATAATAGTGCGGTATAAAACACCGGCATCATGCTCATATTTACATATAAAATTCTATCTTTAATATCTAAAAATATTGTATCTATCAATTTTTTATCGAAAAATAGAGATGTGATATATTTTACTAAGTCTACTCTCTTGCTAGTATCTTTTATTACTACTCCCGTTTCTGCACTATAATGCATTATTGATATTACAGTAAAATAATATATTATCGATAATAGGATTATAGTTATCAATAAAATAATTTTCTTTTCTATTCTTATACTATCTATATTATTTCCAGATTTAGTTTCCTCTTTTCCTGATTTATGTCTATATTCTAATATAAATAATCCTATCAACGATGATGCGATCAATAACGATGCATATTCGCTTGTAAACAATCCCAGTATTGTAAATATTACAAACAATTTATAATTCTTATTGAAATAACATAAAAATTGGGCGAATATTATAAATGGAAGTACTATCTGTTCTTGGAAATTGAAACTCAATGCTCTAAAAAGAAATGGGTTTAATATATATGAAATTATTATTGCCAAAGATAATTTTTCATCTAAATATTTTCGTGCTAACAACCATAACACTGGAATAGAAATAGATATAAATAAAGTCTTTAAGATTAATAAACTTTCTGTATAGGGAAATATGTAATATATTGGTACAAATCCAAATAGAATTATAGCAAAATGTTCCCAAAGATAGAAACCGTCTGGATTTCCAGGTCTTACTCTCAAATCTGTTGTTAATATTCCATTTCCGTTTACAGTATTTTCGAACATTTGGATATAATGTCCTAAATCTCCTGTTGTCAAAAAACTATGATGTAATCCTAACAACCATATTGATGAGATTATAAAATACGCCAATGTTATATAAATTATTGTCTTATTATTATCTAAATATTTTCTATCTAATCTTTCTAATCTTTCTTTATTTCTGTTGAACAACTTCCTGGAACATGTCAACAAAAGTTGGATAAATTCTGTCAAATTCGAACCTCTCTACAACCTGTTCCCTTCCGAGTTTACATAGTTTGTCGTATTCTTTTCTATTATTTTGCCACAAATCTTTTATATATATTATCTTATCTAGAAATTCTTTAGCATTATTCGCATATAATAATGGTAATTTCATAGCTCTATGTACAGGCAGTCCGCTGGATAATACAGGAGTTCCGCATGATAATGCCTCTGTTATTACATTACCGAAGGTATCGATCCTTGTCGGATATACAAGTAAATGTACTCTTGAATATATTTCTATTAATTTTGAAT
>Ga0114939_10003920_pt1 | contig 10084 bp, 9 predicted proteins | sample AshMeaCrysSpring_FD_87196 | JGI IMG/M metagenome (GOLD analysis project Ga0114939, IMG submission 87196) | Groundwater microbial communities from Big Spring, Nevada to study Microbial Dark Matter (Phase II) - Ash Meadows Crystal Spring | ecosystem: Environmental > Aquatic > Deep subsurface >... | reverse complement strand
TTCGTACCCTACAAAAAATTAACTCGGATGTGAAAATTATTGCTATGAGTGGACTAGCTTCTAATGATAAAGTATCTGGTGCTTATGATTTAGGCGTCAAAGCATTTTTAGCTAAACCCTATACAGCACAGCAATTATTGGAAACAATAAAATCAGTAGTGAATAGTAATTAGTGATTAGATTAGTTATGTGACCATTGAGCATAAATATACATATGTCCATTTCAAATAGTGAAATCTTAGCCGCTAATGACGCTTTTTATCGAGCTTTTGAAAAGAAAGATATAGAAGCGATGAGTAACCTATGGTCTCAAGGAACGGGTAGCCTGTGCATTCATCCGGGACGCAAAGCTTTGCATGGTTGGAAAGACATTCGTATTTCTTGGGAGCAGATATTTAAAAATACAGCTTATATCGAAATTGAAAGGGAGATAATTTCTACAGAAGTTCGCGAGCATATCGCCTATGTCATATTAACAGAAAATGTCATGCAAGTGATTGCGGGGAGAAAAATGCAGGCTATATCTATGGCGACAAATATATTTGAATTTTTCGGTGGTAAGTGGTATTTAGTTCATCATCACGGTAGTCCGTTAATGCGATAGTCATTAGTCATTAGTTTTGCTAACACCTGCTTTTTGCTGTTGTCTAGATATCTGGCTCATCTCAAGAAACTGAGGATTGCAACTTAAAGAAACCATTTCAAATACTCCGAAAGCGTAGCGTCTAGACAGTCCAATCCCAGGTATTCTTCACATAATCGACTAAAAATGCCAAAATATCTGTTTATTTCTTGAATACACATTTATCTGCAATTGTCAACCGTATTAAAATTTATCGTAAATGTTTATCTTAAGTTGGCAATTTTTTCAGTGATTTTTCAGCGAACAGACAACGTAATTACAAGGGTTTCAACGGCATGAATCAAATTAGTCATACCTCTCCACCAGTATTAATCTACTGCAGGCTGAAAGTACTGCTACTATGTAGTGTAAAATTGATTATGTCAGGTTTTTTTGACAAAATTACAGTTTAATTTATGAAATATTCTAATTAATTAGATTATTTTTTATTAGTTAAAATTATACATAAGTCCAAACACAGGCGATAGCACCCTCAACCATAAGTACATTTACTAGAAAATATCAAATTCATTACGAGTATGACTTAAAAAGACAAATCCACATCCTGCCAGATGTTCTGAAGAGAATGGGAACAGGTATAATTGTTTTTTTATTATTAGCAATTAGCGATTAGCCATTGCCATTAATTATTAATTATTAGTCCTTAGAAATGAAGCATAATCAGGAGCGATCGCACCCATTTATTTCTCGTAATATTCCCCTGGAACATCTCCAGCAAGGAAAAACAGAGGAATATCGAAACCGAATTTGTAAGCAGCAGTTAATAACTATTAGCCTCCTTATTTGTATCCTTTGGGGGTTGTTTATCCCTGCTGTACTAGCTGATGCAAATTCTCAATATGAATACCGGACTAACCATAGCCGCGATGGTATTGGTAAATTCTATATGGGTAGAGAAATCGCCCAAGTTATGGGACACTTAGGTGCTGGTTGGTTGGAAAGACCCAGCCGGGAGGCTGAAGAAAAGCCGTCTGGTGTAGTCAAAGCTTTCCACCTCCAACCCAGCGATACAGTAGCAGATATTGGCGCTGGTAGCGGCTACATGAGCTTTCGGATGGCGGCTTTAGTACCGTCTGGTAAGGTATTAGCGGTGGATGTCCAGCCAGAAATGCTGGAGATTCTGGAATTTATCAAGCAAGAGAAACATATCACTAACGTCGAGCCGATATTAGCAACTCCTACTAATCCCAACCTGCCACCAGAAAGCGTAGATTTGGCGCTAATGGTGGACGCATATCACGAGTTTGAATATCCTCAAGAAGTGATGAAAGGAATTATCGAGGCTCTTAAACCTGGTGGTAGGGTGGTTTTGGTAGAGTATCGGGGGGAAAATCCTTTCATTCTCATCAAAGCACTGCACAAAATGACCCAAAAACAGGTTAAAAAAGAAATGCAAGCTGTGGGTTTAGTGTGGCGAGAAACACAAGAGTTTTTACCACAGCAGCATTTTATGGTGTTTGAGAAGAGTCCTGAGTCTTAGTTGTAGGTTGGGTAGAGTAAAGCAAAACCTAACCTAGCGAATATTTAATGACTATTTCATCAGGATGTACCTTGGGGAGGAATAAAACTGGCAGTATTAGAACTACTATCTAACACTACCCAAGCGTACTTGCCATCTAAATTATCTGCATTATGAGTGACTTTACAATATATTTTTTCCCCACCTCTGGTTTCAATTGCAAAGTCAGCATTTTGGGCATAAACTACTTTAAAACCTCTATCTCTAAGACAATACATTGCCCAAAGTTTTAATGAATGGTTCGCTGGATTAAATGTCAATGGTGGTTGTTGGAACATTTCCTCGATAACTTGAAATAACTGCACCAAGTTTCTACTCCCCATAAATTGATAGTTATTTGATATTTATATATTGCACTATATGCATCCTAGGATGTAGGAGGAATGCTGAGATAAGTATTAAAGCGTAGGAGTACCCTTCGAGAGCGCAAACAGCCCTTACTACAAACAAAATCATCTGCCAGTTGTGTAATATATGAGTAATTATTTTTGCTAGTTAAATACTTATATTTACGAAAAATATAATAATTACCCTAACCCTAGACAAGTGAAAGCAGCCCAGTAGCGAAGATGGGAAAAGGTTATTCTGGGTATGCTTCCCTTCAGCCTATTTTGGTGACCGGCGATCGCTAATTTTCGCTAGTCATATTTTTCCCTAACTATGGTTAATTTTTCCACCAATTCCTCTGCTAAATCCAACAAATCGATTTCATCAATTTCATCAATATCTTCACTATAATCAGGGTTATTCCCACCAACCATGACGCTATCAACTAACAAAGTTTTCACAGCAAAAATCTGCTCTTCCTCTTCCGGTAAATTAAAACATTTCTCGAATTGAGCAGCAATTTCTGGCAGTGACTTATCCTTTAACTGCTTTCTAACTTTCAAAGCCACGGAGTCATCACTACCCAGAAAAGCAATTACCGACTCAAAAAAACTCTTGTCTTCCTCTTCATTTTCTCCCCAAGTTTCCCACCAATCACCATCGACATCTTCAAAGTACAACTCAGCAGCAGCCAGCCCGTATTGGAGAATGTCATCTTGTAATTTTCTAGCTTCTTCTATATGCTGAATAAATTTTTCTAATCTCTGTCTAGGGTCATTTTGAAGTTTGTTAACCATGATAAATAAGTTTGGTTAAAGTAAGTTGGTAGAAAGCAAGATTAAACTATACTGGAACTATAAACTGAACTTGAGATACTTACCTGCAGGGAATTTATCACTGTTGTATAGCGTCACGTTGACTATCTGATTTACAAAATCATTTGTACTGGGGTTGTAACTTAAAAATAATCCTCTGTCTATTACCCAGAAACGCAGGGTGTTTTCCCAATCGTTATACTTTTGTTGAGAGAATTCATCTGCCACACTAGTTAGTTGAATACACAGTGCTTTTTGCTCCCTGTTACTAACAATTATATCAGTTGCCATTGACAGGTCAGCAATATAGCGCTTTACAATAGTACCGCTGCGCTGTTTAATATGATTGGCAATAGAAGCTATTAAATCTGCATCTGACTGCGTGAATTCCCCAGCCATCAGTTTTTGTCTCCAAATATAAAATTTAGGGTCATCTTGGCTCAACCAGTTAGAAAGTAGCTCACAATACCAATATTTTTCCGTAGGGGTCATGTGTTCATAATATGCTTGCTGTTCCTCAAGAGATGTGAGAGCTTTAATATCCAGCCAAACTTGAGCATCCCTGATTGTCTGTTCCAAAAACAGCAGGACAAATTTTTTAGCAGTCAGGGAACCTGGTTTGACATCTTTTACCCAACGATTTATCTCATCTAATCTTCTGGCTAAATGAGGGTCTATTATAGATGCTTCCTTAATGAGTAACTTCAGTCTATCTTTAATCTCTTTCGCTTGCAAAAGATACTATTCCTTAGAAATTCAGCTTTTTTAGATAATTTCAGTATGCTATGTGATTAAGCACAAAGACACGAAGACGCTATGATACATTTCTTCGTGTCTCCGTGTCTGCTTGGTTTAATTTCCGGTTTACTCAGTTGCTTCTGGTGATGCTTCCACCTTTTCTGACTTTAACAGCGGAAAGGCGATCGCATCCCGAATACTAGCGCAATCATTCAGCAGCATCACGAGTCTGTCAATCCCAATACCCAACCCTCCTGTAGGTGGCATTCCGTATTCCAACGCAGTCAGGAAGTCCTCATCGACACCTTGCGCTTCTAAGTCACCCGCAGCTTTCCTGGCAGCTTGGGTTTCTAAGCGTTGCCGTTGGTCGATGGGGTCGGTAAGCTCAGAGAAGCTATTAGCTGTCTCCCGTCCGACGATAAACAACTCAAACCGTTCTACCAATCCTGGTTTGGAACGGTGTGGTTTAGCTAGTGGTGAAATTTCCACTGGGTAGTCAATTACAAAGGTAGGCTGAATTAGGGTTGTTTCCACCTTCTGTTCAAAGACGACATTCAGCAGTTTCCCAATAGATTGGCATTCATCTACACCATCTATCACCGCATTATTACTAGCTATTTTCGCTTCTTCTAAGGTTTGGAAACCGGCAAAATCTAAACCAGTAGCTTCTTTAACTAAGTCATGCATGGTGATGCGACGCCAAGGCGGAGTTAAATCTACTTCCTGTCCTTGGTAGGTAATTTGCAATGTACCGAGTACATCTTGAGCGACGGTGGTAATAATCCCCTCCGTCAGCGCCATCATATCGTTGTAATCGGCGTAGGCTTGGTAAACCTCAATCGAGGTAAATTCCGGGTTGTGGCGGGTGGAAACGCCCTCATTGCGGAAGATTCGCCCCAGTTCAAACACTTTTTCAAACCCCCCGACAACCAACCGCTTCAGATGGAGTTCGGTAGCGATACGCAGATATAACTCCATATCCAGGGTGTTATGGTAGGTGATGAACGGACGCGCATCCGCACCCCCGGCTTCGCTTTGCAATACGGGAGTTTCTATTTCCAGAAAATCCCTCTCTTCCAAGTAGCGGCGAATACCGGCTGTAATTTGAGCGCGACGTCGGAAGGTTTGTCTTACTTCGGGATTGACAATCAAATCTACGTAACGCTGACGGTAGCGTTTTTCTACATCCGTCAACCCATGCCATTTGTCGGGTAGGGGTAGAAGGGATTTGGTGAGAACAGCATATTGTTTAACGTAAACTGATAATTCGCCCTTTTCGGTTCGTTTAATAGTGCCTTTAACGCCGATGATATCACCAGCATCTGTAAGTTTATCTAGTTGTTTGAAGGCATTAGGCAGCACATCTGCCATGCCTTCATCGATACGCTTTTTTTCTAAGTACAGTTGAATAGTACCAGTTTCATCTTGCAGGGTGAAGAAAGCCAGCTTACCAAACACACGACGTGTCATAATGCGTCCAGCGACTGCAACTTCTAAATCAACTTCTTCACCGCTGGGTAAATCAGTATACTTTGCTTGCAAATCTGCGGTGTGATGGGTGACATCCCAACTATAAGCATAGGGATTCATTCCCAACTCTCTTAATTGTTGTGCTTTTGACTGCCTTGTGGCACGGATATCATCTTGCGGCATAACGACGAATGTAACAAAGGGCAATGTTTAATTATAAATGTCGATAGGGGTGATATGTGCAATGTGTAAGAGTCGAGATATTAAGGATATTGTGGTTGTCAAACTATTCAGAGGCGTTGTTGTTTTCCAGAGCATTTCTCTGCTCTTCGTTATTGACAGATGAATTTGCTTCCTCTGGTGCTAGAGAGGCGATCGCATCGTGAAAAACTTATTCTCGGCTTTTGTTATCTGGACACCTTCAAATTCTTCTTGGGTGTATATCCAAACCAGGATTATCTTAACTATCTCATCACCATCATAATTTTAGGCGCTCTCTCGGACTCAGCTAATAGTTAATGAAATCTCTTGATAATGTGCGATAGTCTAGATTTATACAGTGCCAGGTCAGCTATATGGCAATTAATTTTCAAATCGATGAAACCTTAATTAAAGAAGCCTTAGCCGTTGGTAAAGGGAATGAAAGATTAGTGTTGGCTTCTTCAAATCTAGGCTCTAAATTTTTCTAAACCACTCAGTATCAACTTCCACAGATTCTATCATTGTTATGTTGACACCAAGTCTTAACTCTTTCAGGCGCTGCACTAACTGCTCACCATCTGTTAAATCAATGGGAGGTGCGCCGTCTCTCGTGGCTTCTTTAATGGCGTCTCTGGTGAATGTTCCGGTGGTGATAAACAAACCTTTATCAGTACGTCCCTGCATTGCTCCCCGGAAATCTCTAATCTGAGCAGCCGAGACTGAGCCTTGATAACGCTTGCATTGAAACAAAACATGAAAGCTTAAGAAACCATTGATACGAGCGATACCTACACCATCGATTCCACCATCACCAGATCGGCCTGTAACTTGCACCTGTATAAAACCAGATTCCCGCAGCAATCGCTGTATTAAACGCTCAAAAGCAGCAGGTTCTAGAGACAGTAACTCTTTATGAAGTTGCTGATGCCAAGCAAGTTCTTCTACAGTCTCTTCTAGAGGTATAGTTAATTCGTCCAAGGCGTATGTTTCTGTCGCCTTCTTTTTATGAGCATCCCGAACAGCCTTGACAATTTCCTTAGAATCTAAATTATCAAGTTTTATAGATGTAGATACTAAAGACCATACTCCGCGTGCTGAGTTCTCCAAAAGCCCATATTTTTTTAGGTAGGTACGACTCCAACCAAGTCGATATTCAACCTCACCTTGTGATGCGCTATTTCCGTGTGGAATTTCCAGGACTTGATTTGATAAGTTAAGAAGCTGCACTACTTTTTCATATATTTCTTCAGTAGTACCTGAACCGCCAAGGATTTGCAAAGCCTCAATAGTAGGCAGTAACATCGCATCAAATTTAGGCACAGAAAGGGAAGTTGGCTTCATTGACTGTAGCTTTACTTTTTATATTGTTTTACCTAATCTCTATGTTATTGGGCATTCCATTAACTTAATAAAGAATAAAAAATCCCCCACCTTATGGTGGGGGATTTTTCAATTACCTAACACAGGCTTATTCAGTCAAGTTATCAACCGAACTTACCAGCAGTAGAGGCAATCAAGAATGCTGCGTAGGTTACGACATAGCCAACAGCGAAGTGAGCTAGACCGACAACACGAGCTTGAACGATGGAGAGAGCAACGGGCTTGTCTTTCCAGCGAACCAGGTTCGCAAGAGGAGTACGCTCGTGTGCCCAGACCAGAGTTTCAATCAACTCTTGCCAGTAACCTCTCCAGGAGATGAGGAACATGAAGCCGGTTGCCCAAACCAGGTGTCCGAAGAGGAACATCCAAGCCCAGACAGACAGGTTATTCATACCGTAGGGGTTGTAACCGTTGATTAACTGAGCGGAGTTAGCCCAGAGGTAATCGCGGAACCAGCCCATCAGATAGGTAGAATTTTCATTGAATTGAGCGACGTTACCTTGCCAAATGCCCAGGTGCTTCCAGTGCCAGTAGAAGGTTACCCAACCAATGGTGTTCAGCATCCAGAACATAGCTAAGTAGAAGGAGTCCCAAGCAGAGATGTCGCAAGTACCGCCACGACCAGGACCGTCGCAAGGGAATGCATAACCGAAGTCCTTCTTATCGGGCATCAGCTTAGAACCACGGGCATCCAGCGCACCTTTAACCAGTACCAGGGTAGTGGTGTGGATAGCCAGTGCAAAGGCGTGGTGTACCAAGAAGTCGCCAGGACCGATGGTTAAGAACAGAGAGTTGGTGCCAGAGTTAATGGCATCCAGCCAACCTTGCAACCAAACGTTGCCGTAGTTGGGGTAAGCGGTGTAAGCGATGCTATCTGGGTTAGACAGCAGGGTGTTCAAGCCGTAGAGGACTTTACCGTGGGAAGCTTGGATGAATTGAGCGAACACCGGCTCAATCAGGATTTGCTTCTCAGGGGTGCCGAAGGCAACCACTACGTCATTGTGGACGTACAGACCCAGGGTATGGAAACCCAAGAAGAGAGATACCCAGCTGAGGTGAGAGATAATCGCTTCTTTGTGGTGTAGTACACGGTCGAGTACGTTGCCCTTGTTTTGAGCGGGGTCATAGTCACGAACCCAGAAGATGGCGCCGTGGGCAAAAGCACCAACCATCAGGAAGCCAGCAATGTACTGGTGATGAGTGTACAGCGCAGCTTGGGTGGTGAAGTCCTTAGCAATAAATGCGTAGGAAGGCAGCGAATACATATGCTGCGCCACCAAGGAGGTAATTACCCCTAAGCAAGCTAGGTGCCAACCCAACTGGAAGTGCAGCGAGTTGTTGTAGGTGTCATAAATGCCTTGGTGAGGCAGGTTGAAAGGTCCTTCGACCGGCTTGCCAAAGAAAGTCTTGGCATTCATCATTTCTTTGATGCTGTGACCGATGCCGAAGTTGGTGCGGTACATATGACCCGCAACAATGAACAGAACTGCAATTGCTAGGTGGTGATGAGCCATGTCAGTCAACCACAGCGATTCAGTCTGGGGATGGAAACCACCCAAGAAAGTTAGGATTGCAGTACCAGCACCAGTGGAAGTACCAAAGATGTGGTTAGCAGTATCGGGGTTAGCCGCATAAACGCCCCAATTACCAGTGAAGAAGGGGGTTAAACCTTCTGGGTGGGGCAGGGTGGTCAGGAAGTTATCCCAACCTACATGCTGTCCGCGAGATTCGGGGATAGCAACGTGAACCAAGTGACCAGTCCAAGCCAGAGAGCTAACGCCAAACAGACCAGCTAAGTGGTGGTTGAGGCGAGATTCAGCGCTCTTGAACCAAGCAAGGCTAGGACGGAACTTGGGTTGGAGGTGCAGCCAACCAGCGAACAATAACACTGCTGAAAACAGCAACAGACCTACAGAACCTGTGTACAGGTCTTGGTTTGTCCGCATACCGATGGTGTACCACCAGTGGTAAACACCAGAGTAAGCAATGTTAACAGGGTTTGAAGCCCCAGCTTGGGTAAAAGCTTCAATAGCAGGTTCACCGAAGTGGGGGTCCCAAATCGCGTGAGCGATGGGACGGATATGAAGGGGATCTTTAATCCACTGTTCAAAGTTACCTTGCCAGGCCACGTGGAACAGGAGGCTAGAAGCCCACAAGAAAATGATTGCCAGGTGACCGAAGTGAGTAGCGAAAATCTTTTGGTAAAGATTTTCCTCAGTCATGCCATCGTGGCTTTCAAAATCGTTGCCCATAGCCATCGCGTACCAGATCCGACGTGTCGTCGGGTCTTGCGCGAGATCCTGGCTAAATTTTGGAAATTTTGTTGCCATAGGTGTAGTAAATCCTCTGACCTTTAGCCATCTGGTATCAGCGCGGAAGCGCTTCTGGTTTCTTATCACCCCAGGCGCAAAGCCTGGGGACTACTGCAGATTGCTTGTCGCTAGCCTACAGAGAGAATATGTGCATGGAAGAACGCCCAGGTAGTAGCAATTCCACCTAAGAGGTAGTGTGCCACACCTACAGCCCGACCTTGAATGATGCTCAAAGCACGAGGCTGAATAGCGGGAGCTACTTTCAGCTTGTTGTGTGCCCAAACAATGGACTCAATCAGTTCTTGCCAGTAGCCGCGACCGCTGAACAGGAACATCAAGCTGAATGCCCAAATAAAGTGAGCGCCCAAGAACATTAAACCGTAAGCTGACAGCGCACTTCCGTAGGAGTTGATAACTTGTGCAGCTTGTGCCCACAAGAAGTCACGCAACCAACCGTTGATGGTGATGGCACTTTCGGCAAAGTTACCACCAGTTATGTGAGATACAGTACCATCTGCGTCTACAGTTCCCCATACATCGGATTGCATCTTCCAGCTGAAGTGGAAAATCACGATGGATAGAGAGTTGTACATCCAGAACAGTCCGAGGAACACATGGTCCCAACCAGACACTTGACATGTGCCGCCACGACCAGGACCATCACAGGGGAAGCGGAAGC
>Ga0114939_10003919_pt1 | contig 10086 bp, 10 predicted proteins | sample AshMeaCrysSpring_FD_87196 | JGI IMG/M metagenome (GOLD analysis project Ga0114939, IMG submission 87196) | Groundwater microbial communities from Big Spring, Nevada to study Microbial Dark Matter (Phase II) - Ash Meadows Crystal Spring | ecosystem: Environmental > Aquatic > Deep subsurface >... | reverse complement strand
TGGGGCGACTCGCGCGGCGATGCGAGCGAAAACCCGCGCAGTTGACGATGACCCAGCCGGGCATGCGCGAAAAGTTAAGGCAATGGCCCCGGTTTTTCACGGTGTCTGAGTAAAGGCTTTCGCCGATCTTCTCCGCGCAATGGGAAGAGCATGCCAAAGCATGAACTCAGGCATTCCGATCCGGTGTTTACCCGTGGGATTGAGGCGGATTCTCCGAGTGGACCGCCTTAACCTGACGAGCATGCCCGCCGGGGCGGGGTTCAGGTGTTGGCATCAGTAATGATAACGGGCTTGGGCGAAGAGAATGCGGTCGTCCATCACGCGATAGACCAAGCGGTGTTCCCGTGTGATGCGCCGGGACCATACAGCGGTGCCGAGATGGCGCAGCGGTTCGGGCTTGCCGATCCCATCGGATGGATTGCGGCGGATGGCTTCGACCAATTCGAGGATGCGAAGGGCGGTTTTGCGGTCGGTGGAAACCCAGTGAGCCAGATCCTCAAGGAAATCGCGGTCGAAGACCAGGCTTCGCTCTTCCGGTTTCATGGGGCTGCGGTCCGGGACGTCAGCGCATCCATCGTGAGTTCATGCCCTTGTCCGCCGTCCAGACGGTTCAAGGCGGCCAGCAGGCGCCGCGCGTTGGCGGGGGATCGCAGGAGGTGTGCGGTTTCCAGAAGCCCCTCCCACTCGCTGGCAGGGACCAGCACCACCGATTCATGGCCACGCCGGTCAATGGTCACGGGCTCGCGGGTGGAGACGGTCTCATCCCAAACGCTGGCCAATCGGTCGCGGGCTTCGGTGTAGGAAATGGTGGGCATGTCCGTATAAAGCACCGGACAGGTTCTCTGTCCAGGAATTTGATCCAAGCGGGATGACTCCCCGCGCTCCGATTATTCCTTGGCGACGGACACATGGTGGCCGTGGGCCTTGAGCAGGGCGTGGCGTTTCGCCTCCTCCAGATCGGAGGCGACCATTTCCGCACACATTTCCTCGACGGTGATCGCGGGTTGCCAGCCGAGTTTTTCCATCGCCTTGGTGGGATCGCCGAGCAGGGTCTCGACTTCCGCCGGGCGGAAGTAGCGCGGATCAACGCGGACGATGACATCGCCGGGTTTGACGGCGGGGGCCTTGGCGGGATCAACGGCGTGGACGGTGGCGGATTCATCGACGCCCTGGCCGTGGAACTCAATCTGTATGCCGGCATGGGCGGCGGACATGCGTACGAACTCGCGGACCGAGATCTGCTTGCCGGTGGCGATGACGAAATCCTCTGCCTGCTGCTGTTGGAGCATCATCCACTGCATGCGGACGTAATCCTTGGCGTGGCCCCAGTCGCGCAGGGAATCCATGTTGCCGAGGAAGAGGCATGACTCGAGGCCTTGGGCGATGTTGGCGATGCCGCGGGTGATCTTGCGGGTGACGAAGGTTTCGCCGCGGCGGGGGGACTCGTGGTTGAAGAGGATGCCGTTGCAGGCGTACATGCCGTAGGCTTCGCGGTAGTTCACGGTGATCCAGTAGGCGTACATTTTGGCCACCGCGTAGGGCGAGCGCGGGTGGAAGGGGGTGGTTTCCTTCTGCGGGATTTCCTGAACGAGGCCGTAGAGTTCGGAGGTGGAAGCCTGATAGTAGCGCGTTTTCTTTTCGAGTCCCAGGAAACGGATGGCTTCCAGCAGGCGCAGCGCGCCGAGGGCATCGACATCCGCGGTGTATTCCGGCGATTCGAAGGAAACCGCGACGTGCGACTGCGCGCCGAGGTTGTACACCTCGTCCGGGCGCACCTCGCTGAGGATGCGGGTGAGGTTCGAGCTGTCGGAGAGGTCGCCGTAGTGGAGGCGGAAGCGGGAGTTTTCGACGTGGGGATCCTCGTAGATGTGATCGACGCGTCCGGTGTTGAAGAGCGAGGCGCGGCGCTTGATGCCGTGGACTTCATAGCCTTTCGCGAGCAGGAACTCGGCGAGGTAGGAACCGTCTTGTCCGGTGATGCCGGTGATGAGTGCTTTTTTCATGGGGATATAAGTCTGGAAGTTTGAAGGTCTGAAGGTCTCAGAGTCGGGCGGCTCCGGTCTCGAGCGAGGCCTTGAAATCCTGATAGGCGGCGGCGAGGCCGTCCTTGAACGGAACGACGGGCCGCCAGCCGGTGGCTTTGATTTTGGAAATATCGAGCAGCTTGCGCGGCGTTCCGTCCGGCTTGCCGGGATCGGTCAGGATTTCGCCCGTGAATCCGGTGGTTTTGGCGATGAGTTGCGCGAGTTCGAGGATGGTGAGGTCTGAGCCGGTGCCGACGTTCACCCAGTCCGGCGGGTTGTCGAGGGTGAGCAGGTGGAAGCAGGCGGAGGCGAGGTCGTCGGTGTGGAGGAATTCGCGGCGGGGGGTGCCGCTGCCCCAGATGGTGACGGAGGAGTCGCCGCGTTGTGCGGCCTCGTGGAAGCGGCGGATGAGTGCGGGGATGACGTGGGAGTTTTCCGGGTGGTAGTTGTCGCCTGGGCCGTAGAGGTTGGTGGGCATGGCGCTGTGGTAGAGCAGGCCGTGCTGGGCGCGGTAGTGCTGGCAGAGTTTGAGGCCGGCGATCTTGGCGATGGCGTAGGCCTCGTTGGTGGTTTCCAGCGGGCTGGTGAGCAGGCACTCCTCGGGCATCGGCTGCGGCGCCATTTTCGGATAGATGCAGGACGAGCCGAGGAACAGCACGCGCGGGACGCCGGCGAGGCGGCTGCCTTCTACGAGATTGGCGGCGATGGCGAGATTCTCGTAGATGAAATCCGCCGGGTAGGTGGAATTTGCGTGAATGCCGCCGACCTTGGCGGCGGCGATGATGACGGTGTCGGGTTTTTCCGCGGCGAGGAAATCGAAGACCGCGCGCTGGTCGCGGAGGTCGAGCTGGCTGCGGGTGGCGGTGAGGACTTGATAGCCGCCGCGGCGGGCGGCCTCGCGGACGAGGGCGGAACCGACCATGCCGCGATGGCCGGCGATGAAGAGTTTGTTCATGGTTGTGGAGTGGTGGGAGGGGATGGCCGGAATCCGGCCCGGTTTTAACGTGGCGTTCCGTATTTTCCGATGAGTTTGTCCGCCTCGTTGAGGGCCATGGCGGCGACCTGGTCCATGTTGTAGTAGCGGTAGGTGGCGAGGCGGCCGATGAAGGAGACGTTGTTTGCGGCGGCGGCGAGTTCCGCGTATTTCCGATAGAGAGAGCGGGCGTCGGGAGCGGGGACCGGGTAGAACGGTTCGCCGCCGGGAGTCCAGTCCTTTGGAAACTCGCGCAGGATGGTGGAGGCGGGGATGTTCTGTCCGGTGGCGTGCTTGATTTCGACGATGCGGGTGAAGGGAACGCTGGGATCCGGATAATTCACCTGCATGGCGCACTGCCAGAAGCCGGGTTTTCCGGAGAGCGCCTGCCGTTCCCGGAGTTGTTCCGCGTTGAAGGATTCCGGCTCGAAGCGCAGCGAGCGGTAGGGCAGGGGGCCGAAGCGGCGGCCGAAGTATTCGTCGATGGCGCCGGTGAAGACGAGGTGTTTGAAATTCCAGCGGGCCTTCGCCTCCTGGAAATCCATGCCGAGATGGAGTTCGATGCCGGGCGCGGCGGCGAGCAGGTTTTCAAACAGCGCGGTGTAGCCATTGGCGGGCAGCGCCTGGAAATTTTCCGACAGGTAGCGTTCGTCGCGGTTGGTGCGGACGGGGATGCGGCCGCAGACCGAGGCGTCGAGTTCGCGCGGGTGGCGTTTCCAGTGCTTGAGGGTGTAGCCCTCGAAGAAGAGCTGATAGAACTCGCGGCCGACTTGGGAGACGATGACCTCCTCCGAGTTGCGGGGATTTGCGATGGGGATGCGGTGCTGTTCCAGCCAGGCGGAGAATTCCTCCGAGGTGGAGGGTCTGCCGGTGAATTGCTCGAAGGTGTTGAGATTGATCGGGAAACTCCAGTCGCGGCCGCGGGCGTGGCTTTTGATGGTGTAAGCGACCTCGTGCCAGGCAGTGAAACGGGAAAGGTAATCGACGACCCGCTGCGAGTTGGTGCGGAAATAGTGCGGTCCGTAGGGGTGGATGAGCACGCCGGCCTGGTCGATCCGGTCGTGGGCGTTGCCGCCGAGGTGGGTGCGGCGGTCCGCCACCACGCATTTCCAGCCGGCGGCGGCGAGGCGCTCCGCGGCCACCAGTCCGGAAAAGCCCGCGCCGATGATCAGGAAGTCGGTGGAGGCGTCGGCTTGCAAGCGGCGGGATGGGCGTGGGATCGGGCACGCTGCCGCCCGTGGTCGCACTTTCCGGGCGGGAAAGAAACCAGGGCGGGGTGTTTCGCGGAGTTTGGCGGAGGCCGTTGTTAGACCGCCGGATCGACGGTCAAAAGAGGCGGGGATTCAAATGGAAAGTGGCGGATGGCGGGCGTGGCCGCGTGTGAGGCGGGCTGATTTTTCAAGGGATTGGTCTTCCGGGCAGGAGGATGGAGAACAGATCGACATCGATGGCGTGGGGCTGGCCGAGGAATTCGAGCAGGATTTTGACGCGCTCCGCGGCCGGGGCGACGGAGACGATGGTGCCGCGCATTCCCTGGAGCGGGCCGTGGGCGATTTCCACTTCCTCGCCGACCTGGATGACGGGGGAGACGGAGAGCAGTTCCTCCTCGCCTTCCGGACGGCTACGGATTTCCCGGCGAAGGGATTCGACGAAGGATTCCGGCACCGGCGGGATTTCCGCGCCGAAGCGCACCAGGCCGCGCACGCCTTGGCAGAAAGTCACGGCGCGCTCCATCTCGGCGAGGCTGAACTTGGCGAGCAGGTAGCCGGGGAAGAGCGGCTCCATCCACCAGATTTTGCCGCGGCGGGTGGCCTTGCGGTAGCGCAGGCGCGGGCAGAAGACTTCGATGCCCTCGAGGTCGCGGAGGTGCCCGGCGGCGATGTGTTCGCGCTTGGTCTGGGTGCGCACGCAGAACCATTGCGGGCTGTTGTCGGGGGTGCCTGAGGTCATTGGCCGAGGATTTTCTGAAGAATGGGAAGCACCCGGCCGCTGCTGCGCAGCCATTGGTCGAGGCGCTCCACGCGCTCGCCGAGGAATTGCCGGAGTTCGGGATCCTCCACTTTGCGGGCTGTCTCCGCAAGCCGCTTGATTTTGGTCTTGCCGCTCTCGAGGTGCGGGCGGACCTGCTCGCGGATGAAGCCGCCAACCAGCCTTTTGAGTTCCACGGCGGGTTCGTAGTAGGTGCGGCGTTCGGTGCCGCCGTTGTTGGCCTCCGCCTCGCGCACGGCGCCCAGGCTTTTGAGCATGCGCAGGCCCTGGCTGGCAGAGCCTTTGCTGATCTTGAGCCGCAGCACCAGGTCATCCAGCGAGAGTGGCGTGCGGGAAATGAACAGCAGCCCGTAGATTTCCCCGATCGAACGCGGCAGGCCGAGCACGCGCACGCCATCCACGAAAATCCCCACCACCTGGCGTTCCAGGGGGCTGAGTCCGTCGCTGGCGTCAATCATGCCGGGAGTCACGGGGATGGAGCGTAGGCAATGGCCCGGATTGTTCAATTGAAAATGAACAAAGTTCCCGCCTTGCCAGCAGGCGGGTTTTGCGCTGGATTTCCGGCCATGCGCATTCTGATCACAGGCGGGGCGGGCTTTCTGGGCTCCCATCTATGCGAGCGGCTGCTCGGCGAGGGACACGAGGTCATCTGCCTCGACAATTTTTTCACCGGCCGGAAACGCAACGTCATCCACCTGCTGGACAACCCGTATTTCGAACTCGTCCGCCACGACGTGACGGAGCCGTTCAAGTTCGAGGTTGATCAGATTTACAATCTCGCCTGTCCGGCCTCGCCGCCGCACTACCAGCACAACCCGATCAAGACGATCAAGACCTCGGTGATGGGCGCGATCCACTGCCTCGGCCTGGCCAAGCGAGTTGGCGCGCGGGTTTTCCAAGCCTCCACCTCCGAAGTCTATGGCGACCCGCAGGTCCATCCGCAGCCGGAGTCCTACTGGGGCAGTGTGAACCCCATCGGCATCCGCTCCTGTTACGACGAGGGGAAACGCTGCGCGGAAACCCTGTTTTTCGATTACCACCGGCAGAACAAGGTGGATATCCGCGTGGTGCGCATCTTCAACACCTATGGCCCGCGCATGCTGCCGGACGACGGCCGGGTCGTTTCCAACTTCATCGTCCAGGCGCTGCAGGGCAAGGATCTGACGATTTACGGCGATGGCACGCAGACCCGCTCGTTCTGTTATGTGGACGATCTGATCGAGGGCTTTGTGCGGCTGATGAACCATCCGTCGATCACGGGGCCGGTCAACATCGGCAATCCGGGCGAGTTCACCATGCTCGAGCTCGCGGAGATGGTGCTCAAAAAAGTCGGCGGACCTTCGAAAATCACGCATTTCCCGCTGCCGGGCGACGATCCGAAACAGCGCCGGCCGGACATCACGCTCGCGGCCGGGGAACTCGGCTGGCAGCCGACAGTACCGCTCGCCGAGGGGCTCGATTCCACCATTGCCTACTTCCGCAAACTGTTGACGGAGGCCTGAGACTCAGGGCGGCGGCACGATGCCGGTGTTGTTCTTCATCACCGGCCGTGCGGCGGAGGTGCCGGCCTTGACGGTGAGTTCGCGGACTTTTCCGCCGCCATCGAAGCGGTTGTTCTCGATCACGATGTTGCGGCCGGATTTGAGGTCGAAGGACGGGGCTTCCAGCGCATAAGGCGGGGCGAAATCCGTCATGCGGATGGTGTTGTTGCGGAAGACCAGTCCGTCGATGGCCTGACCCTCGACGACCTTGCCGTGGTAGGTTTCGATGATGTTGTCCTCGAAGACAATTCCGCCGTGGTAGAGAGCGTCCGGGAACTTTTTCGGATCGACCTCCGCGGACATGCGTAGGACGACGCCGCCGTTGTTGAGGAAGTGGTTGTTGCGGATCACCGCGTCTCGGGTGGGCCCGGATTCACACCAGAAGCCGTTGTCGCCTTCCATCTGGATGCCGGCCATCGAGGAGTGCTCGAAGCGGTTGTTCTCGATGAGCACCCTGCCGGCGGTGGCGATCAGCATGGTGCGGGCGCGGTTGTTGCGCACCACGCTGTTGCGGACGGTCAGATCGGCCTGCCAGGAAAGGTTGTAGAGTCCGGAGCCCTCGCGGATGCCGCCATCCGGCAGGCGGTCGAGCGTGACTTCGAAGCGGTCGGAGTTGAGGGAACGGGTGGAGACGACCCTGGCGTCGCCATAGCCCTGGAGGTCCGCGCTGGTGACGAAGCGCACTTCATCGCCTGTTTCCATGACCGTCTGGCCGCGCTGCTGGCTGTGGACGAGCTGGCAGGTGAGCGTGTTGCCGTCGGCTTTCTCGACGCGCACGAAGCAGCCGTGGACGTTGGTGGCGTCGTCGAGCATGTTTTCAAACAGGCTGTCCTCGATGAGGATCTGGCCTCGGCAGCCGTTGAAGTGGGTGGCGTCCGCGATGGTGGTCACATGGCGGTTGCGGCCCTCCGGCAGGGAGACTTTCAGGCGGCGGATGGTGAAGTTTTCAGTGCGCTGGGCGATGAGGCCCATGCCGCCGGCATGGTGGATGGCCACGTCTTCCATCAGCACGTCCCTGCAGCCGGAGATGCGGATGGCGGGGGAGTTGCGGTTCGGGTTCATCATGCCGCTGACGACCACGACCATGCCGGGCTCGGGCAGCGTGCGCGTGGATTCGAAGACGCGGATGAGGTGCGGCCCGAGTTCCTCGACGCGAGCGTCCGGCTCCATGGCAAAGCGGTTTTCTCCGGGCACCGGGTGGCGGGTGTCGCCCTGGAACCACATGTTCCAGTGGAGATTCTGCTCCCATGAGAGGGTGGCGCTGACGGGCGGCGCCCAATCCTTCCAAGTGGTGGGTTTCGGGCTGGGTTTTCCGCGGAAAACGAGCCGATTGCCGCGCAGTTCATAGACGACTTCCGGCAGGAGTTCGAGGTCGAAGGCCTTCATTTCCGGATGGGCCGCCCGCACCGTGCCCTGGAGTGAGAACGCCCGCTCCCAGTCGATGCTGAAGCCTTTCAAGGTCAGGTTTTTCGTGCCTTCGGCGCTGATCGGCACCAGGGAGCCGTGGCAGATGAAACGCGCGCCCGCGGCGTCGAGTGTGAAGCCGTCGAAGCCATCGATGGGAAAAATGACCCGCTTGATGCCGGAATCGTTGTTGGCGATGAAGAGGTTCTGCTCGAAGGCGAAATCCGGTGACAAATGCCATGTGCCGGCCGGGATTTTCAGGCCGTCCGCCCTGGTGTTGATGCAGGCTTCCATCGCGCGGCGGATGGCCGGAGTTGCGTCCGCGCCGGGGGCGAGTTGGGTGATGCCGTATTCCGAGGCGTCGATGAGTTTGCCGGGCGTGGCGGCTGAGATCGAGATGGCCGCCATGTGCGACATGGCAATCAGGGCGGGGCGGGTTTTCATGATGGCTCAGTGGGTCATCGGGCTTTCGCCGGAGGCGTCTCCGAGGTGGGAGAGGTTTTCCGGCAGGAAGCGCTTGAAGCGGGTTTTGTCGATGGACTTCATGTAGGCCTCCTCCGGGGAGATCATGCCTTCGCGCAGTTTCGTCCAGATGGATTCGTCCATGAATTGCATGCCGTCGTTCTTGCCGCCGGTGATGACGTCGTAGAGTTTCTGGGTCGCGCCCTCGCGGATGATGGCGGCCACGGCGGGGGTGGCGAACATGATCTCGTGGACGGCGGTGCGGCCGGGTTTGTCCACGCGTTTGCAGAGGAGCTGGGCGACCACGCCGCGCAGCGATGCGGCGAGCATGGTGCGCACCTGCGATTGCTGGTCGGCGGGAAACACGTCGATGATCCGGTCCACGGTCTTGCGGGCGTTATTGGTATGCAGGGTGCCGAAGACAAGCAGGCCGGTTTCCGCAGCGGTGAGGGCGAGAGAGATGGTTTCCAGGTCGCGCATTTCGCCGACGAGCACGATGTCCGAATCCTCGCGCAGGGCGGCGCGCAGGCCGTCGGCGAAGGACGGCGTCTGGATGGGCACCTCGCGCTGGGTGATGATGGAGCGTTTGTTGCGATGGACGAACTCGATGGGCTCCTCGATGGTGATGATGTGGCGGTTGAAGTTGGAGTTGATGTAATCCAGCAGCGCCGCGAGGGTGGTGGACTTGCCCGAGCCGGTGGGGCCGGTGACCAGCACCAGGCCGGAGCGCATGTGGCCGAATTCCTTGACCACCTGGGGCACGCCGAGGGCTTCGAGCGAGGCGATTTCGGTGGGGATGAGGCGGAAGACCGCCGCCAGGCCGTTCTGCTGCTTGAGGTAGTTGCAGCGGAAGCGCGAGTCCTCGTCCATTTCGTAGGCGAAGTCGAGGTCGCCGGTGCTCAGATAGCGCTCGAAGGCCCTGGGGTCGCAGATTTCGGCCAGCAGGCTGTGGAAGGCGTCGCCTGCCAGAATGTCCCGCCCGGGGATGGAGGTGACCGCGCCGTGCACGCGGATTTTCGGCGGTTGTCCCTCGGACAGGTGGAGGTCCGAGCCTTTGTTGGCGATCAGGTAGCGGAACAATTCATCGATGCGGGCCATCTGGGATTTGAGATTTGAAATTTGAGATCCGCAAGCAAGCGTGGGCTCGGAATGCGGTGAGAAATCAGGATTCGAAGAAGAGTTTCATCTGCGCCTTGTCATCGGCGCGGAAGAGGGCTTCCTGCTGGGAGATGACGCCCTGCACGTAGAGGGTGCGCAGCGATTCATCCATGGTGATCATGCCGACGTTCTTGCCGGTCTGCATGACGCCCGGCAGCATGAAGGTTTTGCCTTCGCGGATGCAGTTGGCGACGGCGGGGGTGTTGACGAGCAGTTCGAGGGCGAGCACGCGGCCGGAGCCATCGGCCTTGGGGACGAGCTGCTGGGAAAGGATGCCGCGCAGGGATTCGGAAACCATGATGCGGATCTGGTCGCGCTGGTCGGTGGGGAAGACGTCGAGCACGCGGTCGAGCGTGCGCGGGGCGTTGCCGGTGTGGAGGGTGCCGAGCACCAGGTGGCCGGTTTCCGCAGCGGTCAGGGCGAGCTGGATGGTTTCGAGGTCGCGCATTTCACCGACCATGATGACGTCCGGATCCTCCCGGAGCGCACCACGGAGCGCCTTCGCGAAGGACTCGGTGTGCGTGTGCACCTCGCG
>Ga0114939_10003918_pt1 | contig 10087 bp, 9 predicted proteins | sample AshMeaCrysSpring_FD_87196 | JGI IMG/M metagenome (GOLD analysis project Ga0114939, IMG submission 87196) | Groundwater microbial communities from Big Spring, Nevada to study Microbial Dark Matter (Phase II) - Ash Meadows Crystal Spring | ecosystem: Environmental > Aquatic > Deep subsurface >... | reverse complement strand
GAATCAGACCAAAGCCGCGCTTGGCTGTTCGTTCGCTTTCTGAAGAGGGATTGTCGGAGAGAACGGCAATGAACGAAACGGATTTGAAGTTTATCCGCCTGTCCTTCGAGGTAGCCCGGGAGGCCAGAGCCAACGGCAATCACCCCTTCGGCGCGCTGCTGGTCGATGACCAGGGCTACGTCCTCCTCAAGGGCGAAAACACGGTGATTACGGAGCGCGATTGCACCGGCCACGCCGAAACGAATCTGATCCGCGAGGCGTGCAAATCGTTTTCCCCTGAATACCTGGCTAAATGCACGCTCTATGCCAGCACCGAACCATGCCCGATGTGCGCCGCGGCCATTTTTTGGGGTAATGTGCGCCGGGTGGTGTTCGGCCTGAGCACCGAGCGTCTCAATGAATTGGTGAGCGACGAGTCCCCGGAGGTATTTTGCCTCCCCAGCCGCGAGGTCTTCGCGAGGGGTCGCAAGCAAATCGAGGTGCTTGGCCCGGTCCTCGAGGAAGAGGGCCGCGCGGTTCACGAGGGATTTTGGCGCTAATTGACCCAACCGGCCGCCACGCCTGATAGCGATCGATCCAAAACTTTTATAAGGAGAACAACGGGAGGGCGCACTTTTTCCCCCACGTAGCTCGTTGCGACCTTCACCCCTTCGTCCTCCCCACGGCCGGATGGGCAACCAGCCGGCAACTCCCAGCCCCGGCGACGACCGGAAAAAATCGGCCGGGTCAAAAAAAGTAAGGCCATTCACGGTGTCCTGTCGCCGCGAACGGAGACGGAGCCGATAAGATAGCTACCGCTTATTGGCAATTGCCCGGGTAAAGCTCGCTGTAAGCCTCGGTCGCGATGTCGTTTTTGGCATCGAGCGACGTTCGAGCAACCGGCATTGCCGTCTCCTGCGTGATGGCGGGAATGGATGTGAACAACTCATCATATGGAGCGAACGTCGTTTGGATAGTATCGTCCAATTCCTCGGCCGCGCTGGAGAGCGCTTGCCAATTATTGTCCATCGCCGTCCCCAACTGCACGATCTGCGCCAGATCGGCCGTGTCGCCCAGGGCGGCGATCGTCGGTGCGGTTTCATTCAACTCGGTCAAGGCATCGCAGAACGCGACGGCCGGGTCTTCGCCCCCGCCACAAGCAGAAAGTATCAACACCGATAGCGTCACCAAAAAGGAAACCAACAAGTTTTTCTTCATCACAATCTCCACCTTTTTTCTACTGAGACGATTCCTCTGGGCTTTCATCACTTACATACTCAACAGGCCGGCCCAACCAGGCATAAGCATCCACCAGCGCCTGGTTGGCGGATCTGCCTATCTGGGGCTGGTCGGCCACAACACGTTCCCGGCCGATCAGGTCAACCAGGCCGGTGCGTTTCAGCTGGCCGAGTAACGGCGCGCTGACCCCAACCAGGTATAGGCGGCCGTCGTGGGCTTGCAGCGCCTCGACATAGCGCCGCAAGACGACGATGAAGGTGCTGCCGACCTCCTCGCGGCCGCGCAGGATGAGGATGACGGCCGCCCGTTGCGCTTGGGACGCATCCGGCAGGAGGGTTTCCATATTCGAGGCCGCGGCAAAGAACAGATCCCCGTAGGGCATCAGGATCGTCACACTCTCGTTGGCCAATTGCGCCGGGGCTGGTCGCTCGATGGGGAAACCGCCCGCGACCGGCTTGAGTTCGACCAGCCGCACTTTCGACGAGGATTGGAACACGTGCAACATGACCGAAATCGCCACCCCGACAAAGACGGCATATTGCAACGGCAAGAGCAGGGACGCGACCAGGGTCATGCCCATCCCCACCCGTGACGGCAGGCCCGTATCCCACACTGTCTTGATCGCATCGGGGCGAAAGCTTTGCAGACCGACGGCGATCAGCAACCCGCCCAATGCCGGCAGCGGAACCAGGTTGAACAAGTCACTGAACAGCAGTACAAGCGGGATAACCAGCAGCCCGCCGAAGATGTTGGCCCATCGCGTCCGGCCGCCTGTGCCGACAATGACGGCCGTGCCGGACATGGAACCACCGCCGGGGATGCCGCTCAACAGGCCGCTGCCGGTGTTGGCCAGCCCCTGAGCCAGGAAGTCGCGCGAGACGTTCCCGGCATGGCCGTCGGCGTTGGGGAAATTCTGGGCCACGCCCGCGCCCTGGATCAGGCCGATGATGGCGATGCCCAGCGCGGACGGCAGCACCACCGATATATAGTTAAAGTTGGGCCTTACCAGGGTGAATAATTGGTCCGGTATGGGCGGGATGTTCTCGACCGCGCCGGGATAGACCGTGTTGATGAGAACGCCCACTAAGGTACCGGCCACCAGGGCCACGACGTAAGCTATTTTGGCAAATCGCGTGCGCGACAAGATCAGAATGAGCCCCAGCACCACGCCCCCGACCAACACCGACGCCGGCAGCCACTCTTTGAAATTGAGTAAAGTGTCGAGCGCGCTGGAAATCCGCCCGCTATACTGGCTGTCATAGCCGGTGAAATCATCCAGCTGCCCCAGGATAATGAGCAACGAGACGCCGGTCGTAAAGCCGACCATCACCGCGTTGGAGACGAAGCGAATCAGCGTGCCGAGTCTAAGCAGACCGGCCAGAAATTGGATGAGGCCGACCAGGACGACCAGGACGATCAGGCTTTCGGTGCGGAATTCTTCGGGTATCGTCGCTAACGCGCTGCCCACGGCGACCGAGATAGCGCTGGTGGTGGACACGTTCATCATCCGGGAGCCGGTGAATATAGCGGCGATCGGCGTGCCGATCATCAACGTATACAGGCCGCTAACCGGATTGACGAGAGCGAGGATGGCATTGGCCATTCCCTGAGGGATATTGACCAAGGCGAAAGTTAAGCCCGCAACGAAGTCGTTACCGGCTGACTCTTTCTGCGGTAGATGATCCTGAACGGAGGATTTGATCGAATCAGTATCTTTAAGCTTCATAGTCTATCCGCGCGTGTGGTCTTGCCATCAGGCCACGGCCGCCAACGCCATTGCCAGAGTATCCGCCTGTTGCCGGATGCGCTGTCGATCGGGCTCGATCAGAGCGCCGGCCCGGCTCTCCAGTTCGATGAGGCGGGCATGGTCCAGCAACAATTGCCGATGCTCAGGCGCTACTATCTCTTGCCCAATCACGTCGATGACGTCCAGCATATACGATAATACGGTGGCGTTGTCACAACTGGCATGGCGCAGCATGTCAAAGGCGGCGCTTAGTAACTCCTCGAAGGTAACCGGCTCGAATACAAGACGCAGTTGGCCGTTCCGGTCATAGGTATTGAGATTCTCGCCACCCTGTCGGGCGAATAGAACCAGCCCATTGCCGATGTGGTCCAGGCAGGTCATGGCGGTGAAGGGGTCATTGATGGCCGCGGACATGGCCCGTACCGCCATTTCGACCAGCTGGTTGACGGCGCATTCGACATCCTGAGTGGGCGTGCGCTGGTTACCGATCCGGATGGAACGGCGCAGCTGTTTCTCGAGTTGGGCGTTGAACCGGCTCGCGGGCCACACCAGGGCGATCTCTTCGCCCTCCCAGACATAGTCACCCGGTTTATGCACCAGCCGGACAACCAGGTCTCTTTCCTGAGCCAAGGTCAGCAATATCTCCGGATCGAGCGTCTGGATGTAGCCGACATGCCTGGACCTGACCGGGTAAGCCTCGGCAGCCGTCAGGGCGATCCCGATGACCGGCAGGGTCTGTTCGGTTATTTCGCCGCTTTTGAGGTCGGCCGCGTTCTCGACGCCGACCACGCTCCGCAGCTCCGCGCCGGCCGCGGCGGCGATATTGGGCGCTTGCAACATCATGCTGATGTGCTGGACCAACAAGATCAGCGTGGCGAAGGTGGCCATCATCAAAGTCAGGCCCACCGTAGCCGTTAACTGCGGCGCGTCCGGCTCTATCTCCACCGGCTGAATCGACGTGGCCGCGGCGATGCAATAGACAAAGGTGCCCACAAACATACCCAGCACGAACTGGGTCGTGCGATCGCCCAGGAAGACGCGCAACAGGCGCGAGCCGTATTGGGCGGCCACGGTCGACAGCGGCAAGGTGAGCAGGGTGAAGACCACACCGGCGGTCGCCAGAACGGTCGTGGCGATGGTCACGAGGGTCGTGCGCGATTGATCGACGTCGCCGGCGAGGATGAACCGGCTATCCGCCAGCAGTTCGTTCGGGACCTGGCCGTCCAGCCAATACATGAACCAGGCCAGCAGCGCGGCCAGTACGGCCAGGATCGCGGGCGCAAACCAGAAGCTCACCCGCAGGCGATCCCAGGTATAGCGGGCCGTGACCCGGCGCATCGCTCGCGTTCTCATGCAGTGCTCCGGTCGTTGCCGGCGCGGCCGGCCTGGCTACGTCGGGAAAGCAGCAGGACATAGACGCTGACTACCAGCACCCAGATGGGGAAGATCAGGGTCACCCACAATGAAAAGCTGATACTCACCAGCAACACCAGCGCCGATGCATAAGTCAGGAAGGCCCAGCCGCGATGCATCACGCCGCTGCGGAGCCAGATGGTGCCCAGGGTTATCATGAACACACCCGCCATGCGGATGGCATAGATATTAATGACTTGAAACATGACCTCACGGCCATAGCTGAATACACCGCTGGCGGTGATGGTGTCCGGCGCGACCGTGTAGCTGCTCAATAACCCACCGGCCAGAGCCGCGCCCATGAAGGTCAGGCCCAGAAAGAGCAAGCCGCTACCCAGGAAAATCGTGGCGAAGAAACGGTCTTCCACATCGCCCAGCCGGTCGCGGATGACGCCGATGAACCACAGAAAGGCGATCCCGGCGTAGGGGACCAGGTTCAGCGCCAGGCCGATCGTCCGGGCATTCGTCGCCAACCAGGCGCTACTTTCAGTCGCCGAATCGACGGGGATCGACAGGCGGATGAGTGTCACGCTGGCGCCGTAGAGCAGGGCGAAGGCAATGCCGGCCACGGCCGCGGCGCGTGGGGTAGTAAGCGAACGGCTTCTCAACGACGGTCCTGTGTCATTCATCGTTACACTCTTGTCCGCTTGATTCAAATGCCGGCAACCCTCTCATCCCCTACAACGAACGTCAAGAGCAAGCTGTCCGCCCGGAGTTATCGCCCTTTTCCGGTTCAAACTCGCTGTGCCCATGTCGGTCACGAGGCCGTTTGACTGCCATCCTCAGCCTGGCTTTCACCCTTCTCCGGCGGAGCAAATCCCGCGTTATACGCCTCAACCGCGGCGCGCACCGTCGGGTAGATATTCTCCTTGCCCAACCGCTTCGTCAGACCCGTCACACGCAACATCTCGCGCAGCGGCTTATTGGCCCGCGCGATCCATAATTCGATGCCATGTCGCTCCAAATCCGCGTCCAGGTTCTCAAGGGCCTCGGCCGCCGTCGAATCGAAATCACTGATGGCCTCCGCGTCGAGAATAACGCAACGCAAACCTTCGCCCGCAGCGGTGATGATCTCGCCCATGCGTTGGGAGAAGTAGGCGGCATTGGCGAACACCAGCGGCGCGTCGAAGCGGTAGACGATCAGGCCCGGCTCGGTCATGATCGGGTCCTTGTCGGCGACCTCGCGATAGACCACGCCGCCGCCAACTTCCACATCGTCGAGCAGCGCGTCGTGGGGCCGCGAAATGTGAAAGATGACGTTGAGCAGTGACAGCACCACCGCGATGAGAATGCCCTGCAAGACGCCCAGGGTGAGGACACCGATCATCGTCGCCAGCGCCAGCCAGGCTTCCGCCGGGCGGACCTTCCGCAAGTAGCGGAAAGCCGCGATATCGATCAACCCCAGGGTGGCGATGATGATGATCGCGCCCAGAATGACGGTGGGCAGCGGCTCCAGCAAGGCGGTGAAAAAGAGCAGGAAGACGATCGTCAGCGCCGCGGCCAGCAACCCGACCAGCTGCGATTTGCCGCCCATTTGGTCGACCACCGTGGTGCGCGAGCCGCTGGTGGCCGCGGGAAATCCCTGCAGCAGCCCCGCCCCGATGTTGGCCATGCCCATGGCGATGAACTCCTGGTTGGCGTCGATCTTCTGCCCATGCTTGGCGGCGAAGACCCGCGCGGTGAGGATTTCATCGGCGTAGATGAGGATCGTCAGGGCGACGGCCGCCGGCAACATGGCTAAGATGTCTTGCAAGGTCACGTCGGGGATCACCGGCGTCGGTAATCCGGCGGGCACCTCGCCGACCACCTTCACGCCATAGGCCGCCAGATCGAATATGATCGAGGCCAGAATACCGAGGATGACGACGATGAGCGGGCCGGGCAGGGCGCGATTGACGCGCCGGATGATCACCAGGATGGCCATGGCGATCAGCCCAATCACGAACGTCACCATATTCCACTCGTCGAAGCGGCTCAGTACTTCGATGATTTGTCGCAGGAAATAATCGCTCTCGACCGTGATGCCGACCATCTTGCCCAGTTGGCTGCCGATGACGATGAGCGCCGTACCGGTGATATAGCCGATCAGGATCGGTTTGGAGAGGAAATCGGTGATGAAGCCGAGCTTCAACAGGCCGCCCAGGATCGAGATCAGCCCGACGAGCAGCGCCGCCAGGGCGGCCAGGGCCGCGTAACGCGCGGGGTCGCCGCCGGCCAGCGGCGCGACGGCCGTGGCCACCAGGATCGCCGTGGTCGCCTCCGGGCCGGTGATGAGCTGCTTGGACGTGCCGAACAGGGCATACATCACCATCGCCCCCAGGGCGACGTACAGCCCGGCGACGGGCGTGACGCCGGCCAGTTCGCCGTAGGCCATTGCCGACGGCACGAGCACGGCGAAGACGGTGACGGCCACGATGAGTTCCGTGCGGACGGTCGCGCCGTCCAACCCTTTAAACAGGGCCAGGCCGGGAATGAAGCGCGTGATTCCTTGAGATGGCGGTTCTTGGTTCATAGAATTTACTTATCCATACCACGATTACGCTTCGGGCGGCGCGGGCGACTCAGCCGCCGCCGCCTTGCGGGCCATGCGCAGCATCACCAACGCGGTCAACAACGCGCCGACGACTACGGCGACGGCGATCACCGCCGCAGTCTCTTTTTGGATCAGGACCAGGGGGAACAGCACCGCAAACAGCGGCGATCGTAGTGCCGCGACCAGCGCCCCGGCCATCGTCGCCGCAACGGCGACCGCCACGGAAATACCCGGGAACAACAGATTCACCGCCAGCCCCAGGGCCACGCTGGAAAACATAATCGGGAAGATGTAGCCGCCTTTCCAGCCGGTCGTTAGCAACAAGGACGTGGCGAATAGCTTGGCGACACTCAGCACGATCAGCATGGTGATGCCGATCTCCGCTGCATTGTTAATCAGCTCGATGGTTTGCTCCTCGCCCGAGAACAGCGTCAACGGCAATAGCGCGCCGATGATACCCATGGCCAATCCGCCGAGCAGACCACGCATCACCACATGGGCCTTCAGGGGCTGGAGCAGTTGGCGCATGCGTTGCAGCGAAAACATGAACAGCAAGCCCACCACGGCGCCGACCACCCCCAGCGGCACGGCGAACAACAAATCCCTGAGTTTGGGGACATAGTCCGGGAACTGGTACAACGTGGCGAAGAACTGCCCGCTGAGCATGACGAAGGCTACGGTCGCCACGGCCGATGCCAGCAGGCTGGGGAAGAGCACCCAGAAATAGGTCTGCTTGCCGCCGGTTCCGCCGTGCGCCGATTCCAGGCCCAGGATAGCCCCACCGACCGGCTCGGTGATGAAGGAGGCGAGCATGCCGCTGACGCCGGAGAAGCCCAGCGCGCGTGTTTCCTGGTCGTCGAGCTTGAGCTGGTCGGCCATCAGCGTGCCGATACTGCCGCAGGCATCCGCCAACGGCGCTTCCGGCCCCAGGCTGCCGCCGGAGATGAGCGAGACAAACGCCGTGGTCACGATGCCGGGGGCGTGGCGATAGTTAAAGCGGCCGGTCTTGCCGAATTCCTGCATCAGCTCGAAAAAGATGGCGTTGTGGTCGCCAAAAAGCTTCACCAGCAGCCCGACCAATAGACCGCCGATAGTGCAGACCAGGACGGTGAACAGGCGCATATCCATGCCGAGCGCCGCCGCGGCTTGCTCCCAGATCGCCCCCGTGCCCACACTGACAAGGGCCACAAAAGCATAAGTAACCAGGGCGCTGATCAGGCCGAGCACGGCGACGAATACCAGGAGTTTGATGTAGGCTCTGGGTTTGGCTTGCGGGTCGATCATTTCGGGGCCTCCTCGACATTATCTCCCGATTGGTTCACACCTGCCGGTAATGAATCCGCGGATTCATTGCTGATGATATTGGCCAGCCACTGAGTGCCTTCATTGTGCTGGAATACGAGCAACAACAGCACCGTGATGGGCATGGACAGCAAACCGCCGACGGGTCCCAGCAACCAACCCCAGAAAAAGATCGACAGGAACACGATCATAGGCGACAACGAGAGGCGTTTGCCGGTCATGCCTGGTTCCAACACATTCTCAATCAGCAGGTTGATGGCCGTTACCCCGACGATGATGATGAGTGCCTGGACCCAACCAGACTCGGCCAGCGCCAGCAGGGCCGGCGGTATCATGGCGATGGCCAGGCCGATGAAGGGGATAAAGCTCAAAAAGAAAGCCAGCACGCCCCACAACAGAGGGTAATCCACGCCGAGGAGCAAGCAAATCAGCGTGACCCCTGTACCGGTAATCAAGTTCAACCGGGCGCGGATGCCGAAATAGGCGACGGCCGTCTGGCCGACCGCCGGCAGCTGGCTGAGCATCGGCCGGTCCTTTATCACGCCCTTGCGGACGATACTCAAGAAGCGATCCGATTCCAACAGGAAGAAGGCCACGATCACGATGCTGACCACACCGTTGCTGAGCACGCTTGCGATAGCCCCCAGCAAACCGGTTAGCACGGTTGAGCTGAGCGCGGCGATCTGTTCGGATACGCCCGACAGATCGACGCCCGCGCCGGCCAGCGCGGCCGAGAGTTCAGTCATTCTCGCGCTTAAGTCCTGGCTGTATTGCTGCAGGCCCGATTGCAAGCTCGCGATGCTGGCAAGCCCCAGGGAGAGCAAGAAAAGACCACCCGCCAGGAGCAACAGGATGAGCAGGAACAAGGCCAGACCGCGCTTGAGGCCTCGCTTCTGTAGCCATTGGAACACGGGCAGGGCCAGGGCGATCAAGAAGAAGGCAAACATGACGGGCACCAGCACCGGAGCGCCCAAGTGCAGCAGGATTAAATAGAATCCGACGAGCGCGATGCCGGCCAATGTCCGAGTGAGAGGCGAGATCGTCAATTTATTGTCGTCCATATCATCCTGCGATTGGCGATTGATTAAATACACTGTAACCGAAAAAATCGAAACCCGTTCAACCACGTTTATTGAGACACATTAAATAATAAGGCCCCATCACGACCCGCGCGATGGGGCCTTGAACACATCAGGCAGCTTTCCGTTGCTGGAAGGCCCTGAAGATCACAAAGAAACCGCCGACGAAGGCCCAGATGGCCGCCGCCCAGATCATGGCCAGGCCGGTGCCCAGATTGCCGTAGCTGGCGAGCAGGATACCGCCGAAGATGATGCCGATGACGCCCAGGGCGCCGAGGCCCCAACCGCCGCCTTTGAAGGCCAGAATCAGGGCGATAATCCCTTGCATGATGCCCCAGATACCGAGGACGAGGACAAAGACCCGCGGCAACGCGACGGCCGAGGCCACCGGATAGGCGACGATGTAGAAGCCGGCGAGGATACTGACGAGGCCCATGAAGAGCTTCCAGCCCCAGCCGGTGTGGTCGGTGAACATGTGCACCAGGTCGAGAACGCCGCTGATGATCCAGTAGATACCCAACAAAGTAACCAGGAGCAGGTAGGTCTCGATCTTGTCCTTGGCCGGGGCCCAGAGCAGGATCGCGCCGATGATGACCATGGCGATACCCTGGATGAGCAGAAAGCCCCACGGACGCGCTTTTGATTCCAGCGCGGTGGGTGATGATGATGCAGCTGCAGTTGTCATTTTTTAATACTCCTTAAAGTTCATGAGCAATGAATATCCTAATAAAGGACTAGCTGGTGTTGAGGACACTTGTAGCAAAACTGAGCACGAACCGTTTATTGTTTTTTCGT
>Ga0114939_10003917_pt1 | contig 10087 bp, 8 predicted proteins | sample AshMeaCrysSpring_FD_87196 | JGI IMG/M metagenome (GOLD analysis project Ga0114939, IMG submission 87196) | Groundwater microbial communities from Big Spring, Nevada to study Microbial Dark Matter (Phase II) - Ash Meadows Crystal Spring | ecosystem: Environmental > Aquatic > Deep subsurface >... | reverse complement strand
CGTCTGCCACGATGCGACCTGACCTTCGGATAAATAAGTCACCAGTGTGCGACGAGCGAGAAGCAAAAGTTGCCGGCGCGCTTCGGCATGATTCTCGACATACCGGTTCACAGCACTCATCTCGCCCAATCGAACCTCCTGCTCGCATTATACAACAATTTGTGGCGAGAGAAGCTGGGCCATTCCCCAACGCCCGTTAACCCGCCAATCCGGGTCAGCGGCGCTCACCATATTCAGGCTTGATTGACTCAAACCGACGGCAACCTCGGCTTTGCAAACACGCAAGCCCAGGATCGGTGTCCCGGTTGCCCTCGGTAAACGGTCTGTTGGGGTTGTATAGGGCCAATGGCGATCACCGAGCAGGCGCCGGTAATTCATGTCCCCTTTGAGAATGATCAGATTCGCGCGGTCCAGTTGCCGGCGTAAATCAGCCGGCATTTCCCAGAATGCCAAGGGCGACGTCCAGAATACATGGCTCCGAAGTCTTAACCGTCCTTCCAGCATATAGCGTCGCAGCCTGATCCCCGCCGCTCGCACGGTCTGGCGTTCGTGGCGCGACAAATATCCAAGGCTTGTGGTCATATCCGGCGCGGTAGCATCGGAGACAAATGTGGGATAGGGTTTGACATGCAACTCCACCGCAGCGGTAAGATCGTTGCGCAGGAAATAATCGATTGTCAGAAGATCTCCCAAGAACTCAAGCCCGGCGTTGTCGGCCACGAACATTATCCGGCTCTGACCCGCGGCGAACCGGTGGATGATATCTACGGCGGCCGCTGTCTGATCGACCAGCAGATGGCCGCCATCGGGCGAGCTGGTGTTGCCGCCGCTATCGACCGGCCAGATACTCAAATCCGCCTGGTTACCCCACAAGTCCTGGATCAGGACCTTTTGGCCTACATCCGAATGGCGGCTGCCTGAAGCGAGTTCGGCCATGCGGCGCAGTCCCCCTCCGGCGGTGCGTATGCCCTCCATTTTCTGCGTCCGGTAAGGGTCCAAGCCGAAACCCGGCCCTGATTCAAAGTAACCCGTAGCCTCCAGGATACGACGGAAGAAATACATTTCCACAAAAAACCAGGGCGCGTCCAGCCAGCTCTGGCCGATGTGCGGCTGAATATAAGCCGACCAGGCGGCCGAATCGGGCGCATTAGCGTCATTGAGATCGCGGATATGACCTTGCGGCATGTCTACCGCCAGTGCCGACAAGGCCGCGATTTGTCCGGCTGTTAGATTGTTCTCATTGCAAATTCGCCGGGCGATCGCGGGCAACCGATCCGTGACGGTGTCGTATTGCCATGTATCTGGATCTCGTCCGCGCAGAGGTTCAGGAATCACTCGGTCACCCTCCCCACCCCGTCAAGCGGAGCAGAAAAAAGAAAAAATTCAATACTATACGAAATTTACGACTAGATTGCGTCTCTCTCGGCCGGATGAATGAGTATCGAAAGGCGATCGACATCCTCGATCCACGATTCAATCGACTCAAGCTGCGCGGCAAGTAGTTCTTCGTCCCTGGTGAATGTTTTGGCCATAACGACCATATGTCGATAGTAATCACCAAGAACGGAGATGGGCGGTTGTTCCACTGCCAGCGCTTCGAGATCGCTGGCAGTGGCCAGCGTTTCGATTCGCCTGAGGTTTTCCAGCCACCTGTCTGCCGGTAATCCCGTTCTTTTCTTGAAATCCCGCAAGATCCAATGCCGCTCGATGAGGGAACGTGCTTTCCAATGATCTACTCGCTCGGCAAACGTAGTCCTTACCCGCTGCGCAATTTGTGCGATAGATTCATCCCCGGTCTTTCGGCTTACATGCTGCCGATCGAACGAGCGACCGCCGTCCGGTTTCGCCGAGCCTGACATCGAAAACAATGAGAGTTGAAACGCATGGAGATCGACGATGACTTCGTCTACGCCCGGCAAGGTTCTTAATTCGGGATGCCTTCCCGGCGGACCCAGGGCAACCAGCCAACCGACGCCGGCCGCCGTAGCCGCCTGAATACCGGCTGAGGAGTCCTCGACGACAACACACTCAGCGGGAAGCATACCCAATCGCTCGGCCGCCTCCAGGTATATATACGGCGCGGGTTTGCCGGGATATAAACCGCGATCATAGATGAGGCGTTCGGGTTCAAACCAACGGTCTAGGTGGAGATGATCGATATAAAAGCGAACATTCGGCTCGGCCGACGAGGTAGCGATGGCGAACGGAATCCCCGCGTTTTGCATGGCATCCAACAACTCGACAGCGCCGGGTGACAGCCGAAAGATATCTCCGGCGGCCAGGCACAGTTCCCGATAAATCGATTCTTTCGCTTCGGCCAGTATTGGCAAATCCGCGCTCGCTACCGGCTTGCCAAGCAGGTAGGCGAAAATATCGGCATTGACCCGGCCGTGAACGTGTTCGCGCATCTCCTGGTCGCTCAACGGTGTGCCGCGGAGATGAGCCGAATAGCGGCGCCAGGCGGTCTCGTGAAGCTCGTTGTCCCAAAGCAGGACGCCGTTAAAATCGAAGATCAAACCTTGAAACTCAGGCAAGCAACCCCCATTCATTCATCAAAGAATCAATTGTCTCTTGAACGGCAGCGTAGTCGGCCATTAGTCCGGCGAGCCGTACTTCATCGCCGCTGTTTTGAGCGATCTCCATACTATCGGCGATCTGTGTCAATTGATACTCGGCGTCTTCGAGCGCATCTTCGATTTCACGACGTCGCCGCCCATCCAGACGGCGGTCGCGTTTATTCCAGGAGGATGTCATGACCGGGGATGCGCCGGGATATCCCCTTGCTTCTTTCGGCGCAACTTCCGGAACAGAGGCAGCTTCAATGTCCATCGTTGCCGTCACCTCCGCATCGGTAACCTGCCCTTCCAATCGGGCCAGATACTCTTGATAACCGGCCGGATAAACTCGCAATGCATTTTCCTCGATCGACCAGATCTCTTGGGCCAGCCGATCGACCAGGTAGCGATCGTGAGAGACCAATAGGATTGTGCCAGTATACGCTTCCAGCACCTGTTGCAAAATCTCTTGCGAAGGGATATCGAGATGATTCGTGGGTTCGTCAAGCAACAGAAAGTTGGCTCCTTCGAGAGCCAGAAGCGCTAACGCCAGTCGCCCTCTTTCGCCCCCGCTTAGATCGCCGACGAGCTTGAAGACATCATCGCCCTGGAAAAGGTAACGAGCCAGATAACCCCTGGCTTCAGTCTCGCTTAAATTCTGGCGCGCCCATAACTCGTCGATGACCCGTCTCGCGACCACAAGTTGATCATGAGCCTGGGCGAAGTAACCGATTTCGACATCTTCACCGAGCGTGATATCGCCCTCCAGTGGCGGGATTTCCGCCAAAATCGTCTTAAGCAGCGTGCTTTTCCCGGAGCCATTGGGTCCGAGCAAGGCCACGCGCTCGCCCCGCTGCAACTTGATATCATCTATGGTGATCAGTGGTCGATCCGGATAGCCGACCACGGCACGACGCGCACGCACCACGACCCGGCTGCTGCGCGCCAACGATTCGAGTCGAATGGTCAGCCGGGCGGTACGTCTTCCCGGAGGCGTCAAGGAGCGTATTCGTTCCTCGACTTCATTGACCGTTAACGTCCTCGCCCGCGCACCCACAGTCAACCAATTGGCATTAGAACGCCTCATTTCGGCCATCGCTACGAGCCCAACTTGATCGATCAACGCCAGATCGCGCGTCAACTGGCGCAGGCGTCCTTTGGCGATATCGCCTTGTCCTCCGGCAATGTGACGGCGTATGAACTCGACCTCTTTGGCCAGTCTTTCTTTTTCTTCTTCAAATAATTTCTGCGCGCGATCCAGTGCTTCGTCGCGTTGCCGCACATAGGCACTGTAGTTACCGCGATACGAAGTTAGCTTCGCCGGACTGTCACCGCCGGCCGGCGCCAGTTCCCACACGCGGTTGGCCACTCGGTCCAGGAAATAGCGATCATGGCTAACGAGAATTAAGGCTCCTTCCCACCGGCGAAGCGTACCTTCCAACCACTCTATCGCCGTCATATCGAGGTGATTGGTCGGTTCATCGAGGATCAACAATGCCGGTTTCTCTAATAACAACCGTCCCAACAAGACCCGCGTTTTTTGACCGCCACTCAGACGGAGCAAGGGTGTCGACCATTCATCAGGACCAAATCCGAGACCCTGCAATACCCGATTAATCTCGATCAGGTACTGGTACCCGCCGGATAATTCGTAGGTTTCCTGCGCGACGCCGTATGCGGCCAATAATTCAGCCGAGTAATCCGCAGCCATCGCTGCTTCCATTTGCCGCAGGCTAGTTTCCTGCGCTCGCAGGTCATTAAATACCGTCAGCATTTCCTCGTAGACGGTGTTCTCTCGCCCGGCGAACGTAAGGACCGCTTCCTGTCGTAAATAACCCAGGGTTAAATCGGGCGATCGTTCGACGAGCCCGGCCGACGGATCCTGCAATCCGGCCAGGATCAGGAGAAGCGTCGTCTTTCCCACGCCGTTTGGGCCAACCAGCGCGACGCGATCGCGTGCGCCCAGCGTAACGCTAATGTCATGAAATAGCTCGGTCGCTCCAAAGGCATGACCAAGATTTTGTACGGCGAGGATGGTCATAGTCTCGCGATTCTACCATACTTGGCACGCATCCGGTTTTTCTTGTCGAGCGTTCTTGCTATACTGGTCGCATACGAATGCTTGGAAAAAGGGGGTGTCATGAATCGTTTCAAACTAGCTCCATCTATTCTCTCGGCTGACTTCACTTGCCTCGGCGATCAGGTAGAGCAAGCTCTGGCCGCTGGTGCCGAGTATGTTCATGTCGATGTAATGGATGGGCACTTCGTTCCCAACATTACAATTGGGCCGCTCATCGTCAACGCGGTAAGGCCAATCGCCGCTCGCTATCAAGCTGTCGTCGATGTGCACTTGATGATCAGTCAACCGGATCGGTACCTGGGCGATTTCGCCGCGGCCGGGGCTGATATCCTGACTGTCCATGTCGAAACCTGCCCACACCTGCACCGGACTGTGCAAGCCATTCGCGAATTGGGCGTCCGGCCAGGCGTCACGTTAAATCCGGCGACCTCGCTGACGACATTGGAAGAGGTCCTGCCATTCGTCGACCTGGTCCTAATCATGTCCGTCAACCCCGGTTTTGGCGGGCAATCTTACATTTCGTCCAGCACGGAGAAAATCCGGCGATTGAGACGGATGCTGGATCTGGTTGGTTCAGCGGCCGACCTGGAAGTCGACGGGGGCATCAAACCGGAAAATGCGGCCGAGATCGTCGCCGCCGGCGCAAACGTCCTGGTGGCCGGTAGCGCTGTTTTTGGTGGCCCACGGACGATCGAGGCCAATATTCGGGCATTTCGCCAGGTTGGACAAGAACCGCCCCATTGAGTGGCGATCAAATATTTGACCTACGCCAACCCACGGGGATAATATCCCCACCTCCGGCGCGCGGCCGAGAGGACGTTTGATCGCGGTTTTATTCTTAAAAAGAAGACTTGATGCGCGTAATCAACGCCAGAGTTGATATCAAATCGTCGCTAAGTTTGCCGACGGATCATCGGGCTTGCTTCCCGCAAGCCGTTCGGGCCGCTATGGATAGACCTCGATCTATTCCTCTCCCTGCCCCGCGCCACTCAACCCATTCTTATTTCAACCAAACGAGGAGAAAGAGATGAAACGCATTGCCACATTTTGGCTGGTTTTAGTTGTCTTGGTTATGTCCATGGCCGCTTGCGGCGGGACAGGAGGCGATGACGATTTGTTGTCGATTATCGAGGAACGCGGTGTCATTCGCGTTTCCACCGACGCGAATTACGAGCCACAATCCTTTCTGGACGCCAGTGGGGAGCTAACCGGCTTCGATGTCGAGGTCGCCCGCGAAATCGGTCGCCGGTTGGGCGTCGAGGTGGAACATGTCACCCCGGATTGGGATGTCATCACCGCCGGGAACTGGGGTGGTCAGTGGGATATGAGCGTCGGCTCAATGACGGTGACGACGGCTCGCCAGGAGGTGCTGGACTTCGCCGAGCCGGCGTATTACTTCACACCGGCTCAATTTGCAGCAACGATTGATTCCGGCATCGATACCCTGGAAGAGATCAACGGCCAAGCGGTATGTGTCGGCGTGGCCACAACCTATGAAACATGGCTGAACGGCGACAAGGAAGCGCTCGGTTTGCCCGAATCCAGTTTCTATGCCGAGCCACCCACCGGTATTACAATCGTTCCGCTGACCACGGACTCCGAGTGCCCCCAATCCATTCAGGCCGGAAGAGAAGAGTTCCAGGTTTTCCTGACCTCCGACACGGTCGTCCAGGCGGCCATCGATGGCGGTGTAGCGGTTCAGAAAGTTGGCTCGCCGGCATATTCCGAGAATTTGGCGGCCGCTTTTGACAAGAGCGGACCGGACAATACTGCCTTGCGCCAGCGCGTGGGGGAAATCATTCAGGAAATGCACGATGACGGCACTTTACGAGATCTCTCGGTTAAATGGTTTGGCGAGGACCTGACCGCCAACCCGTCCCAACAATAAACTCGCCGGCTCCGGGTGGGCAGCATTATTTTGTTGCCCACCCGGGACCTCTAGCCCTGGAGAACAATCTTGAGCATCACCGCCGATCCGGTTGAACCGGTACCGCCATCGACATTGGAAAGTGAACGCCTGTCCGGACAGGCGAGGGAACTTGCCAAGAGGCGCAGCCGTCGCGAACGTCGCTTTAGCATCGGCGTTAAGGTCTCTTATGTTGTCCTCTTCTTTTTCCTGGCGTTTCTTTTTAGTGGCGTGCAGATATCGATCGGCGGGATCGAGATAAATACGATCAACCTGGATTGGGAATTCATCCGGACTTATGCGGGATTTATCTTCCGAGGCGTCTGGCTGACGATTCTATTGTCGATTCTGGCGATCACCCTGTCAGTCGTATTGGCGATTCTCGGCGCGTTGGGGCGGCTCTCCCGCTCCCCTTTTGCCTACGCCCTTTCGACATTTTACGTGTCGCTGATACGAGGCACGCCCTTGTTACTGCAAATCTTTTTCTTCTTTCTGGCGTTGCCGCAGTTGGGTATTGTAATGTCCGGGCTAACGGCCGGGGTTTTGGCTCTGGGTATCAATTACGGTGCCTATAACACCGAGATCGTTCGCGCCGGTATCCAGTCGGTTGGCGTCGGGCAGCGAGAAGCAGCCCTGGCCCTCGGAATGACCGGCAACCAGATCATGCGCCGGATCGTATTGCCCCAGGCGCTGAAGCTGACGATCCCGCCGCTTGGCAACCAGTTTATCGCCATGTTGAAGGACACCTCCCTAGTCGCGACGACCGGCTTTGTCTGGGAGATCTTGTGGCGTTCTCAAAAGGTCGGCCGGGCGAATTTCCGCAGCCTGGAAGCCCTCTTGATCGCCGCCGTTTTTTACTGGATCATCACGATCATTTTCTCGGCCGTTCAAGACCGAATCGAAGCTAGGATCTCCCGTGGGGAGCGAACGCTGGCATGACGCCGATCATTAAAGTTACGAACCTCGATAAATACTTTGATGATCTTCATGTCTTAAAGGACCTGAGCTTTGAAATCGCCCCGCGCGAGGTCGTATGCATTATCGGTCGTAGCGGTTCAGGTAAGAGCACATTACTGCGCTGCCTTAACTTCCTGGAGCCGCCCGATTTTGGCACAGTTTCGATCGATGGCGTGGAGATAAGGTGTGGCGGCCAGGGGCGCGCCTGGCGCAAGCAGGTTCATGATTTACGGTTGAAGACGGGAATGGTGTTTCAATCGTTCAATCTTTTTGCGCATATGACGGCTCTGGAAAATGTCATTGAGGGGCCAATCACGGTCAAGAAGATGGGCCGGCAGGAAGCCATCGAATTGGGAATGATCAATCTGGAAAAGGTCGGGCTGATGGATAAAGCCAATCAATTTCCATCGCGATTGTCGGGCGGCCAGCAGCAACGAGTTGCCATCGCCCGGGCGATGACGATGCAGCCCAAAGTCATGTTATTTGATGAGCCGACATCGGCGCTAGACCCGGAACTCGTCGGGGAGGTGCTGGCCGTGATGCAGAGACTGGTGGAGGAGGGCATGACGATGGTGACGGTGACACATGAGATGGGGTTTGCCCGCCGTTTCGCCGACCGGATCATGTACATGGATGAAGGGCAATTTGTTGAAGTCGCTTCGCCGGATGAGATCTTCTCCGATCCGAAGGACGATCGAACGCGACAGTTCCTGAGTCATTTACATGTTCATCAACATGAGCATGCGCATTCTTAAAGACTTTCCCCGGTTGATGCGACCCGGTAGTGGCTGCGACTACTAAGGGATCGAGCCGGATGAAAGCGGTTGACCATCTCGGCAAAAAACATAATTAGCCCCCGTGTCGGTGTGATAGTCAAAAGTTCGCTCGCCGACCGCCATGGTGATGAGGTAGCCCTCGACGATCACCTCGGCGTAGGCTAAATCCGGATCGGGGCAGCCGAGACCTGTGTTTGGCCAGGTCATCGGTTCGGCGGCGAGATAAATGATCTCATCCATCGGCGTGTCCGTTTGGCGATTGAGGTCACGGGCAATCGCGGTAATTAGGGAAGCCAATTCCGCCGGTGGCGTTGCCGGTCGTTGTGATTGAATCGTCGCGGCTGTCTGTTCCGATCCACCTGGATACGCGCCCGGTTCACCGCCTATGAGATCCACCGGCGGACCGGGTATTATCTCTCCCGGATATCCGGTCGGTAGTGCGCCGGCCGTGGCCGGCTCCGGATAAGGATAAGCTTCAGCCATCGAAGCATCAAGATCCGGCGTGACCGGTTGCAAGGCTGGAGCGGCGACTGTTGAAACCGTAACATCGCCGCCGGCCGGCTGATCGGTTGTTGGGGCATCGACCCCGCAAGCAGCCAGCAATGCCAACAACAACCAGACATGGAGAACAAGCCCACGATTTGACTTGAATAATCCTCGAACCATCTCATTGACCATCGTTATTTGTGTGTTCATTTCACTGGATCATCGACGCCACCGGAAGTGAAAAGGTTCCTTCCCGCATTTACCCCGGCGTCAATCCTGAGCTCTGGAATTCCGGATGAAGTCCCGATACCAGTAGCCGCTGTCTTTAATGGTCCGCCGCTGGGTATCAAAGTCGACGTAGACGATGCCGAAACGTTTTTCATAGCCGTGCTGCCACTCAAAATTATCGATGAGCGACCAGACGAAGTAACCACGCACGTCCACGCCGGCGCGAATCGCCGCCGCCGTCACCGTCAAATGTTGTTCCAGATAGTGCGCTCTTTCAGGATCCCGGACACACCCGTCAACGAGACGATCCGGAAAAGAAGCTCCATTTTCGGTTATATAAATCGGTGGATTGCCGTATTCCTGTTTCAAACGAAATAACAGCTCAAATAAACCGGCCGGATAGACTTCCCAACCCATCGCGGAATAAGAAACGCCGTTGGCCGGTTTCGCGGGACGGGCTCCTTGAATCACCGGCAGTCCCTCCGGCCAGGCATGAAAGTAGGGGATATACCAGGCATGTTTGAATCGAACCCGGGTGTAATAATTGATCCCCAGAAAATCGATCGGCCGGGAGATGATGTCCATGTCGCCTGATTCGATCGGGGGATGGAAGGGGCGTAAACGATTCCACAATGGTTCCGGGTAGCGGCCGCGAAAGATGCTATCCAGGTACATCCGGTTCGTAAACTGGTCGCCCAGCGACGCCGCAGCCCGGTCCTCTTCTGTGTCGCGCAAGGGATAGGTTGGGCTAAGATTCAGGCTGAGGCCAATGTGGGCCGCCGGATCGAGGGCGCGTAGGCGTTCAGTCGCCAACCCATGCCCCAGAAGCTGGTGGTGGATAACTTTCATATATGCCCACGGATTTAAACGGCCGGGCGCGTGCAAACCCCGCAGGTGACCGAGGGTGGCGTGAACCCACGGCTCGTTGAGTGTGATCCAGTATTTGACGCGATCCCCTAACCGTTCGGCGACGATTGCCGCATAATCGGCGAAATACCGGGCACAATCCCGGCTCTCGAAGCCTCGCTTCTCTTGAAACAACGCCAGCGGCAGGTCCCAATGAAACAAGGTCACAAACGGAGTGAGGTTCGCCGCCAGG
>Ga0114939_10003916_pt1 | contig 10087 bp, 8 predicted proteins | sample AshMeaCrysSpring_FD_87196 | JGI IMG/M metagenome (GOLD analysis project Ga0114939, IMG submission 87196) | Groundwater microbial communities from Big Spring, Nevada to study Microbial Dark Matter (Phase II) - Ash Meadows Crystal Spring | ecosystem: Environmental > Aquatic > Deep subsurface >... | reverse complement strand
AGGTCGAGGAGGAGCCGGGCCTGCACATCCTGCGCCTGCCCGAGCACTACGGCATCCTGTCGCCGGTACTGCACGTCGTACCGCTGCAGTTGCTGGCCTACCATGCCGCCCTGGTCAAGGGCACCGACGTCGACAAGCCGCGCAACCTGGCCAAGTCGGTCACCGTCGAGTGATGGATTCCGTTCTCATGCGGACGGACGACTCGGCCGCCGCGCCGCCGCGGCGGGCCGATACTGCCGACGTCGGCGTCGTTTTCCGCCACGGACGCTGAATCGTGGACCCGCTCACCGTCGCCTTTCACGGCCTGCCGAAGAACGCGGACGCCGCCGCGCGCTCGATGCTGCGCCTGCTGCTGCCGCTGCTCGGCAACCGCTGGCGCGCGGCGGAGTCCCCGGACAGCGACGTCCTGATCCTCGAGGCCGAGACACTGGCCGAGATGCGACGCTCGAAGTCGGCGCGCGAAGAAACGCTGTACATCGTCTTTGCCGACGAGAACACGCCGCCGACCGACGCCTTCGCCACGATCCAGCGGCCTCTTAACAGCGCGCGTCTGGTCGAACTGCTGCACATGGCGCAGGCGGAACTGGAAAAGCGCAGCGGCCTGTTCGGCAACACCACGGTCGTCACCCCGGGCGACAGCAGCTCGGGGCAGCCGCCCGAGCGCAGCATTCGCACGTCGATGCGCATCGCGGTGCGCTGGACGCTGCAGGACATGCGGCGTGCCGTCACTTTCCAGCACCTCGACCAGGCGAAGATCCTGTCGGCGATTCCCGGCGTCGGCTTCACGACCCGCCTGCGCTCGAACGCGCTGGCCGACCTGATCCGCGCCAACAAGCCGGTCGACCTGATCGAGCTGAGCGAGGCGGAGAAGAACGCGCTGCGCGAGCGGCGCAGCTTCGAGCCGTTCAGCAAGCTGGAGTGGATCTACTGGCTGACCGGCTCCGGCGGCGTCATCCACCCGGAACTGAAGGTCAGCCGCAAGTACCAGTTGCGCAAGTACCCGGACTTCGCGGTGCTGCCGCACTACCACTCCGACGTGCGCATGGCCTCGCTGCTGAAGGCCGAGCCGATGACCGTCGGCGAGCTGGCGCAGCACGCCGGCGTGCGGCTGGAGACCGCCTGCAACTTCGTCAACGCCTGCTCGGCGCTGGGCTTCCTCGGCCGGCCGAAGGCGCTCGTCGCGCAGGAGCAGGCCGCCGCCAGGGCGCGCGGCAAGGCCGATGACCACACAGCCGAGGACTCCGGCGGCCTGATCGCGCCGCTGCGCCGGTTCAGCCTGTTCCGCCGCTTCGGCCGTCGCGACGGCGAGGCCTGAAGCCGCGTCGGTCGCGCCTACAGGATGCGGTGCGTCGGTCGCACCGCCGGATCGAGCCAGAGGTCGACCGGGCTGACGAAGTTCTCGCGCAGCCGGAAGCGCACGCCCGCCCGCCGATAGCACAGCTCGACCAGTTCGGAGCAGATGTACTTGCGGTCGTGCTTGCGCCGGCTGATGCGCAGCAGGATGCGCGCTGCGATGCGCAGGATCTCGAAGTTGTCGTAGGGCCGGGTCAGCTCGTCCATGCCGGCGCTGATCAGCGTCCTGAGCGCCGCGTCGTCCATCGGCGCGTCGAGGCGGGCGACCACGATCTGGCCGCGGTACGGCCGCCGGCGGCCGTGGTAGTCGAGCAGGTACTTCGACAGCGGCGCCAGCCGCACGCCGATGCCGGTCTCGCTTTCCAGCACGAACACGCGCTGCAGCTGCTCGTCGCGGTAGACGATGCCGACATGGCTCCATACCGAGCGGGTGAAGCGCTGGATCGCACGCGAGAACAGATACGACCCCGAACAGAAGACGAGGTCGCCCGTCTTCAGCACCTCGCGCGCCTGCGCGTACGGCACGCGAGGCAGCAGCTTGATCTCGGTCTTGGTGATCGGCGCGGCCATGGCGGCCGAAGCCTACACACTCACCCCTGCCGCCGCGCCGGCCGGCCACTCCCCGGATCCACAGGGCCCGGCGCTGCGATGGCGCGACCGCCGCAGTCGCCCCGTGCCGCTAGCGGCGGGTCTGCAGCGCGTAGATGTAGTCGATCAACGACAGCACGCGGACCCGGACGAACTGCTCGGGGTTGTGCGCGAAGCCCTTGTAGTACTCGGCCGCCCTTTCGTTGTACACGTTGCCCCAGATCGGCATCTGCTTCGGCCCGTGGCCGCGGACGTCGACCCGGCCGTCGATGATCTCGTACATCCTGTCGGCCGGGAACACGCCGCCGTTGCGCTCCGAAACGGTGGTGAGATCGGGCACCTTCATGCGCAGGAACTCGCTGTAGGGGCCGTCGCCCCTGCCCGAGGCGCCGTGGCAGTTGGCGCAATTGGACTGGTATTCGATCCTGCCCATCTCGCTGCGCGCCTGGGCCAGCGTTGCCGCGGGAACGGCCAGGGCAGCCGTCATCGCCGCAACCGCAAGAACCTTGGTCCTTTTCATGGCCTTCTCCATGCAGCCACACACGAACGAAAACCGGTCGTGCGGGCACTTCTACAGTGGCCCGCCACTGCATGGATCGCAAGTCACCTGCGCGGCCCGCGGTTGATCCACGGCAACAGGGGTCGTGACTGCCGACGGGAGTGTTGCTTGCGGGGCGACCCGCGCGCGGTCGGCCGCGAAAAAAAGCGGCGGCGACTCGCTGCGCCGCCGCCGTCACCCTGCGTGCCGCACCGCTGGCGCGGCACCCTCCGGGGTCATTTGATCATCATCAGCCACGGCACGCCGATGACGACCAGCGCGACGAAGAAGAGCACGCCGAAGATCGCGCCCAGCCGCCAGTAGTCCCTGGCCGGCAGGTAGCCGCTGCCGTAGTAGACGGGGCTCGGCCCGGTGGCGTACGGGGTCAGGATGCCCATGATGCCCAGCGTCATCACCAGCAGCAGCGCGAACATGCGCATGTCCATTCCCGGAACGCCCATGCCGACTGCCAGCATCACCGGCAGCATGGCGGTGACGTGCGCGGTGATGCTCGCGAACAGGTAGTGGGTGAAGTAGAACACCGCCACCAGCAGCAGCATCGCCACCATCGGCGAGAAGCCTGCCATCTGGCCGCCCACCGTGTCGGCGAACCACTTGACGAAGCCGACCTTGTTCAGCCCGTCGGCCAGCGCCACCAGCGTGGCGAACCACACCAGCGTGTTCCACGCCGACTTGTTGGCGAGGATGTCGTCCCAGCTGATGACCTTGAGCAGCACCATCAGCGCGATGACCGCCATCGCCACGGTGGTGGCGTTGATCACCGCGCCGCCGAAGATCCACAGCGCCAGCGCCAGCAGCACCAGCACCGCCAGTTCGATCTCGCGCACGGTCAGTCCGCCGAGCTTGGCGAGTTCGCCGCGGGCCCAGTTCGGCACCTCGTCGCCGCTCTTGATTTCCGGCGGATAGAGGAAGTAGGCGACCAGCGGCAACGTCAGCAGCAGGACGATGCCCACCGGCGCGAAGGCGATGAACCAGTCGGTCCAGCTGATCGCCACGCCGGCCGTCTTGCTCGCCATCTCGGTGGCCAGCAGGTTCGGCGCCATGCCGGTGACGAACATCGAGCTGGTGATCGTGGTCGCCGCGATCGCCACCCACATCAGGTAGCCGCCGATCTTCCGCGACGACGGATCATTGGGCTTGCTGTCGTACAGCCCCGGCAGGTTGCGGATCACCGGGAAGATGGTGCCGCCGCTGCGCGCGGTGTTCGACGGTGTGAACGGCGCCAGCAGCAGGTCGGCGATGACCACCGCGTAGCCGAGCGTCAGCGTGCGCTTGCCCATGCCCTTGACCAGCAGCAGGGCGATGCGCTTGCCCAGCCCGCTCTTCTCGTAGCCGAGCGCGAACATGAAGGCGGCGAAGATCAGCCACACCACCGTGTTGGAGAAGCCGGACAGCGCCCAGGTGAGGCCCGCGTTGGCCGGCTTGAACCCGGCCTTGGCCAGCTCTGCGGGCGAAAAGAGCACGTAGGGTGCGAGCAGCGTGACGAGCACAACGCCGATCAGCCCGATCGCCGCACCCGGCAGCGGTTCGAGCATCAGGCCGACGATGACGCCGGCAAAGATCGCGAAGAAGTACCAGGCGTGCTGCGCCAGGCCTTCAGGCGGGGGAAACAGTGCGATGGCGCCGGCGACAATGACCGGCAGCAGTGCCTTCCAGGGGAACCCGTGCGCCGCTTTTTGGGCGGTTGGGGTCCCAGGAGCGGCGGCGCCACGTTCAGTGAGCGCGTTTGCCATGGAGACCTCCAGAGGAAAGACGGTGATGGAACCTAGCCCGTGGCCTGACGGATACGAACCGCGGGACAAACGCATTCTTCCTCTGGCCGCCACGGGCCTTCGTGCCGTGGATCAGAGATCGTGCCGGAATTTCCGGGATTCGTTGCTCGGCGGCGACTCGGCCCTCGCCGGCGCACCGGAAGGGTGCGGCCGCGCCCGCATCGGCCCGGCCGGAAACCGCCGCGCCATGTTGGTAGGATCGTCGCCGTTTTTCCCGGCTGGCCGCGCAGGCCGCCACGGTATCGAGGAGTCACAGATGAAACTGCGGGGCAGGGACCGTCTCCGCCGCCTCCTGGTGGCGCTGGTGTCGGTGACGATGGTCGCTGGCAGCATCGTGCCGGCGCGGGCCCAGGCGCCGGCGCAGCGCCCACCGGCGGCCGGGCAGCCGGCGCCCGAAGCGGCGGCCTTCAAGCCGGAGGAGATCGAGGCGCTGGTGGCGCCGATCGCGCTGTACCCGGACACGCTGCTGTCGCAGGTGCTGATGGCCTCGACCTATCCGCTCGAGGTCGTGCAGGCCGCGCGCTGGGTCAAGGCCAACCCGAAGGTCAAGGGCGACGACGCCGTGAAAGCCGTCGCCGGCCAGACCTGGGACGTCAGCGTCAAGTCGCTGGTCGCCTTCCCGCAGGTTCTGGAGCCGATGGACCAAAAGATCGACTGGACGCAGAAGCTCGGCGACGCCTTCCTCGCCGACCAGAAGGCGGTGCTCGACGCCGTGCAGCGACTGCGTGCCAAGGCGCAGGCGAGCGGCAACCTGAAGCCGACCGAGCAGCAGAAGGTAGTCGTCGAGCAGCAGGCGCAGCAGCAGGTGATCATCATCGAGCCGGCGCAGCCGAACGTGATCTACGTGCCCGCCTACAACCCGACCGTGGTCTACGGCGTCTGGGCCTATCCGTACTACCCGCCGTTCTACTGGCCGCCGTCGCCGATCTACTACCCGGGCGGCTGGGGCGCCGGCTTCGCCTGGGGCGTCGCCTGGGGATTCGCCGCCGGGGCGATCTTCGGCGGCTGCAACTGGGGCCGCGGCGACGTCAACATCAACGTCAACCGGGCGGTGAACATAGACCGCAACTTCGATCGCACCAAGGTCGGCGGCGACGGTCGCTGGGAGCACAACGCCAACCACCGGCAGGGGGTTGCCTATCGCGACAACGCCAGCCGGCAGAAGTACGGCCGCGACGTTCCCGGTGCCGGCAACCGCCAGGACTTCCGCGGGCGCGACGGGGCGCCGGCCGATCGAGCCGGCGATCGAGCGGGAGACCGGGCAGGAGACCGCGCCCCTGATCGGGGCGGTGCGGCGGATCGGGCAGGCGCTGCCGACCGCGCCGGTGGCGTGGACCGAGCCGGCGGCATGGACCGCGGCGGCGCGAGCCGCGACAACGCCTTCTCCGGCGTCGGCCACGGCGGTGCGTCGCAGCGCGACTTCAACCGCGGCAGCACCAGCGATCGCTCGATGGGCGCCAATCGCGGCGGCGGCTACACCGGCGGCGGCGCGGCGGCGCGGCCGACTCCGGCGGCGCGCCCGAGCGGCGGCGGCGGTCGCAGGCGCTAAGGAGAGCACGAAAATGAACATCGACAAGCACTCGAAACGCCCGGTCGCGGCCCTTCGCCTCGCGGGAATCGCCGGCGCACTGGCGCTTGCCGCCGCGTGGACGCCCGCCGCGCTGGCGCAGAAGGCGTTTGCCACGCCCGAAGCGGCGATGGAGGCTTTCGGCGACGCCGTGGCGCGCAGCGACGGCGAGGCCATGCAAGCGGTGCTGGGCGCCGACTATCACCGGTTCATTCCGCCGGTCGGCGACGACCTGCGCCTGCGCTTCCTCGCCGCGTGGGCGAAATCGCACGCCGTCAAGCGCGAGGGCGATGCACGGGCGATGGTCACCGTCGGCGGCGACGGCTGGACGCTGCCGATCCCGATCGTCGCGTCGGCGCAGGGCTGGCAGTTCGACGTCCGCGCCGGCGCTGACGAGATCCGCATCCGACGCATCGGCCGCAACGAACTGGCGGTGATGCAGGTGTTGCTGGCGATCTACGACGCGCAGATGGAGTACGCGCAGGCCGATCGCGACGGCAACGGCGTGCGCGAGTACGCGACGCGGTTCGCCAGTTCGCCAGGCAAGATGGACGGCCTGTACTGGCCTGTGAAGGCCGGCGAGCCGCCGAGCCCGCTCGGGCCGACCTTCGCTGCCGCAAAAGCCGCCGGTGGCAGCGCCGAGGCCGGCTACTACGGCTATCGCTACAGGCTGCTTGCCGCGCAGGGCAAGGGCGCGCCCGGCGGCGCCTACGACTACACCGTGCGCGGCAAGAAGATCGGCGGCTTCGCCGTCGTCGCCTGGCCGGTAAAGTACGGTGACACCGGCGTAATGACCTTCATGGTCAGCCACGACGGCGTCGTCTACGAGAAGGACCTGGGCGCCGGGACGGCGGCACGCGCCGTCGCGATCACGCGCTTCGATCCGGATTCGAGCTGGACGAAGGTCGACCCGTTGAAGCCGTAGGCAGTTTCGCGGCGCTTTCATTTTCTTGACCCCGGTCGGGTCCGGGTCTGCGATTCCGCATACCTTGGCCGCATTGGTGGCCGGCCCCGCGGAGCAGTGGCGCGCAACCTGCGCGAAGCGGCGGCATCGCGCGCCGCCAGGGCGCGCAGCGACGAATCCAATCGGAGGACCCGGATGGCGCGGATCGAAAAGGACTTCCTGGGCGAAAAGCAGCTGCCCGACGACGCGTACTACGGTGTGCAGACGCTGCGTGGCAAGGAGAACTTCCACATCACCGGCAGGTCGATGTCGGCCGAACCCTATTTCGTCAAGGCGTTCGGCTACGTCAAGAAGGCGGCGGCGCTGGCCAACCGCGACCTCGGCGTGCTGGACGCGAAGATCGCCGACGCGATCGCCGCGGCCTGCGACCGCCTGATCGCCGGCGAGTTCCGGGACCAGTTCATCACCGACTTCATCCAGGGCGGCGCCGGCACCTCCACCAACATGAACGCCAACGAGGTGATCGCCAACATCGCCCTCGAAGCGATGGGCCACAGCAAGGGCGAGTACCAGTACTGCAACCCCAACGACCACGTCAACTTCGGGCAGTCGACGAACGACGTCTACCCGACCGCGTTCCGCCTCGGCCTGATCCTGCGGCTGGCGAGCTACATGGCGGCGCTGACGAAACTCGCCGACGCCTTTCGCGCCAAGGGCCGCGAGTTCGACAAGGTGCTGAAGATGGGCCGCACCCACCTGCAGGACGCGGTGCCGATGTCGCTCGGCGCCGAGTTCAACGGCTGGGGCACGACCATCGACGAGGAGGTGCAGCGCATCGCCGACGTGAGGAAGCTCCTGCACGAGATCAACCTTGGCGCCACCGCGATTGGCACCACGGTCACCGCCGCGCCGGGCTACCCGGAGCTGGCGACGAAGTACCTCTCCGAGATCACCGGCGAGAAGTTCATCCTCGCCGGCGACCTGATCGAAGCCACGTCGGACACCGGTGCCTACGTGCTGCTGTCGGGCGTGCTGAAGCGCACCTCGGCGAAGCTCACCAAGATCTGCAACGACATCCGCCTGCTCGCCAGCGGGCCGCGCTGCGGCCTGGCCGAGATCCACCTGCCGCAGATGCAGCCGGGCTCCTCGATCATGCCGGGCAAGGTCAACCCGGTGATCCCGGAGGTGGTCAACCAGACCGGCTTCCTGGTGATCGGGCTCGACTTGACGGTGACGCTTGCCGCCTCCGCAGGGCAGCTGCAGCTGAACGTGATGGAGCCGGTGATCACCTTTGCGCTGTTCTCGTCGATCACGACGATGGAACGCGCGGTCGACAGCCTGCGCATGCACTGCATCGACGGCATCACCGCCAACGCCGAACGCACGCGCGAGATGGTGCTGAACTCGCTCGGCATCGTCACCGTGCTGAAACCTTCGCTCGGCTATAAGCAGTGCGCCGAGATCGCCCGCGAGGGCTACGAGACCGGCAAGAGCCTGCACGACATCGTCGTCAAGGAGCGCAAGCTGCTGACGCAGGAGAAGTGGGACGAGGTGTTCTCGTTCGAGAACCTGATCAGCCCGAAGTTCGAGCAGTAGCGAGCCCGCATGCGTTGCCGAGCGGCGCGCCGCTGCTGGGATCCGGGCATTGCTGCGGTTCGACGGAGGGCTCGCCCGGGTTGCCCAGAGTCGTCCGCCTGGCGGCGGCCGGCGGCGGGACTCGACGGGCCCGAACGGCCGCGCTGAAGCGCCCATCGCACCGTGCGCACGGCAGTCCGGCACGGCCCGGGGCCGATGCCGCCATCGTCCGTCAACTTCTTCGGGGAGGCAGCAATGAAACGATCCGCAATGACACTGGTGCTGTTTGCGGTCGCCTGCGGCAGTGCTTTCGCTCAGTCCAGCGTGACGCCGTACGGGGTCGTCGACGTCGGCGTGCAGTGGAATAAACAGTACGCGTCGTCCACCAACGCGCAGGAAAGCGTATGGAGCGTCGACAGCGGCTACCAGTCCGGCAGCCGGTGGGGCCTGCGCGGCAGCGAGTCGCTCGGCGGTGGCCTGAAGGCGATCTTCACGCTGGAAAGCGGCTTTGACATCAGCACCGGCGTCAGCGGCCAGGGCGGCGCGCTGTTCGGTCGCCAGGCCTGGGTGGGTTTTCAGGGCGGCTGGGGCACTCTGGTCGCCGGGCGCATCGCCACGCCGTCGTCCGGTACCGGCTCCTTCGACATGTTCTCGGCGATCGACCCGTTCGGCACCGGCTTCGGCATCAACCAGCTCGGATCCACCTTCATCGCCGACAACACCCTGCGCGAGGACAACGCCGCGCTGTACGTCAGCCCGGTCCTTGGCGGCTTCAAGGGCGCTGCCGGCTATTCGTTCAACCGGGGCGGCGCGGAAACAGCCCCGCAGGGCTCGAACGCCCCCGGCGTGAACCTGGCGGGTTCGTTCAGTGCCGGTCCGTTCTACGCAGTAGTGACCTACGACGTGCTCGGCTATCCCGACCCGGGCTCGAGCACCTCCAACGCCGGCAAGCCCGACGAGAAGCTGCTGCAGATCGGCGCGACCTGGGACTTCAAAGTGATCAAGCTGCATGGCGCCTTCGCGAACCAGAAGAACATCAGCGCCGTGCGCGGGCTGGTGTCCATCGCGCCGCCGAGCGGCGTCACCGCGTACGACAACCAGGCGTGGATGCTCGGCGTGACCATGCCGCTGTTCGGCGGACTATTGAGCGCTTCGTACCAGAGCGCCGACGGCGACAGCCAGAGCTATGCGACGTCCACCGGAACGGCGAAGTTCGAACCCGACTACTCGGTCTGGGGCCTCGGCTACCAGTACCCGCTGTCGCCGCGGACCAACCTCTACGCGGGCTATGGGCAGGTCGCCGCCGCCGGCACCCTGAGCGCGACCCAGGTCGACCGCAAGCAGTTTGGCACCGGGCTTCGCCACCGCTCCTTCTAGACGCAACGGGCTGCCACCGCGCGACCGCGTCGGGCCTCGCTGGCCCCGGGCGGCGGCCGACGATGGCAAGGCAGACGAAAGATGACGATCTCGATCATTCTGCAGTTCGCCGTCGTGCTGGCCGCGATCTGGATGGGCGCGCGCTTCTCCGGGATCGGGCTTGGCCTTTGGGGCGCGGTCGGCCTGCTGGTGCTGGTGGTCGCCTTCGGCGTCAACCCGACCTCCCCGCCGATCGACGTGATGCTGATCATCCTGGCGGTGATCATGGCCGCCAGCGTGATGGATGCGGCCGGCGGGATCGACTTCCTGGTCCGCGTCGCCGAGCGGATCATCCGCGCCAACCCCAAGTACGTGACGATCGTCGCGCCGCTGACGACCTGGAGCTTCACCTT
>Ga0114939_10003915_pt1 | contig 10087 bp, 8 predicted proteins | sample AshMeaCrysSpring_FD_87196 | JGI IMG/M metagenome (GOLD analysis project Ga0114939, IMG submission 87196) | Groundwater microbial communities from Big Spring, Nevada to study Microbial Dark Matter (Phase II) - Ash Meadows Crystal Spring | ecosystem: Environmental > Aquatic > Deep subsurface >... | reverse complement strand
TGCATCAGCGGCTGCCCGTACAAGAAGATTTACTACAACTGGAAGTCCGGCAAGGCGGAGAAGTGCATCTTCTGCTACCCGCGCATCGAGGCGGGGCAGCCGACGGTGTGCTCGGAGACCTGCGTGGGGCGCATCCGCTACCTCGGCGTGCTGCTCTACGACGCCGACCGCATCGGCGAGGCCGCTTCGGTGGCCGACGAGAAGGCGCTCTACGAGGCGCAGCTCGGCCTCTTCCTCGACCCGAACGACCCGGCGGTGATCGAAGCCGCGCGCCGCGACGGCGTTCCCGAGGCGTGGCTGGCGGCGGCGAAGGCCTCGCCGGTCTACAAGATGGCCATGGAGTGGAAGGTGGCGCTGCCGCTGCACCCGGAGTACCGCACGCTGCCGATGGTCTGGTACGTGCCGCCGCTCTCGCCCATCACTGCCGCCGCCAACGCCGGGCAGATCGGCGCCTTCGGCGAGCTGCCCGACGTGCGCAGCCTGCGCATCCCGGTGAAGTACCTCGCCAACCTGCTCACGGCGGGCGACGAGGCGCCGGTGATCCGGGCCCTCGAGCGGATGCTCGCCATGCGCGCGTACATGCGCGACCGCCACGTCGAGAAGCGCGAGAACGCGACCGTGCTGCAGCAGGCCGGCCTCACGCCGGCCCAGGTCGACGAGATGTACCGCTACATGGCCATCGCCAACTACGAGGACCGCTTCGTCATCCCGACCACGCACCGGGAGTACGCCGAGAACGCTTACGACATGAAGGGCGGCTGCGGCTTCAGCTTCGGCAACGGCTGCTCCGACGGCACCAGCGAGACGAGCCTCTTCGGCGGCAAGCGCAAGACCATCCCCATCAAGGCGAAGGCCTAGGAGTCGACCATGAGAACGACGCTGAAGGCCCTGGCCGCGCTGCTCACCTACCCGACGGCGGAGCTGCGCGCGGCCCTGCCCGAGATCGCCGCCGCGCTTGCCGGCGACGGCGCGCTCGGCGCCTCCCACCTGTTCGCCCTCGACGCCCTCGTGCGCGAGATGGCGGACACCGAACCGTTCGCGGCGGAGGAGGCCTACGTGGGCCTCTTCGACCGCGGCCGCTTCACCTCCCTCAACCTGTTCGAGCACCTGCACGGCGAGTCGCGCGACCGCGGCCCGGCCATGGTGGACCTCAAGATGACCTACGAGCGGGCCGGCTTCCGGCTCGAGGCGAAGCAGCTCCCCGACTACCTGCCGGTGCTGCTCGAGTTCCTGTCGACCCGGCCCGAGGCCGAGGCGCGCGAGATGCTCGCCGACTGCGCCCACATCCTGCGCTCGCTCGGCGAGTCGCTGCGCGACCGCGGCAGCCGGTACCACGCGATACCCGCGGCCCTGCTGTCGCTCGCCGGGGAGGAAGGGCTGGGCGCCCGCCGCGATTCCCCGGCGGTCGCCGAGAAGAGCATCGACGAGGAGTGGATGGACTCCGAAGTCGTGTTCGGCCCCGGTGCCGCCGCCGAATGCGGCGCAGCCGCGCGCAAGCCCGCCGTCGTCCGCTTCACGCCCCGCCTTTCCTGAACGAGGAGTTCCGCCGTGACCTTCCAACAGTACCTCCACGAGTTCCTTTTCGGGCTCTACCCCTACGTCTGCCTGGCGGTGTTCCTCGTTGGCAGCCTCGTGCGCTTCGACCGCGAGCAGTACACGTGGCGCAGCGAGTCGAGCCAGCTCCTGCGCCGCGGACAGCTGCGCTGGGGGTCGAACCTCTTCCACATCGGCATCCTCGGCATCTTCTTCGGCCACCTCGGCGGGCTGCTCACGCCCATGGCGGTGTGGCACGCGCTCGGCGTCGAGGCCTCCACCAAGCAGATGATCGCCATCGTCGCCGGCGGCGCGGCCGGCTTCCTGTGCCTCGCCGGGCTGCTGCTGCTCCTGCACCGCCGCATCACGGAGCCGCGCATCCGCGCCACCACGAAGACCGCGGACATGTTCGTCCTCCTGCTGCTCCTCGCGCAGCTCCTGCTCGGACTCTTCAGCCTGACCGTCTCCGCGAAGCACCTCGACGGCGGCGAGATGGTGCGGCTCATGACCTGGGCGCAGCACATCGTCACCTTCCGTGGCGACGCCGCGACCTTCGTCACCGACGTGGCGCTCGTGTTCAAGCTGCACCTGGTGCTCGGGATGACGATCTTCCTCGTCTTTCCTTTCACGCGGCTGGTGCACATCTGGAGCGGCTTCGCCTCCGTCGCCTACGTGGCGCGCGCGTGGCAGGTCGTGCGCTCCCGTGGCTGAGGCCGCCGACCGGCTGGCCGGGGTCCGCGGCCGCATCCTCGCCCGCGCGCGGGCGCTGGGCATCGACACCGCGGACGAGGAGGCCGCCGTCGAGGCGGTGCTCGACCGCGAGGTGGCCGTCCCCTCCGCCGGCGAGGCGGAGTGCCGCCGCTACTACGAGGCCCACCCCGGCGAATTCATGAGCGGGGGAACGGTCTTCGCGAGCCACATCCTGTTCGCGGTGACGCCGGGCGCGCCGGTCGAGGCGATCCGCCGGCGTGCCGAAGCGACGCTGGCGGAAGTGCGCAGCGCCCCGGATCTCTTCGCGAGCCGCGCCCGCGAGCTGTCCAACTGCCCGTCCGGGGCCCAGGGCGGCGACCTCGGGCCGCTGGCCCGGGGCGAGACGGTGCCGGAGTTCGAGAAGGCCGTGTTCGAGGGCTTGGCGGTCGGGGTGCTGCCGCGCCTGGTGCTCACGCGGCACGGGTTCCACGTCGTGCGCGTCGACCGGCGCGAGCCCGGCCGGCTGCTGCCCTTCGAGGCGGTGCGCGAGCCGCTCGCCCGGCACCTCGAGGAGCAGGTCCGCGCGAACGCGCTTCGCCAGTACGTCGGCGTCCTGGAGGGCGGGTCGCCCCTCACGAGGTGAACCCATGCAGGACGACGACCTCGCCCGGCGCCTGCGGCGCTTCCGGAACCGCTACTTCCCACGCTTCCGGCAGCAGTTCCGCGAGCTCGTCGAGCACGGGCAGCAGCCCACCACGCTCTTCGTCGGCTGCTCCGACTCGCGGGTCGTGCCCTACCTGCTGACGGACACCGGCCCCGGCGAGCTCTTCATCGTGCGCAACGTGGGAAGCTTCGTGCCCCCGTACGACGCCTCGCTCGGGCACCACGGCACGGCGGCCGCCATCGAATTCGCCGTCATGCAGCTGGGCGTGCATTCCATCGTCGTGTGCGGGCACTCGCACTGCGGCGCCATCCGCGCCCTGTACGAGGACCCGCCGGAGGAGGCCCGGCACCTGCGCGAGTGGCTCCGGCTCGGTCGCGACGCGATGCTGCCCGAGACGCCCTCGCCCGAGTCGCTGCGCCGGACCGAGCAGCGCTCGATCGTCCTGCAGCTGGAGCGCCTCATGGGGTATCCGATGGTCGCGAAGCGGGTCGAGGCCGGCAAGCTCTTCCTGCACGGCTGGCACTACGTCATCGAGGAGGGCCGGGTGCTCGTGCTCGACGTGGCGCAGGGGTGCTTCGTGAGCCCCGGTGGCGAAGGCGACGACTTGCCGCCCGTGGCGGCCTCTCAGCTGCAATAGCCGCCGGGACGGGAGAAAAAGGGGTCAGATCCCTTTTCCGGTTACGGCGGCCGCTGTTCCGAGGTGCCGGAGCAGGGTATGGGATGTGTCCGGAATTTCTTCTGGCCGAGTCAAACTGCTGCGGACATCGCTGCCCGAACCTATGTCGACATAGGTTTCGAAGCCGACGCCAATGGCCCGTTCATTCGGCCAGAAGAAATTCCGGACACATCCCATACCCTGCTCCTTCATCGCGACACGGTGACCGACATCGCCGAAATGGGATCTGACCCCTTTATTCGGCCAACGAGAGGAACTGCGCCACGGAGAGCGTTTCGCCGCGCAGGCCGGGGTCGATGCCGGCGCGCGTGAAGGCGGCCTCGTCCACGAGGCCGCGCAGGGCGTTGCGCAGCGTCTTGCGGCGCTGCATGAACGCCGCGGCGACGATCCGGGCGAAGCGGTCCTCGTCGCTCGCCGCGAGCCGGTCGGCGCCGAGCGGGCGCATGCGCACGACGGCCGAATCCACTTTGGGGGGCGGGGTGAACGCGCCAGGAGGCACGCGGAAGGCGAGCGACATGTCGAAGCGGTACTGCAGCATCACGGAAAGCCGGCCGTACGCCGGCGTGCCGGGCCCGGCCACCATCCGCTCCACCACCTCCTTCTGCAGCATGAACGTGCAGTCGCGGATGCGCGGCGCGAACGCGGCCACGTGGAAGAGCAACGGCGTGGACACGTTGTAGGGGAGGTTGCCGACGACGCGCAGCCCCTCGGGCAGGCTGGCGAGGTCGAAGGCGAGCGCATCGCCCTCGTGCACGACGACCGCCTCGGCCGCGAAACGCCGGCGCAGTTCCGCCGCCAGGTCGCGGTCGATCTCCACCACGTGCAGCGGGCGCACGATGCCCGCCAGCCGCTCCGTCAGGGCGCCGGGCCCGGGTCCGATCTCCAGCATGGCCTCGCCCGGCCGCGGGTCGATCTCGGCGACGATGCGGTCGAGGTAGCGGCGGTCGGTGAGGAAGTGCTGCCCCAAGCGTTTCTTCGGGCGCGGCAGCATGGCGCGGCGTCAGCGGCGCGCGCGCTGCGCGAGGTCGATGGCGAGCGCGACCGCCTCCTCGAGGCTGCCCGCGTCCACCTCGCCCGTGCCCGCGAGGTCCAGCGCCGTGCCGTGGTCCACCGAGGTGCGGATGACCGGAAGCCCGAGCGTGACGTTGACGGCGCGGCCGAAGGCGGCGTGCTTGAGCACGGGCAGGCCTTGGTCGTGGTACATCGCCAGCACGACGTCGGCGCCGGCGAGCAGGCGGGCGGTGAAGAGGGTGTCGGCCGGCAGGGGCCCCTCGAGGGCGAGCCCTTCGCGGCGCAGGTCCTGCAGCGCCGGCCCGATCACGTCGATCTCCTCGCGGCCCATGTGGCCGGACTCGCCCGCGTGCGGATTGAGTCCCGCCACGAGGATTCGCGGGCGCGGGATGCCGAAGCGCTCGCGCAGATCCCGGTCGACGATGCGCAGCGTCCCGGCGAGCCCCTCGCGCGTGATGGCGGCCGGCACCGCCGAGAGCGGCAGGTGCGTGGTGGCCAGCGCGACGCGAAGGCCGCCGCCGGCGAGCATCATGACGACGCGCGGGGTCCCGGTGCGCTCCGCGAGGTACTCCGTGTGGCCCGTGAAGGGGATGCCTGCTTCGTTGATCGTGGACTTCTGCACCGGCGCCGTGACCATGGCCGCGAACTCGCCGCCACGGCAGCCGTCGAGGGCGCGGTCGAGAAGGGCCAGGACGTGGCGGCCGTTGGCCGGGTCGGGTTGCCCGGCGCGGACGGGAACCGCGACGGGAAGGTGCAGCACCGACGCCGGGGCGGCGGTGCCGGGCGCGTGGGCCGGCAGGGCGAAGGGCAGGTTGCGGCTGCGCGCGCGCTCGGCGAAGACGTCGCGGTCACCCACGAAGACGACTGGCAACGCGAAGGACTTCTGCGCCAGGATGGCGCAGAGGTCCGGGCCGATGCCGGCGGGTTCGCCGGCGGTGATGGCGATGGGGCGAGGGTCGGCCATGCGCGGCGTCGGCCCGGGGCCGTCCGGCCTCAGCGCTCCTCGAGGCGGTTCTCGACGAAGGCGCGGTCGCGCTGCTGCCGCAGCCAGTCCTGGTACGCGTCGTCCGCCTTGCGCGCGCGCACGGTCTGGCGGGCGTTGAACTTCTTGCGGTCCTCGCTCATTTCCTCCTGCCGGCGCTCCATCGCCTGCGCGAGGTGCCACCCGAAGGGCGATTGGAACGGCGCGCTGAGCTCGCCGTCGCGCAGGCTGTTCAGCACGCGCTCGAATTCCGCCACCGTCTCGCCCGGGGAGATCCACCCGAGGTCTCCGCCCTTCTGGGCCGAGCCGTCGTCGGAGTGGACCTTGGCGAGCTCGCCGAAGTCCTCGCCGGCGACGATGCGCTCGCGCAGGCGGGCGAGGCGCGCGCGCGCGTCGGCGTCGCTGAGGCCCTCCTTGGTGCGGATGAGGATGTGGCGGGCGCGCGTCTGCGTCACCTTGGGCTCGGCCGCCTTGCCGCGCTTCTCGAGGAGCCTCACGATGTGGAAGCCGTTGGGGCTGCGCAGCACGTCGCTCGTCTCGCCAGGCTGCATCTTGGCGAGGGCGTCGAGGAACAGCGCCGGCAGCCGCCCCGCCGGCCGCCAGCCGAGGTTGCCGCCCTGCAGGGCGTCGGGCGCATCGGAAAAGGTGGCCGAGACCTCGGCGAAGCTGGCGCCGCGGCGCAGCTCCGAGAGCGCCTGCAGCGCGCGGCGCCGGCGCGCCTCGATCTGCTCCGGCGTGGACTGCTGCTGGAGCAGCACGAGGATGTGCTGCAGCCGGAACTCGGCCTCGCCGCTGCGCTCCTTCGCCGCCCGCGCGATCTCGGTCTCGATCTCGGCATCGGTGACGACCACGGCGTTCTCGACCTCGCGCTCGCGCAGGCGGGTGACGGTGAGCTCGCGGCGGATGTCGTCGCGGAAGCGCTCGTAGCGGATGCCGTCGCGCTCGAGGGCGGCGCGGAACGCCGTCATGGACAGGTTGTTGTCGTCGGCGATGCGCTGGATCGTCTTGTCGAGCGTCGCGTCGTCGACCTTGATGCCCATTTCCTTGGCCATCTGCACCTGCACCAATTCGTCGATCATGCGCTCGAGGAGCTGCCGCTGCAGGACGTCCTGGGGCGGGACCCGCCCGCCCGCGCCGCGCAGCTGCCGCACCACGATGTCGGCGCGCTCGTTCAGCTCGTTGAGGGTCAGCACCTCGTCGTTCACCACCGCGACGATGCGGTCCACCGGCACGATCTTGCGCGCGGCCGCGGGCTGCGGGGCGCCGCCCGGCGCGGGCGCCTGGGCGAGGGCGGCCACGGCGGCCAGCGCCGCGCAGGCGGCGGCGAGTGGCGGGAAGGGGAACGCAATCTTCATCGCGGGATCTCGTCGGACCGGCGGTAGCCGGTGATGTTCTGCCTCAGGGTCTCGAGGGGATTGATGCCGATTCTCGAGAGCCCCGAGAGCTCGAGCTGCACCTGGAAGGAGGTGGAAACCTGCTGCGTCGCGGTGATGAAGCGGTGGGCGACCGCGCGGATCTCCCAGCAGCCGGCATTATATTCGAAGCCCGCGAGCCCCTCGATGAGCTTGCGGTCGTCGAGGCTCCAGTTCCAGCGCCCCACCACCGTCAGGCCGGCGCCCACCGGCCACTGCCCCTGCAGGTCCACCTGCCGGACCTGGTCGCGCGTGTAGTGGTAGCCCGCGTTCAGCACGCGCCCGGGCTGCGGGTTGTAGCGGGCGACGAGGTCGAGGCGCTGGGACCGTCCCTTCGTGGCGTCCCACTCGATGTCGCCTTCGAGCGCGAGGGCCTTCGTCACCTGGCCCGACAGGAGTGCCACGACGTCCGAGCGGCTGCCGGCCCGGGGCGGCGTCGACGGGTCCAGGGTGACCCGCTGCGGATCGAAGTAGTAGATCTGGCCCAGCGTGGCCTTGAGGCGTTCGAGGCCGGTTTCCGCCTCGACGAGACGGCTGGTGACGGCCACGGTGAGCTGGTTCGCGTCGCCGATGCGGTCCCCGCCCACGAAGCGATTCTCGCGGAACAGCGAGTCGGCGCCGAAGTCGATCTCGTCCGTCGAGAAGTTGGGCAGCGCCGACTGGTCGCGGTACGGCACGCGCAGGTAGTAGAGCCGCGGCTCGAGCGTCTGCAGGTAACGGTTGCCCATCAGGTCCCACGGGCGGTCGAGGAAGACGCCGGCGTCGATGCTGCCCATGGGCACGCTGCGCGTGGCGTCGGCGAGCCCCTCCTCGTTGGCGGCGACGGCGTAGCGGGTGTAATGGAACCCGGCCTTCGGCCGGACGTAGCCCCACGAAGTCGACAGCGGCAGCGTGGCCTGCGGGTAGACGATGGCGCGCTGTCCGTTGACGAGCTCCGGGTGGCTGAAGCTCGTGTACTCCGAATGGAGCTGCCAGTCGACGCCGTACAGGCGCTGCTTGAGGCCGGAGAGCACGAGCTGGGGCAATTGCCGGTAGGGCTCGACGACGGGCGCGAGCGGGTCCTGCAGGGTCTGGTAGGCGATCGCGCGCGCCGTGAACCGCCAGACATCGTCGCCGTAGCCGAGGATCACGTCCCGCGGCAGGTTGACCTGCGAGGTCGCGGCCACGCGCGTGGACAGGTCGCGGAAGTAGTCGTCGTCCGAAACCCCCTGCGCGCTCACGGCGAGCGACCACCCGTAGGGCAGGCGCTGCGAGTGCTGCCAGGCGAGGAGGTAGCGGTCGCTGTCCGTGATGGCGTCCCGGGGAAGGTACTCGACATCCGCCTGCCCCGAGTAGGCGGGCCTGAGGTAGCGGTATTCGCCGCCCAGCTGCAGCCCGCGCTTGCTGAAGAGCTTGGGCGTGAGGGTGGCATCCTGGTTCTCGGCGATGTTCCAGTACCACGGCAGGGCGAACTCGAAGCCGCTCTGGCCGGAGGAGCCCAGCGTCGGCGCGAGGAAGCCCGACTTGCGCCCGTCGTTGGTGGGGAAGGTGAGCCAGGGCGAATAGAGGATCGGCACGCCGAAGAAATGGACCGCGGAGTTGTGCGCCGTGCCGACCTGGGCCTTGCCGTCGATGGCCAGCTCGCTCACCGTGAGCTTCCAGTCGTCGCGGGGGACCGGGCAGGTCGTGTACTCGGCGTTGAAGAGCCGGCTTTGCTGGTCCCCCTCGAGGAGCGCGCGCTCGGCCGAGCCGCGCGCCGCGTGGCGGCGGTCCGCGCGCTTCGGGATTTCGATCGCGGGGCGCTCCATCTCGCCGGTGCCTTCGCCCAGCCGGTAGGTCAGGCGCGGCCCCGTGACGACGTTGCCCTCGCGCTCCAGGCGCACGTTGCCGGTCGCGACCGCCGTGTCGGCTTCCTCTGCGTAGTCCACCCGGTCGGCGCGCATCGACATGCCTGGCTGGCGCATCGAGACGCTGCCGGTGGCGGTGAGCTTCTTCTGCTCCTCGCCCGTGACGGTGTCGGCGGAGAGGAAGCGGACCGCATCGCGCTCGACCTTGGGCGGCGGCGGGGCGAGCGTCCGCGACAGCTTGAGCACGATCCCGTCCGTCGCCCAGGCCGGAAGGGCGCACGCGCAGGCGAGGACAAGCGACAGGCAGCGGGGGACCATCGGGGAGCGCGGCGGGGCGGTGCTAGAATCGCTCAAGAATACACGCGAACGCCCGCCCGCTTCACTTCCCATGGACCGCCTCGAGGCGCTCGACGCCTGGCTCCGCGGCGCGCTCGGCGGACGCGCTTTCACGCGCGAGCCCGCCAGCGCGGACGCGAGCTTCCGCCGCTACTTCCGGGTCTTTTCCGGCGACCGCACCTGGGTCGCGATGGACGCGCCTCCTGAGCGCGAGGACTGCGGCCCGTTCGTGAAGGTTGCGGGGCTGATGCGCGCGGCCGGCGTGCACGTGCCCGAGATCGTCGCGTGCGACGTCGGGCAGGGCTTCCTGCTGCTCTCCGACCTCGGGCGCAAGACCTACCTGCAATCCTTCGACGGGACGAACGAGACGGCGCTCTTCCGCGACGCGACCGCGGCGCTCGTGCGCTGGCAGCTGGCCACCCGCGAGGGGGAACTGCCGCCCTACGACGAGGCGCTGCTGCGGCGCGAGATGAACCTCTTCCCGGAGTGGTACGTCGGCCGCCACCTCGGCGTCGCGCTCGACGACGGGCAGAAGGCGGACCTCGAGACCGTCTTCCGGCGCATCCTCGCCGCGAACCTCGCCGAGCCGCGCGTCTTCGTGCACCGCGACTACATGCCGCGCAACCTCATGGTCTCCGACCCGAACCCCGGCGTGCTCGACTTCCAGGACGCCGTCCTCGGGCCCGTCAGCTACGACATCGCCTCGCTCTACCGCGACGCCTACGTGAGCTGGGACGAGGACCGCGTGCTCGACGGGACGATCCGCTACTGGGAGGCGGCTCGCAAGGCGGGGCTGCCGGTGCGGGCGGACTTCGCCGACTTCTGGCGCGACGTCGAGTGGATGGGCGTGCAGCGCCACCTCAAGGTGCTGGGCATCTTCGCGCGCATCCACTACCGCGACGGCAAGCCCGGCTACCTCGACGACACGCCGCGGTTCATCGCCTACGTGCGCCACGC
>Ga0114939_10003912_pt1 | contig 10090 bp, 9 predicted proteins | sample AshMeaCrysSpring_FD_87196 | JGI IMG/M metagenome (GOLD analysis project Ga0114939, IMG submission 87196) | Groundwater microbial communities from Big Spring, Nevada to study Microbial Dark Matter (Phase II) - Ash Meadows Crystal Spring | ecosystem: Environmental > Aquatic > Deep subsurface >... | reverse complement strand
CCGCGGTGGCCACGGCCTCGGTGCGCGGCACCTGGCGCGGGCGCTCGAAGAGGATGGCGCAGTCGTCGTCGGTGCCGGCTTGCCGGGCGTTGTTGAAATACACGCGCAGCGTGCTCGTCTGTGCGATCGCGGGCACCGGCCCTGCCGCCAACGCCAGCGCCAGGGCGGCGGCCAGCTGCCGGGCCGCGGCGGCCCGGGCGCGGGCAGGCTGCCGCCGCATCGTCGGCCGCTGCGGCACTACTTGCGGGCGCCCCGCCGCGGGGCTTTGGGCGCAGGCGCCGCGCCGCGCCGCGCCGCGCGGGCGGCGCGCGGCACAGGCGCACCGTCCAGGTCCGGAATGAACAGCAGGTTGCGTTCGGACGACCAGGTGAGCACGGCATCCTCGTCCACAGCCGTCTCGAACAGCAGGCGGTCGCCCTGCATCACGCGCAGCATGCGCGGCGTGGGCTCGGCGGCCTCCTCGGCCAGCAGGCGGGCGGCCTTCTCCAGCACCTTCTCGGCATGGTCGGCCTCGGTGCCGCCGCCGGCCAGCGCCGCGCCGCGGTCGTTGGGGCTGCTGGTCTTGTACTTGTGGCCGACGCTGAAGGCGACGAGCCCGCCGTCGGGGAAGAAGCGGCGGATGCTCTCGGCCAGGATGCGCGCCAGCGCCGCCTGCCCGGCCTCGCTGCGGATCGCCTCGGCCTGCTGCGGGTGGCTGGCGAACAGCGGCTCCAGCAGCACCGCCGGCATCCTGGTGTGCTTGACGTTGCCGTCGCCGCGGCCTTCCCAGCCGCCGACCAGGATGCCGGCGTCGCCGCCCACCTTGTTGCCGAACTGGTCGGCCACCGCCTTCGCGTACCAGCGGCCCCAGTTGCGGCTGGTGCTCGACGCGTTCGAGCCCACCACGACGACCGCGTAGCTCGCGGTGGGCGAGGCGCTGCTGTTGAAGTGGTGCTCGACGTAGGCCACCGCCTGGTCGGCATTGGCCGCCTGCTGGCGCTGCAAGTAGTCGCCCTTGTAGAACTTGACGCGGTAGCCCATTCGGTCCTCCCTGTTGGTGCGTGGAAGCGGCATTGTGGTGTCAGCCCGCGGCACGCCGCAATGCCGCGAAGGCGAGGTCGAAGGACGCGCCGTCGGCGCGCGCCAGTTCGACGCGCGCCGGCGCCGTGCCGGCAGCCGACAGCTGCGCATCCAGATGCTCGCGCACGGTGCTGGCGTCGACCAGCAGCACCACCCGTGCCGAATGGCGCCGCCGCGCCAGCTCGCCAAGCTCGAAGGCGCAGCCGGCGCGCTGCGGGCCGTAGCCGCGCAGGTCCATCACCACCGCGTCGGCGCGCTCGATGAGCTGCACCACGGTGGCCTGCCAGCTGCTGTCGCGGCAGCAGAACTCGTTGACGCGGTAGCGGCCGTCGGGGTCGGGCGCGGTGTCCAGCGTGGCCAGGCGGCGCTGCAGGTCCTCGGGCGTGGTGACGAAGCTGGAAGCGATGTCGCCGGCCGCGAAGCGCAGGAAATCGCCCGGGTCCACGGTGCGCGCCACCACGTCGGGCGCGGCGATCATCGTCACCGGGCCGAACCAGCGCCAGCGCGATGCCAGCCGGTCGAACAGCGCCTCGCTGCGCGCGGTGTCGCCGAACACGCGCAGCACCAGCAGCGTGCGTGCCGGCGGCCGCGGCAGCGGCACGGCGCGGCGCAGCACCAGACCCAGCAAGCGGCCGAACAGCGCCACCGACAGCGCGGCCACCGCAAACACCGGCAGCGCCTTGCCCGCGCCGTGCGCGCTGACCAGCTCGATCGCGTCCAGCACCACCAGCAGCAGCCACCAGGTGCGTGCCAGCAGCAGCAGCTCCGAGAAGCGCTTGGCCTCGAAGCCGCGCGCCAGCGCGCGCAGCCGCCACCAGGCGAGCAGGCCCATCGGCAGCGCCACCAGCACGAAGCCGGCATCCAGCATCGGCCCCGAAAGCACCCACTCGGCGCCGGCGCGGGTGCCGGTCAGCCACTGCGTCAGTCGCAGGCCGAGCAGCGGTGCCAGGCCGAAGACCAGCAGGCCCGCCAGCACGATCGGCGCGACGCCGCGCACGCGCCGCGCGCCGGTAGCCAGGCCCAGCAGCAGCGGCAGCCACAGCACATAGGCGGCGTACTGCAGGAAGACGAGGAAGTTCATCGCCTGGTCCAGCGACGGCGCCTTGCCGTAGAAGGGCCGCTGCAGCATCGACAGCAGCACGCCGATGGCCGCCAGCGCCAGCGGCGTGCCGATCATCAGCGGCAGCGTGCGCCGCCACGGCAGCGCGCACAGCACCGCGGTCACCGGCACCGCGATGCAGCTGAACGCCGCGGCCTTCAGGTACAGGTGCGCCGGCGTCAACGGCGAATCGCCCAGGCTCAGGTACAGCGCCGACAGCGGCAACGCGGCCACGAAGGCGGCACTCCAGACGGCGATGAAGACGCGTCGATGCAGGCGCCGCTCCCAGCCGTCGGCGGACGGCACCTCGGCCGCCGGCGCCGACGCGGCCCGACCGGACGGCGGCGCCACCGGCAGCGTCGGGCCGGGGCGCGCCATCATGCCGGCGAGCACCGCGCGCCGGTAGCGCCAGAGCACCAGCGGCGCGATCAGCAGCGTCAGCAGCACCACGGTCGCCAGGTGCGACAGCAATTCCCCACCGAGCGTGTTCATCGCCTCCCCCCTCGGCCGGATACGATAGCCGCAACCCGCGCATCGATCCATGAGCCAGCGCAGCCTGCCCTTTGCCGAAGTCTGGCGCGTGCTCGCCTACACGCTGGCGATCGCCCTTGCCTTCGTCTTGATCGGCCGGCTGCAGATGGCCCTGTTCTCGGCGCCGGGCACCCAGCAATGGCTGCAGCGCATGGGCTGGCTGCAGGCCGACCCGGCGGCGGCGCTGCGGCAGCAGACCGAGCAGATCGCCGCGGCCTCGCAGCCGGCGCTGCAGCGCCTGCCCCGCGGCCACCGCATGGCGGCGCTGCGCCTGGGCTACGAGCTGGGCTACGCCAGCCAGCTGGTCGGCGCCTACGCCATGTCCGCGCCTGAAGCGCGTGCGCGCGGCCAGCAGCAGGCGGCGCCGCACGCCGCGCTGGCTGCACAGATCGCGGCGCAATGGGGCCTGGGCGAGGCGCGGCCGCTGGATGCGCAGAGCCTGCGCGAGTTCACCGAGCTGGGCACGCGCTACGAGGCCGACGAAAGCGGGTTGGCCGCGCGCATCGAAGCACGCATGTCGCCATTGCACCGGCAGCTGTACCTGCTGGGCACCCAGCTGGGCGGCGAGTCGGCGCGCATCGAGGACAGCGGCGGGCGCTTCTCGCTGCCGCCGGAGACGCTGATCGCGCGCCACGCCACGCTGGCCGGCATCGAGCCCGGCCTGTGGCAGCCGCTGGCGGCGGCGCCTGCGCCGGGCGAGCCGCCGGCGCAGGTGGTGCCGCGCTACCGCGCCGCGCTGGAGGCCCTGGCGTCGGCCGTGGCCCGGCAGGACGCGGCGGACGGGCCGCGCTGAAGCGAGACTTCACCCGGCGTCCAAGGTGGCCACAGACCGTCGAGCGCGGCCGCCGACAATGGCCCGCCACATCCGCCTCGCCCGCCGCACCAGGAGCGCCCCGATGCCCCACGCCGAAGCTGCCGCCGCCTTGCTGCGCCGCGCCCCCGCGATGCTGCTGGCCCTGCTGCTGGCGGCCTGCGGCCGCGGCGAGCCTCCCGCTGCCGGCGACGCGCGCGTCACGCCGGCGGTGCGCCAGGCCCATACCGAGGTGGCGCGCGCCGCCGACCTCGCCGATGCGCCCAGCTTCGCCGACGCACGGCGCGGCTTCGTTGCCGCGCCCAGGGGCCAGGTGAAGGACGAGGCCGGCAACGTCGTCTGGGACTACGACGCCTTCGCCTTCGTCAAGGGCGCGGCGCCGGCCACCGTCAACCCCAGCCTGTGGCGCCAGGCGCTGCTCAACAACCACACGGGGCTGTTCAAGGTGCGCGACGGCATCTGGCAGCTGCGCGGCTTCGACCTGGCGAACCTCACGCTGATCGAGGGCAGGACCGGCTGGATCGTCGTGGACACGCTGACCTCGCGCGAGACCGCCGCCGCGGCCATGGCCTTCGCGCGCCAGCACCTTGGCGACAGGCCGGTGTCGGCGGTGGTCTTCACGCACAGCCACGTCGACCACTTCGGCGGCGCGCTGGGTGTGATCCCGGCCGAGGAGGCGCGGGCGCGCAGGGTGCCGGTGGTGGCGCCGACGGGCTTCATGGAGGAGGCCACCAGCGAGAACGTGCTCATGGGCGTGGCCATGGGCCGGCGCTCGATGTACATGTACGGCAGCCGCCTGCCGCGCGACGCCGGCGGGCTGGTGGACACCGGGCTCGGTCAGGCGGTGGCCTACGGCCGCGTCGGCATCCTGCCGCCGACCCTGGTGGTCGACCAGCCGACGCAGGAAGTCACGCTCGACGGCGTGCGCTTCGTCTTCCACAACGTGCCGGGCAGCGAGGCGCCGGCCGAGTTCACCTTCTACCTGCCCGAACTGCAGGCCTTCTGCGGCGCCGAGCTGATGAGCCACACGCTGCACAACCTGTACACGCTGCGCGGTGCCAAGGTGCGCGACGCACTCAAGTGGGCCGGCTACCTCGATGCCTCGCTGCAGCACGCGGCGCAGGCGGAGGTGGTGTTCAACCAGCACCACTGGCCGGTGTGGGGCGACGAGCGCATCCGCGACTTCATCGTCAAGCAGCGCGACGTCTACCGCTACATCCACGACCAGACGGTGCGGCAGATGAACGCCGGCCTCACCGGGCCGGAGATCGCCGACACGCTGACGCTGCCCAAGGCGCTGCAGGACCACCTGAACGTGCGCGGCTACTACGGCACGGTGCGCCACAACGTGCGCGCGGTCTATCAGCACTACCTGGGCTGGTACGACGCCCACCCGGCCAACCTGGACGTGCTGCCGCCGGCCGAGGCGGCCAGGCGCTACGTGGCGCTGGCCGGCGGCGCCGACAAGCTGCTGACGCAGGCGCAACAGGCCTTCGACGCCGGCGAGTTCCGCTGGGCGGCCGAGCTGCTGAAGCACGCCGTCCATGCCGATCCGAAGAACCGCGCCGCCGCCGAGCTGATGGCGCGATGCTTCGAGCAGCTGGGTTTCCTGGCCGAATCGGCCGCCTGGCGCAATGCCTACCTGACCGGCGCGCTCGAGCTGCGCCAGGGGCCGCCGGACCAGGGCATTCCGAGCAGCGCGCTGCTGGACATGCTGCAGCACACGCCGATCGAGCGCTTCCTGGAGGCGATGGCCGCCAACCTGAACGGCCCGAGGGCCGCCGACAGCCGGCTGAAGATCAACCTGGTGTTCAGCGACCTCGGCGAGAGCTACGTGCTGCAGCTCGGCAACGGCGTGCTGCACCACCACCGCGCCCCGCCCGCGGCCGATGCCAATGCCACGCTGCGCTTGACCAAACCCTTCTTCCTGCGCATGGTCACCGGCGGCGCCGGCGCCAAGGACCTGCTGCTGTCCGACGAGACGAAGATCGACGGCAGCCGCATCGACCTGGGCCGCTTCTTCGCGCTGCTGGACAAGGCGCCGGGCAACTTCCCGATCGTCACGCGATGAGCCTGCCGCAGGCCGCGCCCTTCGCCGACCCGTTGCTGCAGCAGCACGGCCTGCAGGCCTACGTGGTGGGCGGCGCGGTGCGCGACCGCATGCTCGGCATCGCGGTGCACGACCGCGACTGGGTGGTGGTGGGTGCCACGCCGCAGCAGATGCGACAGGCCGGCTTCCGCCAGGTGGGCGCCGACTTCCCGGTGTTCCTGCATCCGCAGACGAACGAGGAATACGCGCTGGCGCGCACCGAGCGCAAGAGCGCGCCCGGCTACCGCGGCTTCGTCGTGCATGCCGACCCGTCGGTGACGCTGCAGCAGGACCTGTCGCGCCGCGACCTGACGATCAACGCCATGGCGCTGGCGCCGGACGGCACGCTGGTCGACCCCTTCGGCGGTGCCGACGACCTGCGCGCCGGCGTGCTGCGCCACGTGTCCGAAGCCTTCACCGAGGACCCGGTGCGCATCCTGCGCGTCGCGCGCTTCGCCGCGCGCTTCGCGGACTTCGACGTCGCGCCGCAGACGCTGGAACTGATGCGCTCGATGGTGGCGGCCGGCGAGGTGGATGCGCTGGTGCCCGAACGCGTCTGGCAGGAACTGGCGCGCGGCCTGATGGAGGCGACGCCGTCGCGCATGTTCGAGCTGCTGCGCGGCTGCGGCGCGCTGCGCGTGCTGCTGCCCGAGGTCAACCGGCTGTGGGGCGTGCCGCAGCCGCCGGCGCATCACCCGGAGGTCGATACCGGGCTGCACCTGATGATGGTGCTGGATGCGGCGGCGCGGCTGCGCGCGCCGCTGGCGGTGCGCTTTGCCTGCCTGTGCCACGACCTGGGCAAGGGCACGACGCCGCGCGAGCAGTGGCCGCGCCACCTCGGCCACGAGCAGCGCGGCGTCAAGCTGGCGCGCGCGCTGTGCGAACGCTGGAAGGTGCCGGGCGAGTGCCGCGCGCTGGCCGAAGCGGTGGCGCGCGAGCACGGCCACGTGCATGCCAGCCTGGGCCTGGACGCGGCCGCGCAGCTGCGGCTGCTGGAGCGCTGCGACGCGCTGCGCCGGCCGGCCCGCTTCGCCGACCTGCTGCTGGCCTGCGAATGCGACGCGCGCGGCCGCCTCGGCCACGAGGACGGCGACTATCCGCAGCGCCCGCGCCTGCTGCGCGCGCTGGCACTGGCGCGCGCGGTGGACACGCAGCCGCTGGCCGAGCGCTTGGCGGCCGAGGGCCGTCCCGGGCCGCAGATCGGCGCGGCGGTCCGCGCCGCGCGGCTGGAGGCGATGCGCGGCGCCGCCGCAGGCTGAAGGCGCCGCCGCGCCGCTGGCATAGCATGCCGCCCATGCCGATGCTGCCGATGCCGCCGAGCCCGATCGAGCCGTCGAGACACGAGCTGGGCAAGCCGCTGTCGGGCTGGCGGCTGCGGCTGTACACCGTCATCTTCGAGGCCGACACCCGCGCCGGGCGGGCCTTCGACCTGGCGCTGATCGCCATGATCCTGGCCAGCGTGATCGTGGTGGTGCTGGACAGCGTGGCCGCGATCCACCAGCGCCACGGCCCGTGGCTGAAGGGCCTGGAGTGGTTCTTCACCATCGCCTTCACCATCGAGTACGTCGCCCGGCTGCTGTGCGTTCGCCACCCGCTGCGCTACGCACGCAGCCTGTTCGGCATCATCGACCTGCTGGCCATCCTGCCGGCCTATCTGGCGATGTTCGCGCCGGAGATGCACGCGCTGATCGACGTGCGGCTGCTGCGGCTGCTGCGCATGTTCCGGCTGCTGCGCCTGACGGCCTATGTCAGCGAGTACGGCGCGCTGTACCGCGCGCTGCAAGCGTCGCGGCGCAAGATCGCGGTGTTCCTGAGCTTCGTGCTGCTCGTGGTCACGGTGGCCGGCACGCTGATGTACGTGGTCGAGGGGCCGGAGCACGGCTTCACCAGCATCCCGGTGGGCGTGTACTGGGCGATCACGACGATGACCACCGTCGGCTTCGGCGACGTCACGCCGAATACCGACCTGGGCCGCTTCATCGCCAGCGTGATGATGCTGCTGGGCTGGGGCACGCTGGCCGTGCCCACGGGCATCGTCAGCGCCGAGCTGGTCGGCCAGCAGACGCGCCGCGAGCCGACCACGCGCACCTGCCACGAATGCCTCAGCGAAGGCCATTCGCCGAGTGCGAAGTTCTGCCGCGACTGCGGCGCGAAGCTGCCTCCGTACCAGTACGACGCCGACGTCACCGGCTGACGGCGATGTCAAGGCACTGCGCGGCGGCGTGCGGCAGCGGTCTTCTTGCGCACCGGGCCGGGCCGGTCGCGATCGGCGGACCCGGCCGCGGCCTTGCCGGCCGGCTTGCGCGTGCGCGCCGGCGCGGCACCCGGGCTGCGGCCGGAGGCCTGGGCGGCCAGCAGGCTGTCGAGCTTGTCTTCCAGGCGCTGCATCGTCGCGCTCATCTCCGCAAACTCGCGACCGGTCGGCAGGTTCAGGCGCTTGTAGGCCGTCTCCAGCGCCATCTCCACCGCCTGGCGCAGCGCCAGCGACAGCGACGACACCTGCTGCAGCGTCTTCACCACCTGGTCGAAGTCCATGCCGCGGCCGGCCGGCGTGCCGGCGCGGCCTTCCAGGCGATGGACCGCCTGGCGCAGCAGCTCCAGCGGATCGGGGATGAAGGTTCTCGCCATCGCGCGCTCGGCTCCGTTGCGTTGCAGTGTCGGACGATTGTGGCATCGGCGCCGTGCACGCGCGGCGCCCGCCCGGGCGATGCGCGGACTACCCGCGCATCGCCTTCAGGACCTGCTGCGACCCGGCGGCCAGCAGCCGCGCGTCGGAGCCCACCGTCACGAAGCGGAAGCCCTTGGCCGCGCGCGCCCTGGCCACCTCGGGCGCGCCGTTGTGCACGCCGGCGATCACGCCATGCGCCTGGGCCCGCGCCAGGATGTGGTCGATGGCCTGCGCCGCCTTCGGCTCGGGGTTGTCGAAGTCCGGCCGGCAGCCCAGCGCCAGCGCCAGGTCGCTGGGGCCGATGTAGACCGCGTCCAGCCCTTCCACCGACAGGATGTCGTCCAGGTTGTCCAGCGCCTGCGCGGTCTCGATCATCGCGAAGGCGACGATGGTGTCGTCGGCATGCTGCGGGTAGTCGGGCCCGCCGTACAGCGACGCGCGCACCGGGCCGAAGCTGCGCGTGCCGCGCGGCGCGTAGTGGGTGTAGTCCACCAGCTTCTGCGCGTCCTCGCGGGTGTTGACCATCGGGCAGATCACCGCATAGGCGCCCGCGTCCAGGCTCTTCATGATGATGCCGGGCTCCAGCCAGGGCACGCGCACCACCGGCACGGTGGGCGTGGTGGAGATGGCCTGCAGCATCGTCACCATCGCGGCGTAGTCGATGACGCCGTGCTGCATGTCGATGGTCAGCGAGTCCCAGCCCTGGTGGGCCATGACCTCGGCACTGAAGCTGCTGGCCACGGCCAGCCAGCCGTTGACGGCGGCCTTGTTGTCGCGCCACAGCGTGCGCAGGCGGTTCTCTCTCATCGGGCGGGCTCCTCGTGGGCACGGCGCAGAGGCCGGGCGATTGGATCAGTCATCGTACAAGTTCAGGCGCAGGGCGGCAAGGCATGCAGCCCGCCTTCAGCTGCCGCGCGCGGCGCGCCGCCGGCGCTCGCGGCTGTTGGCCAGGTGTGTGCGCATCGCCGCGCGCGCGCCGTCGGCGTCCTGGTTGCGGATGGCGTCGTAGATGCTCTCGTGCTCGGCGTTGACGCGCCGCAGGTACTGCCGGCGCTCGTCGTCGAGCGCCTGCGCGCCGTCGAGCCGCGCGCGCGGAATGATCATCGTGCCCAGGCTGGACATCAGCTCGGCGAAGTGCGCGTTCTGCGTGGCGCGGGCGATCTCCAGGTGGAACTGGAAGTCGGGCCCGACCGCGTCGCGCCCCTCTTCCACCGCGGCCGCCACCGCGTCCAGCGCGCTGCGCATCTGGCGCAGGTTGGCGGCGTTGCGCCGCTGCGCCGCCAGGCTGGCGGCCTCGGTCTCGATGCCGATGCGCAGTTCCAGCACGGCGATCACGTCGCGCAGCGTGGCGAACTGCTCCGGCGCCAGCCTGAAGGGCGCGGCCTCGCCCAGGCCGATGACGAAGGTGCCGATGCCGTGCCGCGTCTGCACCAGGCCGCCGGCCTGCAGCTTGGAGATGGCCTCGCGCACCACCGTGCGGCTGACGCCGAACTCGGCCATGAAGTCGGCCTCGGTGGGCAGCTTGTCGCCCGCGGCCAGGCGGCCTTCGCGGATGCGGTCGCCCAGCACCTCCACCAGCTCCAGCGCCAGACTGCGCGGCCGGCGGCGCACCGCTTCGACACTCGAACCCATCGCACTCCCCCGCAAAAACCCTGAAGGGCCGGTCTTGACAGACCCCGGCGATTGCCGGAGCATTGCGCATGTTGTACGACAACTGATGACTTAAGGCAAGCTCGAGGCACGGCAGACCCGCCCGCATGACACGCCGCCGCCCCACCCAGCCCGCCCACCGACACCGACCATGCCTGCCGCCCATCCCACCGCGATCCGCTT
>Ga0114939_10003911_pt1 | contig 10093 bp, 5 predicted proteins | sample AshMeaCrysSpring_FD_87196 | JGI IMG/M metagenome (GOLD analysis project Ga0114939, IMG submission 87196) | Groundwater microbial communities from Big Spring, Nevada to study Microbial Dark Matter (Phase II) - Ash Meadows Crystal Spring | ecosystem: Environmental > Aquatic > Deep subsurface >... | reverse complement strand
GTCCATGGTTGGTCATGGAACCGTCTCGGTGATGCCGCCGCGGATCTACTGGCCAATTTCTCCGGCACAACGCCGGTCGAATTACTTCGGCTTGCCCATGCGCTCCATTACGAAGGGTACAACGTGCTGATGTATGACCAGCGCAATCACGGTGAAAGCGCCTCTCACTCGCCGGTGACTTTCGGTTTGGGGGAATCCGAGGATTTAATGGGCGCGATCGCCTATCTGGCGGAACGGCCAGAGGCGGACAAAACAAGAATTGGAGCAATCGGTTTTTCAATCGGAGCCAACGCCATTCTCTACGCTTTGCCGCGGACCGATGAGCTTAAAGCGGCAATCGCCGTTCAGCCCACCACGGCGTCAATCTTTGCCGGACGGTATGCCGAAGACATGCTCGGACCATTGGGCAACATTGTTCGTCCGCTGGTGGAAAGCGCCTATGCCGCCGCCGGGGATGTCAGACTGGCTGCTTTGCAGCCCGCCTTCGCAGTGGCCGGAGCGGGGTCAACGCCCGTCCTCTTCATTCAGGGTAAGCAAGACCCCTGGGGATCAATTGAGGATGTGGAGCGGCTTGCGGCCGCGACACCCGGCGGCGTGGGGCCGCTTTTTGTCGACGGCACGCACCACTATCACGGTTACCAGTATCTAATCGAAAATCCGCGGGTCGCGGTAACGTTTTTCGAACAATACCTGTAATTCGCCTTCGGTTAGTCCGGATGGAACGATAGAGCTAGGAGCCTTCTTCGTCAATTCCGTTCTCGCCCATCCCGTTGCCCTGCGGCACGTACCACCCAACCGTGCGGGATCGTGGCGTCAGGTAAGTCTTGCGAACCCGTTCGAGGTCTTCGAGCGTTACTTGATTGAGTCGCTCGAGGACAGCCTCAAACCACTGGTAATCACCGGTCGTCGCTTCGGCCGCCCCGATCAACTGCGCCTGGCCCGATATACTTTCACCGGCCATGATGAACTGGGCTCTAGCCCGCTTGAGTGCTTTCCCTAACTCATCCGGCGTGATTGGCTCCGATTCCAAGCGGGCCAACTCGGCCAATAGTGCCGCCTCAACCTCAGCCGGTTTACGCCCGCTACGGACCACGGCATTGATCGTGTAGAGAAAGGGATCGATCGTCGGGGTCAGGCTGCCGTAAGCGCCGGCGGCCAACTCAGACATAACCAAGGCTTTATACAATCGGGAGCTACGATTCGTTCCCCCACCTGCGAACATCCCCAGGCTGCTGCCACCGGCAAAAGCTGCGTTCAGAACGCTCAAAGCCGGATAATCCGGATGAACCGCCCCGGGCACACGGTATGCAAACGTGAGATAAGCCGTGTCGCCGGGACCATTGACCTCCACCCGCCGCTCGCCAAGTTGGGAAGGTTCCTGGCGCATGACCGGCGCAGGCGCATCACCCGGCCTGATGCCGCCAAACAAATTTCGCAGCCGGTCTAGCATGGTATCCAATTGGAAATCGCCTACCACCACCACAATCGCATTATTCGGCACATAGTGCCGTCGGTAATAATTAAAGAGGTCCTCCCGCGTCATGGTCTGAAGATCGACCATATCCCCAATAACCTCATGATGATAGGGGTGGACGCGAAACGCAGCGGCCGTTATTTCCTCATCCAGAAGGAAACGTGGCTGATTGGCGTACATCGCCCGCTCGGACAGAATGACCGTTCTTTCCGATTCGACCGCTTCCTCAGTCATCTCGGTATTGATCATCCGATCGGCTTCCAGGCGAAGAGCGAGGTCAATTCGATCGGCGGGCATCGTCTCGTAGTACGCCGTGTAGTCAAGCCAGGTGAAGGCATTCCAGTAGCCACCTTCGCGGGAAATCATCCGCTCCATGGTGTCGCCGGGGAATTGGGGCGTACCCTTGAACATCATGTGTTCAACCCAATGAGAGACGCCGGTTTGCCCCGGTCGTTCGTTACGGCTGCCGACGCGATACCAGATCATGAAGGTGATGACCGGCGCGTGGTGCATCTCCTTCAGCAGGACAGTCATGCTGTTGTCGAGGACAACTCTGGTGATAGGAATTCGTGGGTCGTTTAAGCTTTGATCCATTATCAATCACCCGGAACAAAGAAAACGTCTTCATCCGCAATTTCAATCTCTTCGATTGGCTCTTCACCATCGTGCCTTCTGCGGAACTGGCTCATGTATAAGTCATAATAGACGCCATGCGCGGCTAATAGCTGGTCATGCGTACCACGTTCAACGATCTGGCCGCCATCGACTACCAGGACTTGATCGGCATGGCGTATCGTGCTCAGCCGGTGAGCGATGACGAAACTCGTTCGGCCGGCCAGTAACTCCTCCAAAGCTCGTTGAATCTCCCGCTCGGTGCGTGTGTCCACGCTGCTGGTCGCCTCGTCGAGAATTAGAATTCTTGGGTCGATGAGCGCTACCCGGGCGATGGCCAATAATTGTCGTTGTCCCTGACTGAGACCCGCGCCACGTTCACCGAGCACGGTTTGGTACCCGTCGGACAACCGGCTGATGAAATCGTCGGCGTAGGCCAGGCGGGCGGCGGAGATGACTTCTTCATCGGTCGCTTCGGGCCGGCCATAGCGTATATTATTCATCACCGTGTCACTGAACAGGAAAGTATCTTGCAATACAATACCCATTTGCGACCGCAGGCTTCGCTGCGTAACGTCGCGGATGTCAGTGCCATCGATGGTGATACGACCTTGACTTGCGTCCCAGAATCGCGGAAGCAGGTTGATAATCGTCGTCTTCCCCGCGCCGGTCGGGCCGACTATGGCTACGGTTTCACCCGGTCGGGCTTCGATGTTGACCCCACGCAAAATGGGTTCACCGGGATTATATTCGGCCCAGACGTCCTCGTAGATCACATGACCTTCGACTGCCGGGATTTCAGCTGCGCCTGATTTATCGACGATATCGGCGGGCTCGTCCAGCAAGCCAAATATGCGTTCGGCTCCGGCGATGGCGCTTTGGATGTTGGTCCACAGCACAGCGATCTGTTGCACCGGCCGGTTAAACTGCTGGGTGTAGCCGATGAATGTGATGATTAAGCCGACCGATATGGTCGTGCCCATCAATCCTTGACCCTGTAACATCAACAAGCCGCCAATCCCGGCTACAACTGCCAGGCTGACATAGCTTAAGCCTTCCAACGTCGGACCCAAAGCGCTAGTGAAAACCTGGGCGCGGATATTGGCATCGCGATTGGCCGCATTACTGCTGCGAAACTGTTCAATATTCTCGTCCTCCCGGCTGAATGCCTGAACCTCGCGCACCGAGGAGATGCTCTCTTGCAGATCGGCGTTCACGTTACCGATCTCCTTCCGCGCTTTGCGAAAAGCCTTGCGCGCCTGTTCAGAGAACCAACGAGTCGTTAAAAACATCAATGGCAGGGTCACCAGACTGATCAGCGCGAATGGCGCATTGAGGCGAACCATCACCCAGATGATCCAGACGATCTGCAGCGCGCCCTGCAGGACAGAGATGAGTCCAAAGCCGATAACCTGCTGCAGCGTGTCGGTATCATTCGTGAAGCGACTCATGACGTCGCCCGCTTCATGCTTGGTGAAGTAACCTAACGAAAGCTTATGAACATGGTTGAAAACCGAGGCCTGGATGTCACGCAGTGCCTGGTAACCAGCCCGGCTCATAAGATAAAACATCAGGCCGGTCAAAATGGCACTACCAATGTAGAGTGCCAGGATGATCAAGATTAAGCCTCCAAAGCCGGTGAGGGTTTCTTCGGCGGTGGCCGTCAGGTCCGGCGTGGTATACCAGCAATTTTCAAAGGCGGCCGACTCCGCGCCACCTGCGTTTTCTATCGCTTCGGCCCCGACCGGTCCGGTCCCATCAAAGCTAAAGCCGCCGGCAGTTGCCGCAGCATAGGGACCCAGGTAACAGTCAACAGCCTGCCCGGTCAAATCGGGGATCAGTATCTGCATATACGTGCTGGAGATGATGAGAACCGCCACCAGTAACAACAGCCAACTATAATGGCGAAAATAGGTCCACAGGCGTTTGAGCGTGCTGCTAACGCTACGCGCCTTGCCAACATCTTGCCCTAACGCTCTTGCTGAATGGTCTATCATGGAATTCTCCGCGTGCTTCTGTCAGTCAATTCGAAAATCGCCATATCTACCGGGCAGCGTCATCCGCCAATTGCGAATGATAAATATCGGCATACACCGGGCTGTTTTCCATTAATTCTTCATGCGTCCCGCGCGCCACAATACTACCCTTCTCCAGAACAATAATTTGATCCGCATTAAGGACAGTACTGATTCGCTGGGCGATAACAAAGCTTGTCCGGCCGCGCATCAGGCTATCCAGCGCTTTCTGAATTTCATATTCTGTGTTCAGGTCAACACTGCTGGTACTGTCGTCCAGGATGAGAATATGGGGGTCCATCAGCAGCGCACGAGCAATGGCGACTCGTTGTTTCTGACCACCACTCAACGTCACGCCCCGTTCCCCGACCGGGGTATCGTACCCATTGGGGAAGCCAACGATGAAGTCATGGGCGGCTGCAGCCTTAGCTGCAGCGACGATTTCAGTCTCAGAGGCATCGGGCCGGCCAAAAGCGATGTTGTCGCGAATCGAGCCACTGAAGAGGACTGTTTCCTGCAAGACGATGCCGATGTGGCGGCGCAGACTTTCCAGCGTAACCTGGCGGACATCATGCCCGTCAATCAGTATTTGACCTTCGGTCGCGTCATAGAAGCGTGGGATCAAGTTGATAATCGTGCTTTTTCCGCTGCCGGTCGCGCCTAATAGCGCTACCGTCTGGCCGGGTTTAGCGACGAGATTGACTCGGCTTAGCACCGGATCTCCCCCACCAAAATAACGAAAGGTTACATCTCGAAATTCTACCCGGCCGTCAATGGTCCCCAACTCCAACGCACCCGCCTGGTTTTCAACATCATTCTTGGCATCAAGAATTTCATAGATGCGGTCGGCGCTGGCACTGGCCTGCGCCATGAGTGAGATGATAAAACCCAGCTGGCCCATAGGAATGAAGACATAAACCAGATAAAGGCTGAACTTCTGCCACTCCCCGATCGTCAAGGTTCCTTCGATTATCTGTTTTCCGCCAAAATACAGGACGGCTGCCTGTCCCAAGTTCGCAATCAGGAAAATAAATGGAAACAGGAATGAAAATATTCGGCTGATCTTAATTCGCTGGTCGAGTAAATCGTCGATGGCGTCGTGAAATTTCGCTTCCTCTCGTTGTTCGCTGGTGAACGCCTTGACCACCTTTAGACCGGCAAGATTTTCTTGAAGGGTCGTGTTAACACGCCCCAGGCGTCGTTGAACCTCAGCGAAAAGCGGTTGGGCGATGCCACCAAAAGCCATAAAGATGATCAATGCCAGTGGCAAAACAGGCAACACAACGAGTGTCAGCCGGAAGTTGGTCAGCAAGAGGATGATGAGGGTTCCAGCCAACAAAATAAAAGCTTGCAAGGCCAACAGTAAACCCTGGCCGATAAAACTTCTCAGTCGCTCGACGTCATCGGTTGCCCGAATCATTAACTGCCCGGTTCGATTTTTGTCGTGATAGCTGAAACTGAGTCGCTGAATCTTGGCGAAGAGGTCGTTGCGCAGATCAAACGCGATATTCTCCGAAAGTATTTGGGAGAGATAAGTTTGGGCGAATGAAAATAATCCGCGTGCGACGGCGAAAAGGACGATGATCAGTGTTGCCCAGATAAGCGCTCGTGCCGCGCCATCCAACTGCGTTTGAGCCGCCGTGAGGTCCAGCCCCAATCGCTCGGCGGCAACCGCCTGAATTTCCGGCGGCAAGTTCAAAATCCCTTGGTTGGTGGCACTGGTGACTATCGTGTCGATGATCTGTTGCACCAATTGCGGGACAGCCAACTGCGCAGCTGTCGCGATGAACAGCGCGATGACCGCGCCCCACGCCAGGCGGGGATACCGAAAGAGGTAACGAATAGCCCGCCCAAGCGGGCGAAAGTTGGGGCGGCCCATGCCACGCTGGCGTTGGGCCGGCGCTCTACCGGCTAATTGCATAATGACCTCCGATGTTTTACTTGGGCGGATTGGTTTCAGGCGCTTGTTCCTTGACGGCCAGTGCGCGCTGATTGATGGCGTGTAATAGTTTGCTCAGGATTTCTTGTTCTTCAACACTGAGTACAGCGAAAATCTGATTTGCGGTTTGCATATGATGATTCGCATGATCCAGCACCTTTCTCCGGCCGGATTCCGTCAGACGGATGTTAAACCGGCGACGATCTTCGTCATCCAGGCGACGTTCGATTAGACCGTCGTCCTCTAGTGAACGAATCAGAGCGCTTATTGTATTGCGGCTGGTTCCTTGATGGGCGCTGATCTCGGACGGATTGAGGCCAGTCTGATCTCCTGTCCATTCACAGAACAACAAACTTGCCAGGATGCGGTATTGGGCATATGACAGTCCGGTATCCACTAAACTGTGCTCCCCAACCTGGTAAAGCGCGTGGGCAGCGAGACGCATCTCATCCATCAGGCGTACCGCGCGTGGGTCGATGTCGGGGTGCATCGCCTGGACAAACTCCAGCCACTGTCCACGCCGCAATTTGCTGTTCATCAGATCCTGCTCGGTCATAAACGTTCTTTCGGTTCCGAAATATGATATATAGAATTATACGATTACGTACTATTTTTCAAAGAAGTTGGAGAAATTCTCAGAATACCCGTTAAATGCAGGCCAGCCTATTGGGTTCTAAAACCACCCCAGCTAAAGCCTCAAGTTAACATCGGGAGCATCCCCTCCCGCACGATGAGAAACACCAGAGCGATCGAGCAAATCACAACGAATGTAAAGTAGATTTTCCCTGCCACAGAACCCGCTTCGTGGCGTTGCCATATCATGAAAGTGACAGCAAGCAGAGCGATAACCAATGCCAGGAGGAAAACCGGTACCCATAACAAAGGGGTAGCCGAAGGTGGTAGTGCCAGCGCGGTTGCATAGGTCTGGTCGGACAAGGCCAAGAAGATAAACCCGAGGATGCCGATCACAAACAGCAGGGCTAATAAACCAAACACAAGCATCAACACCCGACTCACAATCCGCAGTCGCCGGTTCTCAGGCGCAACCGGCGCGGGCCGGTTGGCAAGAGCGCGTCCAAACCAAGCCAATGGCCAGATCATAAAAGGAGATAAAACAACTAGCATTAAAAACGCACCGAGTCCCCCAATTGTTAAGATACTCCGATCCAGGCTGTTGATTCGGGCCATAATGGGCATCGTAACGGCATCCGGTGGCACAACCTGCGGTAGTTCCGACCGCCCTAAACAGGTGCTATCCGGACGCTCCATCGGGTTTTCTAAAAAAGCCCCCATGATATCGTTGACACACGGGCTAAGAAAAGCCACGCCATGACTCGCCGACGGATCGACCAGGTTCACGGCATTGCTCAAACCGGCGGCCGCGGCCGTGGCAAATGCCGGTGGGGTCACCGGATCGAAACGACCCGAAAGCAACAATGTCGGAATATCGCTAGCCACGGGATCATCGACTGAGGCCGGTAATTGCTCGACCTCCCACTGGCGACAGAGGTCGATAATGCTTTGTAGGTCCTCTTTGGCGGTGGCGGCAATCTCCGGTCGCAGTTGGTCGATTGAAATGGCGTTTACATCGATATCTGCATCCTCGGCACAGATGACGGAATAATACATCCCCTCGATCACCGTCTCATCGAATACGAAAAGCGGCCACATAGCCTGGATATAGCGCAAATCACCTCGCTCCAGATCGTGGATAACTTTCGGCAGGACGGCGTTCATCCGGGGAACATATAACAATTGGAACAGAACCCCACGCAAAGCCGTGCCGTCAATGAGAGTCTCAAAACGTTGTCCGTTCTCGGAATCAACGAGAAAAGTCGTCACCGGTTGATCATCAAACTGACGCACCAGGGCATAAAACCGCTCTTCGAGATTGGGGTATTCCTCGCGACATACGGAGTCTGCCTCGCAAGCGGCAAATACTTCTTTCAGGACGCGATCTTCACTGGCGGGGGTCTCGGCCAGGAAGTTAATGTCGGTTGGCACAACGCTGTCGAGGATCACGCTCCGCAAGCCCTCGGGATGATTGCGCATCAAATGTAGACCCAGCAGTGTGCCATATGAAACTCCATAGAAGTTATACTCGTCATAACCGAGGGCGCTGGCTATCTCCGGCACGTCAGCGGCATTTTCCAGGCTATTGTAAGCAGAAAGGTCAACACCTTCGGCTGTCAGCCGATCAAAACATGCGGTCAGGGCTTGGTCATATAATCGCTGGCCTTGTTCTGAATCTGCCTTCAGCAAATCGGCCAGGATATCGTTCGTCTCCGGACATGCCAAATCCGGATCAGTATAAAAAGTACCCCGCTGGTTGAAGATAACGATGTCTCTATTGGCTGCCAGATCCGTGTTCGGAACCAACAGCGAGAAAATCTCAAACGCATCTCCTCCCGGACCACCTTGAGCCAGGAATAGCGGGTCCGGCCGGGCATCTGCGGCCGTCGCCCGGCGAATTGCGACCGGCAGGCGCAAGGTGGGACCTTCAGGATTGTCGTGGCGTTCCGGCACGACAACATAACCGCATTCAAACCCTAAACTTTCTCCGGTCAGGGTCGTTAGCCCCAGATCGATCCCTTCAAACATACAAGCGGTTGGAGTGAAGGTTCCAGGTGATTCCTGCGCGCAAGCAGCCCCGCCATTGAAGGCAACCAATATCAGCACAACCAAACTGCCCAGTAAACTAATTCGCATTCGATGATTAGTGATTATTTGCATCATAGGTTGATCCTGCCCCAATTACGGTGGGAAGCGGAAGATAGTTGCAGTCGCCGGACGAGCTCGATAGACATTCACATGAAGGTTTTATCAAAGAAAATCAGGCGCTTCAATCGCATCGAAAAGTAGCCTCGAACTCCGCAAGAACAATCGTCCCACAAAGCGACCAATAGCCCAAAAATCAACAACACGCTAGAATAATTGGCCTCTAGGTTTAGGGGCTTGCGCGGTCTGGTTGGACGACACCGGAGGGAAAACATGATATTCGATCTCGTTTTCGAAGGGGGTGGCGCCAAGGGCATGGCCTTCGTTGGTGCCCTCCAGGTGATGGAAGAACGTCAGCACACGTACGGCCGTCTCATGGGCACTTCGGCCGGATCGATTATGGCCACCTTTTTGGCGGCCGGTTACTCGGCCGGCGAAATGCTGAACGCCCTTAATGAAAAAGATGCCCTCGGCGAGCCGGTATTTAAGAAATTTATGGCCAAACCGAGGTCGTTTACCCGTGAAGAGGTTGATGCCAGCGCGACACGGCGGCTGTTGCGGGCAATCGATTTGAGGTCTATCCCCAATTTGGTTGAGGATCGTTTCGACAGCCTGATCCTCAATATGATGACTCGCGACCAGTTCAGCAATCTGTTCTCGTTTATCGAACGCGGCGGGTGGTATTCGGCCGATACCTTCCTCGATTGGGCCCGTCGAAAATTAAACGAAGGCACTTTTACTAATCACCGCCGCCGCATGGCCGATTTGACCCTCGTTGATTTTTACGAACAAACCGGCAAGGACCTGACGCTGATCGCCGCTGACACATCAGACCAACGCTTGCTTGTTCTGAACCACCATACCGCGCCCGATGTGCCTGTCGTCTGGGCGATGCGTATGTCGATGAGCGTACCGCTGCTTTGGCAGGAAGTCATCTGGCAGTATGAATGGGGCCTCTATATGAACCGCGATCTGACCGGCCACTGCGTTGTGGATGGCGGGCTACTGTCAAATTTCCCAATTGAATTGTTCTTATCCAATGATCCTTACATTCATCAGCAGATGGGGCCAAAGTCCAAGGCTGAGGTTTTGGGGTTCCTGATCGATGAGAGCTTGCCGGTCCCGGAAGCACGCTCAACACCCGACGAAAACGCTCCGGCAGATCTCTCGATCTTGCCGGTTACGTCGCGTATAAAGAGCCTCGTTGATACCACGACACAGGCCAGGGACAAAATGGTGATCGATGCCTTCGAGCAATATGTCTGCCGCTTGCCTGCCATGGGTTACGGAACGACTGAATTTAATATGTCTGACAAGCGCAGGGATATTCTCATT
>Ga0114939_10003910_pt1 | contig 10098 bp, 9 predicted proteins | sample AshMeaCrysSpring_FD_87196 | JGI IMG/M metagenome (GOLD analysis project Ga0114939, IMG submission 87196) | Groundwater microbial communities from Big Spring, Nevada to study Microbial Dark Matter (Phase II) - Ash Meadows Crystal Spring | ecosystem: Environmental > Aquatic > Deep subsurface >... | reverse complement strand
TTAACAATTAGCAATTAGCAATTAACAATTAGCAATTAACAATTAGCAATTAGCAATTAGCAATTAGCTGTCTTCCTGTCTTCAATTATCCTAATACTCATCTTCACTAAACAAGCCTAAAAATGGCGAAAGAATAACACCAAAAACAAAACCACCAATATGCGCCCAATAAGCAACACCGCCTTGTTGGGTATTCATTGCATTTAAACTCATTAAACCAGAGAAAATATTTTGAGCAAAAAATAAGCCTATAAGTACCCATGCGGGAACTCGAATAGTAGTAATAAATATACCAAGAAAAATTAAAGTATTAACCAATGCTTGAGGAAAACGAATTAGGTATGCCCCTAAAACCCCAGAAATTGCACCACTGGCCCCTAAAGAAGGAATATCAGAATTCATCCCAATATACCATTGACATAAACCAGCTAAAACCCCACAGGTCAGATAAAAAAATGTGTATTTTATATGTCCTAAACGGTCTTCAATATTGTTACCAAAAATCCACAAAAAGACCATGTTAGAAATTAGATGCCACCAACCACCGTGTAAAAATTGAGAGGTAATTAAAGTAGCCCACTCTGGGACAGATTGTCCGACAGTTTGTCCGTTTAAATAGGCTGTTAATTGTACAGGAATTATTGCGTATAGCTGAAAAAAATTATTTAATTGGGCATCGGACAAAGTAAATTCATGAATAAATATAGCAATATTTAAACCAATTAAAATATGAGTAACAAATGGAGTAATTCTTGTTGGATTATCATCATTGATGGGAAACACTATTTTTTCCTTAATAATTAATGTTATTTTTATCTACTTGAAAAAGTTAAAAATTATCTAATTTTATATTTTTGATATAAACTTTCAGATACCTACTGTATTCTATTTTGTCATAATACTTCAAGATTTGGTAGCAAGTTATGGAAATATTACTTTGACTTTGATAGCTTTTTAAAAGAGTATAGTTAACCATAAAATCAACCCAGTTTTTAATAACCAGGTTGATTTGAAAATTTATGTTACTGAATAGGGAATCATAAAGTAGCTAATAAAGCTGATAATAACTACGAGAAATATTCTTCCTCGGATTTATCAGCAAATAAACCTAATAGTGGCCCCAGTATCACCCCAAAGATAAAACCACCAGCGTGGGCCCAATAAGCAATACCACCACCTTCCATACCAATATTAGTCGGTGCTTCTAAACTAGCAATACCATAAAAAGCCTGTTGGAGAAACCAAAACCCTAAAAAGTAAAAAGCTGGGATTTTAAATATAGGAAAGAAAATTCCTAAAGGCAAAAGAGTTACAATTTCAGCTTTTGGAAAACGAATTATATAAGCCCCCATAACTCCAGCAATGGCTCCACTAGCACCTAAAGAAGGTACAGTAGAAGAAATTGAAAAATACCACTGAGTTAACCCAGCTAAAATACCGCAGCCTAAGTAGAAAATTAAGTACTTAAGATGCCCTAACTTATCTTCAATATTATTACCAAAAATCCATAGAAACAACATATTTCCACCCAAGTGGAGAAAACCCCCATGTAAAAACTGGGAAGTAATTAATGTCGTTAATTCAGGAATTGGTTGATTTACAGGAATGCCATTAAAACTAGCAGTTAACTCTCGCGGAACTACGGCAAACAAGCGAAAAAAGACATCTAACTCACGGGGATTAAGGCTAGCTTCAAATATAAACGCCAAAACATTAACAGCTATTAACCCATAGGTAACATAGGGTGTAATATTTATTGGATTATTGTCTTTTATGGGAACCACGCTTTGTTTTGCCCCTAATTTGACATTCTAACCCTAGGATAACTAATTTTGATCGTTGTTTATTTATCCTTTGAGACTAATTTTAAATTGTCGTAATTTGTGATTTACTGAAATTGGTATTTTGAATACACTGCCGCTTGACCACATAGTTGATTCTGCTTATCAAGCATGTTCCATAGAATACCATCTCCTATATAAAAACGCCTGCCAGTTTTTGAAATCCGAATGCCTGTAAAATGACTAAATCCTTTGCTAATAGTTTGTTTTAATAAATTATCTCTTTCTTGTTGTAATATTACCTCTGCTGATTTACGGGAAGGCATTTGTGTAAATTCTCTCCAAGAAAACTCCATTAATTCCAAAGCTTTCTGATTTCCATAGTTATAAATTGGGTCAGCTTCATGACCATGAGAAAGTAAGGCAAATGGTGCTTCAAATAGTGCCTTTGATATTTCTAGAGGGGAACCTTTTATATCTAATAATTTTTTACCCGTCCAATAGTAATAGTTTTGTATTATGAGTTCGCTATGGGCAATTATTTTCTCTTGTTGCCAGGGATATTGTAATGTGTTGGTCATTGCTAATGGCTAATGGTTAATGGCTAATGGTTAATGGTTAATTGAAGACAGGCTAATGGCTAATGGTTAATGGCTAATGGTTAATTGAAGACAGGCTAATTGTATATTTTGTTGTGAACAATAAGTCGTAAAGTCACTAAAACCTGAGTTGGATATAAGCTGGAAGCCTTAATTTACGGCAGCAAGTCAGAGGCTAAAATCCTTATTCTTTCGTTGAAAATCCTCTTACATCGAACTCAGGTTCACTAAAAGTTAATCCCAGGCTAAGGCTGGTAAATAAACACTAATACCCTGTTACACCATCTTTATCTGGTTAATAAGTTTAATATCTCTCTAACTCTTAACTTGGCTTCTTGGCTTCTTGGCGGTTCAATCTCTTACTCGACAAAGATGGTGTGACAGACTACTTGCACTATAAGCTAACGTCCGATTAATTTATCTCTAAGGTGCTTAATTCTATCTCTAAATTTTGCAGCTTCCTCGAAATTTAAATTTTTTGCAGCCTCTTTCATTTGTGCTTCTAACAAAGTAATCAAATCAGGAATTTGCTCTAGGGGTATTTCCTCTATATGATTATCAACAATTTCTAACTCTGTTGTATTTAAGCGTCTTGAAATTTCTAAAAAAGACAAAATCGCATTACTGGATTTTCTAACAATAGATTTAGGTGTAATACCATGTTTGTGGTTATATGCTGTTTGAATTTTACGGCGGCGCTCGGTTTCTTCAATGGCTTTTGCCATACTATCGGTTAGATTATCGGCATATAGTATCGCTTTCCCTTTTATATGACGGGCTGCTCTACCTATGGTTTGAATGAGCGATCGCTCTGTTCGTAAAAATCCTTCTTTGTCAGCATCTAATATAACTACCAAAGAAACTTCGGGTAAATCCAAACCTTCCCTTAATAAATTTACCCCCACTAATACATCAAATTCTCCCTGTCTCAATCCCTGAATTATCTCAATCCTTTCTATGGAATTAATCTCTGAGTGAAGATACCTAACCCTAACACTATTATCCTGTAAATACTCCGTTAAATCCTCCGCCATTTTCTTTGTCAAAGTTGTAATTAATACTCGTTCGTTAATGTCTACACGGTCTTTAATTTCACCCAAAATGTCATCTATTTGACCCTCAGTAGGTCTGACATCTACCTCGGGGTCAACTACTCCAGTGGGTCTAATTACTTGTTCTGCAATATTTTCCTCTGATATTTCTATTTCCCAATTACCTGGTGTTGCGGAAACAAAAATACACTGGTTCATCTTGTCCCAAAATTCATCGGACTTTAAGGGTCTGTTATCTGCGGCACTAGGTAAACGGAATCCATGCTCAATTAATACCTTTTTCCTGGCTTGGTCTCCGTTATACATACCTCTAATTTGAGGCACCGTTACATGAGATTCATCAATAACTAATAACCAATCTTTGGGAAAATAATCTATTAAACATTCTGGTGGTTCCCCGGAAATGCGTCCGGCTAAATGACGGGAATAGTTTTCCACGCCATTACAATAACCGACTTGCCGCAGCATTTCCAAATCATAGCGGGTTCGCTGGTCTATTCTTTGTGCTTCTAATAATTTACCAATACTTTCCAAGTCAGCCCTTTGTAGCTTTAACTCGGCTTCAATATCATTACAAGCTTGCTCTAATCTTTCCTCCGGAGTTACAAAGTGACGGGCAGGGTAAATATTAATAGCTTGTAAACTTTGGATAACTTCACCAGTCACTGGGTCAACATACCGAATGGAGTCTATCTCATCTCCAAAAAATTCGACTCGAATAATTCTATCCTCATAGGCAGGACCAATTTCTAGGACATCACCACGAACGCGAAAGCGCCCTCTTCCCATTTCTATATCATTTCGTTGGTATTGGACTGAGGTTAAATCCCGTAAAACTTTCCTCTGGTCTACTTCCATGCCGACTTGAAAAGGTATGGCGGCTTTTAAATACTCCGCTGGAATACCCAAACCATAAATACAGCTAATGGAAGCCACTACTATTACATCCCGCCTTTCAAATAGAGAACGAGTGGCGGAATGGCGTAACATATCTATCTCATCATTTATTGATGCCGTTTTCTCTATATATGTATCAGTAACGGGAATATAAGCTTCTGGTTGGTAGTAATCGTAATAACTAACAAAATACTCCACGGCATTTTCCGGGAAAAAGTCTCGTAACTCGTTACAAAGTTGGGCCGCTAAAGTCTTATTATGAGCTAGGACTAGAGTTGGCTTGCCGACTTTTTCGATGACGCGAGCAATTGTGTGGGTTTTTCCTGTGCCAGTGGCTCCTAATAAAGTTTGATAACGTTTCCCGTCTTTAAGATATTTAGTTAACTTTTTGATAGCCCCTGGTTGGTCGCCTGTTGGCTCAAAGGGTGCTTTTACTTGAAATTCTGCCATAGAGCGATCGCCCTTCTATTCCCATATAAAAGCTAATCTTTCTAGAAACTTAGTTTCTACACCGAACATAATTACTATTATATCCATTGTTTAACAATTATAAAACTTAACATTCAGTAAAATAAATTAACTGTTAATGTTTACTTATGTTTCAATCCTGAAGAAACTTATATCGGTTGTAAGTTTTTTAAAGTTACAATTGGAGTCATAGGAAAAATTTTTGAACACTCCTAAGTATTGTAAGATTTAGTTTACAAAGGGCAGGGTATATAGTCATGAGTGCAAGCAGGAATGGCAAAGGAATGAGTCCTCGGCAAAAGCCTGCAAAGCTCAAAAAGAAAGGTAGCACCGAAATTGATAATAACCAGGGAGGGAACTTGAGTACTGAGACAGCAAATGGTGTTGAGAAAGTTACACCAAAAGAGACAGAGACAGTTGCACCAAAAGAGACAGTTACAGAAATACCTAAAGTAGAGAAAGAAAAGAATATGCCAGTAGAATTAGAATCTAGCAATAAATCTGACAAACAAAATACAATTGTAGTTTCCGGCGAAAGCTCAATCACTTCCAGTGATTTGCAAGTCTCTGAAACTTTCTCTGCCGCTGGTATACGTCCCATTTCTGCTAGCACTCTACAAGTTGTAGAAACAATGAATATCATGGGAATACGTCCTATTGGGGCAAATACTATTGAGGTAGTAAACACCATGAACTTATCCGGAATTCGCCCTATTAGTTCCAGCCATTTAGCTATTTCTGAAACTTACTCAGTAATGGGAAATCGTCCCGTTGCTTCTAATGAAATTGATGATTCCGAGAACCTGATGGGCTTTTTAGATTAATGTCAATATTTTGTAACATAACTTAATTACTTGGTTAGCAAATATCAAAAGTCAGGTTTTCAAACAAGCCTGACTTTTGTTGTTATAAATATTACAAGGAAGGAAGAAGGAAGAAGGAAGAAGGAAAAGTAGAAATAAAAACTTTGAAGAAAGAAAACTTCTTTCTTCTTTCTTCAAACTTCTTGCTTGGTTGATAATAACTGACCTTCTGATTTTAAGCGCTGAATTACATCACTATCGGGAATATCAGCTCCGACAATTTGTTTAAACCAAGTAATTTGAATAGGGCGATTAAAAAAATTATCATCTATAGCCAAAACAGCTGCGGTATAGGATTCAATACATTTTTTTTCCAGATTAGAAACATCTAAATATAAAAGTTTAGATACAGGGTCATTAAATTTAAAGATGATTTCTCCAGTTTTCCCAACAAAACATTGTGACCGCAGCACAGCATTGAGAATATCATGTATTTTTGATTTAGAAATTTGAGTATTTCTATAATTATCAGCTATTATTCTTTCAATTTCAGCTAAAGTAATTCCAGGGTCAATTTTGTTGTTAAATAAATTAAGAAGTTCTTGAATAACTATATGACGTTGTTCTGGGGATGGTCGAAGGCTTTTATTTTTTAGTAATGTATATACTTCACCATGAGAAGTAAAATTAGATTGAATCTGTTCTAGGGAATTTGGTAAAGATAACGCAGCAGCAATTCGACTCATAAAAGAATTTAAATTTGCCACAGAAATATCTTGAATTTGATTCCATCTAATAACAACATCATCATCCAAAATTAGCCCGCAGAGTATAGTTCTACTTTTAGTTAATCCTAGACGACGGCGGTGATTGCTGCATTTAGTTAAATCTTCATTGAGAATTTCACCAGTTTTAGCTTCTATAAAAATAAACTCATTATTAACTAAAAACAATATATCTAATTCAAAATTTTCGCCATGAGCGTAAATACAATTAGATTTTGTTAAATATTGATATTGAAGATTATAAGCAGAAAATAAAGTTGCAACTTGATATAATAATTATCTTTCTAGCCACCCTCCTGTGAGAAAACCATTATTTTCTCCGATGATTCCACCAGATGAAAATAAAATTTTTTTTTCTTGATTTTTATAGTCACAAAGCCAAATACTATTTTCTCGTAAAAGTCTACTAAATTTAATGATTGTATCCCGTTGCTTGTGGCTAGTGGGAACGGAAAAACTAAACCCATTTACTCCATTAAGCTTGCGCTTTATTTCTTTATATAACGGTTCTAGTACATAATAATTTTCTCCTAAAAATAAAGCTATTTCATCATACAAATTATCTTTTTCAACTCGTTGATGAAACCTTTCGACTGTCACTCCCTTATTGTGCAAAAGAGTAATTATTTCTTCAACTTCTGTGGGGAATTTTGTTGACAGTCTAGGATGATTAACCTTTAAAGAAGTTGGTTGAATTTGAAATTTAGCTTCTCCCATTTCAGATACATCAGAAGCTGGGTTATGTATTTGGGAGGGAAGTAAATCTATGGAATTATGAGAGACTGATTGAGATATTTCCTGAAGTTGTTGCTTATTTCTGAGAACAGTATAGGCGGAGGCAGCTAGGGCACTACCGGCTAAGGCTCCCCCTGTACCAGCCGAAGGTGCTAAAAATGACACTGTTGCACCGCAGCAGATAGTGACTACCCCTGCTAGTAATCCTTCTTTCCAGGATTTTTGCTGCGTACTTAAACTAGTGTCATGTTTCATTAGGGAAAAATCCTTTACCCGTTTTGCACTTTTGATATTTTAACCTTGCTTAAAAATAAGTAAAAATAGATTGTGATAAAAAAACCAGGTTTTTTCAAGAAACCTGGTCTTTTTGTAAATTATTTAGATTAATTAACAACTTAAATTACAAACTTGTGTTATACGGTAGCTAATTCAGGAGATGGGCGCTTACTGTTACGGATAGAAGTAATCGCTTGAGCATAATCAGGGGCATTAAACACAGCGGAACCAGCTACTATGGCATTTGCTCCAGCTTCCAAAACCTGCCAAGTATTATTTGCCTTTAAACCACCATCCACTTCAATCCAAGGGTCTAAACCGCGTTCAGCACAGATTTCACGCAATTTACGGATTTTTGGTAACACAGCGGGAATAAAACTTTGACCGCCAAAACCAGGGTTTACACTCATTATCAATATTAAGTCACAAACCTCTAACACATGCTCTATAAGAGTAAGAGGAGTAGAAGGATTGAGAACCACACCGGACATTTTACCTAACTCTTTAATTTGACATAGAGTACGGTGTAAGTGAGGTGATGCGTTATGCTCGCAGTGTACTGAGATAATATCAGCACCAGCCTTAGCAAAATCAGCAACATATTTTTCTGGTTCCACAATCATCAAGTGGACATCCAAAGGCTTCTTTGTGACTGGGCGAACTGCCTCCACTATCAGAGGTCCTATCGTTATATTAGGTACAAAGCGACCGTCCATTACATCAACGTGAATCCAATCAGCTCCTGCTTGGTCTACTGCCCGAATTTCGTCTCCCAGACGACTAAAATCCGCTGATAGGATAGATGGAGAAATTACAATAGGCTTCTTAGATAACGTTTGGGTCATGGCTAGTGGATTAAGTAGCGTCTTTGTCTGTAAGCATTTTAACAATATTAACAAAATGTGTAGCAGTCTCTCATTTTTATTTTGAATTTTTAGATTATTTTGAATTTTTAGATTGCGAGGATAAAGTATTTTTGTATACGTAATTATCACTTCCGGGGAGAAAAAATAAATGGTTAGAAAAATCACTAAATTTACTATTTTATACAGTATATTAACTATCAGTACGCCAGTTTATGCCTTAGAAAGCTCCATTGGTACAAATGGAGTTGATGCAGCCCGCTTACATAAAGCACCTTACAACTTAAAAGGACGTAAGATAGCCATTGGTCAAGTAGAAATAGGGCGCCCAGGAAAATTTGGTTTTGATAAAGCTGTATCAGGGAATCGTCTTGTATCTTTAGTGGCGGTATTTCTTCGTAATGGTCCAGCAAAGTCTAACAGTAGCGTTGACCCCCACGCTCAAAATGTGGCAGGGGTGATGATAAGTAATGATAAAGCTTTTCCTGGGGTGGCACCTTTAGCACGTTTATATTCATCTGCTGTGGGTTCAACAAAAAATAGCGGCCAGCCAGAGGAATGTTTAGCCGCCCAGCATATAGCCATGCAAAATGGCGGTGATGTTCGCGCCATTAATTTCAGTTTTGGCGAACCCCTCAACCGAGACCCCAGACCTGATGCCGTATTAGATGGTAATGCTTTACTAACTCAATGTATTGACTGGTCAAGTAGAGTTCATGAAGTCCTTTATGTAGTAGCAGGAAATCAAGGTAAAGGGGGTATTCCCATTCCCACAGATAACTACAACGCTTTAAACGTAGCTTTTTCAAGTCGTCGTGGTGGGGTATTTAATAAAGTAGATGTTTCTAACTTAGCTGGAGTTAATGCTGGAGTAACAGGGCGTCTATCTGGTAGAGAAATAAACTTGGGAGTCCGGCGTTCCATTGGTATAGTAGCCCCAGGAAGTAATATTCCCTCCCTAAATCCTGATGGTAAAATAAATAAAGTTACTGGCACTAGTTTTGCTGCACCTCATGTCACAGCTACTGTTGCTTTACTGCAAGAATTTGCTGACAAACAGTTACGAATAAAACAACCCAACTGGACTTTAGATGCCCGCCGTCAGATTGTGATGAAAAGTGTATTACTAAATTCTGCGGATAAAATCCAAGATTCTGGTGATGGTTTGAGATTGGGCATGACCCGCACTGTTATTGATAAGCTTAATAAAAATTGGGTAGATTCTGATGCCTATAGTAACCCTCGAATTCCCCTTGATGCTCAAATGGGTGCCGGTCATTTAAACGTTTTTCGCGCTTATCAACAATTTAGTGCTGGTCAAGGTAATCCATTTCAAATTGTTCCCCTTATTGGCTGGGATTATAGAACAGTAGATGTTGGTAAATACCAGGACTATAATATTGGCTCTAATTTAAAAAAAGGAAGTTTTGTAAGCATTACCCTAGCATGGAATCGCCTTGTAGAATTAATTGATAAAAATCAAAACAAACAGTTTGATGTCGGAGAAAGTTTCCAAGATAAAGGTTTAAATAACTTAGATTTATACTTGATCAAAGCAGATGCCTCAAGTACAGATAAAGGCAGTATTTGTGCTTCCATTAGCGAAGTAGAAAGTGTCGAGCATATTTTCTGCCCTGTTCCCGATACTGGTAAATATAAAATCCGTGTCCAATATCGTCAACAAGTAAATGGAATATCCCAAGACTATGCTTTAAGTTGGTGGGGGTTAGAAGCAAAGTAGTAATTAATTATTAATTAAGTAAGTCGGCAAGAAAAATGTATGTAAACAAATCTAAAATTAACCCGACAATTTAATTTTATTAACATAGTTAGAAAGAT